>Ga0210044_10000231_pt1 | contig 83313 bp, 57 predicted proteins | sample CryGey13umfilter_2_FD_183959 | JGI IMG/M metagenome (GOLD analysis project Ga0210044, IMG submission 183959) | Groundwater microbial communities from aquifer in Utah, USA - Crystal Geyser 4/9/14 3 um filter (SPAdes) (version 2) | ecosystem: Environmental > Aquatic > Deep subsurface >... | reverse complement strand
AGCCCGCCCGCCAGTGGAAGCAGTTGCGGGATGGAGAGCGCAAACGGCGCGCCCGAAACGAGAACGCTGACGCCGAGCGCGAATCCTGCGCCTGCGCCAAGCGCCGCCCCAAGCGCAACCAGATTCCGCCCCAGGCGGCTTTGCCCGCCGAGCAGGGCGCTGACCACGCCGAAGGCGTAGGCGGAGAACATGAGAAGGAAGAGAGTTTGCATAGGAGATTTGTAGGAGTGGGGCAAATCTTTGGTTTGCCGCGCAAATCGGAGATTTGCGCTACCTTATTTTTTCGGCATTCTGTCCAGCGCCGCCAAAATTCCGCGCAGGATGTCGGCGGGTTCGGGCGGACAGCCAGGGACGTAGACATCCACAGGCAAAATATCGCCGACGCTGCCAGCCACGGCGTAACTGCCTTTGAACACGCCGCAGGTTTTGGCGCAGTCTCCAACGGCGACGACCAGTTTGGGGTCGGGCGTGGCTTCGTAGGTTTTGCGGAGCGGAATTTTCATGTTGCGAGTCACGGGTCCCGTCACCAACAGCATATCCGCGTGGCGCGGCGAAGCGACGAAGTGAATCCCGAAGCGTTCGCTGTCGTAAACGGGGCTGCCCAGCGCGGTGATTTCGACTTCGCAGCCGTTGCACGAGCCCGCGTCCACTTCGCGGATGGCGAGGGCGCGTCCGAGCAGGCGTTTGGTTTTCTCGTCCACCTGATGAACCAGTTGGATGATTTCCGCGTCATCGGGCGCGAGCGGCTCGGTGACGAGACCGGTTTTGAAGATTTTTTGAAAGAGAGCGGGCATAAGCGGTTCCTCTAATTTTGTATAACGCGACATTTATGTCGCTGGTTTGCGACTTGAAAGTCGCGGTACGCTGTTTCAAAAAGTAAAAGCCCTGATGCAGGGCTTTTGGCACGCCGACGGGGTTAGCTGACGAGTTCGGGTTCCAAAAGTATGACCCTACTGGTATAACCCAGATTCACCCCAGAAGTCGCTGGGTCCCCCGCGCTGATTGCTTGGGCGAAGATATATGTTTGAAGTTGTCGGATTATATCACCAGGTTTTTGAATGTTGCGCGATGGCTTAAACGCAAAAAATCCCCAGGCTTTTAGCATGAGAAAATTATTTTTTCACCCAACCCAGGCTGATGCGCCCGCGCTCGGTTTCGATTTTGAGAATTTCTACGTCAATGATGTCACTAACTTTGAACACGGTGCCGAAGGGAATTTGGCTTTTGTGGAGCAGACCGTCTTGTTTAACGCCGATGTCTATAAACGCGCCAAAATCTACAACGTTGCGAACAGTGCCTTTTAATTCCATGCCGGGGGCCAGGTCTTCGGTTTTTAGCACATCAGAACGTAAGATGGGCGGGGGGGCGTCAAAGCGTGGGTCGCGCCCGGGGCGCACGAGTTGCTCGAGGATGTCTTTCAACGTTGGCCGGCCACAGCCTAATTCAACGGCGAGCTTTTCGGGCGGGGTTTTGGCAAGCAGTGCGTCCAGAGCGGGTTTACGCTCGTCAAGCGGAGAATCAGGTTTCAGCCCGGCGCGTTCCAGCACTTGCCGGGTAGCAAGGTAACTTTCCGGGTGAATGGCGCTACTGTCGAGCGGGTCACTGCCATTTCTTATCCTTAAAAATCCCGCGCATTGTTCGAAGGCCTTTGGCCCGAGTCCAGAGACGTTGTGCAGGTCGGCGCGGGCTTTGAAGGCGCCGTTGGCGTCGCGGTAGGTGACGATTCCGGTGGCAAGTTTGGGGCCGACTCCGGCGACGTGCATGAGCAAAGCGGCGCTGGCGGTGTTGGCATCTACGCCGACAGTGTTGACGGCGCGTTCGATGACGCCATCCAGGGCGTGGCTGAGGGCGGTTTGGTCTACGTCATGCTGGTACAGGCCGACGCCGATAGATTTGGGGTCAATTTTGACCAGTTCAGCCATTGGATCTTGGGCGCGGCGGGCGATAGAAACTGCGCCGCGGATGGTGACGTCCAGGTTGGGAAATTCGGCGCGGGCGAGCGGGCTGGCGCTGTAAACGGATGCGCCCGCTTCGTTGACGATCAGATATTTGACGGGCGGTAGGGGCGCAACATGTTGCGCCCCTACCGCCCCATCCACCATCTTTACCAGTTCGGCGACGAGCTTTTCGGTTTCGCGTGAGGCGGTGCCGTTGCCGATGGTAATGAGGCTGACGCTGTGCCGAATGATGCTGGTTTGAAGAATGCGGAGCGCGCCCTGCCAGTCGTTTTTGGGTTCGTGCGGGTAGATGGCGCCGGTATCAAGCAATTTTCCAGTGGGGTCAACGACGGCGAATTTGCAACCAGTGCGGAATCCGGGGTCGAGGCCGAGGACGGTTTGCCCGGCCAGCGGCGGCGTGTTCAGCAGGGCGTGCAGGTTGTCGGCAAAAACGTTGATGGCGTGTCCATCGGCTTTTTCGCTGAGGGCGCGGCGCGCATCACGTTCAATGGCGGGGAGCAGCAGCCGGTCGGCGGCGTCTTGAATGGCGATGGTCATTTCGTCGCTGAAGGGGGAGAGAATGTCTTCCTGAAATTCGGCTTCGACGGCGGGACGCCAGTCCTTTTCCACGACTTCGACCCGAACGCGCAGGATGTTTTCTTTTTCGCCACGGTTGATGGCGAGAATTTGGTGGGGTTGTAAACGGTCTACGCGGCCAGAAAAGTTGTAGTAGGTTTCGTAGGTGCGTTTTTCATCGGCGGCATCTGCCATTTTCTCGGCGTAGAGCATGGCAAATTTGAGCGCTTTTTCGCGGGTTGCCTGACGCACGTTGGCGTTGTCGCTGATGGTTTCGGCAGCGATGTCGCGCGCGCCTTGCAGGGCTTCTTCGACGCTGGTCACTTGTTCGTTAAGATAGGATTCGCGCACGAGGTCTTCGATGGCGCGGCGGGTGACCGTCTGTTTGAGAATGTGTTCGGCCAGACCCTCCAGCCCTTTCTCGCGGGCGATGCTGGCGCGGGTGCTGCGCTTGGGGCGATAGGGCGCATAGAGGTCATCAAGCGCCGTCAGCGTTTCAGCGTTTTCGATGACAGTGCGCAGCTCATCAGTCAGTTTTCCCTGCTCTTCAATAGATTTGAGAATGGCGGCGCGGCGCTCATCCATGGCGCGCAAACGTGAAATCTCGTCGGCAACCTGGCGAACTTGTTCATCATCCAATGTGCCGGTCATTTCTTTGCGGTAACGGGAGATGAAAGGGACGGTATTCCCCTCGTCAAGCAGGGCAACGGTGGCCTGCACCTGCGCGGAGCGAACATTGAGAAGTTTGGCAATTATGTCGGCGTGAGTCATGGGGGCGATTTTATCACGGCGTCGTAAGAAATTCCCTCTTGACATGGAACGCATGTTCGTGTATGATTTTATTAGAACGTTTGAGCGAGTATTGATTTGGCTCAGGAGAATAAAAATGATGATGGTGCGAAAAAGCAAAGGCCTTGGTGAACGACATATCAAAATTCTTGGTTTTCTTGGTGAACACCAGGATAAAGGCTATCCCCCGTCGATTCGGGAGATTGGCGAACAAACCGGCATTTCTTCCACTTCAGTAGTCAACTACTATCTGGAGCAGCTGGAAAAATGGGGCTATATCGAACGCGACCGGCATATTTCGCGCGGCATGCGCGTCGTGCCAGAACGATTGGCTGAACTGGGCAGCACCTTTGCTGCGCCAGTACAAGCGCTGGCGCAAGCCATCAACGAGCTGATCCGCATTCCACTTGCCGGGCGAATTGGCGCCAGCCTGCCGATGCCGGTCCCGGCCTCCGATTTTTCGTACTACGGCCCGGAGGAAGGCGTGGAAATCGCCCGCTCGCTGTTGCCCGCCAAAAAAGCCGAGGAATTGTTCGCGCTGGAAGTGAGCGGCACCTCCATGATTGACGCGATGGTCAACGATGGCGATATCGTCATCATGCGCCAAATCAGCAACGCCGAAACCAAAGACGGCGACATGGTGGCCGTCTGGTTGCCAGAACGCGACGAAACCACGCTCAAGTATTTCTACAAAGAGAAAAACCGCTATCGCCTGCAGCCCGCCAACCCGACCATGGAACCAATTTATATTCCAAAAGAAGAACCGCTGGAAATTCGCGGCAAAGTGGTGATGGTCATTCGCAAAATTGCGTCCGGGGCGATGTAATCAGCGCATTCAAAAACAAAAAATGGGTGAAGGTTGAAGAGCCTTCACCCATTTAACTTTTAAACCCAATTTGCGCTAAAACACAAATTTGCCGTTGCGATAAATCACCTCGCCATCCACGGCGATTTCGGCGTCCTGACGCATATCGCAAATCATATCCCAGTGAATGACACTTTTGTTATGCGAGCCGGTTTCGGGGTAGCCCGCGCCGAGCGCCATGTGGAACGTGCCGCCGATTTTCTCGTCAAAAAGAATATTGCCGGTGAATTTGTTAATCTCAAAGTTGGTGCCGATGGCAAATTCGCCCAAAAAGCGCGAACCGGCATCTGACTGAAGCATCTCGTGCAGGTAGGTTTCGTTCTTTTGCGCCTTGGCCTTTTCCACGCGCCCCTGATTGAAAGTCAGTTCAATGCCCTCGACGGCGACGCCGTTGTAAATGGCCGGGTAGGTGAATTTGACCCAGCCGTTGACCGAATCTTCGACCGGGCCGGTATAAATTTCGCCATCCGGCATGTTGTGCGTGCCGCACGAGTTGAGGAAAGTGCGCCCCTTGACCGACAGACTTAAATCCACGTTGGGGCCGGTCAGCGTTACCAGATTGTGGCCCTGCACTCGCTCAATCATTTTCTTCTGCTCGTCTTCGACCTGTTTCCAGTAGGCAACCGGGTCGGCTTCGTTGGCGTGGCAGGCGCGGAAGACGAAATCCTCATAGGCGCGCAGGCCCATTCCGGCTTCCACGGCGTAGCCATCAGTGGGAAAAAGCGTCGTCACCCACTTTAACTCGCCGCTGGCGCCGCGTCGTATCTGCGTTTCCAGCAAGGACGACATCGCTTTTTGGCGGCGTCCCAGTTTGGCCGGGTCCACGCTCGACAACATACGCGGATTGGTCTGAGAATGAATACGAATGCGCGACTCGAAATTTTCGTAGGCGTATTTCATGAACGTGGGCGGAAAATCCAACTGATCGCCATTGGCGTTGCGGAAGAAAATCTCCTGCTGGTCAGGGAATTCAATCAACGTATGCGGCTGTGCGCCTACTTCCAGCGCATGCTGAAAGATGGCGTTCACCAGCGGCTCAGCGGCGGTTGTGCCTTCAATCAGTACCCGGTCGCCCGCTTTTAATCGGGCGGAATACTCCACTAGAATTTTCGCAAACCTGTCTACACGCGCATCGCTCATGGTTATTCTCCTTGTCAAAAAGTTGACGAAATTATATCACCGGCGAAAATACAACAAGACGCGCAAATGATGGTTTTCCAGGAGGTGCCGTGACAAGACGCCACCTGTGGCGCTACAGGTGCAATGTTTTCCGTGATGCAACAGGGCTTTCTTAAAGTCGAAAAACATCCAGCGCGAATAACGGGAACGAGCAAATTCAACAAATTTTATCGGGTTGTTCACGCCATTCGTCAATTCGCGCTATTCGCGATAAAAAGCATCGTGACTTTAAGAAGCCCCTGCGTGATTCAATGCGGAGTCTGGACAAAATTATCGCCCTGGGTTACAATCTCGCCCCGTTGTTATGGGCAAGATTTATTTTTGGAGGAAGTACCTTGGCAAACATTAAGTCGCAAATCAAACGTAACAAGCAGAACGACAAACGCCGTCTGCGCAATCGTGTTGTTCGCGGTACCACACGCGCTGCTGTGCGCGATGCGCGCGCCGCTCTGGCCGGTAGCGATGCTGTTGCCTCGAAAGAAGCCGTGCTGGCAGCCATTAGCCGCCTCGACAAGGCCGCTGGGCAGGGCGTCGTGCATAAGAACAATGCTGCCCGCCGTAAGAGCCGCCTGATGAAGGCGCTGGCCGCCGTCCAACCGTAGTCTTACTGGCGGCTAGTGCCGGAACTTTATAAAGATGTAGGGTAAAAACGGCGCAATTGCGCCGTTTTTACCCTACAAAATCGGAAAGTTCCGGTACTAGTTGGATATCACGCGGGAGCGTTTATACGCTCCCGCTTTTTTGATTCAAGCCAGGTAAGAATAAGGGTGTCTATTCACGTCAACCGACCGGTTTTCCTCTTGCAATTTGACCAATGCGCGGGGAATTGTGACATTTATCTCAAACAACGAGGACGAACAATCATTTCATTCTTTCCCGCGGTCATCTACAATACGCAAGTTGCCTGGTATAAACGCCAAGGCAAAAGCCCGGCGCAATGATTTTTCGCCACAGGAGAATGCAATGAGAAGACCATATCCGCTTTTTGGAGCGCGATGGACGGGAATCCTGCTGATGATTCTCGGACTGAGCGTGGCAGCGCTGGCGACAGCGTTACTGCCTCAACCAGCAGTTGCGGCGCAGGCCCCGCGCCCGATTGCTCAAACCGCCGCGCCAAACAATGAAATGTGTCTGGCCTGCCACGCCCAGCAGGCCATGCAAGTTCCGCTGGATAGCGGGGAAACGCTTTCGCTGTACGTCAACGGCGAAGCCTTCAAAACCAGCGCGCACGGCACAAAAGAAATCGCCTGCGTAGCGTGCCATACCGATATCACCGCGTTTCCGCACCCGGAAAAGACGGCAAAATCAGCGCGCCAGGTGACGATTCAGTTTAGTCAGACATGCAGTCAGTGCCATAGTCAAGAAGAAAAACTGACTTTAGAGTCCATTCACCAGATGGATATTGATGGCGGCAATCTGAATGCCGCCGTTTGTGCCGACTGCCACAACCCGCACGAGACGCGTCCCGTTGCCGAAATGACCAAAGCCGACATCGCCGCGACATGCGCCCAGTGCCACAATGCTATTTATGAAGCCTACAAAACCAGCGTGCATGGCTCAGCGTTGATCGGTGAGGGCAATACCGATGTCGCTACCTGCACCGACTGTCATGGGTTGCATAATATCAAAAACCCTACCTCCACGTTGTTTCGAAACGAAACACCAAAGTTATGCGCCAAGTGCCACACCAACGCAGCCATCATGGATAAATATGGGCTATCCACCAAAGTCTATTCAACGTATGTCGCCGATTTTCATGGCGCAACCGTAACCTTGTTTGAAAATACCGACCCCGACCAGCCAACCAACAAGGCTGTCTGTACCGACTGCCACGGCATTCATAACATCAGCCGGGTGGACGACCCCAGCACGGGCATTGCGCTCAAAAAGAATCTATTGACCAAATGCCAGAAATGTCACCCTGGGCTAAATGAAAATTTTCCCGATGCGTGGATGGGGCATTACATCGCCAGCCCGACCAAACACCCCATCGTTTATTACATCAACTTGTTTTACCAATTTCTCATTCCAACGGTACTGGGCGGCATGGCAATTTTCGTCATTTCAGATTTCACGCGGCGTCTGATTGACCGCCGGAAAGGTAAGAGCCACGCATGAGCAAAACATCCAGCACCTTTGAACGATTTCCTCTCATCCGGCGCATTGAGCATGTGCTGATGCTGACTTCGTTCTCCACCTTGGGATTGACCGGTTTGCCACAAAAATATCCAGACAGCGGTATTTCGCAGGCAATTGTAAATTTATTGGGCAACGTTGATAACCTGCGTCAGGTTCATCACGTCGCTGCAACATTTTTGATGCTGGGAACCATCTATCACCTGATGATGTTCGGCTATAAATTCTACGTCGAACGCGCCCGGTTGACCATGCTCCCCAGTCTGCAAGACGCCAAAGACGCTCTGCAAGCCTTTTTATACAATCTTGGTTTTGCCAAGGCCCGCCCGCAAATGGGACGCTACGGCTTTGAAGAAAAAGCGGAGTACTGGGCGTTTGTGTGGGGAACGGTTGTCATGGCAATCACCGGCTACATGATGTGGAATCCTATTGCCACCACCATGTATCTGCCCGGCGAATTTATCCCCGCCGCCAAGGCCGCGCACGGCGCTGAAGCGGTGCTGGCCGTGCTGGCAATTTTGCTGTGGCACTTCTATGGCGTTCACCTGAAAACACTCAACAAAGCCATGTGGACCGGTCATCTGACTGAAGAAGAAATGCTTCACGAACACCCGCTCGAACTGGCTGACATCAAAGCGGGCATAGACAAGCCGGTCATTAATGCCGTCACCCTCGCCAAACGCCAACGCATTTACTGGCCGATTGCGATTGTTATCAGCGCGGCCATGCTTTATGGTGTCTACAACTTCGTTACCAGCGAAAATACCGCCATTACTACCGTACCAATTCAAGATGTCGGCGGACCGATCTACTCGCCGCAAACGCCAACGCCTCAGCCTTAACTTGCTTTCGATGAAAAAGACGCCCGCCGACAGGATTTCCTGCCAGCGGGCGCTTTTTTAGTCTTTCACCATTTTCGCCACGGTCACACCATCGCCGCCCTCGCTGGGCAGGCCTTCTTCGTAGGTGGCGATTTGCGGATTGTTTTTCAACGCAGCGCGCACCTCCTGACGCAATTTCCCCGTGCCTTTGCCGTGAATGATGCGCACAAAAGGCAAGCCCGATAAATAAGCCTTGTCGAGGTAACTTTCCAACATCAGCAGGGCATCCTCGGCGCGCTGACCGCGAATATCGAGTTCCATGCCAGGCGAGGCGCGCTGGTCAAAAGTTGCAGGCCGAAGAGTTTTGGTATCTGTGACCAATGGCTGACTCCCTGCTTTCGGCACATCCGCGATTTCGTCTGTTTTACGCTGAATTTCTCCCAGCTTCGCCCTGATACGCAGTGCGCCAATTTGTATTTCGGCTTCGGTTTCACTTAACGAGGTGATGATACCTTCACTGCCCAGGGTGTGCAAAAACACTTTTTCACCCAATTTTAACACGCCTGTCAGAATACTTTCTTCCTGTAATTTTTGACTTTCGCCCTGTAATGGCTTTCTTTCCACCGGCTGCGCGATTTTTTCTTCCAGCGCCGCCACTTTTTGTTCCACTTTTTTCAGCGCGTCCAGCGGTTGACGGAGTTTCTTTAAGTCCGCTTTCAGCCGCCCCAGGTTGCGCTTGAGAATTTCCACTTCCATTTCGGCTTCTGCCTTGGCGCGGGCAATCGTTTCGCGGCGCTCGTCTTCAATGTTTTCGAGGCGGGCAGACAGTTCGTGGTTGAGTCCTTCGGCGCGGGTGCGAATTTTTTCGCTTTTTTCACGCTCACGGCTGGCGCGGTTGCGTTCCTTGCGAATGTCGTCGAGCAGTTTATCGGTGCGCAGCTCATCCGGGTTGACCACGCTTCGGGCTACGGCGATGATGCTTTCGGGCAAGCCAAGCCGCAAGGCAATTGCCAGCGCGTTGGACCGCCCTGGCAGGCCGAGTGTCAATCGGTAGGTGGGGCGCAGGGTCGCTACGTCAAATTCGAGCGAGGCGTTTAGCACACCAGCGGTGTTATGAGCGAAACTTTTCAGTTCCGGGTAATGTGTAGCGACAAAGAGGGTACAGCCGCTTTCCAGCAGGTGCTGCAAAATCGCCCGCGCCAGCGCCGCGCCCTCCTGCGGGTCGGTGCCAGCGCCCAGTTCGTCGAAAATGACCAGTGAATTAGCGTCAATTTTTTTTAGAATGCGGATGATGTTGGTGATGTGGCCGCTGAAGGTGGAAAGTGATTGCTCAATGGACTGTTCGTCGCCAATATCGGCGAAAACATCGTCGAACAGGCTGATTTCGGAGCCGCTTTGCGCCGGGAGGTGCAACCCGCTTTGGGCCATCAGCGCCAGCAGTCCGACAGTTTTCAGCGAGACGGTTTTGCCGCCAGTGTTTGGCCCGGTGATGATGACAGCGCGCGCGCCAGGCGGCAGGTCAATATCGTTGGCGACGGCTGTGGCTGGGTCAAGCAATGGGTGGCGGGCTTTGTAGAACCTGATGGTTGGCGAATCGAAAATCAACGGTTGAAGGTCTGACGTTTGACGTTTGACTTGCGACGCTCTGTGCAAGATCGGCTCATTGGCGCGGATTTCGTCAGCGTATTTGGCTTTGGCGAAGGCCAGGTCAATTTGGGCCAGGGCTTCGATGCCGGGGATGATTTCACTCGCTGCCAGGCCAACCTGCATCGAAACTTCGGCCAAAATACGCAAAATTTCGTTGCGCTCGGCAATTTGTGTTTCGCGGTAGGTGTTGTTCAGTTCAACAACGGCCAGCGGCTCGACGAAGAGCGTTGCGCCGCTGGAGGATTGGTCGTGGACGATGGATTTGATTTGCCCCTTAAATTCGGCGCGCAGGGGAATGACGTAGCGCCCCTCACGCTGCGTAATGAGGGCGTCTTGCAACATCGGAACGCTTTTGGGGTCGCTGATGTACTTTTGCAGGCGGCTCATCAGGCGCTCGTGGGCGGTTCTCATCTCGCGGCGCAAGGCGGCTAGTTTGGGCGAGGCGCTGTCGAGCACTTCGCCTTTGTCGGATAGCACGCGGCTGATGGCATCCACCACGCCGCTGGGCAGAGGCAGTTCCAACGCCATTTCGGCCAGGCGCGGAAAGGCGGCAACGGTTTTCTCCAACGTTTTCTTTAGCTCGCGGCAGGCAATCAACGTGGATTTAACATCCAGCAAGTCTTGCGCTTCGAGAATGCCACCGCGCCGCGCCAGTTCCACTTTTGCGCGCATATCGCGCGCACCGCCGATACTAACGGTGTGCGTTGCCAGCAAACGGCGCGCTTCGCTGGTTTCCTGTTGGCGCTGAAGCGCCAGGTCATAGGAAGAGGTTGGCTGTAGGGCGCGCGCCAGTTCTACCGAGGCAGAAAAATCGCAGTGGGCGGCCAGACGCGCTAAAATTTTGGGGTATTCGAGCAGGGAGAGGGTCTTTGAGTCCATGGCTTATCAACGCTGTTTGCTCCAACGTCAGGAGATGTTGGAGTCCAAAATCTCCCAATTTTTTTTGACAGTCCCCGCTGGTTAGCGCGTTGGCAGAGAAAAACGCGCCCGCGCGCCGTCGGCTTCTTCTTGCAACAAGTCTACCCGCCCACCATGCAGGCCAATCAGCCCACGGGCAACGAAAGCCGCCAGTTCGGTATCCACTTTGGGTACGGCGCGGCTTTTCAGGCCAATGGCGCGCAATTGGAAAACCAGCCAGCCGGGGCCGGAGGCTTCCATTTCCAGCGTTAGACGGCCTTCGTTTTCAAGGTGCAGAGCGGCAAAATTGAACAGGTCGTTGAGCAGTTGGCGCATCCGCGGCGGGTCAGCCAGTATCTTAGGCGAGGCTGGCGCCACCAGCGAAAGGAAAAAAGCCTGTTTGGCGGGGTTTTGAGTGTTCCAACGCGCCAGGGCTTCTTCCACCAGCGTGGCAATTTCCACTTCTTCTGATTTCAGCGTGATGTCGCCGCGATTGAGGCGGGCGGCGTCAACGAGGTGATTCATGTAGGTTAGCATTTTCTGCCCGTTGGCATGAACAGAAGCCAGGTCTGTGGCCTGAGTCTCGTTAACCGGGCCATCTATGCCTTTGAGGACGACCTTGCTGAAGCCAATGACGGCGTTGAGTGGCGTTTTTAGGTCGTGCGAAGCCCAATCGAGAAATTCGTCCAGGTCAAAATGTGTTTCGGGCAGGGCAGAAATCTCTTCGGGCGGAAGAGTTGCCAGCGTGGCGGCCTGGGTCAGGGAAATTTTTCCTTGCCGGTACCAGGCCAACGCCAGCGAACGCTTCAGTTCTTCCGGCGAGGTCTGGGCGGCGGCTAAAATTTCTACGGGAATTTCAATTGAAATTTTTTCCATGGTTGGATTGTATTGCTCTTTTTGGGGATGTGCAAGGTGCATCAGGCGTATTCAAAGTATTTTTTGAGCGCCAACATGCGCGTTTCGAGTAAATTCCACGAGAGCAGCGCCAGTAAAACGGTGACCAGCGGGGTGAGCGCATTAAAAATGAGCCAGGCGGCAAAACCCTGGCTTTCGGCAAACAGACGCTGAAAAATAAGCAAGGGCAGTATGTGAAAAAGGTAAATCGCGTAACTATATTTACCCAAAAAACGCAACGCTGAACTGCGAAAAAACGCCCGCAGTGGGTTGGATTCGGCGTAAGTGGTCAGCATCACAATCAGCGCGGCGCTGGCAATGGCGATAACGCTGTAGCCGTAGGTATACATCAGGTAGTTATCCACCAGCGGCGAATCGGGTTTGCGTGAGGCGAAGATAACAATCAGCCCGAAGGAAACGATAAACACCGGCGCGGCTACAAATTTAAGCCATTTTTTGAGCGTTTCCGATTCGAAGGCCAGCGCAATCAGCGCGCCGAGCAGCAGTGAATCAAGGCGGGTGATGGTGGCGAAATAAAAGAATTTGTTGTAGTCGAGCAATTTGCGAAAGCGGTTGACAATCAGCAGGCGCAAGCCCAGTGAAAAAAACGCCAGCAGACCGGCGGCCCAGGCCAATTTTTTGGTGTTGAGCCAGTAAACCACGCTCGGCCAGAACAGGTAAAACTGTTCTTCAATTGCCAGCGACCAGGTAATGCTGATGGCAAAGATGGTTGGAATGACGCTGAAAGCATTGCCCCAGTTTTGAACATACAAGTAATACCACAACCAACCAGCACGGGCCATGTCAGTTTGTGCCGGGCTGATGAGCGGCATGGCAATAAAAATGAGCGTAATGGTGGTGTAGTAGAGCGGGAAAATGCGCAAAATACGCCGGGCATAGAATTTTTGGAAGTAGCCGGGTTGACTTTTCGTGCGCAACAAAATGGATGTAATAAGGAACCCCGAAAGCACAAAGAACACGTCCACACCGGCCCAGCCCATTTCGGCGAAGCGTAGCAGACCACTGAAAACTGCGCCCTGCATCGGCACCGGGTTGAGGCGCAAAATATGGTAAACCAGCACGAGCAAAATTGCCAGCCCGCGCATTCCGTCCAGTTCTGAGACTCTTTCGGCAGTGGGTTTGGATGTCATCAAAGGCTTCCGGGTTAAAAAAGAATTGACGGGCTATTTTATCACCCGTCAATCATAGCGCGGCTTTCAGCCGCAAACAACCTGTGCCGCGGCTTAAACCGCCATTTCTTCCTGCTTTTTGAACTGGCTCATGTACAAGTCGTAGTAAAAGCCCTTTTGGGTCAGCAAGTCGTCATGTTTGCCACGCTCGATGATTTCGCCATCCTTCAGGACGAGAATCACATCGGCGCTGCGGATGGTGCTGAGGCGGTGGGCGATGACAAAGCTGGTGCGTCCCTGAAGCAGAGTCTCCAGCGCTTTTTGAATCAGGCGCTCGGTGCGCGTATCTACGCTGGAAGTGGCTTCGTCGAGGATGAGAATTTTCGGGTCGGATAGGGCGGCGCGCGCGATGGAGAGCAGTTGACGCTGTCCCTGGCTGAGGCCGGAACCACGCTCGCCGAGAACAGTTTGGTACTTTTCTGGCAGGCGCTCAATGAAACCGTCGGCGTGCGCCAACTGCGCGGCGGCGATGACTTCCTCGTCGCTGGCGGTGGGCTTGCCGAAGCGGATGTTTTCCATCACGCTGGTGCTGAACATGAAGGTATCTTGCAAAACAATACCGATTTGCTCGCGGAGCGATTCGGCGGTAACCGCGCGGACATCGGTACCGTCAATCGTCACCGCGCCGCCAGTGACATCATAAAAGCGCGGAATCAGGTTGATGATGGTGGTTTTCCCCGCGCCAGTTGGCCCAACAATGGCAACCGTCTGCCCGGCTTCAGCGCGAAAGTTGACCCCTTTTAGCACCGGTTCGCCGGGCTTGTACTCAGCGGTGACATCCTTGAATTCCACCCGCCCGGTAATCGTGCCCATGCGTGCGGCATCGGGGCGATCTTTGATGGCCGGGTCTTCATCCAGCAAGCCAAAAATGCGCTCGGCCCCGGCAATGGCGCTCTGAATATTGCCCCACAGCACCGAAATCTGTTGAATAGGCTGGTTGAAGCGCTGAACGTAAGCCAGGAAAGTGATGACCAGGCCGAGTGAAACCGCCGTTCCGAACAGGGGCGTGCCACCCAGCAGCGCCAATCCGCCCGCGCCGACGACAATCGCCAGCGCCAGGTAGCCGAGCGCCTCAAGGGTGGGGGCGAGGGCCGAGGTAAACATCACCGCGCGGACGTTGGCGTCTCGGTTGGCGGCGTTGGTGACGCGAAATTGCTCAATGTTTTCTTCAGCGCGATTGAAAGCCTGGGCTTCGCGCACCGCCGAAATGCTCTCTTGCAAACTGGCGTTGACCGAGCCCATTTCCAGGCGTGTCTTGCGGAAGGCTTTGCGCGCCTGGTCAGAGAAGTAGAGCGTAGCCAGCAACATCAGCGGGGCAACGGACATGCTCAACAGCGCAAACGGAATGTTTTTGGTGAGCATGTTGTAAGCAATCCAGACCAAGAGCAAAATTCCACTGGCAACGTTGACAAGCGCAAAACTGATGGCCTGATTGATGGTTTCGGTATCGTTGGTGATGCGGCTCATCAGGTCGCCCGCCTCGTGTTCGGCATAGTAACCAATCGGCAGACGGTGCAGATGTTCAAACACTTCCACCCGCAGAGAGCGCAGAACATGTTGTCCTGCCCAGGTCATGGAAAAAAAGGTCAGGCCGTTAAGCAGAGAAGTCATCACAAACAACGTTACCACCAGCGCAATCATGCGTGAAAGCCCGGCAATGCGTTCCTCGTTGGTCATCGAACCGTCAGATTTTGGGGCCGGCATTCCACCCAGTGTGAAGACGTTTTTGATGATCGTCTGTGTGACGCCTGCGGGAGTTTTGTTGTCAGAAAGCCAGCAGTTGGAACCAGCGTTGCTGGTATCGCTTCCGGCGCCGGGAAAACTGAGCCCGCTGCCAGAAGCCGCCGGGGCTAGGTAACAATCCACCAGCTGTCCGGTCAGTTCCGGGTTGGTGACTTGCGCCCAGGTGGCAATGATCACAAAAACTGCGGCCATCAACAGCCCCGGCCAAAATGGGGCAAAATGTTTTACCAGGCGGCCAAGGGTTTGACCGGCGCTTTTCGGTTTGGAGGTTTCCTGGTTCAGGAAGCCGCCCTGTCGTCCGTGCATCATAGGGTATGTTCTCCTTGTTAATCGGGAAAAAGGTGTCGGTAGCAGCGCTTGCGCGTCTACTTGTGGTCTTCGTCGCCGAGTAATTGTGAGCTGTAAATTTCAGCGTAGATTTCGTTGTTTTCCAGCAGGTCAGCATGTTTACCGATGGCGGCCACCTGACCTTTATCAAGAACGATAATCTGGTCAGCGTTGATGACGGTGCTGATGCGCTGGGCGATGACGAAGGAGGTACGCCCCTGCATCAATTTCTCCAGCGCAGTTTGGATGACCGCTTCGGTGCCGAGATCCACACTGGAAGTGGAATCATCCAAAATCAGAATGCGCGGGTTGAGCAACAAGGCGCGGGCAATGGCGACACGCTGTTTTTGCCCGCCCGAAAGCGTGGTTCCGCGCTCACCGACGGGGGTAGCGTAGCCTTCAGGGAAAGATAGGATGAAATCGTGCGCCGCTGCCGCTTTGGCCGCCGCGATAATTTCCTCGTCGCTGGCCTCCGGTTTGCCAAAGGCAATGTTGTCGCGAATGGTGCCGGTGAACAGGGTGGTCTCTTGCAAGACATTGCCAATTTGGGCGCGCAGCGATTCGAGTGTCACATCGCGCAAATCATAGCCGTCAATGGTGATTTTGCCATCGGTCGGGTCGTAGAAGCGCGGCAACAGGTTGATGATGGAAGTTTTGCCAGAACCGGTTGCGCCCAACAGGGCGATGGTTTGTCCTGGTTCGGCTGCAAAGCTGACGTTGGACAGCACCGGTTCACCCGTCCCAATATAGCGGAAGGAGACATTCTCAAACTTGATGTGGCCCTGTGAAGGGGGCAAGCGGATGGCGTCGGGTTTGTCCTTGACATCTGATTTGGCATCCAAAATCTCAAAGATACGTGTGGCTGATGCGGCGGCCTGTCCAAACTGTGTGATGATGAAACCAAGTTGCGCAATCGGAAAAAACAGGTACATCAGATACATGCTAAATTCTTGCCACTCGCCCAACGTCAGCGTGCCGACGATGATACCTTTCCCACCCACGAACAGCGTGGTGGCCTGTCCCAGGTTGGCAATCAAAAACACGAAAGGCATCAAAAACGTAAACAGCCGCGCAATGGTGATTTGTTGCGCCATCAGCACGTCGGCGGCCTGATTGAACTTGACCTGTTCGCTCTTTTCGCGCGTAAAAGCCTTGACGACCTTAATCCCGGCCAGGTTTTCCTGCAAAATGGTATTCAGCGCCGAAAGTTTTTGCTGAACCCGTGCAAACAGCGGCTGGCTGATGGTGCCAAAAATCATGAACAGAATCAGCGCCACTGGCAAAATCCAGATGGTTGCCAGCGCCAGCCCGGTGTTGGCGCTAAAGAGAATGATGAGCGTAATGACCAGTAAAACAATCGAGCCTACCAGTTGCAACAGGCCCTGCCCCAAAAACAGGCGCAGTTTTTCGACGTCATCGGTAGCGCGAATCATCAACTGGCCGGTCTGATTTTGGTCGTGGTAAGAAAATGACAGGCGTTGAATTTTGGCATACAGGTCGTTGCGCAAGTCGTAGGCCATGGCTTGCGAGTTGCGCTCCGCCCAATAAGCCTGCAAAAAGGAAAACACTCCGCGTAAAACTGCAAAGCCGACAATCATCAGCCCGGCCTGCATCAGCAGAGTCGGCGCATTGGTTTTGTCGGCAGTCAATTGAGCCGTCAACTGCTCCGCCGTCATCGCACTGTCGTAATGCAAAAATGTTAAAATTTTCGGCAACGCCTGATCCAACATCATCGCTGGAATTTGGTTGAGCGCTGCCAGCACTTTGGCGGCGATGACACCGCTGGTCACCGCGTCAATGATGTTGCGAATTAGACGCGGAACGGCCAGTTGCGCCAGAGTGGCAACCAGCAAAAAGACATACGGCAGGGCGGCCTGCCCGCGATATTTCCACAGGTAGCTGGTGGATCGCAGAATGGCTTTGGAATTGTTTCCCCCGCCGCGAGAACGCGACTTGGACTTACTCATGGTTGCTTGCAAGGGACTCCTCCTGTTGTTTGGCTGCTTTGGTCAAAATAACCATCGCCTGGTTGACCGTTTCGCGCTCATCGGCGCTCAAATTCTCGGCCACTTGTTCCATCCAGCGGTAACGCTCGGCAATGCTGGCATTGATGAACGCCTGCCCCTTTGGCGTCAGGGTCAGGTGCTTGGCACGCCGGTCGTGCAAATCTTCATTGCGTTCCAACAGCCCGGCCTGCACCAATTTGTCGGCCAGCTGGCTGGCGGCGGCGGCAGAAACTTCCATGCGCTCGCTTAAATCTGAAATGCCACAGCGCTCATGCCGATGGACGTGCATCAACATAAAAAACTGCGGCATCGAAAACCCGGTCGTTTTGATGTACCGGGTTGTATCGTGCATTGAATGGTGGGCAAAAATCTCCATCCACTCGCGCAAAGATTTTGAAAATTGGAGCAAATTAGTCATAGTTAAGCCTGCCTTCTATTTAAGTATGGTTAACTATATCTGAAATCAAAATCCTGTCAAGCCTGCATTCCCCCGAACCAGAAATTCTGATAAGACTCTAATGTTTTGGCTCTCTGGGAGTTGCCCAGGTTCTTGGACACGGACAACACGGATGGCACGGAAAAGCCTTTAAAATCGGCTCTTTTTCCGTGTTTTTCGTGAAATCCGTGTCCCAAAATGGTTAACCACGCCGATTCCCAATGAGCCAATGTTTTACTGTGCCGTATTGCCGCCATCCACCAACAACAAATGCCCGGTGACGAAGGACGAATCTTCCGACGCCAAAAACAGCACCGCCCGCGCAATCTCTTCGGGCCGCCCGAAGCGCTTCATCGGCAGATAGGCCGCCGACTCGGCCTGGGCTGCCTCCAGCGTCACTGGCGACGAGCCTTCAAAGTAACCCTTCTCCAGCCAGCGCTCCACAAACGTATCGCCGGGGCAAACAGCGTTGACGCGGATATTTTCGTGCGCGTGGTCGAGCGCCATGCTTTTGGTCATTGACGCCACCGCGCCTTTGCTGGCAGCGTAGGGCAATGCACCTTTCCCGCCCACCACCGCCCAATCCGAAGCGTTATTGACAATTACGCCGCCGCCCACTTTGCGCATCTCCGGGATGACCAAACGGCACATCCGCCAGACCGCCGTCACGTTTAGCGCCAACGTCGCCGCCCAATCTGCCTCGCTCGCGCTTTCTGCCGTCCCCTGAGTAACAATGCCAGCGTTGTTGAACAAAATATCAATCTGATGAAACTCCCGCAGGGCCGACGTGACCACTCGGACGCAATCCGCGCTTTGAGTATGGTCGGCCTCGACAAAGACAGCGCGCGCGCCCCGCTGCCTGCATTCCGCTTCGACGGCTTTTCCGCGTTCCCGGCGGCGGCCCGTCAACACCAAGCTGGCGCCTTCTTCCGCGAAAAGTAGCGCGGTTGCCCTGCCGATACCGCTTGTCGCCCCGGTCACAATTGCCGTTTTTCCGGTCAGTTTGCTCATTGAGTTGCTTCCGTTAACCTGCAATCAAACCAATCGCCGCCAGCGCCAGCGCAATTCCCAGCTTTTGCCAGCCGCGTATGCGTTCTTTTAGCACCAGCCACGCCAGTAAAACCGTCACACCCGGGTAGAGAGAGCCAAGCACCGCGGCGACATCCAGCCGTCCAACCTGCCCGGCCAGCACATACAGCCCATTGGCGGTCACATCCATCACGGCATTGACCAGCATCACCGGCCAAACCGGGCGGCTGACGCGCAACGATGAACGTGTCAGCCCGGCATACACAGCCAAAATTGCCATGCCGCCGCTGCGCGAGGCTACCAGCGGCCAAAATAACCCTGTGCGCCCGGCATCACGCATCAGTACAAAATAAAGGCCAAAGGCAATCCCAGCCAAAAATGGCAAACGTAACGCCTGCCAGCTCGCAATTTTCATTCCCAGCGGGCCGCTCTCGCCGGTTGAAACCAGCCACACCGCCAGCAACGCCAACCCGAAGCCAATAATTTTTTCCCAGCCCGGCAGGCCTTCGCTGACAGCGCTGACCGTCACCGGCAAGATTGCCGCCACCAACGCCGAAACCGGCGCGGCAATGCTCATCTGTCCGTCAGACATGGCCTGGTACAACAGCACCAGGCCCGCCGAACCAATCGCCCCGGCTAGCATCGCCCACAGCCACACGCGCGCCGCCAGCATGGGTTCCGCATACAGCCAGGCCGCGCCCAGCACGCCAATAATTCCCAGCCATTCTGCATGAAAAACTGCCGCCAGCGCATTACTGCGCCGCGCGGCCAGACCACCAGCAAAATCGCCGGCGCCCCAGGCACCCGCAGCGCCCAGGCCGTATAAAACTGGAAGAAGGGAAATGAAATTCATAAAAAGGTGGTTTGAAATAAACAGTCTGTACAATGTTTTTTTGGAAGACCGACTGATTGTACTTGATTCAAACTGCTAGAAAAATTTAATCACCAAAAATTACCTGGTGATACCCCACATCTTTGCTCCACCCTGCAAGGCGACATAAATGTCGCTTTTGTCCGCAGGACGAAAATTGGCGGCTTGTGGGTAATCACCAGAAATTGCCTCTTGAAATAACGTCAAAACCCCATTATAATAGAACAAATGTTCGTCAATGGAATGTCCTATGCCTCGTTATGAAACCTTTGCGCTGGCCTTGCACGCCTTACAAGAAGTTCAAGCCGAGCTGGGCGCGGAACCGCTCCCGGCGCGCGTGGTCTTCCCGCACCTGGCGGAAGTGTTGGCGCAAATGGGTCCCATTCCGCCCAACGCGGCGCTGTTTGGCGTGGCCGGCGACGGGTTGCCCGTGCTTTTACGCATGGACCAGCCCGCCACGGGCGCGGTGCTCGTCACTGCTGACCGGGGCAGCGGCAAAACGCTTTTCTTGCAGAGCCTGGCGCGCTCCACCGCGCGCATGAATTCTCCTCAATCGGTTGGGCTGACTGCGCTGACGGATTTTCCCAGCGAGTGGAGCGCCCTGCAAGCCGAAACCGGTCTGAATGTTTTTCCCGCTTACGCTGCCTCCGCCGCCAAGTTACTGGCGCATCTGGCCGAATGGGTGGAGCGCGGCGGTGATGGCCGCGCGCTGATTTTATTGATTGACGGCCTCGATTCGGCCCTACACCTGGATGACGATGCCCGCGCCAACTTGACTTATCTGTTGGAATACGGCCCGCGTGCCCGGCTGTGGCCGGTGGCCGCCATCAATTCGGCGCGCGCCGCGAAACTGCCCGATTGGCTGGCTTTCTTTCGCACCCGCATTTTTGGCCGCATTGCCGACCCGGCGCTGAACGAAGAACTGACCCCCGTGCCGGGCGCGCCGCTCAACCAACTTTTTCCGTGCTACGAGTTTTGCCTGCGTCAACGCTCGCAATGGTTGCGCTTTTGGCTTTCCGCCAACGCATAAAAAGGAGAAATTGAAATGGACATTGGCATGATGTGGTTTGACCCCGACCCCAAAACGGCGCTGGATGAAAAAGTGTTGCGCGCGGCGGCCTACTTTCGCGCCAAATATGGCAAAACGCCCAACGCTTGCCGCGTGAATCCCGCCATGATGACCGACGCGGAGCGCGTCGCCGGGCCGGTGACGGTGCGCCCCTGGCGTTCCATTTTGCCCGGCACATTGTGGATTGGTGTGGAAGAATCCACCTTGCAGGTTTGTTGAGGCGCTGTCAGGCTTCTGTAATGCGCCTCTTGGAGCAAAATGGGGTTTGATTAAGCATGGAACAAAACAACATTTTTTACGTCTTTTTCTTATCTGGCGCGTAGAAATGATTTGGAAAGGAGCATTCTCATGGACCCCATTTTTGTTATTCTCGTTTTGGCGCTCATGCTGGTTTTTCTGCCCATCAGCCTGGTCAATATCCTCTTTCGCAAACAAGACTATGACGACTCGCGCGTAATTTTGCCGCACTGACGCGCACCTTTTGCAAAAAGACGGCTCGTTGTCGAGCCGTCTTTTTGTTTTAACTATGGTAAAATCAATTAGAAGATAATATAATTAAAAAGGCAAAAATGAATTCAGAAGACACTACCGATGAACTTGTAACCCTGTTCAAAGCGCTGGCCGACTCAAACCGGCTGAAAATTATCGGCCTGCTGGCGCAAAAAGCATATAGCGTGGAAGAATTGGCCGCGCTGCTGGAACTCAAAGCCCCAACCGTTTCGCATCACCTCGGCAAACTGGTCAAAACCGGGCTGATTTCAGCCCGCGCCGAGGGTTATTACAGCGTCTATCACCTTGACCAGCAGGCGCTGGAAGCGCTCTCACGCCGCATTCTTTCCCCGGCACAAATGAGCGCCGCCGCTGATGGCGTAGATGTGAATGCCTATGACCACAAGGTTGTGCGCGTTTTCAGCCTACCAGATGGACGCCTGAAAACGATTCCGGCGCAGCGCAAAAAATTGGAGGCCATCTTGCGGCATGTTGTACAGACCTTCGATGCGGGGACGCGTTACAGCGAGAAACAAGTCAACGAAATATTGGCGCGTTTTCACGAAGATACCGCCTCCTTGCGCCGCGAATTGGTTGGCAGTGGCCTGATGGCGCGCGAGGGCGGCAGCGGAGCGTATTGGCGGATATAAAAAAGGGCGGGAGAAAATCTCCCGCCCTTTGGCGTTTTTAGCGCGGCTTCAGTATCAGCCGCTCGTCAGACGAGAACAGCCGTCCCAGCCCGGCGCTTTCGAGCGTCATCACCTTGCTATTGGCAAAAAAGTCAAAATCAAAGCCGGTGGCGTCCCCGGCTTTTTTGCCGGGAATCGGCATCAGCCGGGCAGTCAGCGGTTTGTTCAGCCGCAGCGCCAGGGCAGAAATATCCAGCAGCAGCGCAGAAATCTGCTCGGCGGTGACATCGCCAGGGAGCGGAATCGTATCCAGCCCGGTGCCGCAGACTGCCGAGAAGAGCAGTAAATCCTTGATGGTCAGAATTCCTTCAGCGGCGCGGGCGGCCAGGGTGAAATCTTCCAGCACGGGCATCATCAGGCCGTTGAAGCCAACGCGCGCAAAGTCGGCGCGCTCCATGCTCTCCGTCAGCAAGGCGGCGGCGGTCAGCGAGCCGTGCATCCCGGCCTTGGGCGCGCCAATGCGTTCAAAGGCCGCGCCGAGGGAACGCGCTTCTTCGGGATAGGGCGCGGTGGAGAAATCAATCCCATTGAATTTGAGTGAGAATTGGTATTTCAAGACACTGGCGACGCTGGTCAGTTTTGCGCCGTGGGAGGTCATGGCGGCGGCCAGCGCTTTGCGGCCATCGTCCAGGGTGGCGGCGTCGCTGAAAGCGTCTACTGCCAGGTCGGCGGCTTCAAGCGCCAGCGAAAAGGATGGGTTGTCACTGTCGGCATACGCGCCCGGGAAAAATGGCCCGCCCGCCGGAACGTTTGCCAGCGCGGCGAAACGCAGATTGGCAAAGCCATCTGGCTTGAGTGTGGCATTGCGCAAAATAACCTCGGCGCAGGCGCGGATGGCGGGCAGGGAAATGCCTTTTTGCGGGGTCGCCATTTCACCGGCAAAGAAGATGTTTTCGGAAAGCAGAATGGCGTCGGGAATCAGTTCATAACTTTCCGCCACTTCGGGCATGGCTGGGCCGAAGGCGGCGTAATCAATGCCCTGCGCCTTGATGGCGGCGCTCATTTTTTGTGACATGCGCGTGGTCAGGCCAATCAGCGGTTCGCCCAAAATGATTGGGAACGGAACCGTTGCAACCCGTGTAGTTTGCACCTCGTAGCCTTCGGCCTGATAAGCGGCTTTGGCCTCCGCCAGAAATTTTCCGGCTTCTTGTATTTTTTCCTGGTTAAGCGGCCAGCCGGGGTTGAAAAAATAGGTAATGGAACGGATTTTCATGGGTGTCTCTCTTCTCTCTGTCTGACTACTTCGAACATCAAAACGGTTCCGGCCATGGCGGCGTTGAGCGATTCTACTCCGCCGGGCATGGGAATAACAACATTTTGGCTGGTCAGGGCGCGGGCTTCGGCGCTGGCGCCATCGGCTTCGCCGCCGATGATCAGCGCCAGCGGACGGCGAAAATCGGCTTGCCAGCACGGGGCTGCTTGCTCGGTTTCGGCCAGGTAAACGGTCAACCCGTTCAGCCGGGTACGGATTTTTCCCCAGGCGCGTGAAAGAATCGGCAGGCGAAAATGCGCTCCCATTCCGGCGCGGACAGTTTTTGGGGCAAAGGCGTCAGCCGTTTCTGGCGGGAGAAGAATCTCGTGCGCTCCCGCTGCCGCCGCCGCGCGAATCAGCGTGCCGAGGTTGCCGGGGTCGCGGATTTGGTCAAAAAGGACAACAAAAGCGGGGATGCTGGCGTTGGGCGCAGCGAAAACAGGGAATCGGGCCTCGGGTGAAGCAAGCGCGGATGGCAATTCGAGAACGGCCAAAACGCCCTGGCTGGTTTCGGTTTCGCCTGCGCCTGCAAGAATATCGTTTTGAACGCGTTCCACATCAACGCCGTTTGCTTCCAGGCGGGCAATCAGTTTGGCGGCGCGTCCGCCCGGCGTCTCTGCCGCCAGCGCGAAGCGAAACGGCCAGCCAGCCGCCAGCGCATCTTCCACCAGGCGCACGCCTTCAGCCAGAAAAGCGCCATTTTCGCGCCGCTCCCTGGAACGTCCGGCCAGCGCGTGTATCAGTTTGAGTTTTGGGTTGTGTGGCGAAGTAATCACCCGTTTATTTTACCCTCGAAAGTATAATGTAAAACAAGTTTACCGGCCTGTCCTCCACCCCAGAAAGCGAGTTTTTATGCGCCTTGTTGATTTTCGCTCGGATACTGTCACCCAGCCAACGCCCGCCATGCGCGAGGCGATGGCAAAAGCCGTTGTCGGTGATGATGTTTACCACGATGACCCAACCGTCAATGCCCTGCAAGAACTGGCCGCCGCCAAAGTGGGCAAAGAAGCCGGGCTGTTCGTTCCCTCCGGCACGATGGGCAATCTGGCCGCCATTCTCGCGCACTGCGGACGCGGCGACGAAGTCATCATGGGCAAACATTCGCACACTTTTTTGTATGAAGGCGGCGGCATTTCCACGCTGGGCGGCATCCACTCCTCCCAAATTCCCGAATTGCCCGATGGCTCACTCGACCTGAATGAGGTTGAAGCCAACATCCGCCCGCCTGAAGATGACCACGAACCCGTCACCCGCCTGATAGAAATCGAAAACACCCACAACCGTTGCGGCGGCGTGTATCAGACGCCCGAAACCGTGCGCCGTCTGGCCGACTTTGCTCACGCGCGCGGGCTGATTGTTCACATGGACGGCGCGCGTCTGTTCAATTCTGCCGTTGCCCAAAAAGTGGACGCGCACGCCTTGACCGCCGCGGTCGATTCTGTCACTTTTTGTCTATCAAAAGGGCTGTGCGCCCCGGTCGGATCGGTGCTGTGCGGCTCGCGTGAATTCATTGCCCACGCCCGCAAAATTCGCAAACACCTGGGCGGCGGCATGCGTCAGGCCGGCATCTTGGCCGCCGCTGGCATCGTCGCCCTGGAGACGATGGTTGAACGCCTGGTCGATGACCACGCCCGCGCTGCGCGCCTAGCCGAAGGAATTCAAAAAATCCCCAGCCTCCGTCTCTGGCCGGGCATGCCCGCCACCAACATGGTCTTTTTTGATTTTTCTCCGCAAATACAGTTCAGTGACCACGAAATTGAGCAAAAAATGGAACAACGCGGCGTCTTGATGCACGCCAGCAATCCACGCCGGTTTCGTCTGGTGACGCATTACTGGATTGATGACGCGGCTGTCGCAACCACCCTGAGCGCGCTAAACGAAGTCTTTGGTTTACAGTAAAATACAACCATGACCGTTTCATCTTCCTCCCGCCGTTTCATTCCCTGGTTCGCGCTGGCCTTTGCGCTGGCGCTCCTTTTGCGCCTTTTGCGCCTGGGCGAACTTCCCCTTTCCGACGCCGAAGCCAATTGGGCGTTACAGGCATTGGGTTTGCTGCGCTCACAGCCGGTGACGCTAGGCACGCAACCGCTCTACGTCCACCTGACTGCCAGCTTATTTTTCATTTTTCAGGCAAGCAATGCCGCCGCCCGCCTGGTTTCAGCGCTGGCAGGCAGTGGCCTCGTCTTAGCGCCCCTGCTTTTCGCCGACAAACTGGGACAAAAAGCCGCCCTTTTTCTGACTTTTTTTCTTGCGCTTGACCCCGGCCTGCTGGCGCTTTCGCGCGAAGCCGGCAGCCCCATTCTGACGATGACGCTAACAGCGCTGGTTTGGGGGCTGTGGCGCAACAACCGGGTTGAGTGGGCTGGAATTTGCGTCGGATGGATGCTGTTGAGCGGCCCCGCACTCTGGCCCGGACTGCTGGCGCTGGCGGTGTCCTACGGGCTGACGCGCGGCATCGTTCCCGCCGACGATTTTCGGCTGGAGGCTTCCAGCCTGCGCCGCGCCGCGTTCTATGCCATCGGCGCGTATCTGGCCTTTGGCAGTTTCTTCCTGCTCTCCCCTGGCGGGCTGGGCGCAATTTTCCGCTTTTCGTTGGATGACTTTTGGACTCCTGGTGCTTTGCCGCCGCTGGTAATGCTAACCACTCCGTTTATTTATCAGCCACTGGCAATCATTTTTGGCCTCATCGCTGCCGTTCGCGGGGCGCTGAAACGCGATGCCTTGACGCTTTTTCTGACCTTCTGGTTTTTCGCGGCGCTGATTCTTTCTCTGGCGCCGCCGGCGCGCCCGATTGGCGGCCTGGCCTGGGCATTGATTCCGCTCTGGACGTTGGCTGCGCTTGAGTTGCAACATCTGCTGATTCCAGCGCAAGCCGGGCGCAATGAAACACTGGCGATGACGGTACTGACCTTGCTCTTGCTCACTTTTGCCGCCCTGGCCCTGACCGCCGTTGCCCTGGGAAAGATGGACCCTCCCAGCGCTCAAATGTACACCCTCGTCGCACTGGCCGCTGTTCTGATGCTAGCCGTTGGCGCCGCGCTTGTAGCGCAAGGCTGGAACACCGCGGTCGCCTGGCAGGGAACGCTCTGGGGCGGGTTGGGATTTTTGGCAGTTTATTCGCTTTCAATCGCCTTGTTTGCCGCCAACCTGAAACCCCATGCCACCGTTGAGTTTTGGCGCCCCGGCGCGCAAGTGACCCAGGCCGACGCCCTCCAGCGCCAGATGAATGACCTGTCACTGCGCCACACCGGAACATCCCAGTCACTGAAAGTCATTCTCGTCGGTATGAATTCTTCCACCACTTCCAACGCGCCCGCCGCCTTGCGCTGGCTTCTGCGCGCTTGGGACGTAACCGTCGCCGCCGATTTTGTGCCCAATTCAACCTCAAACCTGTTTATTACCTCTGAAGGCTTCTCCGCTCCGCAATTAGAAAGCGCCTACCGTGGCGCAGATTTCCGCTGGTACAGCTACCCTGGCTGGGAGCAAGCCTCCGCCGCCGATTGGATGACCTGGCTGGTGGAGCATTCCCTGCCTTCCGGCGAGGAAAACATCATTCTGTGGGCGCGCACCGACCTGTTTTCCAACGAAAGCAATCCATGACCCATCTTCGCATCATCGCCATTGACGGCCCGGCGGCATCGGGCAAATCTACCCTGGGTTTTCACCTGGCCGAAGCGCTTGGCTATTTGTATTTCGACACGGGGCTGATGTATCGCGCCATCACCTGGCTGGCGCTTGACCACGGCCTCGACCTGACAAACGAATCCACCATTACCCGCCTGGCGCAGGATGTTCCCATCGAAGTGACCGAACCATCTTTTGAAGATGGCCGCCCCTGTGATGTGGTCGTGGACGGTCACGACATCACCTGGGACATTCGCCAGCCGGAAGTGGACGCCAACGTTTCAATCGTCTCCGCCTACCCTGGCGTGCGCGAAGCGCTCACCCGTCAGCAGCGCCGCATCGGATTGCGTGGGCGCGTCGTGATGGTTGGACGCGATATCGGCACAGTTGTTTTGCCGGACGCCGATGTGAAAATTTATCTAGACGCCTCTGCCGAAGTACGCGCCCGTCGCCGCTGTGATGAAATGCTTCAACGCGGCGAAACAGCAGATTTCGTTCAAATTCTCGCCCAGGTGATTGAACGTGACCGCATTGACTCGACCCGGGCAGTTGCTCCCCTTAAACCAGCAGATGACGCCATCTTGATTGACTCCGACAAACTGGACGCTGATGCGGTTTTCCAACGAGCCTTATCACTATGCAAAAAATGAACACATACACGCCCGCGCCTGGTTCTCGTCTGGCGCGGGCGCTTTTGCGCCCCATCTTTCGCGGCCTGTTTCACTTACTCGCTGACGTGCGCCTCGAAGGATTGGAAAACATTCCAACGGGTGCGCCCTATCTGGCGGCGTTCAATCACGTCTCGGTCTTTGACCCGCCTTTTGTACTGACCTTTTGGCCGGGCAACATTGAAGTTCTGGGCGCGTCTGACATTTGGAATCGCGCCGGATTTGGGCAAAACCTGTTGGTGCGGCTGTATGGCGCGATTCCTGTCCACCGCGGCGCGTATGACCGTGAAGCGTTGGAACGGGTTGGCGCAGTACTCCGGGCGGGATATCCGTTGCTCATGTCGCCAGAGGGCGGGCGCACACACGCCGCCGCCATGCGCCGCGCGCGCCCTGGTGTGGCGTTCATTCTGGAAGCCGCCGCCGTTCCCATTTTGCCGGTAGGCGTGATTGGCACCAGCGATGACTTTTTTAACCGCGCCCTCCGCTGGCAGCGTCCGCAGTTGATTTTGCGGGTGGGCCAACCTTTTTGCGTTCCGGCAGTAACCGGGCGCGGCGAGGAACGCCGCATCTCCCGCCAGCGCAACGCTGACCTGGTGATGCGCCATATCGCGGCGCTGTTGCCGCCTGAATATCGCGGCGAGTACCAGAACTTTCTTGTTCCGTAGCGTTTGGTGTAGAGCCTAACAAAATCGCCGGTTGCGCGTGTAGATAAGTCCTTTTTTGGCGCCCATGCTATAATCGAAAAACGGTATTTGTAATGGAACCCATCTTCTCCTTGCTTGCTAACGTTTTTCCAGCGCCACTTTGGCCTGCCTCCCTGATTGGTTGGCTGGGTTGGGCGCTTTTGGTCACCTGGACGCTCTGGCTGGCAAATACATGGAAAAGTTACCAGCCGCACTGGGACGCGCGCGCGTTGGGCGTGTTAGCAGCGCTGGCGCTGGCGGCGTTTTTTGCCAATGCTTTTATTGGCTTGCGCTTGCCCGCCGGAGCAGCTTTGCCCTTGCCAGGAATTCCGCAAGAACCGCGCGGCCCAGCGCTGATGGCGCTTTCTGCCTTACCGTGGATGTTGGCTGGCGGCATGTTTGGCCCCTGGGCCGGCATGCTGATTGGCTTATTGGGGGGTATTTTCCGCTTTGCCTGGGATACGCATAGCATTTTTACCCCGCTCGAAATGGCGCTGTTGGGAATTCTATTCAGCGTGGCTGCGCGTCAACGCTACCGCACCTGGTCATTTCGTCTGTTGCGCGAACCGCTGATTGCCGCGTTGGTACTGACGGCGTTATACGCTCCACTTTTTATTTTAGATTCGTTTTTGGTGGCTTCCGGTTCAATGGCCGCCCGGCTGGATTACGCCCTGACCCGCGCGCCCAACGCCATTTTGGCGTTGGGCGGTGAACTATTAATCAGCGGCATTTTTGCTCAAGTACTGGCAATCACCTTCCCTGGTTTGTGGGGGCGTCGCGCGCCACTGCAACCCTCACCCACCGAGCGCAGCATCGAAACGCGTTTCCTTTTCGGCACGGGTACGCTCATTTCATTTTTGCTGATTGCCCTGTTAATCGGCGACTGGCTGGTGGCCGGGTCTGCCGCCCGTCAGATGCTGGAAAATCGTCTGCGCGGCACAGCAGAACTAACCTCGCAAAGCATTCCGTTCTTCCTCGAAACCGGCCAAAGCCTCGCCAGCCAAATGGCGTTTCGCCCCGAAATGAGCTCCGCTGCGGGCGCGGAACTTTCCGCATTGCTGAGCGAGCAAATTCGTTCAGTGCCCTATTTTGATCAGCTCATTGTTGCCAGCCGCTCCGGCCAGGTCTTGGGCAATTACCCGGAAACTTCTTCCAGCGCAGAACTGATTTTTTTTCCGGAAGAAACTGCCGGCTTGGATCTGGCTTTTAGCGGCGTCCTCAGCCAAACCTACACCATCCCACCCGTTTCCAGCGGCGAGCCTGCGCGCGTCTCCTTTGTCATTGCGCTGATAGACCCCGCCACCGGCCAACCAGAGCGTGTCCTGGTGGCGCGCACCAACCTGGAAACCAATCCGTTCACGCAGCCTTTGCTTCAAAGCCTGAAAAGCGTGCAAGAATTGGGCGGCGAAGGTATTTTGATGGACGAAAATGGCCGCATTTTGGTCCATCCCGTTACCACGCTGGTAATGAGCGCCTACCCCGGCCATCGGCCTGAGAAGGCAAGTTTCTTTGACGACACCGCGCCCAATGGCACACGTAACCTGGTTTATTTCCAACCCGCCGCAGGCCGCTCGTGGGCGGTGGCGTTAGCCATTCCAGCGCAACAAGCACAGCAACTGGCACTGAGCATTGCCGCGCCCCTCTCAGCCATGATTTTATTGCTGGCGCTGGTGGCATTGGTGTCACTGCGCCTTGGCCTGAAAACCGTCACCCAATCCATGCAAACGCTGTCCAGCGAAGCCGTCCGCATTGCCCAGGGACAACTCGATCATCCATTGACAATCGAAGGCGTGGATGAAGTTGGTCAGTTGCGCCGCGCCTTCGAGCAAATGCGCGTCAGCCTGCAAGCCCGATTGGAAGAACTCAACCGCCTGTTGCTGGTCAGTCAGGGCGTAGCCTCCAGCCTTGACATGCGCGACGCGGTACAGCCGGTACTGGAAGCCATCCTCGCCACAGGGGCCAACGCCGTGCGCGTGGTCATGTCGGCAGCCAACCTGAAAGACGGCGAAGACGACTCTGCGCCAGTGTTTGCGATTGGCCCTTCCAAAGAGCACTACGACTTTTTGGATGAGCAAATGATTACGCTGACACAGCATCAGGAACGGGTGATTTTTACCAACGTAGCGCGGGCGCGCGGGCTGGAAATTGCTCCCGGCAAAACAGCGCCCGCCTCACTGATTGGTTTTCCCCTGCGCTACGAGAATCGCTACTACGGCGTCATCTGGGCAGCCTACGACCAGCCGCGCCTGTTTTCCGATTCGGATGTACGCTTCCTGACTACGCTAGCCGGACAGGCTGCGCTGGCCGCCTCCAACAACCACCTTTTCCTTTCTGCCGAGGTAGGCCGACAGCGCCTGGCCGCTATTTTGGCATCCACGCCCGACCCGGTCTTGGTGACCGACCAGAAGAATCGCCTGTTGCTCTCCAACCCCGCCGCCTGGCAAACGCTGGGCGCAGGCGTCGGCGCAGGTGAAGGCCAACCGATTGAGCGCGTCATCTCACAAAAAGCCTTGCTCGACATTCTCCAGGCCGATTCGCCCGACAAACTCTCTGCTGAAGTGGTGATTGGCAATGGACAGGTTTACCTGGCAACCGCCTCACCCGTGGTCGCTGAAGGCCGCCCGGTGGGACGTGTCTGCATTCTGCGCGACGTGACGCACTTCAAAGAGTTGGACACGATGAAGACTGAATTTGTCAACACCGTCAGCCACGACTTGCGTTCGCCACTGACGCTGATGCGCGGTTACGCCACGATGCTGGAAATGGTCGGCGACCTGAATGAACAACAGCAAGGCTATGTCAAAAAAATCATTTCCGGCGTTGAGAACATGGCGCGCCTGGTGAACAACCTGCTTGACCTTGGGCGCATTGAAGTGGGCGTTGGCCTACAACTGACCATGCTGCCCCTGCTCGATTTGGTGGAAGGTGTCACCAACAGCCTGCAGGCGCAGGCTTCGCAAAAGAACATTCAACTCACGCTGGAATTGCCACATGACACCGCGCCAATTATCGAGGCCGACCAGACTCTGCTCTACCAGGCAATGTACAACCTGGTTGAAAACGCCATCAAATACACGCCTAACGGCGGCATGGTGACAGCCCGTCTGCGCGTTCCTGCAGATACAATGTTGTTTGAAGTGCAAGATACCGGCATTGGCATTGCACCCATTGATCAGCCGCGCCTGTTTGAAAAGTTTTACCGCGGCGGGCAGCGCGAGGCGCGCGAACAAAAAGGCTCTGGTCTCGGCCTGGCGATTGTCAAATCCATTGCCGAACGGCACGGCGGCAAAGTCTGGTTGGAAAGCCAACTGGGCAAGGGTAGTATTTTCTTCCTGCAAGTTCCGCTGAAACAACCCCAATAAAAGCAATACTGTTTGGTCTGGTGATTACCCACATCTTTGCTCCACCCTGCAAAGCGACATAAATATCGCACAACGTAGCGCGACATTTATGTCGCTTTTGTCTGCAGGACGAGAATTGGCGACTTGTGGGTAATCACCCCTGAATACTGCTCGCAATTTGCCTATGCTATAATTCCGCCCCGGAAAGGCTAAAACATGTTCTCGAAATTTATCAAAATTCTGGGGGGAGACCCCAATAAGCGTGAAATCGAACAACTCTCCGAGACAGTTCAACAAATCAATGCGCTGGAGCCTGCTTTTGAGCAGCTCAGCGACGAAGCATTGGCAGCCAAAACGGACGAATTCCGCGCCCGGCTTTCTGATACGCTGGCTGGTATCGAAGATGAAAAAGAACGTCAACAGGCCGAACAGGCCGCGTTAAACGAATTATTGCCCGAGGCATTTGCCACCGTGCGCGAGGCCGCCAAACGCACTATCGGGCAACGTCACTACGACGTGCAGTTATTGGGTGGAATGGTATTGCATCACGGGCGCATTGCCGAAATGAGAACCGGCGAAGGCAAAACCCTCGTTGCTACCCTGCCCGTCTATCTCAATGCGCTCACCGGGCGCGGCGTACATCTGATTACCGTCAATGATTACCTGGCGCGCTATCAGGCGCGTTGGATGGCAAAAATTTATAATTTTCTCGGCCTTTCAGTGGGACTGCTCCAAATGGCAGCCAGCACCGAAAACGGCAAAAAAGCCTACGTGGTAGATTTATCCAAGGAATCGCCGCGCGAAGACCAGCATCAAATTCGCCTGGAAGAACGTGCCGCCGCCTACGCCGCCGACATCACCTACGGCACCAATGCCGAATTCGGCTTTGACTACCTGCGTGACAACATGGTCTACCGCTATGAAGATAAAGTTCAGCGTGGACACTACTTTGCCATCGTAGATGAAGTGGATAACGTGCTGATTGACGAAGCCCGTACCCCGCTCATCATCTCCGGCCCGGCGCAAGGCGACCTGGAATGGTACGGTAAAATGACGCAACTCATGCGCCAACTCAAACCCGAAGATTACGAAATCGAAGAAAAAGACCGCACTGTTTCGCTCACTGAAGTCGGTATTGCCCATATGGAGCAGCTGCTGGGTCAACCCTTGCGTGATATTGACCGCCCTGAAGATATTACATCCGAACAAGCGCGTCTGCTCGGCTACCTGGAGCAGGCTATGCGCGCCCAGTTTCTTTTCCGGCGCAACAAGGACTATCTGGTACAGGGCGGAAAAGTCGTTATCGTGGATGAATTTACCGGGCGGCAGATGCCCGGTCGGCGCTGGAGCGACGGATTGCACCAGGCCATCGAAGCCAAAGAAGGCGTCAAGGTTGAGCCGGAAAACATCACCTACGCCACCATCACCATCCAAAACTACTTCCGCATGTACCAAAAGTTGGCGGGCATGACCGGCACTGCGCTAACCGAAGCGGAAGAATTTGATAAAATTTACAAGCTGCCCGTTTTGCCCATTCCGACCCACCTCGAATATCAAGCCAGCCGGCTTGATTCGACACTGGTGGAAATCACAGCCAAAGATGCCGCCGGTTACCCAATCGCCTATTTTTCACGACGCGACGACGCTCAAAAAACGCCCGCTTTCTGGCGGCGCACCGATTATCCGGATGTGATTTACCGCACCGCCGAAGCAAAACTGCGCGCCATCGTCACTGATATTCTCCGTAATCACGTTGCGGGACGCCCGCTGTTGGTTGGTACCACTTCGGTGGAAAATTCAGAACGTCTGGCTTCACGCCTGCAAGCCGAAGCGGTGCGTCGCCTGCTACAAGTGCGCCTGCTCCGTGACGCCTGGTTTACCGTCAACAAGAAAGAAGAAGATGGTCGCCAATACAAGGAATTGGAAAGCCTTTACCAGCCTATCGAACAACTTGAGCCAGCCGCCCTGCGCACCTTCGCCAAACCACTTGGTCTGACCTCCATCAACCCGGAAGACCCCGCCAATCTGACGCGCCTGCTGGAACTGCTTCGAATGGAAGAAAGTAACGCCGCGCGCCTCAAAGCCGTCCTACAAGGCGGAATTCCGCGTCAGGTGCTGAACGCCCGCAAACACACCGAAGAAAGCCAGGTTATCGCCGGGGCAGGTGCATTTGGCGCAGTCACCATCGCCACCAACATGGCCGGGCGTGGTGTAGACATTAAACTCGGCGGCGAACTGGCTGAAGAAATCATCAGCGCCGTTAACCGCATCCTGCGGAAAAATGGTTACAACGACCCTTACGACATGCGCCCACAAGAGCAGCGCGAAGCGCTGCTCAAAATGACCAGCGCCGATTTTGGTCTATACGATGCCGAAGCGCAACACTTTCTGCAGTATTTCGATGACATGGAAACCGTGCGCACCCTCGGCGGCCTGCATGTCATCGGCTCGGAGCGCCACGAAGCCCGCCGCATTGATAACCAACTGCGCGGACGCGCCGCTCGCCAGGGCGACCCTGGCTCCTCACGCTTCTACCTCTCGCTCGAAGATGACCTGATGCGCATGTTCGGCGGCGAACAGGTTAATAATCTGATGCAGCGCTTCCAACTCGACGATGATTTCCCGCTCGAGGCTCGTCTGGTCGGCAACATCATCGAAGGCTCACAACATCGCGTCGAAGGCAGCAACTTCGACATGCGCAAACACCTGCTCGAATACGACGACGTTCTCAACGCCCAGCGCGCCCGCATCTACAGCCAGCGTGACCGCGTCTTCCTCAAAGAAAATCTGGCCGAAGATGTGCTTGAACTTCTCCGCACCGAAATTGCCGCCCGCGTACCGATTGCGATGAAGGATGAAGAAGGTCCTTGGAAACTGATGGCCTGGCTTGACCAAACCCAGCCAACCTTCTACGCCGCCAATGGCGAACTTTACCCATCCTACTCCATGCGTTTATTGCTCAACGAGATTGATCTCGCCAACCTGAATGCATCCCTGCTCACTATCGTCCGCCGCGCCGTTGAAGCCGAGCAAGAACATATCATCAACGCCATCGAACACAGTTTTACCAGCGCCGAAAGCGCCCTTGAAACCCAATTGCAAGAACGCGCCGACCTGCTCTCCACCGCGCTGGAAGGATTCCGCGACAGCGAAGAGAAAAAACGCCCGCAAGAAATGCTCGAAGAACTCACCAGCCTGGTCAGTGTGCCGCTGCGCCTCACCAGCGAGCAACTCCGCACCCTGACAACTGACCCGCAGAGCCTGGAAGACGAACTCTACCAGCAAGCCGCCACACAACTGACCGGCATCGCCATCAACCGTCTGCTAGGCGGTATCGAACTACGGCTCAACGAACCCTTCCCCGCCCGCAGCAGCCTCGACACCTCCGACTGGACCGCCGCTCTGTCCCAACTCCGCGCCGGGGTGGAAGAAATGCTTCAGAATCGCCACGAGCGCCTCACCGGCGAGACCAGCCCCATGTCGCGCGAGATTGAGACTCTGCTCACCCGCTCCGAAGCCAGCGGACGGGACGAATCCACACGAATGCGCATCCTCGGCTCACTCCCCATCGCGCGGCGCGCCTTCTACGACAAAAATCACCGCCAGGTGACCCAAGACTTTACCCGTTTCACCTACACCTTCCTGGCCGCCCAACTGGCAAAAGAAAACACCAGCGAAGGCGACATCTTTACCCACCTTGCTAAAGGGCTGAAATCTCTGGAAGAAGCCTGGGGAAGCGTGGAATTTATCCGGCTCGGGCAAAACGCCGTCAAACTGGCCGACTTCAACCTGCCAGCAGAGTCGCTGCGCGCGCTCTCCCCCGACACCGCGCTGTCTTCCCTATCCGCAGAGCAAAAATCCACCCTGCGAGCGACGCTCGGCGCACACACCATCAACGGCTTCTTCCGTAGCGTTTTACTGCGCGTCATCTCCGAATTGTGGGTGGAATACCTGACCAACGTTGAAGCCCTGCGCGTGTCAATTGGATTGGAGGCTTACGCCCAACGCGACCCGCTGGTACAATACAAGGGAAAAGCATCCGAAATGTTCCAAGGCTTGCTGGCCGAAATTCGCGCCGGGGCAGTCAGCAACCTGTTTGTCTACCGACCCCGAGTCGCAACCCAAGTTTCCGAAGCGCCCAACGCCCCAGCCGGAACAGCAGAGACGCAGGCAGTTTCTCCTGCCGTATCCTCCGACTTGCCAGAATCCGACGGCTATGCTGGGCGCAAGCGACACAAAAAGCGGTAAACATGTTCAACACCCCCATTCCAGTTCCAGAAATATATCGCGCCCTGCCCAAGGTGGATTTGCACCGTCACCTGGAGGGGTCGTTGCGTTTAAGCACCATGCTCGATGTGGCGCGCAAACACGGCCTGACCATTCCCGCCAACGTGGTGCGGCTTTCGCGGCTGGTGCAGGTGCAGGACGAAGACAACTTCACCTTTGAAAATTTTCTGGCGAAATTTAACACCCTGCGCATGTTTTACCGCTCGCCCGAAGTGATTGACCGCATCACCCACGAAGCCGTGGAGGACGCCGCCAAAGACAACGTGCGCTATCTGGAACTGCGTTTTACGCCGGTAGCGCTCAGCCGCGCCGAGCGCTTTCCACTGGAAGATGTCACCGACTGGGTGGTAAAAGCCGCCAAAGACGCCGAGAAAAAATTCAAGGTGATGGTGCGCCTGATTGTTTCTATAAACCGCCACGAAGGCGTCGAACTGGCCGAGCAGGTCGCCTGGCTGGCCGCCGAACGGGTGAAAGACGGCATCATCGGCATTGATTTGGCGGGCAACGAGGCGCAATTTTCGGCGCGGCCCTTCCTGCCCATCCTCAAAGAAGCGCGCCAGGCCGGGCTGATGCTGACCATGCACGCCGGAGAATGGAAAGGGCCGCAAAATGTGCGCGAGGCGATTGAAGATTTCGGCGCCCAGCGCATCGGTCACGGGGTGCGCGTGCTGGAAGATGACTTTACAACCAAACTTGCCAAAGAATACCGCACCGTCTTTGAAGTCTGCCTCACCAGCAACTATCAGACCGGCGTGGTCAAAGAAGGCGAAACTCATCCGCTGCCGCAAATGCTGGCCGCCGGGCTGAATGTTACTCTCAACACTGACGACCCCTCCATTTCGCAAATTACGCTTGGTAATGAATATCGCCTGGCCGAGCAGGAACTCAAAGTGCCGCTGGCAACCATCAAAGAATGTATCGTTGCCGGGGCGCAGGCCGCTTTTCTGCCAGACAACGACAAGGCCAAATTAATCGCCAGCCTGAAAAAAGAATTGAAATTGAATTAAAGATGGCAAACGCGAAGCAAACCAATCTTGACCTGAGTTTGTTGGAAAAGGCGCTGACCTCTTTGTCGCAACTGTATCAGCGCGTTTCTGACCCAAGATTCATGGCCGGTCAGGATGATGTCATCCGCTGGGGGCTGCAAGCCGGGTTAATTCAAAACCTGGAATTTACCTACGAAATTTGCTGGAAAACCATCAAACGCTGGCTGGAAATAAATGCCACTTCTCAAATGATGGATGGGCTGACCCGCCGTGAACTTTTTCGGATGGCCGCTGAAAATCATTTAATTATCAGCGTGGAAGATTGGATGGTTTTTCACGATTTGCGCAATCAAACGTCACATCGCTACGATCAGGAACTGGCGGCAGACGCGCAAGTCCTGATTGGCGATTTCATCCTTGCCGCCCAAAACTTACTGACCTATCTCAAAGCGCACAATGATTGACCTGTCGTTTGACCATCTGGAAATAGTCAAAGATATTTTACGACGTTGCGCTCCCCATTGCGAAGTGCGCGCTTTTGGCTCGCGCGTTGCCGGGAAAGCCAAACCCTATTCCGATTTAGATCTGGTTTTGGTCAGCACAGAAAAATTATCCTTCAAACAAGTTTCCCTTCTGCGCACAGCCTTTGAAGAATCAAAATTACCTTTTCGTGTGGATGTGCTGGATTGGCAAACCCTTTCCCCAACCTTCCGCCAGATTGTTTTGCAAAAATATGAAGTTTTGCAAGGCAAAGACAAGTTTGCAGAGACGGTTGAAGTGCGGTAGAATTTGACCAACGACGAAGGATATCAAAGGCGCGCCTTTGGATTTTTTGTGAAACTGATGGCTTTAACGTTCAGTCACAAAAAGCCAAAGGTGTTTTGTTTTCTAGAACACAATTTGTCTGCGTTTACGCCAAAAAGGAGAACCGATGAACGATTTTTTTAAGTCCCGCGATGTATTGAAGGTTGGCAACAAAAAATACGTCTATTACCGCCTCGACGCGCTGGAAAAGGCCGGGCTGACCAACCTTGCCAAACTGCCCTTCTCCATCCGCGTGGTGCTCGAAGCCGCCCTGCGCCAGTGCAACGACCACGAAATCACCCAGCAGGATGTCGAAAATATTGCGGCGTGGACGCCTAAAGGTGCGCGCCCCGGCATTCCCCTGCTGCCCGCCCGCGTGGTGATGCAAGATTTCACCGGCGTCCCCGCCGTGGTGGATTTGGCCGCCATGCGCACCGCCGTCGCCCGCCTGGGCGGCGACCCCAAAAAAATCAACCCGCTCGTCCCGGTGGATTTGGTGATTGACCACTCGGTGCAGGTGGATTTCTTCGCCAGCGCCGACGCCGCCACCCGCAACGCCGAAGTCGAATTTCAGCGCAACCGTGAGCGCTACGAATTTCTCAAGTGGGGCCAAAAAGCCTTCACCAACTTCCGCGTGGTGCCGCCGATGACCGGCATCATCCACCAGGTTAACCTGGAATATCTCTCGCCCGTGGTGATGGAAAAAGACGGCCTGCTCTTCCCCGACACCCTGGTCGGCACCGACTCGCACACCACCATGATTAACGGCCTGGGCGTCGTCGGCTGGGGTGTGGGCGGCATCGAAGCCGAAGCCGTCATACTCGGCCAGCCGATGGACATGCTCCTGCCGGATGTCATCGGCTTCAAACTGTACGGCAAACTGCGCGAAGGCATCACCGCCACTGACCTGGTGCTGACCGTCACGCAAATGCTGCGTAAAAAAGGCGTGGTGGATAAATTTGTCGAATTCTTTGGCCCCGGCCTGGCCGCCATGTCGCTCACCGACCGCGCCACCATCGCCAACATGGCGCCGGAATATGGCGCCACCATGGGCTACTTCCCGGTAGACGCCGAAACCCTGCGCTACATGCAATTAACCGGACGCCCGCAGGAAGTGATTGAGCGCGCCGAAGCTTACTGCCGCGCCCAGGGCTTGTTCCGCGAAGAAAACACTCCCGACCCGGAATTCACCGACACCCTCGAACTGGACCTCGGCTCGGTCGTTCCCTCGCTGGCCGGGCCGAAACGCCCGCAAGACCGCGTCGCCCTGTCCGAGATGAAATCCACCTTCCGCCAGGCGCTCAGCGCCCCGGTCAAAGAACGCGGTTACGAACTGAGCGGCGCAGCCCTGGCGCGCGAGGCCGCTTTCGGCGGCGCAAAAATGAAACATGGCGCCGTCGTCATCGCCGCCATCACCTCCTGCACCAACACCAGCAACCCCTCGGTGCTGATTGCGGCCGGCCTGCTTGCCAAAAAAGCCGCCGAAAAAGGCCTGAGCGTCAAGCCCTACGTCAAAACCTCGCTGGCCCCCGGCTCGCGCGTGGTCACCGAATACCTCGAATCTGCCGGGCTGATTGAACCGCTGGCGCAGATGGGCTTCAACATCGTCGGCTACGGCTGCACCACCTGCATCGGCAACAGCGGCCCGCTCCCCGGCGAAGTGGCGAAAGCCGTCACCGGCAGCGACCTGGTCGCGGCGGCGGTCATCTCCGGCAACCGCAACTTTGAAGGCCGCGTTCACCCGCTGGTCAAGGCCAACTTCCTGGCCTCGCCGCCGCTGGTCGTCGCCTACGCGCTGGCCGGGACGGTAGACATTGACCTGAACAACGAACCGCTCGGCGTCGGCAAAAACGGTCAGCCGGTTTTCCTGAAGGATGTCTGGCCGAGCAATGCCGAAATTGCCGAAGCGATTACCGCGCATGTGCGCCGCGAAATGTTTGAGCGCAAATACGCCAGCGTTTTCGACGGCACGCAAATGTGGCAGGAAATTAACGTTTCGGGCGGCGAATTGTTCGATTGGAGCGACGACTCCACCTACATTCACCACCCGCCCTACTTCCAGGCGCTGACCCGCGAAATTCCCTCCGTGGCCGCTATCCGCGGCGCGCGCGTTTTGGGCGTCTTCGGCGATTCCATCACCACCGACCACATCTCCCCGGCGGGCAACATCGCCGCCGATTCTCCGGCGGGAAAATTCCTGCAATCGCGCGGGGTGGCCGCCAAAGATTTCAACTCGTACGGCTCGCGCCGCGGCAATGACCTGGTGATGGCGCGCGGCACCTTCGCCAACATCCGCCTGAAAAACCAAATGGTCGCGCCGAAAGAAGGCAACTGGACGAAATTCAACGGCCAGGAAATGCCGATTTTTGACGCGGCCATGAAATACATGGAGGCCGGTCAGCCGACGATTGTGTTGGCGGGCAAGGAATATGGCACCGGCTCCAGCCGCGACTGGGCGGCCAAAGGCCCGCTGCTGCAGGGCGTGCGGGCGGTCATTGCCGAATCGTTTGAGCGCATCCACCGCTCGAACCTGGTGGGTATGGGCATTTTGCCGCTGCGTTTTGCCGAGGGCGAAAATGTTGAATCGCTGGGGCTGAAGGGCGACGAAACCTTCGACATCGAAGGCCTGGGCGCTTCGCTTGCGCCGAAAGTTGCCCTGAACGTCACCGCGCATCGTTCAGACGGTTCCACCCTCAAATTCCAGGTGACGGCGCTGCTCAACACGGCGGTCGAGGTCAACTACTTCCGCAACGGCGGTATTTTGCACACGGTTCTGCGCAATTTGGTGAAGTAAATTTGATGTGAAATTGAGACCGGCTCATCGCCGGTCTCAATTTATTTGTGCCCTTTTCGAAAACGTGGAAGAAAATTATGCGGCAACGTAGTTCGTAATTGCTGGCATATCATCCCACGTTTTTCCCTCAAGGATGCGTCCGGCTTTTTTCTTTTGCACACCACCCCACTGCTTGAAAAAGAATGGAACATGCGCGCGGATACATTGGTCGCGGATATCGGTAACCCAGGTTGGGTCAAGCGTGCGCGCGCCTGGGCCAGATTCTCCGCCAACAATGGCCCAATTGATTCCTTCTAAATTCATATGATGTAGAGGCCCCAAGAGCGGCTCGAGAGAGAGAAATTTTGTTTTTGCGCCTGTATGCCGAAGATGATCAATACGAAAAGTATAATCAGCATTTTCAACACTAACTCCCATCCAGACGTTATCCGGCCATGTAATTTGTGAACTGACTTCTTCAAGCCGTTCAGCCCGTTTGGTTAATACCTGAAAAGTGTGCCAGTGAGCCCGTTTCATTACATCGAAAATTTCCAAGATAAATTCGATTGGAACGTCTTTATGAAATAGGTCGCTCATAGAATTGACAAAAATTATCTGCGGTTTTTTCCATTTCAATGGCAAGTCAATGTTGTTTTCGTGTAACGCTAATTTGAAACCGTCGCGATAATTGGGTTGTCCCATAGATTGCAATCGTTTTGCCATTCGCTCAGCATAGCAGTATTTGCAGCCAGGACTTATTTTTGAGCAACCTGTTAGTGGATTCCATGTGGACTCTGTCCATTCAATGCCCGAATGTTCTGCCATTTACTTTCTCCTTATGGAACTTAGTCTTAACAATGAATTTATTCTATAATAGCACGAATGTTTTATTTTTCAAAATCCCGGCATGCGGGTTTGTCCTTGCTCTATCCTTTGTGTCTGATTTAGGTTCATTTTGTTAAACACTTCTTGTCCTTCGGGCGAATCTAATGTGCAAAAGCAATTTTGGATCTTTTTATGTGGCTTAAAAAAGTCAATATTACTACCAAGTAAAAATGTCCATTGATGTGCATCACCCTTGAAAGGTTTTCGAATTAGCCAATATTTTTTATCCGTTTCGGCCACGAAGTCAGCTAAAAATTTTTGGGTTTGTTGAAACTGACGCTTTACATTTGTAGCCGATAAATAAATCAAAATCTCCATTTTGGGGCGTACTTCGCAAAGATATGCCAGCGTTTTAAAATTTGGTAAATTACCAGTTGGATCGACATAGACCAACCCGAATTCAAAATCTTTTTTAGACTTAAACAAATTTGGGATAACAGATTCGTACTCCCCAAGATGAAAATAAAACCTTCCTTGTCCGGTGCCATGAATCTTGTGAGATGTGATAGTTCTTTTTAATTCGTCCAGATTGTCTTTATTCCGTTCAATGAAATGTGCACAGAAATTTATGTCAAATTTTTGTTCGCTGGCTTTATCGAGAAAAACGATTGGGCTTCCAGCGTTTCCATCAGGCGTACTTCCTTTGCCGGAGGTAAGGTCTACATATTGATATTCTGGCTCGTAATAGTTGGCATGTTTTTTAATGACAGCTTGCGTGATTGCCATATGTATTGCCAAAATTTTTGACAGATGTTCAATCTTCACACTGGTATATTCCCCGTAACCAACCTCATTGTCAATAGGCACAGCCCACCTCCAAGTGAATATTCAAGAACTTGTTTCAATTTTAGCACTGAAAATAATTCTGTCGCTTTTTACTCCACCTCTTTGCTATATCAAGCTAACCAGGGTCACCATAACGCGACATCCCCATTTTTCGCCAGGTTGAATTGGCGCAGGTTTCGCCCTATACTGAAGCCAAGGAGAAATTCTCATGGCAACCGAATACACACTCACCTTCCCGATTGAAATGAAAATTAGCGAGGCGTAGCATGAAAATTGTCATTTTCGGCACCGGCGGTGTCGGCGGATATTACGGCGCGCTGCTGGCACGCCAGGGGCATTCGGTGACGTTTGTGGCGCGCGGCGCACATTTGCAGGCTATTCGGCAACGCGGATTGCAAATCAAAAGTGTGCATGGCGATTTTTTGATTTTCCCGGCCCAGGCGACGGATTCTCCGGCAGAAATCGGCGCGGCGGAGGTGATTCTCTTTTGCGCCAAAGCCTACGACACTGAAAGCGGCGCGCGCGCCCTCGCCCCGATAATTTCCCCGCAGACGACCGTCATCAGCCTGCAAAATGGCGTGGACGCGGCGGAACGCCTCGGCGCGATTCTGGGAGCCGAACACCTGCTGGGCGGCGTAACCTGGATTTCCTCGGCGATTGAGTCACCGGGAGTCATCCGTCAGGTTTCGGCCTTCCGCCGCATCGCGCTGGGAGAATTTTCCGGCCAGGTGACGCCGCGCCTGCAGGCCATTTTCTCCGCCTTGCGCGAAACCGGCGTCAGCGTGGAAATCGCCCCCGACATCCAAAAAATGGTGTGGACGAAATTCACCTTCATCGCTGCCGCCGCCAGCTTTGGGGCGCTGACCGGTCTGCCGCTGGGCGGCTACCGCCAGGTTCCGCAAACCCGCGCGCTGATTGTGCAACTGATGCGCGAAGTGGAAGCGGTGGGGCGCAGCCTGGGCGTGGCGCTGGAGGCGGATGTGGTGGAAAAAGCGCTCGGCTTTCTGGATGCCGCCGAGCCGGGCATCAAGGCCTCGCTGCAGGTGGATGTGGAGGCCGGCAAACCGTTTGAACTGGAAGCGCTGGTGGGTGTGATTGGACGCAAGGGGCGCGAGGCGGGCCTGCCCACGCCGCTGGCCGATGCGCTCTACGGCCTGCTTTTGCCGCTTTTGCCCGCCTGATGCCCTGAAAACACGATAAACCACGCGCATCCCGTGCGAAAAGACGCCAATATTGGCGTCTTTTTTATTCCGGCTATACCGCATTGAGTCACAAATTGCGCTTTTTTAGAAAGTGAAAGGCGCACTTTATGCCCGTGAGCGATATATAATTGATTTATGCAACCCATCCCTCGTTATGCAGAACTGAAACAGCAAATTCACTTTCACAATCACCGTTATCACGTGCTCGACGCCCCGCTGATTAGCGACGCCGAATACGACCGCCTGCTGCTGGAACTGCGCGGCCTGGAAGCCGAACACCCCGAATGGGTCACCCCCGATTCGCCGACGCAGCGCGCCGGAGCCGGGGTTTCTGATAAATTTGAAAAAATCCCCCACCCGCGTCCCATTCTCAGCCTGGCAAACGCCTTCGGCGCAGAGGAGGCCCGCGCCTGGTTCGAGCGCATCCGCAAACTCGACGAGCGCGTTGAAACGGCCAAATTTGTTGTCGAACCCAAAATTGACGGTCTGAGCGTTGTCTTGCATTACCGCGAGGGCATCTTTACCCAGGGCGCAACGCGCGGCGACGGCGAAATCGGCGAGGACGTGACCGCCAACCTGAAAACCGTGCGCGCCATTCCGCTCAAAATTCCTGTGATGAAGTCCAGTTATCCAGTTAGCCAGTTACCCAGTTATCCAGTTGACCGGTTATCCAGTTCGGCGGAAAACCGGACAACCGAACAACCGGAAAACCGGAAAACCGTCCAACCGGAAAACCGAAACCTCGCTCTGCCTTCAACCCTCGTTGTGCGCGGCGAAGTCTTCATCAACCACCGCGATTTTGAAGCGCTCAACCTGCGCCTGCGCGAAGCGGGCGAAAAAACCTACCTCAACCCGCGCAACACCGCCGCCGGTTCGCTGCGCCAGCTCGACCCGGCGGTCACCGCCGCCCGCCCGCTGACAATTTTGGTGTATCAGGTGGTGTATGTGGAAAGTGCGCTATCCAGTTATCCAGTTGACCAGTTATCCAGTTATCCAGTTATCCAGTTCGGCGGCAAACCGGACAACCGCCAAACCGGACAACCGGACAACCGAAACACCGAAATACCGGAAACCTGGCAAACCTCCCAATGGGAACTGCTCGGCTGGCTCAAAGCGCTGGGCTTCCCCGTCACCGATGCCGCCCGGCGCTTCGACACGCTCGACGAGGCCCTGGCCTACATCCAAAGCTGGGAAAACCGCCGTGACGAACTCGGCTACGAGGCCGACGGCTTCGTCATCAAACTTGATGACCTGACCCTGGCCGAGGCGCTCGGCTTTGTTGGCAAAGACCCGCGCGGCGCCATCGCCTACAAATTCCCCGCGCGCGAAGTGACCACCACCCTGACCGCCATCGAAATCGAAGTCGGGCGCACCGGCGTGCTCACCCCGCGCGCCGTCCTCGAACCGGTCGAAATCGGCGGCGTCACCGTGCGCAATGCCACCCTGCACAACTTCGACTTTATCGCCGAAAAAGACATCCGCATTGGCGACCGCGTGCTGGTCAAACGCGCCGGAGAAGTCATCCCCTACGTCATCGGCCCGCTGCCCGACGCGCGCACCGGCGGCGAAGTCCCCTATCAGCCGCCGCAAACCTGCCCGGCCTGCGGCCAGCCCGCCGAACACTTGGCGGGTGAAGTGGCCTGGTACTGCGTCAACGCCGCCTGCCCGGCGCAGCTCATCCGCAACGTGGAGCATTTTGTCTCCAAAGGCGCGCTCGACATCAGCGGCCTGGGCATCAAAATTGTGGAGCAGCTCATCGCCGCCGGTCTGGTCAGCGATGTGGCCGATATTTTCTTTTTGAAGAAGGAAGAACTGCTGACACTGGAAGGTTTCGCTGAGAAAAAAGCCGACAACCTGCTGGAAGCGATTGGCGCAGCGCGCGCCCAACCCCTGGCGCGCTTGCTGGCCGCATTGGGGATGCGCGGCGTCGGCGAAGTCTCTGCCAAAGACCTGGCTGCGGCCTTTGGCTCGCTCGACGCGCTTTCCGCCGCCGATGCCGATTCGCTGCAAACCGTTGAAGGAATCGGCCCGAACATCGCCGCCGCCATTGTGGATTGGTTCGCCCGCGAGAGAAATCAGCAGGTGCTGGCAAAACTTAAAACGGCAGAAGTGTGGCCGGTCGCCAGCAGGCAGTTATCCAATAACCAGTTATCAGTAACCAGTAATCTGTCGTTGAGCGGACTGACCTTTGTCGTCACTGGCACGCTGCCCACGCTTTCGCGCGAGGCCGCAAAGGAATTTATCGAACAACATGGCGGCAAAGTGACCGATTCGGTCAGCAAAAAGACCAGTTATCTGGTGCTGGGCGAAAATCCCGGTTCAAAATTGCAAAAAGCGCAGTCGCTGGGCGTGCCGGTGATTGAGGAATCTGGGCTAAAAAAACTGGCAGAGAAAGTGATATGATTTAGCCGTTGGCGGTTTATGCTACAATACCGCCCGCAGTCTAGTCAAGTACGGGGCGTTCCCGTGCAAACATTTTCCCCTGGAGGAGAAAATATGCGTCACCTGATGAAATTCATCTCCCTTTTGGCGTTGCTCGGCATTTTGCTGGCCGCCTGCGCGCCCGCCGCCACCGAAGCGCCCGCTGCCACGGAAGCGCCTGTCGCCACCGTTGCGTCCGCCGCCGCGACGGAAGTCCCCGCCGCAACTGCCGCCGTCCCCGCCGAAAAATTCATCTTCGGCATGTTGCTGGTCGGCCCCTACAACGACCACGGCTGGAGCCAGGCCCACTACGATGCTGGCTTATACGTGCAGGACAAACTGCCCGGCAGCGAAATGATTTACGTGGACAAAGTCAACCCCGCCGACCGCCCCGGTTCCACCCCCGCCCAACTGGCCGAAGACCTGGTCTCCAAAGGCGCCAAAGTCATCATCTTCAACTCGGATGATATGAAAGACAGCGCCATCGAATTCACCCAGAACCACCCCGAAATCACCGTCATTCACGCCTCCGGCGACTCGGCCTGGGCGGATGGCAAAGATTTCAAAAACCTGCCGAACATGGGCAACATCATGGGCCGCATGGAATTTGGCAAAATGATGGCTGGCTGCGCCGCCGCCCTGCAAACCCAAACCGGCCAAATTGGCTACCTCGGCCCCCTAATCAATGACGAAACCCGCCGCCTGGCCTCCTCGGTCTACCTCGGCGCCAAATACTGCTGGACGAATTATCTCGGCAAAAACGCCGCCGACCTGAAATTCAAAGTCACCTGGATTGGTTTCTGGTTCAACATCCCCGGCGTGACCTCCGACCCGACTCAGGTTGCCAACGATTTCTTCAACAGCGGCTATGATGTCGTCATCTCTGGCATTGACACCACCGAAGCCGTCACCGAAGCCAAACGCTTCGCCGCCGATGGCAAACAGGTCTACGCCATCCCCTACGACTACATCGGCGCTTGCGAAGAAGGTGCCGAAATTTGCCTGGGCGTCCCGTACTTCAACTGGGGCCCGGCCTACCTCGCCACAATGACCGCTGCTCAGGATGGCACCTGGCAAGCCGCCTGGAGCTGGAACAGCCCGGATTGGACCGACATCAATAACCCCGATACTTCGGCGGTCGGCTTCCAAAAAGGCGCGGCGCTCTCGGCTGACGCTTCCGCCAACCTCGACAAATTCATCACCGAACTGGCGGGCGGACTGACGCTGTGGAAAGGCCCGCTGACGCTGCAAGACGGCTCGGCCTACCTGGCGGATGGCGAAGTCGCCACCGACTTGCAAATCTGGTACCTGCCGCAGCTGCTCGAAGGCATGGACGGCGCCTCGCAGTAACAAAATTACATTTGGCTGTAAAGTGGGGCGGGATGACAATCCCGCCCCACACTTTTTTGTTGTATCATATTGGTTGTCGGTTGTCGGTTGTCAGCCATTTCGTTATTCATCTCATCATCATTTTTCTCTCCTTCTCCCATTCTCTCCCCTCCCATTCTCCCATGAACGTTGACCTGCGTCACATTCACAAAACCTTCGGCAAGGTCCACGCCAACGACGACATCAGCCTGGACATCCCCGCCGGGACGATTCAGGGGATTTTGGGCGAAAACGGCGCGGGTAAAAGCACATTGATGAAAGTCCTCTCTGGCTTCATCTACGCCGACGCGGGTGAAATCCGGCTGGACGGCCGCGCCACCACCATCCACTCTCCCGCCGACGCCATTCGGCAGGGAATTGGCATGTTGCACCAAGACCCGCTCGACTTCCCGCCCATGAAAATTTTGGACAATTTTCTGCTGGGGCGCGCAGGCGGCCTCTTCCCTGACCGGAAAACTGCGCGGCGTGACTTTCTGGCCCTGGCCGCGCAATTCGATTTCAGCCTCGACCCCGAAGCGTACGTTGACCGGCTGACGGTTGGCGAACGCCAGCAGCTGGAAATTTTGCGCCTGCTGTGGCTCGGCGCGCGCGCCCTCATTTTGGACGAACCCACCACCGGCATCAGCCTGCCGCAAAAAGAAAAACTCTTCGCCACACTCAAAAAGCTCGCCGCGCAGGGCATGACGATTCTCTTCGTCTCGCACAAACTGGAAGATGTCGAAGCGCTTTGCGGGCGGGTGAGCGTTCTCCGCCAGGGAAAACTGGTTGAGATGATGACTCCGCCCTTCGACGCCGGACGCCTGGTCGAGAGCATGTTCGGGAAACAGGTCACGCTCGCCGCGCGGACTCCCGCCCGGCCCGGCCTCGTCACCCTGCGGGCGCAGAATCTCTCGCTGGAAGATTCCCGCCTGCAAATTCATCAGGCAAATTTGGACGTGCGCGCCGGGGAAGTGATTGGCCTGGCCGGGATGGAAGGCTCGGGTCAGACCCTGTTTTTGCGAGCCTGCGCCGGGCTGCTGCATCCGGTGGCCGGGAAAACCCTGGTCGGCGGGCGCGATTTGACCGGGCAGGCGCATCACGCCTTCAAAAAACAGGGCGTGGCCTACCTGCCCGCCTCGCGCATGGAAGAAGGCCTGATTCCCGGCCTAACGCTCACCGACCATTTTGTGCTGGCCGAAAAGATGCGCGGCGTTTTCATCAACCGTGAAGCGGCGCTGGGGCTGGCGCGCCAACGAATTTCTGCCTTCAACATCAAAGGCACGCCCGCCAGCACGGTCGAATCGCTTTCGGGCGGCAACCAACAGCGGGCTCTGCTGGCGCTACTTCAGACGCCGCTCAATCTGATTTTGCTGGAACATCCCACGCGCGGCCTCGACATCGAATCCACCCTGTATATTTGGGCAAAATTAAAAGAACGCTGCGCCCAGGGCAGCGCGATTCTCTTTATTTCCGCCGACCTGGACGAGATTTTGCAGTACAGCGACCGGGTGCTGGTCTTTTTTGCCGGGCGGGTTTCGCCCCCGCTCGACGCGGCGCAGACTTCGGTGACGCAGTTGGGGCAGTTGATTGGCGGCAAGGGCTGGGAAACGCTGGCCGGGGAGGCCGCTCATGCGTAATTCGCGCTGGACGAATTTGATTTTTCAACTGATTGCGGTAATCTTGGCGCTGGGCTTCACCACGCTGGTCATGCTGATTGCCAAAGCCCCGCCGCTCGACGCCTTCAAAAATATCATCATCGGCTCCATCGGCTCGTGGACCAAAATTTCAGATGTGCTGATTTCGTGGACGCCGCTGCTGCTGGCGACGACCGGGCTACTGATCACGTTTACCGCCGGTTTGTGGAATATCGGCATCGAAGGGCAGATGATGATTGGCGCGGTTTTCAGTACCTGGGTGCTGCGCCTGCTGCAAGAAAGCACCCTGCCCCCGGCGCTGATTCTCGGCCTGGCGATTCTCGGCGGGATGCTGGGCGGCGCGCTGTGGGCGCTGCTGACCGGCGTGCTGAAAACCTTCGGCGGGGTGAATGAAATTTTCGGCGGGCTGGGGTTGAATTTTGTGGCGACCTCCATCAACCTGTGGCTGATTTTCGGCCCGTGGAAACGCCCCGGTGTGGCCTCCATGTCGGGCACGATTCCGTTTCCCGAAACCTTGTGGCTGCCCACGTTGCCGGGTTCGCGCCTCAGCCTGTGGGCGCTTGGCCTGGCGCTGATTTCGATTGTCCTGGTGTATTTTTTGCTGCGCGGAACCTATTTTGGCCTGCGTCTGAAAGCGGTTGGCAAAAACGCCAAAGCCGCCTATCTGCTGGGTGTGCCGACCTGGCAATACAGCCTGGCAGCGTTTGCCCTGTGTGGAATTTTTGCCGGGCTGGCGGGCGCCATGCAGGTGCTGGTGGTTTATCACCGGCTGATTCCCTCCATCTCCAGCGGTTACGGTTATTTGGGTCTGATGGTGGCGATGCTGGTCAATTATCAGGCGTTGTGGGCCGCGCCAGTGGCTTTCTTTTTTGCCGCGCTCAACATCGGCAGCATTCAACTGCCGGTTGTGCTCAAATTGGATTCGACGCTTTCCGGTGTTTTGCAAGGCACGCTGGTTTTATTTGTGCTTCTTATGCAGGGCGCGCGGCAAAAATTAGGAATTAGGAATTAGGATTGCCTTATCCATCAGCTGATGACTGATAACTGCCAACTGACAACTGCCAACCGACAACTGACAACCATGACATCTGAAACCCTCCTCATTGGTCTTGCTGGTGTACTCGCCGCCGCCGCCCCGGTCATTTTCGCCGTCATGGGCGAAACATTTTCCGAGCGCGCCGGGGTCATCAACCTTTCGATGAATGGCTCCATTCTGCTTTCGGCGATGGGCGGATTTGCGGTTGCGCTGAACACGGGCAGCCTGCTGCTCGGCTTTTTGGCCGGGGCGGGAATCGGTGCGCTGGTGGCGTTGGTGGTGGCTTTTTCCAGTATCACCCTCAAACAGTCACAAGTGGCGGTCGGTTTTGTGCTGGCCCTGCTGACGCGTGACCTGGCCTACTTCCTCGGCAACCCGGTGATGGGGCAGCCTGGCCCGCGCCTGCAAAGTTTGCCGCTGCCCGGCCTGAGTCAGCTTCCCGTGCTGGGGCCCTTGCTTTTCAAGCAAGACCTGATGACCTATCTCTCCTTCCTGCTGATTTTCCTGGCCTGGGCCTTCATTTTCCGTACCCGCCCCGGGCTGATGCTGCAGGGCATCGGTGAGCGCCCGGCGGCGGCTTTTGTGCGCGGCGCAAACGTTAACCGCCTGCGCTATTTTTACACCATCCTGGGCGGCGCGCTGATTGGCCTGGCCGGGCCGATTTACTCGCTTTCGGTCAAAGCCGGTTGGAAGGGCACCATCTCTGGGCTGGACGGCATCGGCTGGATTGCACTTTCCATCACCATCTTCGGCGGCTGGAATCCCATCCGCGCGGCGCTCGGCGCCTATCTTTTCGCCCTGCTGCAATGGCTGGGGCTGGCGCTTCAGCCGATTTTGCCGGGCATTCCGGCTCAGGTGCTGCAAGTTGCCCCCTTCCCGCTGATGATTTTGACCCTGCTGCTGGTCAACATCGGCGACAGCGAATGGGTGGAGCGCGCCCTGGCCGCCATGCCCGAACGTCAGCGCCGGCTGGCCGAAAAAATTCTACGCGCCCTGCGCGCCAAACCGCCCGCCGCCTTGGGGACAACCTTCGATTCAGAGTAAAATCCAGGCATGATAAAATTTCTCGGTTATCGTTGCTCGCTTTGTCAGCGTGAATATCTGCCAGAGCAGGCGATGTACACCTGCCCAACCTGCGGCGGCAATCTGGATGTTGCCCTCGACCTGGAGGCGATTCGGCGCAGCTATCAGCCGGATGATTTTCTCAGCCGCCGCGAAGCCTCACTCTGGCGTTACCTGCCCCTCCTGCCGGCGGATTTCCCCTCCGCAGGCGAAAATACGCCGCTGGCGCTGGCGGGCGGCACGCCGGTGCTTGCCCTGCCCCGGCTGGCGGCGCGCCTCGGCCTCGAAGCGCTCTGGCTGAAAGACGAAAGCCGCAACCCGACGGCTTCCTTCAAAGACCGCGCCTCGGCGATTGTTGTGGCGCGCGCTCAGGAAATCAGCGCTTCGACAATCGTCACCGCCTCGACCGGCAACGCCGGCGCGGCGCTGGCGGGCATGGCGGCGGCCATCGGCCAAAAGGCGGTCATTTTCGCGCCGAAGAACGCCCCGCCTGCCAAAATCGCCCAACTGCTGATTTTTGGCGCGCAGGTTTTTCTGGTGGACGGAACCTACGATGACGCTTTTGACCTGAGCCTGCAGGCCGCGCAGGAATTTGGCTGGTACTGTCGCAACACCGGCTACAACCCTTTTACGCTGGAAGGCAAAAAAACCGCCGCCTTTGAAATTTGGGAGTGGTCACTGGCGCGTTTGGGTCGCGCCAAGCGCGCCACCGGCGAACTTGCCCCCACCATCCCCGCTGCCACGCTGACGATTTTCGTTTCAGTCGGCGACGGCAATATCATTTCCGGCCTGCACAAAGGCTTCAAGGATTTGCAGGCGCTCGGCTGGCTGGGACGGATGCCGCGCCTGGTCGGCGTGCAGGCGGCAGGTTCGGCGGCGATTGCCAATGCCTTCCGCGCCGGGGATGAAAAGATTACGCCGGTACAGGCCGCCACCCTGGCAGACTCCATCAGTGTGGATCTGCCGCGTGACGGCGTGCGCGCCATCCGCGCCGCGCGTGAAACCGGCGGGACGTATCTCACCGTTTCGGACGCGGAAATTCTTTCCGCGCTGGGCGACCTCGGCCCGCACGGCATTTTTGCCGAACCGGCTGGGGCGGCGGCGCTGGCCGGGGTCAAGGCGGCGCTCGCCCAAGGCTGGCTCTCGCCCGCCGCGCCGACTCTCGTCCTGAATACCGGTAGCGGGCTGAAGGATATTCGCGCCGCCATGCAGGCCGTTTCCGCCGCGCCGGTGATTGAACCCACCCTGACGGCGCTCAAAAAAATCCTATGAAAACGCAGTGGAGCCGTGAATTTCGTTACTTTTTTGCCACGCTTGCCCTGATTTTGTTTTTCTGGGTGGCCTGGCAGGTGCGCGTCATGTTCACGCCGCTGATTGTGGCCGCGCTGATTGCCTACCTGCTCAGCCCGCTGGTTCACCTGCTGATGCGTCACAGCCGCCTCTCGCGCAAAGCCGCCGCCAACGTCGTTTTTTTCATCGCGCTCACCCTGCTGATTGCCGTTCCAGCCGCCCTGACGCCCATTTTTCTCTCGGAATTGGACACACTGATGGCAGATTTGAACGCCGTCCTCAATCAGTTGCAGGAAGTTTTCAAAAAACCGGTGGAAATTGGCGGCTTTGGCTTGTATTTTGGACAAATCATCCCCGGCCTGCGCCAGACGCTGACGCAAAATCCAATGATGCACGATGCGCTCGGCACGCTGGAAATCGCCTCGCGCGGCGGCGCCTGGTTTTTGGTGATTGTCATTTCGGCCTACTACTTCATGGTGGACTGGGAAACCCTGCGCGAATGGCTGATTGGCCTGATTGCGCCCGACTATCAACAGGATGCGCGCCGCCTCTACAAACAAATCCGCGCGGTGTGGATGTCTTATTTGCGCGGGCAGGTTACGTTGATGCTGATTGTCGGCGTGGTTTTCACCCTGATTTGGGCGGCGATTGGCCTGCCCTATGCGCTGGTAATTGGCCTGCTGACGGGACTCTTCAGCCTGGTGCCGGATGTCGGCCCGTTGGCCGTCACCGCGCTGGCGGTTTTGGTGGCGCTCATTCAAGGCTCCGGCTGGCTGCCGCTTTCCAACCTGGCCTTCGCCGTGCTGGTGGCTGGCATTTATGCCGTATTAATTAATATCAAAAATATTTGGCTGCGCCCGTACATTATGGGACGCAGTGTCAACATGCACGAGGGCCTGGTTTTTGTGGCGATTATTGCCGCCGTCATTTTCACCAGCGTACTGGGCGCGTTGATTATCGTGCCGGTACTGGCCTCGCTCGGCGTGCTTGGAACCTACGTCCGCCGCCGCCTGCTCGGCCTGTCCCCCTTCGACAACCCCGCCGCGTTGGACGTGGAGACGGGGAAGACAGTGGTCAGTAATCAGTAGCTGATGTTACGCAGCAGGTGCGGAATCCGAGTAAGATTTGTACATGAACAAACAACACTTAAGCGACATCTCAACCATTTTGCTTTGCGGGCACAGCTATATCTCAAGGCCATTCGCGTGGCCTACGACGAGCTGCAAACTCTCAAGGCTGCGTAACATCAGTTATCATCCTCGAAGCGATAGCCCACCCCGCGCTCGGTCAAAATGTAGCGCGGGTGCAACGGGTCTTTTTCCACCTTTTGACGTATCTTACCCATGTACACGCGCAGATATTCGGCTTCCTCGCCGTATTCGGGGCCCCAAACGTGCTGCAAAATGGCGCGGTGACTGAGCGCCTTGCCGGAATTTTTCATCAGATATACCAGTAGATTAAATTCGGTCGGCGTCAATTCAATTAGCTGACCGCTGACCAGTACGTTGTGCCGCGCTAAATCGGCAAAAATTTCGCCGCGTGTAATATTTTCTACTTCCGGCGTGGCCTCAGCCCAGCGCGCGCGCCGCAAAACGGCTTTGATACGCCCCAGCAGTTCACCCACGCCAAAGGGTTTGGTCAGGTAATCGTCTGCGCCCAGGTCGAAGGCCTTCACCTTGTCGCTTTCCTCGCCCAGCGCCGTCAAAATGATAATCGGCGTCATCGAAGTTTGCCGGATGCGGCGGGTGGTTTCCAGCCCGTCGAGATGTGGCATCATCACATCTAAAATGACCAGATCAATCGCCTGGCCTTCAAAGAGCGAGAGCGCCTCCAGCCCGTTTGACGCGGTAATGACGTTGAAGCCGCGCACTTCCAGGTTGCGGCGCACGAAATCGCGCAGGGGCCTTTCATCGTCAACGACAAGTACCGTGGGAGTTTGCATTGGGTTTAAGCGGGAACAGCCTGTAACGGAATGTAAAAAGCGATGCACGCGCCGCTGGAGGAGGCTTCAACCCAAATTTCCCCACCGTGTGCGCGGACAAAGCCCTGACAGATGGAAAGCCCCAAGCCGGATCCGCCCGACGTGCGCGAAAGGCGTTTATCTACCTGATAAAACGACTCGAAAATGTGCCCGCTCTCTTCGGGTGGAATCCCTGGCCCGTCATCCTCCACGCGGAAGATGAGTTTGTCACTGCGTTGTGTTACGCCGATGCGGATTTCTGCCTCCGGCCCGGCATACTTAACGGCGTTTTCCACCAGGTTGCGCAAAATTGTTTCCATGCGCGGTGGGTCGGCGTAAAAAGGTGGCAGGCTAGGTTCAATATTAATCATCAAGCGGTTGCTTTCCTGAAGATGTCCGCGCAGAGCCGCACGCTCGATTAGATCTTCGATGTTGCACTCAATGCGTTGGATATTCAAACTTCCGGCCTCGATGCGTGAAAGGTCGAGCAGGTTGTTGACCAAATTACCCAGCCGGTCGGCTTCGTTGGAGATGACTTGCAGAAACTCACGTTGAGAAGCGCCATCCCATTGTACATCATCCGCCAGCAGGGTGGAGGCGTAGCCTTTGATGGCCGCCAGCGGCGTGCGCAGTTCGTGGCTGACGGTGGAAATCAGCCCTGATTTCATGCGGTCCAATTCGCGGTCGGGGGTGATGTCGCGCAAAATAACGCCCTGGCCGATGGAAACGCCGCGCGCGTTGTTCACGTCAAAGAAACTCAACAACAGGTAGGTATTGCGCCCGTTGACGGTCAGCGGAATTTCCACCTCGCGCCGCAGTTGTTTGCTGTTCAGCGCGGCCAGCGCCTCGCCGCGCGCTTTTTCGGGCTCGACGGCGTTGGAAAGCACCCGCGCCAGCGCGCGCTCCAATTGAATGCCGCTCAATTCGCTCGGCAGCAGGTTGGAAAGTTCTGCCGCGCGCCGGTTGGCGTACACAACGTTGCCTTCCAGGTCGCTCAGGGCCAGGCCCTCGTCCAGGGATTGAATCAGCGCCTCGATGCGCCGCGTTTGTTCGCGCCGCCGCGACTCGCTGCGCGCGAAGAGCGCCGCGTTTTCAATCGCCATCGCCGCGTGGTTGGCAAAACTCACCAGCAGGCGGATTTCATCCGCGCCGAATTCGTGAACGTGCGCGTGAAAAACGACCAGCGCCGCCGGGGCGTGGTACTGCGTCTTGAGCGGAACCGCCAGTAGCGAGCGATAGCCCTCCTCACGCGCGCTGTCGCGATACGGCGCATAAGTCGGGTCGCTTTCGGTATCGTTCACCTGCTGCGGCTGACCAGACCGAATCGCCCGCATCGTCACCGAAAGCGGGTCATCGGGTGCAATATTAATCGTTTCGGTGTAATTTTTAGAAAAACCACGGCTGGCGCGAATGCGGAAGGCGCCGCTTGGCTGGTCGAGCGCCAGGATGACGATTTTTTTCACATCCACCAAGCGTTCCACCTGTTCCAAAATGCGGTTCAGCACCGTATCGGTATCCAGTGAAGAAACTACCGCCTGGCTGGTTTCCAGCAAAATGGTCTGCTCGTTGATGCGTGCGGCAATTGTGCGTTCCATGCGCATCAGCACGCGGATGAGATGCCCAATCTGGTCGGGGCGCTTTGCCAGACTGGTAAGTTTTTCCTGCTCGAACAGGCTCACCGGCTGATTGGCGCTCATCGCCTCGCTGGCGCGCGCCAGCTGCTCGATGGGGCGAATCACCCGCAGCGAGAGCGCCAGCCAGAACAGCAGGCCTACCGCCACGAACAACGCCAGCGTCAGCAGGGTAATCTGGTGCAGGCTGATTTGCTCGGCAAAGGCTGCCGAAGTCGGGCGGCGCACAATCACGCTCCAATTGGCGCTGACGATGGGGGCATAGGCGTAAAGATATTCCTCGCCGTCGCGGTTGCGGAGAATGGTGCTTTCTGGCGCGAGCGAGGCGTCGGGTAGTTTGGGAAATTCGGGGATGATTTCGTTGGCCGCCAGCAGCAAATATTCTTCCTGCGGGTGCGCCACAATGTGACCGGTGTGGTCAATGATGAAAATTTGAAACGCTTCTTCCGGGCTGTGCGCCGCCAGAATTTCGCGCAGGGTCTGGCTGAGGCTTTCCATTTGAATGTTGGCGGCCACCACGCCCAAAAAGCGATTTTCCGGCGTGTAGAGCGGCATAACCGCCGTGGCGACGACCTGATTGGTGGTTGGGGAGACGCGCCCTTCCGAAAAAAGCGGCGTCTTTTGGTTTTGGGCGCGGCGGAAATACTCGCGGAAGGAGAAATCGCGCCCAACGGTGCTGACGGGGCCGGTCGGGTAGTGGTAGACCATGCCCCCGCCCGCATCCAGCCGGTAGGTGAGCGAAACATCCAGCCGGGCCAGCGTCATCAGCGAGAAAATCTCATCCATGCCGCGCGGGTCGGCGCGTAGGATGGCGGGTTGTTCGCCCAACTGGCGCACGGCGCTGAGCGCGTTTTTGAGGGTAAATTGCGTTTCCTGCGCGATGGCGCGCGCCAGCGCCAGGTCGCTGGCGATGACGTCTTTTTGAATGCGCTCTCCCGCGACGCGGTCAAAAATCACCAGGCTGATGAGTACGGGAAAAACCAGCAGCAGGTACAGCGCCCAAAGTTGAATGCCGAGGTTGTTACGGAAAGCCTTCATTTTTAGTTAGCCTGGGAAAAACCAGTTGAGCGAATAAGCCCCGGCCAGGGCGAACAGCGTCATCTTCATCCATTGTGCCAGCCAGACGGCCAGCAAAAAGGTGCGGAAAGGCATTTTCAACGCTCCGGCGGCGATTCCGGCGATATCGAAGGCCGGGTTGGGAATCACGCCCAGCGCAAAAATGGCGAATCCGCCGTAGCGCTGAATGTATGGGCGCACGCGCTGATAAATATCCATGCGCTCAATGACCGCCCGCCCTGAGATTCCGGCCAGGTAGCCGGAGAGTTCTCCCAGCGCCGAGCCGCTTCCAGCGGCCAGGCCAACGCCCAGCGGGTTGAGAATACTCCCCAGCGTGTAGACCAGCGCCAGCCCCGGCGCCGGAATCAGCACGGTGGCGCTGGAAAGCAGCGAAGTGAGAAAAATGCCGGGGTAGCCCCAGCCAGCCAGGGCGCGAATCTGGTCGCGCAGGCTGAGCAAGACGATGCTGACGAGAATCACCAGCGCCAAAACTGTCAGGCGCAACACGTTGACGCGCCAACCGGCGGGTTGAGTTTTTTGTTCTGCGGATGCGGGCAAATTCGGCATGAAAGCAACGCTAAAGGGATTAGATAAGGAGTCTGAAGTCTCCAGACTTTGGCGCCAATGTCGGGAGACGTTGGACTCCGAAACCGCTCAGGGGTAAAGTGGCGCAATAAAACCGAATTATACCCTGCGCAGCAATTGTTCACGGCGCGGGCTGCCAGACCGGGTCGAAACGCAGTGAATTTTCGCTGCTGAGAAGCTGCGGCGGGGTGGATGGGTCTGCCAGCGCTTGCGCCACGTTCAGCAGGTAAAACTGCGAACTGTTTTCGCCAGTGAGGGGGATGAGAGCCAGCAAACGACCGTCCGGCGACCAGGCGGCGCTGATGCCGCCGCCATTCGGCCAGGTGTCCAGCGGCGCATTTAGCAGGGGCGCAATTTGCGTTCCATCGGCATTGACCAGATAGAGCCAGGTTGTTCCCTCGCCGCAGGTGACGGAGGCCAGCGCGCGCAGGCCGTCTGGCGCGCGCCACAGGTTGGGTGCGCCGATATACATGTCGCGCGGGTACTGCTGGCATTTTTCGGCAAAATTATGCCAGGTGTTCAACATTTGCCCGCCAGATTCATACCAGGCCAGGCTGTTGTAACTTTTGACCAGGTGGATGAGCCGTTTTCCATCCCAAAACCAGTCGGTGATGGGCGTGGAGGAAACGGCCAGTTCTTCCCGCGCGGCGCTTTGGCTGTCGAAGCGGTAGAGCGTCCAGGTTGGATTTTCCCCTGCTTGCGTGACAATTCCCACCAGAAAGCGCGCATCCAGCCAGCGGACTTGTTCCACAAACCTGTTTTCGAGCAAAATTTTGGTGTTTGAACCGTCGGCCTGCAGGAGAATCAGCCCATCGTCGCCGAAGTAGGCGATTTGGCGGCTGTCGGGCGACCAGCTGGCAAAGGACTGGTGCGTGTCTGACAACTGGCGCTTGTCGCTACCATCGGCGTTCATCACCGTCAGCCCCGCGCGGTTAATATCTTCGCCGGAAAGATAGGCAATTTTCGCGCCATCCGGCGACAAACCGACGATGGACTCGTCGCCGGGCGTGTTGGTCAGCGCAGTCGGTTGGGCGCCGCTGGCGCTCATCACCCAAATATCGGAATTGCCGTTCTGCTTGCGCACGAAGAAGATTTTTTGACCATCTGGCGACCAGATGGGGGAGTAGTCGCTGGCGTTTTCTGCGCTGGTGAGGAGGGTTTCCACCCCAGGACGATTGACCTGGACGCTGGCAAGCGCCGTCTGCCCGGCAGAAAGTTGCCGCACGAAGAGAATTTCCCCGCGGGGTGGCTGGGTGGCGCTGGCGGCGGGCGCGGCGCGCTCGCGCATTTTGGCAAAGAAAGCGCTCATCAGCAGCGTGAGAAAAACGGTCAAAATGACGCTGGCGGACAGGCGCGCGCCAGCCGAAAAACGGTTGAACATGGCAATTTTCCTTCCTTGTTGTTGAATCCTGGTGGCGATGGCGGGAAGTTCCCCCGGCTGAAGGCGCAAATCGCTTTTCAGGCGGGAGTCCAGCGCCCGGTGCGCGGCGGCCAGCTCGCGGCAGGCGGCGCATTCGCGCAGATGCGCTTCCAGCCGGGCGGCCTCGTCCGGGCGGAGCAAATCATCCAGCGCGGCGAAAATCCACTTTTTGGCCTGTTGATGTGAAATGCCGGTCATGTGTTTTTTTCCTCCAGCGTGGCGCGCAACCGCTCGCGGGCGGTGTTCAGCCGCGAGTGAACGGTGCCGATGGGCAGGCGCAACAGCGCGGCGATTTCGCCGATGGGCAGGTTATGGTAGTAGCGCAGAATGATGGGCAGTCGGTGTTTTTCGTCCAGATTGTTGACCAACTGCCGCAGGCCGCTTTCTTTTTCGGTCTGGATGACTTTTTCTTCCAGCGCGGGGGTGGAGGGCTGTAAGATTTGCAGGATATTTTGCAGGCGGACGCGTGTGCGCCGCCGTGCCAGGCGGGTGCGGCAGAGGTTGATGGCGATGGAAAACAGCCAGGTTTTGAAAGCCGCTTCGCCCCGAAAGGTTGCCAGCGCGCGCAGCGCCGCCAGGAAGGTTTCTTGCACCGCGTCGCTGGCCTCGTCGGGGTCGGCCAAAATGGAGAGCGTCAGGCGGTACAGGTCAGCCTGGTAGGTTTGCACCAGCTGTTCGATGGCAGCAGAGTCGCCGCGCTGGCATTGGTCGAGCCAATCGGTTTCCATGAGTTTCATTCTACAGGATTAGACACGCCCGGGGCGAAAATCTTCATTTTGCGCCAATGTTGGGAGATGTTGGACTCGAAAAGAAGGGACGCCGGTCACTGACCGGCGTCCCTTCTTTTATCCCCTGTATTTTGTTTTTTTTCTACTCTTCGCTGATGGTCACGCTCAGAATTTTTACGCCGGGGGCATCCGGGCGGCCCGGGTCGCGGGCGGGGATGGAGAACAGGACATCCATGCCGGTTGTTACCTGGCCGAAGATGCTGTGTTTATTGTCCAGCCAGGGGGTGGCGACGTGGGTGATGAAAAATTGCGAGCCGTTGGTGCCGGGGCCGGCGTTTGCCATGGAGAGGCGTCCGGGTTTGTCGTGCTTCAGGCTGGGGTGAAACTCATCGGCGAAGCGGTAGCCGGGGCCACCGCTTCCACTGCCGGTTGGGTCGCCGCCCTGCACCATGAAGTCGTTGATGACGCGGTGGAAAATGGTGCCGTTGTAAAAGCCCTGGCGCGCCAGAAAAACAAAGTTGTTGACGGTTTTTGGGGCTTTATCGGCAAACAGTTCAATCACCATGCTGCCTTTTTCGGTTTCCATGGTGGCGGTGTATTTCTTTTTGGGGTCAATGACCAGCGCGGGGGGATTCGACCATTCCATTTTTTTCTCCTTTAATCTTTTAGCAGGGCTTCGATATGCGCGGTCACCGTGTCGAGCGCGGCGGCGTTGAAACCGCCTTCGGGAATGATGATGTCGGCATAGCGTTTGGATGGCTCCACAAATTCGAGGTGCATCGGGCGCACGGTGTGGAGATATTGCTGGATGACCGATTCGGGCGTGCGTCCGCGCTCGGTGATGTCGCGCTGCAGGCGGCGGATGAAGCGCAGGTCGGCGTCGGTATCTACGAAGAGTTTGATGTCGAACAGGTTGCGCAACGCGGCTTCAGTATAAATGAGGATGCCTTCCACGACAATGACGCCGCGCGGGGCGATTGGCAGCGTTTGCGCGGTGCGCCGGTGATTGGAAAAATCATAGACTGGCAGTTCCACCGGCTGACCGGCAACCAGTTGCTGAACATGCGCAATCAGCAGTTCCGTCTCCAGCGAGTTGGGGTGGTCAAAATTGACCTGGGCGCGCTGGGCAGGCGGCAGGCCGCTCAAATCTTTGTAGTAGGCGTCGTGCGGCAGATAGGCAATCCGCGCCGCGCCGACTCGGTTGAGAATTTCCTGCGCGACGGTGGTTTTGCCGGAGCCGGAGCCGCCCGCGATGCCAATGACGAGGGGATGGGACATGATGAATGCAGAATGATGAATGCAGAATGGACGAACGGTATTATACCTGACGCTTTTCTTCTTTTCTGCGTTATTCCGGCCAGGGAATTTCAGCAAACGCAGTGTAGCCATGTTTTTCGGCGGCGGCGACGCGTCCGTGCGAAGCCTGCGCGCAGCCGGCTTCGTCTGTCACGGTTGCTGTCGTTTGGTACGCGCCGACCGACTCCAGCGTCACCTGCCCGGCGCGGCAGACCCACACTTGCAGGATATACGGCGTCTGAAGCGAATCGTCCCCGGCGCGCAAAACAAGCGCATTCCAGCTAATCGTCACCTGATCACCGGCGCGGCTGGCGTTCACCCCGGTCAGCGGCGCGTAAAAGGGCGATTTTGGCAGGTGGTAGTCATCAGCGGCAATGACCGGCAAGGTTAGCGCGTCGCCGTTGATGTTCATCAGGTCGGCTTTGACCCAGCACGATTTGGTATCACCGCGCGAGGTGGTCAAAATCCATGCGCCGGTTTGGTTACGGCCAAGCAAATCTTGGGTTGCGCCCTGCACCATACCGTAAAGATACAAATACATCGCGCCCGGCCCGTAGCGGCAACTGACTTTTTCCACATTTACCACGCCGTGCAGGGGCTTGGGTGTGAAAATCGGCGTTGGCGTTTCGCTGGGCATCGGGGTAGGGGAAAAAGTCGCGGTTAAGGAAGGTTCTGGCGGCTGGGTGTGGGTGACCGTCAAAACAGGTGTGGCGCTTGCGGCGGGGAGAACTTCTTTGCTGGTGGCGGTTGCCGCCACAATGAGCGTGGCGCTGGCGGACGTGGAAATCGCTGGCGCGCCGCATGCGGCCAGAAAAAGCAACAAGGAAAGGAAAAACCGTTTTGGGTGCATGAAATTTCGGCAATTCTGCCTGTGCAAGTTCTACTTGCGCAGGCAAAAATCAGGGTGTCGGGCTGGGCGTGCGCGAGGGCAGCGGCGTTTCGCTGGGGGTGGCTGTTGGCGTGGGCGAAACGTAATCAACGCCGCGCACCGTCAAGTCTGAAAAATTGACATTCATGCCTGCCGGGCTGACCGCGCTGGCAAAAACGCCGAAGGTGCCGGTTTTGAAGGTTGGGTCCAGGATGCGGAACTGGTAATGCCCGTTGACGAAGAAGCGGTACTCTGTTCCGGCGGCCCAAATCCCCAGTGTAACTTCACCTGGCGCGCCAGGCGGAATGTCGCCGCTTTGTGCCCACTCCATCAGCGGAATTAGCTCTCCGCCGCGCATGCGTTCTACACGGGCGCGGCCATCGCAGGTGAGCACATAGCGGTAGGTGTAGTAATCGGTTTCAGTGCGGAAGAGCAGGCCGTACTGGTCCTCGCTCTGACAGCGGTTGATGGAGACATTGACTTCGGCGTAAAAATTGACCAACGAAAGGTCGTGCCGCAGGCTGAACAGATACACTGGCGACACATTAGCGGCCAGAGTCAGATGGTTGTGGTCTATTAAAATTTTATTGGGGCTGTCGCTTTTGACCGTCAAGTAACTCCAGTCGTTGGGGTTGCTAAACTGGTCGGAGAATGTTTCGCGCCCCAGGCCGGGAAACGGCTCCAGTGTGGCGCTCGGTACGCTGGTGGCGGGAGGCGTCTCGGTGGCGCTAACGGGAAACCATTCGATGGTGGCGCTGGCGGTTGCTGCGAGGCTGGGCGACGCCATGATAACGGCGGACAGCCCCGGGGGCGTTTGTTCTGCTGGAAGCGCGCCAGAGCAGGCGGCCAGGACGAGGGTGAGTATCAGGCTGAGGGCGGGGAGAAAGTTTCGATTCTTCATAAAAGTAGGGATGAATGTAATGAGGCGGGCTGGTTGGGTTTATTGTACAATCGTGGCATTCATTCTAGCATAAGGAGAAGTAATGAGCGAAAAAACAGTTTTGATAACTGGCGCGTGCGGTGAAATTGGGCAGGCGCTGGTGCAAAATTTGGCGGCGCGCGGCGGCTATCGCATTGTGACGGCGGACCTGGCGCCGCTGGCCGAGTCGCTGCGCGGCCTTTCGGCGGAACACATTCAGGGCGACCTGGTCAACAAGGTCAAAATTTTTTATGATTACGACTTTGATGTGATTTTTCACCTGGCGGCTTCGCTTTCTTCCAAAGCGGAAGTGGCAACGGAGGAGGCGCACCGCATCAACGTCGAAGGCACGATGCAGTTACTGATGATGGCGGCCTACCGCTCGGAAAAGTATCACAAACGGGTCAAGTTTCTCTTTCCCAGCTCCATTGCGGCTTACGGCCTGCCCAGCGCCGAAGCAAAACACGCCGCTGGAACGGTGGCGGAAGACCAGTGGAATCACCCGCACACCATGTACGGCGCGAATAAATTGTATTGCGAAAAGTTGGGCGAGTATTACAGCTGCTACAACGGTCAGCGCCACCTCGACCCGAACCCGCCGACCATGCTGGATTTCCGCGCGATTCGCTTTCCCGGGCTGATTAGCGCCTTCACCGTGCCGAGCGGCGGCACCAGCGATTACGGCCCGGAGATGCTGCACGCGGCGGCGCAGGGCAAACCCTACGCCTGTTTTGTGCGCGAAGAAACAAAAATCTCCTTTATGGCGATGCCGGATGCGATTAAGGCGCTGTTGATGCTGATGGACGCGCCGCGCGAAAGCCTGAAACACATGGTTTTTAACATCGCCGCCTTCAGTTTGACGGCAGGCGAATTCCGTGAGTGGGCGCTGCGGGCTTTCCCCAGCGCACAAATTACGTTTGAGCCGAGCGCGCGCCGCCAGGGAATTGTCGATTCGTGGCCGGAAGATGTGGATGACCACCTGGCGCGTGCCGAGTGGAATTGGAAACCAGATTATGATGTACAGCGCTTTTTCGACGAGTATTTCCTGCCGGAAATCCGCAAACGTTATCAGCGGGTGAGCTTGCGCAGCATGGAATAGAAAAAATTCCCGAAGGCCAGAGCCTTCGGGAATTTTTTTTTACTTCAGCCCCAGCACTTCGTAGACCGGCACCGCCGAACGCTTGCCTTTGAGCGTCATCGGTTCCATTTGAACCACGTTGACATATTCTTTGACGCGCTCGTAGGCTTCGGCGCTGATCACAATCTGATTTTTGCCAGCGTTTTCCTGCAGGCGTTTGGTGGTATTGACGCTGTCGCCGATGGCGGTGTATTCCAGCCGTTTTTCCGTGCCAATCAGGCCGAGGACGGCGTCGCCGGAGTGAATGCCGACCCCAAAAGCCAGGTGCGCTTCGGGCGGCAGAACGGCGTGCAGTTGGGCAATGCGCTCGCGCAACTTCAGCGCGGCGCGGATGGCGCGCAGGGTGTGGTCGCTTTGCGGCATGGGGGCATTGAACCAGGCCATGACCGCGTCGCCCAAAAATTTATCCACCGTGCCTTCTTCTTCCAGCACACACTCGGCCCCGGCGGCCAGGTAGCGGTTCAGCACCGAAACCAGCTGCTCCGGCGATTGGGTTTCGCTGTAGCTGGTGAAGCCGCGAATGTCAGCGAACAAAATGGTGATGCCCACCCGTTTGCCGCCCAGCGCCAGTGAATTAGGGTCGAGTTGCTTAATCACAGCGGGCGAAACCATGCGTTCAAAAAGTTTGCGCTGGGCTTCCAACTGGTTATGCTCGGTCAGGTCATCCAGCACGATGGCGACGCCTTGTGTGGTCTGGTTGGCGTCTTTGAGTGGGGATAGATTCAGCCGCCAGTCCACTGCGCCGCGCAGGGGCAGGTGGTGGCTGAGTTCCAGCCCGGTGATGGGTGCGTTCTGATTGCGGACGGAGGCGACTTGCGGCAACAGGTCCCCGGCAATTGAAGGCAAAACCTCATCAATTCTACGCCCAATAATTTGAGGAATGGTTTGGTCTAAAATTTCTTGAGCGGCGCGGTTGCACAGAGTCACTCTATCTTCCACGTCGGCGGTGATGACACCGCTGGCGATGGAAGCGAAGATGTTATCCATCATATTTTTCAGTTCGGTCACTTCGGCCAGGGTGCGGCGCAGCGAGGCGAACAGACGCGCGTTGTCAATCGCAATCGCCGCCTGATTGGCAAATGTCGCCAGCAGGTCGCGCTCGGCCTCGCTAAAAATGCCGGAGCGGATGCGATTGTCAGCGTAGAGGACGCCAATTAGTTCATTTTTCACCTTGAGCGGTACGCATAAAATGGAGCGCAAATTGAAGGCGATAATTGATTCCTGCCCGCCAAAGCGCGGGTCTTCCTGGGCGTTGGTGGTTAGCACTGCTTCGCCGCTTTCGATGACGCGCTGGATGATGGTGCGGCTGATGGCGTGTTCGCCATGACTGAGCGATTCCTGCTCCCAGTTGCGCGCCACGCGGGTAGACATTTGCCCCGAAGAGTCGCGCAACATCAAAAAGCCGCGCTCGGCGCCGGTCAATTTGATGATGTTATCCATCACGATGCGCAAAACCTCGTCCAACTCCAGCGAGGAATTGACCACCTGGCTGATTTCCGTCAGCGCCAACAGGTTGCCGCGCTCTTCCGTAAAAGCAGCCACTTCTTGCGCCAGACGGTACAGGCGCGTTTCGAGTTGTGACAGCCCTTCCAGTGTTCCGGGCGGCAGGCTGGCGCGCATGGGCAATACTGCGCTGCGGAGTTGACCGGCCAGTTTGCTCAGACCTTTAATTTGGACATCAACCGGGGTTGGGAGAGTATCGTTCATTAGGATGTCATGCTCCGTACAGCCAACGGGAAATGATTTGTTGCAGGGTTTTTAAGCGAATTTGCCGGGCGGCTTTTTGCGCCAGTGAGGCGTTGCCCGCCAGGCGGCCAAACAAGGCGGCCTCGTGCTGCGCGGCCAGAATGTCAATTGATTCGCTCACTTGTGGCGTCAGCCGTTTCAGCGCTTCCACCCGTTCAGCGGGGGTGGCCGAAAGCGGTTGGCGCGCGCCCAGCCAGCTCAGCGCCTGATTAATTGCGTGGAAGGCGTGTTCTTCAGGCGCGCGCTCACTCCACACAACCCACCGTTCCAGCCAGACCGGGGCAGGCTGGCCAAATACTTTGAAGGCGGAACGCGCCAGTCGCGGTGAAAAATGAATTTTGGCGCGCGCCCGCCAGAGCCAGAAAAGTATCAGACCGAATGATAAAACGATTATAACCCACAGCCCAAATGCAGATGGTGACAGATTCCCGCCGATGGCTGGCGCCGTTTCGGGGGTGGGCGTCGCGTCTGTGGGCGTATCCTGCCCGCGGCGCAGGTCTTGTTTGCTCTCTTCATCCGCTGGTGTGCCATTTTGCGGGTCGCGGCTGATGACAATTCCGCTTGGGCGGTTGAGCGTTGGCTGGCTGGCGGTGGGCTCAAATTCCACCCAGCCCAGGCCGGAAAAGTAGACTTCGGGCCAGGCGTGGGCGTTGACCGGACGCACGATAAAAATATGGCCGCTGACGGCTTCGCCTTGAGCGTATCCAACCACCATCCGTGCGGGAATGCCGATGGAACGCAAGAGCAAAACTTCTGCCGAGGCGTAGTAATTGCAAAAGCCGCTCTTCCAGGTGAAGAGAAACCAGGTTACCGGGTCGGCGCCGGGCGGGGGGGCTTCGATGGTGGCGCTGTAGTGCATGTTGGCGCGCAACCAAGCGGTGATGGCGGCGGCTTTGTCGTAGCTATTCTCTTGCTCGCGGGTGATGTCAAGCGCCAGGGCGCGCAGTTGCCCGGTCAGTTGCGGCGGCGTTTGCAGGTAGCGTTTTTGCACCCAGCCTGGCATTTCCTGTGGCGCGGCGCGTAACGCTTGCAGGGTGGGGCTGTTTAATCCGGCGCGGACGGTGTATTGGTCGCCTGAGCGCAAGACTTCAGCGGCTTGCAAATAGAGCGCATCGGCGTTTCCGTCAGGGCGTGAAAAATAAATCAGATTGGCGGTGCGGCTGACCCAGACAGCCTGCCCCGGCAGGATGAGAGAACGCTGGTCGCTGGCGCGCCACTCGAAGGTAAATTCGCCCGTTGGAATGGCGTTTTCGGGTTGCGAGAAAATTTTTTCGAGCGGCGAAAAAGGCCGCGCCAACGCGTCCAAGGTGCGCCACACGCCGTTTTCGTACTGGTCATAGATGCGGGCGCGCCAGTAAAAGCGTGGAATTTCGGCCTGCGGCGCGGTTGCGCGGAAAAGTTCATTTTGCCCCTGGCTGGCGCTGGCGCCGAGCGCCAGACTGCTGCTGTAGCGGTCGCCGCCAGCGGTGGGTTGTCCTTTGAGCGCGGCCAGCGCATCGCCCAGGTTTTCCTGCGTTTGCTTGAAAGGCGCAGTGACCGAGCGCCACCAACGCGCCGCCTCGGGCAGCGCCGTGGCTGGGGTGGGGCTGACCCAGGCCAACAAGATAATCAGCGTGGTGGCGGCCATCATGCCCTGATTCAGGTCAAAGCCGGGTTCGTTGCCCAGAAAAACGCCCTCGCGTTTCCAGCGCGCTTTATTTTCCAGCAAGTTAATGCGCCCAAAAATCAGCAAAACGACTAAAAAATAAAAAGCCATGGCCCAAATGCGCCCGGGCTGGTTGCCGTCGTAATATTGAACAATCAAAAGCGGCAAGGTTGGCGGAATCAGTGCTGTTAGTAATTTTTCTCGCTCAAAAAAACGTTGGGCGCAGAGGATGGCGAGAAACCAGTAAAACAGCGAAGCCAACAAAATGAAGAAAAGCGGGTCTTTGACCGGTTCGCCGTGTGTCAGCGCTTCCCACGCAAATAACATCCGTCCCCACACGCTGGCGAGACGCGCCAACAGGCTGGTTTCGCTGGTGATGATGGCTGTCATCTGCCAGGGAACGACGCCGAGTGTGTACCCAGCGACTAGCAAGCGGCGAATGGTCACGCTAAAACGGCTGTTGGTTAGCGCCAGCCCCAACAGCGTTCCAAGCACTGCCACCGTTTGTATGCGCGCCAAATCATCTGCCCAGCGGGTCACCAACAATCTGCCGGAAGAAGTAAAAAAAATCAGGACAAACAACGCCGCCAACGGCCAATCCCAGGGACGCTTGTGGGGGTTATTCATATAATCAAGTGTACAATATCTTGACTTTAAATTGGAGGTATTCTGATGGATATTTTTTTCCCCGGCGGCATTCAACTGGTACTTGCCATTCAGTCGCTTGGCGCATGGCTTGAAATTCCGATGAAATTTTTTTCCTTTTTAGGTTCGGAACAGTTTTACTTGTTCATTTTGCCTGCGCTGTACTGGTCGGTGGATACCGCGCTAGGGCTGCGCGTGGGCGCAGTTTTGTTGCTCAACGTGGGCGTGAACGATATTTTCAAACTGGCGTTGCACGCCCCGCGCCCGTACTGGTTCGACCCGGCGGTAAGACCAATCAGCGCCGAGACATCTTTCGGTGCGCCGTCCGGGCACGCGCAACTTTCGGCGGGCGTGTGGGGCGCGTTGGCAGCATCCATACGGAAACCCTGGGGCTGGGCGCTGGCTGTGGCGCTCACGTTTCTGATTGGTTTCTCGCGCATCTACCTTGGCGTTCATTTTTTACACGATGTCGTGCTCGGTTGGGCGCTGGGGGCGTTGGTGCTGGGAGTGGTTTTGCGCGTTCAAGAGCCGCTGGCGCACTGGCTGGTGAAGAAAACCGTGTTGCAGCAGGTGGGCATGGCGCTCGCCCTTTCGCTGATGCTGGTGATTTCTGGCGCATTGGCGCGCCCGGCCAGTTTGCCGCCCGAATGGACGACAAACGCCATTCAGGCTGGGGCGGCGCAATTGCCCGACCCGGTTACGCTGGACGGGAATCTTACTGCGGCGGGGGCGTTGTTCGGCCTGCTGGCAGGGTTGGCGTGGATGAATACGCAAGGCGGATTCAGCGCTGAAGGAACGACGATTCAGCGCCTGGCGCGCTACGCCCTGGGCCTGGTCGGCGTCGCGCTGTTCTGGTTCGGGCTGGGGGCGCTCTTTCCACGCGGCGAAGCCCTGCTTCCTTACATCCTGCGCTTCGTGCGCTACAGCCTGATTGGCTTTTGGATTTCGGCGGGCGCGCCCTGGTTCTTTGCAAAATTGCGGCTCAACGCACAACTAACAAAAATGTAAGTTATTTTTTCGCCGTGTTCTGCTTTGCGCGTAATGGCAATGCGGGCGCTGGCTTTTGATATAATCGGACAATGCTTTCCTTTGGATGCGTCGGATGACACTTGAGCAAGGAACATTACTAAACGGTCGCTACCGTATTTTGGATATTCTCGGCCAGGGAGGTATGGGGTCGGTTTATCGCGCCCTGGATGAAAACCTGGGCATGGAAGTGGCTGTCAAGGAAAACTTATTCACTACCGATGAGTATGCGCGCCAATTTCGCCTGGAAGCGGTTATTTTAGCCAGTCTGCGTCACTCCAATTTGCCGCGTGTCACCGATCACTATGTTATTGAAGGCCAGGGGCAATATCTGGTGATGGATTACATCGAGGGTGAAGACCTGCGCCAGCGTATGGAGCGTCAGGGAACCATCAGCGAAGAAGACGCTATTTTGATTGGCGCCTCCATCAGCGATGCGCTTGCTTACCTGCACACGCGCAAACCCCCGGTTTTACACCGCGATATCAAGCCCGGCAACGTCAAAATCACCCCCGATGGACAGGTTTTTCTGGTGGATTTTGGTCTGGCCAAGCTGGTTCAGGGCAGTCAGACCACCACCACTGGCGCGCGCGCCATGACCCCCGGTTATTCACCGCCGGAGCAGTACGGTACTGCCCGCACCGACCCGCGTTCCGATATTTACTCGCTTGGCGCAACTCTGTACGCCGCTCTGACGGGCGTCATCCCCGAAGATGGCCTGGCGCGTGTGATGGATAACACGCAACTGACGCCTCTGCGAAAACATAACCCGAATATCTCGCGCCGCCTGGCCGCCGCCATTGAAAAAGCGATGGACGCCTACCCTGACGACCGCTTTCAAAATGGCGATGAATTTCGGCGCGCCCTGCTTCAATCCAGTTCACGCACCCAGCGGCTGATGGATATGGACGTAAATATCAGCGTGACGCCGCCACCGCCGGGCGAAGCCTCCACTGACAACCTATCCGATAAACCGCCATCCACCCCGGCGGAAGCCATTTCTCAATCTCTGACGACCTCCGTTGCCCGGATGCGCCGCCGCATGAAAAAATATGTCTCTGCCGCGACGTGGGCGAGCTTGCTTTTGCTTGCGGCGGTTGTTGCCCTGCTGTGGAATCGTGATAATCTTTCCCCGGCTTCCTTTTTGCCACCCAGCGTTGCGCAGACTTTGCTCCCGGCTATGCCCCAAGCCACCGCCACCCTTTTGCCCGCAGTTCCGCTCGAAACCCCCATCCTGCCGGTTGAACCCAGCCCAACGGCGCTTCTGCCCTCGCCCACGTCCACACCCATCGGCGGCGGCGTTGGACAAATTGCCTTTGTCTCCACACGCACAGGTCTTCCGCAGGTCTATCTGATGGATGCTATCGGCAACATTCTCGGACAAATTACGAACGAACAGGACGGCGCTTGCCAGCCTGATTGGTCGCCCGACGGTCTGCGATTGGTGTATGTTTCGCCCTGCAGAGAAAAACGTTCTGACAATGCTTATCACGGCTCCAGCCTTTATGTCATCAATGTGGACGGAACCGGCAGGCAGGCCTTGCCCGCCTCCCTGGGCGGCGATTTTGAACCGGACTGGTCGCCGGATGGCAAACGCATTGCCTTTACCTCGCTACGCGATGGTTACTACGAAATTTATATGATTATTCTGGAGAACAACCAGATTATCCGCCTGACCAAATCCCAATCGGTTTCTGGCGCAATTTACGCCCGTATGTCCGCCTGGAATCCTTACGGAACGCAGATTGCCTATGTTCTCAAGCGAACTGGCCTTTCCCAAATTTGGGTTACTACGGATGGCGATGTCAACCTGCCTAAACCCAACGAACAACTGGTGCAAAGCGGTAACACCAATACTGACTTTTTGCCAGTCTGGACGCCGGATGGTCAATTCGTGGTCTTCAACGAGACGAACCTGGCTGGTGAAGCCCCAGCCTGGCTGATGAGTTTGCGCTATGAAGAACGCGCCGCCAAGCAAGCGGTGCGTCTGCCCATTGACCAGCTCCCCGTTGTGGATGTAGATTTCTCACCCGATGGGTTTTGGATGGTCTTTGAAAGTTGGCCGACCATCACCAACCACGATATTTACGTCTCATCCATCACCGGGGCCAATCGTCAGCGTCTGACCACCGACCCAGGCTACGACTTTGACCCCGTCTGGCGGCCTACTCAACCGCTGACACCCTGATATGCCACTTGTTGTCGGAGATATTCTCCATCGCCGCTATCGCATTCTGAATATCCTCGGCCAGGGAGGCATGGGTTCCGTTTATCGCGCCCAAGACCTTAATTTGAATGTGGACGTGGCGGTTAAAGAGAATCTTTTTACCACCGCAGACTACGCCGCGCAATTCAAACTTGAAGCCACCCTGCTTGCCAATTTGCGCCACGCTAATCTGCCGCGCGTCACTGACCACTTCGTGCTGGAAGAAGAGGGGCAATATCTGGTCATGGATTACATCGAAGGCGAAGACCTGCGCCAAATTTTAGAGCGGCGCGGTGCCTTACCCGAAGGCGAAGTGGTTCGCATCGGCGTCGCCATGTGCGACGCCCTGTCTTACCTGCACAGCCGCACCCCGTCCATTTTGCACCGTGACATCAAACTCGGCAACGTCAAAATTACCCCAGACGGCGGTATCTTTTTGGTGGATTTTGGCCTTGCCAAAGTCATGCAGGGTGATCAGCCCACCATGACCGCCGCCCGCGCCATGACACCCGGCTACTCTCCGCCTGAACAATATGGGAGCGCCCGCACGGACGCTCGATCCGATATCTACTCACTGGGCGCAACTCTCTATGCCGCCATCACCGGCTTTATCCCAGAAGACAGTTTGGCGCGCGCTATTGACGGCCTGAAACTGACGCCCCTGCTCAAACGCAATCCGAAAATCTCCCCGCTGGTGGCGCAAACCATCGAAAAGGCGCTCGAAACCACGTCCGCCAACCGTTTTCAAAGCGCGGAAGAATTTCGAAACGCTTTACTCGGCGTGCAAATTGTTGCGAACCCGTTGCCGGCCTCTGCGCCCCTGGCTTCTGCCGATTCCGAAACCGGGCCGGCCGCCGATCTGCCGGTTTTTCCATCAGGCGCGGCGCCTGTTCCCGGCCCGCGCCGCGCCCACGCTGGCATGGCCTACCTCGTTTTGGCCGTCATGCTGGCGATTTTTGGCGGGCTGATGTATACGAACCACGCCTTGGCCCCCGCCGGAGAATCTACGCCTACCCCCAGCGTTCCCGCCGAAACGGTGATTTCCTCCACGGCGATTTCTGACCTCGTTTCGACGGCGACTCTTCGTCCCAGCATCACCCCGCCCCCGCTGCCCAGCGCAACCTTCAGCCCGACTCCCGCTGAAAGCGCGTCGCCGACTCTGCTCCCGACCGAGCCTATCCCGCCTCCTGATGGAAGCGGCTCCTTTGTGTTTGTTTCAACGCGTCAGGGCACGCCAGAAATCTATCTTTCCGTTCCGGGTGGCGAGGCCCAGCCGCTTTTTACGATTGCCGAAGGCGCCTGCCAGCCAACCTGGTCGCCAGACGGCAAACGTCTGGCCTACATTACGCCTTGCGCGGCGCGCAAAAACGAATATGCCAATGCCAGCATTGTCATTTACGAGTTTGCCAGCGGCCAAACCACGCTTTTGCCGACCGTTTCGGGTGGCGATTATGCCCCGGCTTTCTCGCCCGATGGCGCGAAAATCGTTTTCACCTCGCTGCGTGATGGTTACGCCCAAATTTACGTCATGGACCTCGCCACGCAAACCGCCACGCGCCTGTTGACAACCGCGAAAACCTTTCCAATGCGTCAGCCTGCCTGGTCACCTGATGGAACGAAAATCGCTTACGCGCAAATGCGCTATGGTTCCTGGGCAATTTGGACGGTCAACGCGGATGGCACCGACGCGGTGCAGTTGATTCGCTCTGGCGCCAAGGTTGATGATATTGACCCCGTCTGGTTGTCGGACGGCAAAACGATGTTGTTCACTCAAAGTGGCCGTGATGCGAGCTCGCCTTCGCGGCTGATGCGTTTCAACCTTGAAACCAATACCAGCGAAATAGTCATTGCCAGCCTGCCTGTGGATGAGATTTCCATTTCACCTGGTGGCGGCTGGCTGCTCTTCCGTAGCAGTGACGGCGAGAACCTGGATATTTATCAGGTGGATTTGGCCGATTTGACTCATCCCAACCGGCTGACGGAAGACGCGGCGGAAGACTTTGACCCGGCCTGGCGGCCATAAAAAATAAAAAAAAGAACAGGTCAATGGCCTGTTCTTTTTGGTAGTCTTCATAAAAATATCCGGGCAGGAGACCGGCGGCACCCAGGAACGTCTCCTTATCGCTGCTTCCTTTCGGACCTGACGAAGTTCGGAGAGTCCTGCCGCGCCGGGCCTGCCCGGACAAGCGGCAAGCATACCCGAAACGGGGGCAGGTGTCAACGGGCCGAATTGCATTCACAAGCAAAGCGTGGGGGTTGGCATTACAAAAAAGTCGCGCTTTTCTTTGCGATTTTGTCGACCAGTTTAGGTTGATTTCCAAAAGGGGAATATAATTCATTGTAGTTTCGTTACATAGTACCTTTGTGGGAGGCGATGAACCATTTGACTGCATTGGCCGTTGCTTGAAGTTTTTCAGAGCAGGTCAAATGGGGAGCCAGCGCGAAACCGGCCCACAGGGTGTTTTTGCGGTTTATTTTTTTAAGGAGTTCCCATGCCCGCATCTGTTTCTTTGCGCTCGTTTGTTTCTTTTTCTGTGCGTTTTTTAGCCGTCTTGTTGATGGTTTTCCTGCCGATTGCGGCATCCCCGGCGGTAATTGCCAACGCCAGACCGGTAGAAAAAGTTTTTGAACAGCCGTTTGCGCCTCGACCGCTTCAGACTGCCGTCCCTGCGGTCACGCTGGGCGGATTGGGAACTGCCCCGGTTGGGTCGGATGTCTCGTTTACGGTTTCATTCGACAACAACGATTCTCAAACGGGCTATGGACCCTTTGTGGATATGGTCTTGGATACGACCGGCCCGGACGGCGTGTATCCTGGAGCGCCAGCGCCTGCAAATACTTATGATGGGCTGGGTACTTCATTGATTTCAGCCTCCTATTTGGGTGTGCCGTTTGTGTTGAATTCAACCATGTGGGCGCTGGAATTTGATGCGACGGGTCATGCCAATCACCCGCTGGCAAAAGATGCTTCTGGCAACCCGATTGTGGTGACGGCTCCTGCGGGTTTTGTGCAGGGCGATAAATTGGTGGTGTTCCGCCTGCCGTTTGGTAGTTTTGTTCCGTCTCAACCCGCGGCGGTGATTGACGTGACCGTCAACATGAGCCCGCTGGCTGATATTGGCGTGGATCTGAACGTTGCCGCGCGCGGCGGTTTCCAATTTGGCACAACGGCTTTGGATGATTGGTGCTGCGACCATGTCGTGGATACCATCAGCGGCTGGAATACTGGCGCGGTCAAGCCCACGCTCTTCACGCTGACAAAATCCTATTCCGGGCCGGAAGATGAAGCCGCGGCGGGGCCGAACTTCCGCACGTTCTACCCGATGCAGTACACCGTCAGCGCTCAAATTGCCGCCGGGCAGACGATGACCAACCTTGTGCTGACGGATGTGCTTCCGGCCAATTTACAGGCGGTCACGCTGATTTCTTCCTCTCCGGCGGGGGCGGTTTGCACACCGATTCCTGGAACGCCCGGCGGGACACTTTCCTGTGATTGGGGCGCAGCCGCTGTCAGCGGCACAGCCAGCTTCACCTTCGATTTTTACATTCCAACCGGAGTCGTGCCGCCAGTCACCGGTGACGACGTGATTTCCTGCAATAACGCCTCGGCCACCGCTTTTTGGACCACCCCCGATTCGCGTGACGCGAACCAAAGCATTTCCGCGCCGAACCCGGATACTGGCGCTTGTGAACATACGTTGACCGACAAATCCATCGCCGTGCAAAAAGGCGTGACGGTGGTGGGCGGCGGTGACCCCGCGCCGGGTAAGTATTTGGAATACACGCTCAACTTTCAGGTGGCGGATGATTTTGCTTTCCAGAACGTAATCATCAGCGACATCATTTCGGACGGTCAGCATTATGACGCCACTTTTACCCCCACGCTGGCGGTAACGGAACATGGCGCGGCCTCTTCTGGCGCTTTCACGCTTGCCAACGTAAATGTGGATACTTCGCAAATTGGCAACGACGCTCTCCCCGCCACAAATGGCACGACGACAATTAGTTTCAATGTTTCCAATGAGTTGCTTACACGCGGAGCCGACGCTCAACTGCTCGGCGGTTGTATCCCGGCGGGCGGCACAGCCTCGGTGAATTGCGCCACGTACAACGGCGGCGCAACCTTCGGCACGATTGTTTTTCGCACGCTGATTCAGGAAAACTTCACCGATACCTATCCCTCCGGCGACCCCAGTGTGGATCAGGGAGATATTCTCGACGATGTTGGCAACATCACGGGCGACATTCTCTCCACCAGTACGCTGATCCCCAACGGCAACAGCGAAGCCGACGGTACTGCCGTTTCGCTGCAAATTGGCTATGGACAAATTTTAAAATCCATTTACGCCGTGACCGATAGCAATACCGGCGTCACCACGCTCAATCCATCTTCCGTCACAGTGGGCGCGGGCGACCTGGTTACCTACAAAATAGAGTACAGCCTGCCCACCAGTGATTTTGAAGGCTTGATACTGACGGATTACCTACCTCTGCCAGTTTTTGACGCCACGGAAGTGACGACCTTTACCAACGCGGTTTGCAATGACCTGGCGGCAGGTGTTCCTGCCGCCGGCAAAGCCTGCCTCGGACTGAACGATACTTATCACAGTTTGGCAGGCGCCATTAATCCGGTTCTGACGACAGACGCCGCCGGAAACTGGGTGAAATGGACCTATGGCAGTTATGATGCGCCGAACAACCCGCCGAGCACCATTGCGTTGGTCTTCACCGTCACCGTGCGCGACGACCCGTTTGCCGACGGGCTGTATCTTACCAATCAAGCCAACGCTACCGAAACTTCCACGCAGTCGAATAGTTCTGATGGCAACAGCATCGTTCAAATTCAATTGACCGAGCCGGTACTGGTTGTCACAAAGGGAATTGTTGCCAGCGACAACCCGGCGGCGATTTATTCTCCGGCGACCCCAGCCCCATTTTCGTTTACTGCGCCCGGTTCAGCGGGTTCGCGTTGGACGGGCATTATCAGCTCCAGCGCCCTGGCAACAACGCCGATTGACAGCAACCTCAGCAATGTTGACGCGGGCGACCTGGTGACGTTTGCGATTGTGATTGAAAATACCGGCTCGGGTATCAATGGCGCTTTCGATATCACAATTACCGATACGCTGGATGCGCTCGGCTTTGAATATCCAATCCCCGCAGACCCAACCAGCATTAATCTGCGAATTGCCTACGGCGACAGCGCCAGCGCATTCTCGCCGATTGCCTACACCAAACCAGATGATAGCCCCGCGACTCCCGCCGATTTATTTAGCGGCGGAATTAAAATGGTAGACCCGGCAGGGGAAGGCGTTTGCCAGGCGCACGACCCGAACAACGGCAACAACGTCATCATCATCACCTACGACTTGCGCACCAAAAGCGGCATTCAGCCGGGAACGTACACTAATACGGCGGAAATCACCAACTATTCCGGCACCGAAGGCGGTCCCAACTTTGCCTCCGGTCTGACGGACACCGCTGATGTCACCACCGCACAGCCGTCGCTGGCGAAAAGCCTGACCAGCAGCGAGGAAAACTACGCTGGCAACACCAACAGCCAGGCAGTGATTGGCGAACTGGTCAATTACACGCTGACGCTCACCGCTCCCGAAGGCGTGCTCACCAATGCTGTTTTGACCGATACGATGGCCTCCGGCCTGGCTTTTGTCCAGGTCAACAGCGTCACCCTCTCGGCGGGCGTTTCTACCTCCAAAACGATTGGCACAGGCGTAGCGCCAACCAACGTGACGATTGGCAACAACGGCGGCGGAACCGGCAACCTGCTGACTTTTGACTTTGGCACCATCATCAACGCCGATACCGACAATGCCGTCACCGAAACCATCGCCATTGAAATTCAGGCCATCACGCTGGATGTGACTGGCAATCAGGCCGGGACGGTTTTGGCGAATAGCGCCTCCTTCGCCGCCGATGGCGTCCCGGCGATAAACACCGCCCCGGTCAATGTCACCGTGGTTGAGCCGGATGTCAACATCACCAAAACGGGCGCCAAAGTTCTTCCGACCCCGCCCCCGGCTACCTTCGATGCGGGCGACACGATTGAATTTACCATCACCGTCACCAACATCAACCCGGTCAACGCCTACGATGTCACCATTAACGACACCTTCTCCGCGCTGATTGACCCCGCCACACTGACCGTTTTCAGCGTGACCGACAGCGCCTCCATGCTGACCACCGCCGATTTCCAATTTGCGGCGAATGTTTTTTCCACCAAACCCGGTTCTGAATTTGACCTGCCCGCCAGCGGCGGACGCACGGTGACAGTCAAGGTGCGCGGCAATATCGTCAGCACAGTTCCTGTGACGGCAACGCCGCAGAGTTTGACCAATACCGCCCACACCGCCTGGACGAGCATCAACGGCGCGCGTCAGGATTACACCGCCTCCAATTCTGCGGCGGATGAGCGCACTGGCGTGGACGGCCTCGGCGGCACGCTGGATGATTACGCCAAAGACGCCACCAGCGCCGCGCTGACAATGACCGCGCCGACTCTGGCGAAATCCATCATTGCCACATCTGAAGCCCATACCGCAGAGACGCCCTCCCCCGCGCTTTTGGCGATTGGCGAGATTGTGCGCTACCGCCTGGCGGTTGTTCTTCCTGAAGGATTGAGCACGAATTTCCAGATACAAGACCGCTTGCCAAATGGCCTGACCTACCTCAATGACGGTACGGCACGCGTTGCGTTTGTTTCCAGTGGGGCGGGGATTGCCTCCTCTGCTGTTGGAACTCTGCCAGTTCCGGCTATCCCTGGCGGTTGTACGCTGGCGGGAAGCGACCTGACCGTTCTGACCTCCCCCTTGCCTTGCGTGTTGGCGGATAACAACGTTGGTTCTACAAACAGCACCAGCACAAATACCGATGCCTATGGCCCGAACCCCCACACTTGGGCCTACTTTAAACTGGGCACACTCCAAAATAATGACAGCGATCCTGACAGCGAATATGTGGTGGTTGAATTCAACGCTTTGGCGGACAACGAACCGAGTGTGGGAAGTAATGACTTTGGCGATAACCGCAACAATAGTTTTTCCCTGAATATTAATGGCAGTCTGATTGCGACCTCGGCAACTGTCAATGCGCGGATTGTTGAACCCGTCATCACCAACCTGCTGAAAACCGCCACGCCCAACACCGGCGACGCGGGCGACACAATTGCCTACCAGGTGACGTTTACCAACATCAACGGCGGCTCGCTGACCAACGTCAGCACCGCTTACGATGTCGTGCTCACCGATACCCTGCCCGCCAAAATGGACAACATCAGCTTCGGCGGCGTGGATGGCGTGGATTACATTTTCACTCCGGCGGCCTGCGGCGTGTACGGCGTCAATCCGACCCCGCTGGTTGGCAATGCGCTCACGCTGAATTTCACCTCGCTCATCCCCGGCTGTCAGGTCACGGTGAATTACACCGCTCGCCTGATGACCTCGGTCAACCCTGGCGAAAGTTTGGTTAACGCCGCGCACCTCACCTACACCAGCCTGCCCGGTTCCGGCACGGCGAGCAACCCCACCGGTTCGGTCACACCCGGCGCGAGTGGTGGAATTACCGGCGAGCGCGATGGGCAGGGAACCAACCCGCCCAACGATTATTTTGACGACGCAACCGCTCCGGTGACGGTGACGCAAATTGCCCCGGTCAAATCGCTGATTATGACTACTGACCCGCTCACCCTGCTCAGTGATCTGACTATCGGCGAAGTGGCTCGTTTCCGTCTGGCGGTGCAACTGGCTGAAGGCGCCTCCCCCGCTTTCGTTGTCACCGATTATTTACCGGCGGGGATGCAGTTCCTCGATGACGGCTCAGCCAAATTCGCTTTTGTCTCCAGCGGGGCGGGAATTGCCTCCTTAACGCTGACCTGCGCCAACGATAACGGTGTGGCGGCAGACGACATCAGCCTGCCATCTGCCAATGTGGACTGCGCCCTGACGGCCTCCGGCGGCCCCTTCGGCGACGGCACCGACCCGGTTTTCTCGCTTGGCGACCTGTCCAACAGCGATTCTGACCCGGATAGCGAGTATGTCGTCATTGAATTCAATGCCGTTTTATTGAATGACGGCTTGAATCAGGACACGCGCGCGCCAATGCCCGTCAATAATTTTGGTGTCAGCATCAATGCCGCCGCGCCGGTGATTTCCAACGATGTGCCGTTGACGGTGGTTGAACCGAATTTAACGGTTGCCAAAGACGTGGCTTCCCTCTCCGCCGAAGTGGACGCGGGCGGCACGGTCAATTATCAGGTTGTGCTGACCAATACCGGCTCGGCCCCGGCCTACGACTCGCAATTGACCGACACCCTGCCGGGCGTGCTTGCGCTGACGCCTGGTTCTGCCAGCGCCACCTTCACCGGCGGCGCCAGCGGATTTACGGATAACAACCCCTCCGGCGCGGGCAATTTGGTGGATGTCACCATTGGCGTCATTCCCGTCGGTGACAGCGTCACCATCACCTATTCCGCCACCATCCTTGATGCCATTACCCCAGCGCAGGCGGTGGATAATACCGCTACAGTCACCTGGACCAGCATCAGCGGGGGCGATGCCAACGAGCGTGACGGCTCTGGGCTTATCAATAATTACCGCGCCAGCGACCCGGCGCAGTTCACCTCCGATACGATTGCGGTGGTGAAGTCCATTTTGGCGACCAGCGAGGCCGATACGCTCGAAGGCGACCCGCGCCCGCTGGCGATTGGCGAAGTGCTGCGCTACCGCCTGGCAGTGACCATCCCCGAAGGGACCAATCCTGCTCTGACGTTGAGTGACCAGTTGGCGCTGGGTGTGATTGAGCCCATCTTTGACGCCACAACCGAAATCAGCACGCTCAACTTTGGCACAGGCTTCACCAGCGCAACTTTTGGCGCCGGGTTGGAATCTGCCGCCACCGGCACGGTTGACCTGCACGACGGTACGAATTTCACGTTCACTACGCCGACCTATGCTTTTGATTTGGTCAATTACAACCCGGCCACCGGTTTGCTGACCTTCAACCTCGGCGATATTGTCAACCATGACAGCGACGCCGAGGCCGAAACCATCTACATTGATTTCAATGTCGTCGTGCTCAACAGCGCGGGCAACAACCTGGGGAATGTGTTTGCCAACAATTTCAGCGCTACTGAAACAGGTCTGGGACCGATTGTTTCCAACACCGTGAACGCCACGCTGGTTGAACCCTCGTTGACCGCTGTCAAATCGGTGGATGATGTCACCTGGGTCTATGGTCAGACCATCAATTACACCATCACCGTCAGCGCCTCAGCGGCGGCGAATACCAGCACCGCCTATGATTTGGTGATGACGGATACTGTGCCGACCGGTTTATCCTACCTGGGCGCGACCGTCACCCCGGCAGGCTGCGTGCTCGACGATTCGGCGGTCCCGCTGCTGACGTGGACCTGCGCCTCGCTGGCGCCTGGCGCCTCGCTCACCTTCACCTTCCAGGCGCAAGTTCTGGCGCCGCCCAATGTGGACGCCATCGCCACCGGCGATAACATCACCAATACCGCCGATCTGACCTGGACTTCCCTGCCCGGCGCTGGCACAACCGGCAACGCTACCGGCTCGGATACGCCTGGCGCCACTGGCGCGGCGGACGGTGAACGCAATGGCTCCGGCACTGGCGCTAATGATTACGTCACTTCCGGCTCGGTCAATGGCGGCTTGGACGCCTACTACGCCCTCGGCAACCGCGTCTGGTACGACACCGATAACAGCGGCACCATCAATAGCTCCGAATCTGGCGTGCCGGGTGTCACCGTCTGGCTGTACGCCAGCGACGGCACAACCCGCATTTTGGAGCCGGACGGCGTCACCCCGCGCGAAGCGGTCACTGACGCGAATGGGTACTACCTGTTCGACTACCTTCCGGCAGGCGACTACATTGTCGTCTTGCCAGCTTCCAATTTTGCCGCGAGCGCGCCGCTGGATGGCTACTGGTCTTCGCAGACCGTCCGCAACGCGGATGGCTCCATCAGCGAGACTGCCGCGCCCGACCCGAACCTGGACCGGGATGGCAGCCTGGACGAAAACGGTTATTTCAACGGCGTCGAAGTGCGTTCTGGCGTGGTAACGCTTGGCGCAAACGCCGAACCGCTCCTCGAAGCGGATACCAGCGGCACCCAGGGCGACCAGCCCGATAACCGCGCTAACATGACCGTTGACTTTGGTTTCTACAAAGTCAGCATTGGCAATCTGGTTTACGAAGATGTCAACGCCAACGGCACGTTTGACGCTGGCGATACTCCGCTGGACGGCTTGACCGTCGAACTGCTCTCCAGCGACGGAACGCTGATTGCCAGCACGACCACCTCCGGCGGCGGCTTGTACGCCTTCACCGATCTGCCAACCGGCGATTACCGCGTGCGCGTCACCACCCCGGCGGATATGGTCAGCACGATTGACAGCGCCGATTCCGCTGATTCGACTGACCCGGATACCCACACGGATAACAACGACAACGGCCTCGGCATTGGCGCGGCGACGACCACCAGCGTTACCTCCGGCCTGTTGACGATGGCGGGCGCAGATTTTGGCGCTGCCGATGCGGGCTACCCCACTGGCCTGACCAGCGATACCAGCCTCGACTTCGGCTTTGTCTACGCCTACGCCCTCGGCAACCGCGTCTGGTTCGACACCGATAACAGCCACACCATCAACGGCGCTGAAGTCGGCGTGGACGGCGTGACCGTGCAACTCTACGCCGCCGATGCCTCCGGCAACCCGACCGGCGCGGCGCTGGCGACGGATACCACGACCGGTGGCGGCTTCTATCTGTTTGATGACCTCAACCCCGGCGACTATGTCGTTGTCCTGCCCGCCGCCAACTTCAGCGGCGCAGGCGCGCTGACCGGCTACTGGTCTTCGCAAACCTATCGCAACCCGGCTGCGCCTTATGACGTACTGGAAACCGCCGCCGTCAGCCCGGAAAATGACGCTGACCATGACGACAATGGCACGCGCGACACCTCTGGCGGCGCTTTCGATGGCGCGGTGATTTCGCAGGCGGTCACCCTCGGCAATTCTGCCGAGCCGACGGGTGAAACCGGGTTGGAAAGCGGCGTTGGTCAGGGCGTTCACCCCGATAACCGCGCCAACATGACGGTGGATTTCGGCTTCTACAAAGTCAGCGTGGGCAATCTGGTCTGGGCCGACGCCAACAAGGACGGCGCTTTCACCGCTGGCGAACCCGTTTTCAGCGGCGCGACGGTCACCCTCTACGCGGCGGACGGCGCTACTGTCCTGGCGACCACCTCCACCGACGCCAGCGGCCTCTATCGCTTCGACAATCTGCCAGCGGGCGATTACATCATCTCGGTCGTTGCCCCGACCGGAACCGTCAGCACCCGCGATGATTACGCTGGCGCGCCCGGCGACAACGCCGACGCCAACCAAAACTACGACGACAACGACAACGGCCTCGGCCTGCTCGGCGGCGAAACCTTCTCCAGCCCCTTCACCCTGACGGCTGGCGATGCCGGCCTGCAAAGCCAAAATATCGTGGACGATGGCACGGGCACGCTGGTGGCTTTGGGCGCGACCCATAACCCGACTCTCGACTTTGGCTTTACCCCGGTTTACAGCCTGGGCAACCGCGTCTGGTTTGATACCAACAACGACCGCGTCATTGACAATGGCGAAACCGGCGTGGATGGCGTCACCGTTCAGTTGTATGCCGCCTCCGATTTGACTGCTGCGCTGGCTACGCAAATCACGGCCAACGGCGGTTATTACCTGTTCAACAACCTCGAAGCGGGCGACTATGTGGTTATCATCACCGCTGAAAACTTCGACAATACCGGCGTTGGCGATACGACTACCGCGCTGGTGGGCTACTGGTCTTCGCAAACGGCGCGAAATGCCACCGGCGCGGTAGCCGAAACCCTGGCGGATTCGCCCGAAACCGGCCAGGATTCAGACGACAATGGCACGCGCGATACCTCCGGCAGTGTGGCATCTCAAACCGTCACCCTCGGCCCGACCTTCAACGAGCCGACCGCCGAAAGTGATACCGACCTCACGCTGCCCGGTAATCAGCAGGGCCAGCCCGATAATCAGGCCAACATGACCGTGGATTTTGGTTTCTATACCATGACCCTCGGCAGCCTGGTTTGGAATGATGTCAATGATAACGGCCTGGTGGATCTCGGCGAATCGGGCATTGACGGTGCAACTGTGGAACTCTACGCCGTGGATGGCGCCGGCCTGCCGGTTGGCGCGCCCGTGGCGACCGTTGCCACCGCTGGCGGCGGTTACTACACCTTCAGCGGCCTGCCGCAGGGCAACTACCTCGTCCGCCTGCCGGAGAGCAATTTCCTCGGCAGCGGCGCCTTGCGCGACTACTACTCCAGCACGGGCGGCGGCGCGTATGAACCCGCTCCCAACCCGGATTTGGATACGACTGATTCCGACGATAACGGCTCGCAGGTTGGTTCACTGGGCTTCAGCGGCGGCTACATTCAGAGCGGCATTTTTGCGCTCAGCCCGGCGGCGGAAGCCAGTTATGACAACCCGACCGGCTCCACCAGTGAGCCGCGCGTGGACTTTGGCGTTTTCAAAAGCCTGCTCGCCGATTTGGGCGTGACGAAGGACGACGGCGTGTTGGTCTACGTCCCCGGCGGCACGCTGACGTACAGCATCACGGTCAGCAACACCGGTCCGAGCGACGCGCCCGGCTCCGTGCTTGCCGACGCCCTGCCCGCGCAG
>Ga0210044_10000229_pt1 | contig 83525 bp, 75 predicted proteins | sample CryGey13umfilter_2_FD_183959 | JGI IMG/M metagenome (GOLD analysis project Ga0210044, IMG submission 183959) | Groundwater microbial communities from aquifer in Utah, USA - Crystal Geyser 4/9/14 3 um filter (SPAdes) (version 2) | ecosystem: Environmental > Aquatic > Deep subsurface >... | reverse complement strand
ATCTCTTGAGTCCTTTTTTAGAGTAATTTAATCCACTACCTAAGTCAGAAATAATTTCAATTTGCCAACCATTTTGAGCAGAAAATAACTCTAAAACTTGAACTTGTCTAGCTAAATCTTCTTTTTGGTCATGACTAGAAACACGAGCATAACCGATGGTAAAAGATAGCTCTTTTTTGATACCTAATAATTGATTTAAGTCATATCTACGATGACCATTAGCGGTACGTTCAGGAATTAAAATCCCTTCAGTTTCCCACCTTCTCAGTGTTGAGGTACTAACACCTTTTAGTTTTGCGGCTTCAGAAATAGATAATTTACTCATTACTAGAGTATAGCTTAATAAATGAGTAAGTTTAAGAAGATTTAAGTAACTTTTTGTTAACTGTTAAAAGCCCCTAACTAGAAAAGAAAAGAGAATTGAGAGAAAAATTGCTTCAACTAATTTTATGATTTAATATAGGTATCAACGAAAGGTAATTTCCACCAAGGCACAAAAGGGTATTGATGATGTTCTTGATGATAACTAAAATGATAACAGGCAATTAGGGATAAAAACATAGGTAAATAAAGGCTTTTAATGGATGACATATCATTTTTTTCCTTGCTACCGTAACGATGAGGTAAAAAAGTACCAAAGAAAAATAACTGTAATGAGCTTAAAATTAATGGTAATGCCCAAAAAAGCAATAAATGAAGCCAAGTAACTTTACAATAATAAGCACTCAATAACACAAGTACGGATAAGCGAAATAAATGTTTAAGACTGAGATATTTAGTCATAAACTGTCCATACCAATTAAAAAAATTATAATTATCATTATTATGGAAGTCTGGATCAAGATTAGTACCTGAAAATTCGTGATGTAATAAGTGTTTTTCTTTTAAATTTTCATAGGATAAAAAAGCATATAAAATCAAGGCAATTTTACTGATTGAATCATTAACCCTAATATTAGAAGGAAAAATAAGACCGTGCATTCCATCATGGGCAATAATAAATAATCCCGTATTTAGAAAAGTTTGCCACAGGATTAATAATAAAATAATCAGATAATTAACTTTAGTTAAATCGTTAATTTGATAAGTAACAATTGTTAAAATCCAAAGGATAATAATTACCAAAGCCACCAGTAAACCCAAGTAATTATCTATCATATTTCTCCGTTTTTCCCTTAAATTAGGACTGAAAATGAACACAAACTCTAAGGTAACAGTATATTTTGTTTAATCATTGTCGCAAAATCCACACCTAAAATTAAATATTTTTTTTACAAATGATGTTAAATTAGTTACAGAATTTTACAAAATCGGTGTTAATTATGCCTTTCACTATTGATTCAGCTCGGACAATCTTCCCTCAAACTTTAGCTGCTGATGTTGTACCCGCTACCATCGCAAGATTTACTCAATTAAATGCCGAAGATCAATTAGCATTAATTTGGTTTGCATACCTAGAAATGGGTAAAACCATCACCATTGCCGCCCCTGGCGCAGCTAGTATGGTATTAGCAGAATCTACCCTCAACGAAATCAAAACCATGACACCCCAACAGCAATCACAAGCCATGTGTGATTTAGCTAATCGTGCTGATACCCCTCTTTGTCGTACTTATGCAATTTGGTCAGCAAACATCAAACTAGGTTTCTGGTATCAGTTAGGTAAATTCATGGAAGAAGGTATTGTTGCCCCTATTCCTGAAGGTTATCTTCTTTCTGCCAATGCTAACTCTGTTTTAGATGCTATCAAAAAACTAGAATCTGGACAACAAATTACCGTACTTCGCAACGCTGTAGTTGACATGGGTTATGACGTATCCAAACTAGGGAATTATACCTCAGTCATCGAACCTGTTACTCCTCCTCAAGAAGTATCTAAACGTACTAAAGTTTCAATTCCGGGTGTAACTAATGCCACAGTGCTCAATTACATGGATAATTTAAACGCCAATGATTTTGATACTTTAATTGAATTATTCCTTCCTGATGGTGCATTACAACCTCCTTTCAAACGTCCTATCGTCGGTAAAGATAATATTTTCCGTTTCTTTAAAGAAGAATGCCAAAACCTGAAATTAATTCCTCAACAGGGTGTAACCGAACCAGCAGACGGCGGTTTTACTCAAATTAAAGTAACTGGAAAAGTACAAACTCCTTGGTTTGGTGGTAATGTCGGCATGGATATTGCTTGGCGTTTTCTCCTTAACCCCGAAGGTAAAATCTTTTTCGTTGCCATTGATTTATTAGCATCTCCTAAAGAATTATTAAATTTAATCCGCTAGTATAAAAAACATAGTTAAAATTTACCACAAATAAAATTAAAGAGTTTTTCATCATGAGAGACTCTTTTTTTTGTATTTTAATCAAATATATTGATATGATATAAGGATGTTTAAATTTTCTTATATCCTTTTTTTTATAAAACACTATGACGACAACAATCAAGGAAACAGGATGGACTACTAAAGAAATAGAAATTAGCCAACAAGTTTTAAATAAAGCATATCAACGAGAAACTCAAACTTTGGTATCCGAAGTACGTCATAAAATTAATAATATGACAGACATGGAGCATCTTTGGCAAGTTCATGACATTTTGAGCGCAAAGCGCTATGATCTTGATGGTAAATATGATGCTAGAGAACCAATGTTGGTTTTTACTTTTGCTCAACTGTTAAAAGAAGGTTGGATAAATTTAGAAGAGTTACGAGGTTTAGACTCAGCAAAATTAGCCAAAATATCTTCTTTATCTAAAATTTAATTATTATTATTTTATCGTTATTAAACATTTTGCGAATAAGAAAAAATATCACTATTCGCATTTTTTATGGCAATATTTTATCTGTAAAAACTTTAACTAAAATGCTCAAATATTTAATTTTATACTCTTCTTAATAAAGATAATTTAACAGATAATCTATGTTTATGTTGAGGTTAAAAGTCAATCAAATTAAGGCTTTTAAGGCTTTTAAATCATAAATTTATAAGATAAAATCAAGATATAAAAATATTTTATTAGACTTTTTTTTGCACAAAGAAATATAAATATTAGAAAAAGATTACGAAGTTTTTAAAATTAGTAATTCTGCTTTTTTTTAGAGTAAAATAATGTTTATTAGAAAAAGTAATTGGCTTTATAAAATAAAATTTCGGTAATATTTAATTTTTTGATATACAATTTAGTTGATGAGGTGACTTAGTTTAAAAAAACATCAAAATCAGATTGAGTTGAGTGTGAGGAAATGACTAATCAACAACCGCCAGAGACAGATTCTAACCCACAGCCATTAAGTTTCAGTGACAAAGTTGTGGGAATGATTCAAAAACCTCACATTCAAATTGTATCTTTAGTAACAATCACCGTCGTAGCCGTTGCGGGATATGAAGGGAGTAAATATTTAGCTAAAATCATTCCTTTACGATTAGAAACAGAGTTAGAAAGAGTTTTAGATAGAAATGTCAATTTAGGAGAGATTAGTAGTTTTTCTTTTAATGAAGTAATTATCGAGAATTTAGAGATTCCAGCCACCGAAAAAGATTCTAGTTTTTTAGAGATAGATGCTGTTAAGATTAGGGTAGGTATATGGTCAACTATTATTAATCGTAGTTTAACCATCGACGTTATTGCTAATGATATAACAGGTTACGCACAATTAGACACTTTATTGCCGCCTCCAGATTTACAAAAACCTTTACCTAATTCTCTTAAGTTGCCACCTTTACCCATACCTATTACGGCAAATATCAATTTACGGTTACAAAATAGTAAAATTTCTGTCACCCCCGATGGTTTACAAAAAGTTGCCGAAGTTAAGACGAAAGGAAACTTAAGATTAATTTATGACAATGACACTCAACCCCTTGATTATCAATTAGAAAATACTATTAATGGAATTAATGAGATTAACCTTAAGGGGAAAATTTTATTAAGCAATACCGAAAGTGAAAATCAGTTAGAAATTAATTATCTCTCTTTACCCGATATAGCTTATTTAATTCCTCAGTTACCTTTAGACATTACCGAAGGAAGATTAAACGGAAAGTTAGACTTAGTTACTTCTTCCTTACCAGAATTTCAAGCAACAAAAATCAACGGTAATATTAATTTAGAAGATATTGAAGGAAAAATTAATCTTCAGAAAGTTAATGATAATAAAAAAATAACAACTATTCCTCTTTTAGGAAAAAATTTTACTTTCAACGCTTCGGTGGATATTGAAGAAAAATCTCTTAATATTGTCAAAAGTAAATTTAGTTTAGGGGAATTAAATGGTTCAATTAAAGGTAATATTCATCAAGAAGAAGGTTATAATCTACAAGGAAATCTTAACCAAGTTAGTATCAAAAAGATTTTACCTAGTTTAGCCATCAAGTTACCTTTACCTATAGATGGTTTAATGACGGCTTATGTAACTATGGCAGGAAATTTAGATAATCCGCAAATTCAAGGAAAAGTTAAGATTAATAATAGTCTGATTGATAAAATTGAGTTGGGTAATATTGATAGTCAATTTATCGCTAATGTAGATAATATCGCCTTTAAGAAAATAATCATTAAGCCACCAACGGGAGGAGAAATTCTTAGTCAAGGAGTTATTAATACTAATTTTCGTCAACCTATTATTCAAGGAAAAAGTATTGAGTTTCAAACAATACCTTTTAATTTTAAATTTACCGCTAACTTACCCTCATCAGAATTAATCAAATCTTACGAAATTTTACCTCAAGGAATTAATATCGGCAGTGTTTTAGCCACAGGAGAAATTAAAGGTAATGTTAATCAACCTCAAGGATTAGTTTCTTTTTCTTTTCCTAACATCAAGGAAGAAAATTTAGGAATTTTATCTGCTACGGGAAATTTAACCATCAATAAACAAGCAGTTAATTTAATTGATACTGAGTTAGTGGTTAAAGAAAATAGACTCACTGTTAACGGTAGTAGTAATTGGCAGGAAAAAACTTGGCAAGTTAATCTCGTTAGTGACGATATAAATTTAACTCCTTTTCTTCCTCAATTTTGCGAAAGACTTTCTAGTTGTCAAAATTCTCAAGTTAATTTACCGATAGTAGCGAAAAATGTTGATGTGAGTTTGAGGGGAAATAGAGGAGAAGAAGTCAACCTTAACACTATCCAAGGTGATGGTAAAGTTAAACTAATTATTGATGACGGTAATTTAAAATTAAATTCTACTTTAGTTAATGGTAATTTAATTATCAACGGTAAAGCGTCAGAAATTTCTGTGGGTAAATTATTCCCTTCTTTTGCTTTGGTTACTCAAATAGTTAATAGCGATATTAAAATCATTGGCGATATAGAAGAATTATTAAAAATCCCTGAAACTGATATTTTTCCTAATAGTTTAAAAATTGTTGCGGATAGTCAACTGCGTATAGAAAAAGGATTAATTAATGCTGTTGCGAGTATCGATAATCAAAAAACAGAAATTACTGCCGATGTTAGTCAAATATCTATCAATAAAATAATCCCTTCTTTTTCAGGGGTAGTTAATTCAAGTTTAATCAATGTCACAGCTAAAACAACGGAATTATATTCCTTCTTCAGACAACCTTTTAACTATCAAAATTTTGCCAATATAAATAGTCTTAACTTAATGGCAAAAGTTAATGGTAATTTAGCAGGAGGTTACTTTAACACGGAAGCAAAAATTAATAATGGTTTAGTTTTCCTCCAAGGCATTACCGAAAAAATTTCTCTTTCTCAATTATTCCCTAACATTAAAACAAAAAACTTTAATACTAATATCAGTTTGACTAGCAATTTATCGGAGTTGCTTTCTTTTTCCTCTAACTATTTAGAAAATCAAACCTTTTCCTCTTTTCCTAGTTTAAATATTCGTCTTGATAGTAATTTTGATATAGCCAAAGGAAGAGTTTTAGTCACAACGAAGGTTAAAGATAATCAATGGCAAAGTCAAATTAATACTCAAAACATCAACCTTGACAATCTCAATCAACAACTTGCTTTTGTGAAAGACAATTCTCAGGTAAATCTTTCTTCTTTAGATAAAGTCAATAGCAAAATAAATCTCAGTGGTAATCTTTCTCCTTTATTAAACCAAACAAGTTTTTCTCTTCCTATCAATCTTCCATCAGCAATGATAGAATCAGGAAAAAACTCTATTCAAGCTAAAGGTAAGTTTAACTTAGTTAATCTCTTTACGAAACCCGATGTCAATAATATACAACTTCAAGTAACCGCTAATTCTAACTTAAATGTTATTCCCGTCAATCAACTTTTTTCCTCTTTATCTAAGGATAAGGGTATCAACTTTTTTCCTTCATCAGTAAATCTCGATGGTAAAGTTAAGTTTCAAGGTTTTGTTAATGCGCAAAATTTATTAACTAATCTCCTTGGTAAAAATAATCTCAACATCGAAGGTAACTTAACTCTCAATAATCTTAACTTTAATCAACTAGAATTTGAATCTTTCTTAACAGGAAAACTGAGAATAAATCCTAGTCAAAAAATTATCATGGATTTACGAGGAAAAGAAGATGTTATTGCTGTCTCTTTTGTCAAAGAAAGTTTATCTATTCCCAAGATAAATTTAACTCTTCCTTATACCCCTGATTCTTTAGAAATAACAAAAGGAAGAAACTCTGATTTTTCCCTTCAAGGCAAAAGACAAGGAAAAGAATTTTTTGCTACTATCAACAACTTTGCTTTAGAAAACTTACAACTTAAACCAGCTATCAATTATGGTATCAATGGAAAAATTCAAGGAAATTTAGCAACAAATATAGTCATCAATTTAACCGACTTTTCCGCTAACGGAAATTTAACTTTAGATAACCTTGGTATTGGCAACCTTATCGCTAGACAATTTACCACTAACTTTAACTTTCAAAATGATACCGCACAATTAAATAATGGGCGACTAAATTTTGCAAAAACGAAGTATGATTTAATGGGGAAAATTAACTTTGCTACTCAAGATATAGAAGGAAAAATTAATTTACAAGGTAATGTAGAAGATATTTTTTCTACTCTCAAAATAACTGACGTTGCGACTTTAACTTCTTTAGTTAAACAACTACAAAATCAAAATGAATTAGTCTCTGCCGATAACATTCCTCCTCAATCTTTAGGCAAGGAAAACGACACTATAAAAACTAAAGTTAATCTACTTTATAGTATCGATAAACAAATAAAAGCCATGGCAAAACAAATAGAATTAGGTAAAATTCCTAATGACTTAGACATAACAGGAGGTTATCAAGGAGAGATTCTTCTTGGTGGTAAATTCACGAATCCTGAAATCAACTTTGGCTTTGAAGGTAAAAATTGGCAATGGCTTCCTCACCAAAACTTTCCAAATATAGTTGACTCTTTAGGTTTAATTATGCAAAAAAACCAAGTCATAACTATTCCCAAAATAGCTTTCGATGCTAAATTTAAAAATAATAATTTATCTCTTCAACCTTTTATTCTTAATCTTGCCAATAGTGAGATTTTCTTTACTGGTAATTTATCCCTCGAAAAACAAGAAGGAGAATTTAAACTTAAAGATTTTCCTCTGGATTTTATTACCGCTTTTTTCCCTACTTCCGTTGACGTTGAAAGTTTAATTAACTTAGATGCCAAAATTTCAGGAAGTTTATTAAATCCTCAAATCATCGGAAACTTAAGTTTAAATAACACTGCCGTTGATGGCGCAATTATCGATAATCAAATTAATGCTAACTTTAATTATGATGACTATCAGTTAAATCTAACTACCGAAGAAAATTCCAATATTAAACTAAATGCCATCATACCCTATCATCCTTTTGTTACTTCAGAAAAACCAGCTTTAATCAATGTCAAATTAGATGATAAAAATATGGCATTATTAGGTTTATTAACTCAAGGAAAATTACAACTAACAGGAGGAAATTTTAATACAGATTTAACCCTTTATTTAGCTTCTACTCAAAACTTTAATTTACAAGAAATAGAAATAGGGGGGAATATTAATTTTGATAATACCGAAGTTAAAAGTAATAGCTTAAATCAACCTTTTTACCTTTCAGGAAATATTAACTTATTAAAAGAAAAACAAGCCATTAATGTTGAAAATTTATCCGCAAAAATAAATAATTCTAATGTTGATATTAATGGAATTTTACCTCTATTTAAACCCATCACTAATAACGATAACATTCTCACGGTAAATATCAATAATCAAGCCTTACAATTAAAAGATATTTATTCAGGAAAAATTGACGGGAATATCACTATTAATGGTACAATCATTAATCCAGAAATTGGTGGTTATTTAGGTTTAAATAATGGTAATTTTAACCTTCCATCTACCCCCCAAAACCCTTCTTCTTCACCTAATCAACTATTATGGAGTCAATGGTTAAGTAATCCCTCTTCTTCTACCTCTGGCATTTTTCAACCAAAATTGACTGATTTTTCCCTCAAACTCGAAAATACGCAATTAGCTAGATGGGGGTTATATCGCTTTCTATTTGGGGGTGATTTGACGCTAAACGGTGGACTACTTGAACCTCAAAACATCCGAGCTAACGGGGCAATAAACCTTCGTAGAGGGCAGATTTACTTAGGTGGAACAAATCCTTTAGCAACAGTAACATCTAATCTTGGATTTGGACAAACTACATTTTTCTTATCTCTCACTAATAATAATAGTATCACTTTTGACCCCAATGAAAATATCTTGAATCCAGATATTGATATAGAGTTACAAGCAGATATTGTAGATTATTCTCGACAATTACCCAATACTCAGCGTAACGAAATATCCGAACCCATTATCAGAGGAGGTAGAGGAGATAATATTCAAGTTGTCTTAAAAATTGACGGTGGTTTATCTCAATTATTACCAGTATTATCCAATAATGTCAATAATTATTGTCGTTTACCTGTTTCTACACCCATTGCCGAAAATACTCAATTATCACCTTCACAGTTAAATAAAGTGTCTGAATGTGTCAATTTAGCTATGTTAAATCAACAAGGTTCAAATCTCAATCTTTTAAATTCTCCTTTAGTATCTTTGAGTAGTATTCCTAACCGTAGTCAAGGAGAGTTAATTAACTTAATTATAGGGGGACAATTGTTAAATTTAGCAACTCAATTACAGGATTTAAGTGGACAACAATTATTTGAAAATGGTTTAGCACAATTTATTTTAGTACCTTTAGCCAATAATATCAGTTTTGGTGTCAATGAAACTGTTAGTAGTTGGGGAAAACCTTTAGGAATGAAAGATTTACGGGTTTTTCCTTTGGTAGAAGGAGTTTATAAAGTCAAAGATGAATCTACTGTTTCTGTGTCTTATGATTATATTTATGGTGAATTTAAAGTACGTTATCAAATGAGATTTTAATTTGCGTTAATTCATCGTCAGATAAAGGTTGAATCACAAACTGACAGTCAAAGCATTCCGCCGCCGCTTCTACCAAGGTTTCGACAATGTGATTTATCGACAAAGATTCGGGGATAATTTGTTTGGGGGGTAGGCTATGAAAAACTCTCTCAAATAAGTCTAAATCAGGATTCAAGAGCATTGAACCGTGTTGTAGGGTAAATTTGCCTTTTTTTAGTTGAGCACTGCCAATAAACTTATTCTCGTAGAAATCAACTAAGTCAGCATTAGTAGCTAATTTAAAGCAATTTGCTGATTGTAAATATTGTCTTTCGGGTTGTCCAAAATATAATTCAATTCCTAGCTTTCGCCATCCCAAAATTAAAAATTGACATATTTGTCGATATACTTGATCTAAATTACCTTCTAAATGAGACGTAATGACTGCATAGGTTAAATCTCCTTGATGTAATACTCCACGACCACCACTAGGACGCTTCACTATCTCTAAGGGTTTTCCTTGATAAGTTAAATTCTGCCAATGGTTAGGAAAATGACGTTTTTGGCTGACACCTAAAGAAATAGTTGCCTGATTCCAGGTATAAAATCGTAGGGTTGGAGGATGATTATTTTTTTGATGTTGTGTCAGTAGCCATTCATCAATAGCCATTTGTATTTTACCCGAAGTGTTCATTAAAGGGATTAAACGCCATGTTTTCATAAAAATTTAACTATTTTCCTCAAATAAATTGTTTATTTTATAAGCCTAAAAATTCTCTTGGTCCAGGGGATTGACTTTCTTGAAAAAACGTTATATAATTTGCGAAAATGTAGTAAATATAACATTTAACTTATGAAGGAGGAAGTAAGGTTGGCTAGGAAGAGAAAGCGCAAAAGTCGCCGCCGCCTTGAAGGACGTAAAATCTTAGAATTAGTACCTCATTTCTATATTGAAAGTGGAGAAGATAAGCCTGTAACCGCCGCTCGTAAGCACATCAGAGCGAATGGTATTACTCCTCCAGCTTTATTAGTTGTCAAAAGAAATGAACATACTACAGATAGATACTTCTGGGCTGAAAAGGGATTATTTGGCGCTCAATATGTTGAAGAAAATCATTTTCTCTTCCCTAGTTTAAGAGTTATTAAACCACAAGTCAAGAGCAATATACCAGCTTTATCTACTACTCACTAACATTTTTTTAGTTAAGACAGTTTTTGTAGGTAACATTTTCTGATGGTATTTGTGAGTTTTAAATATTTAATTTAATTTTTAAGGGGTTTATCCCCTCTTTTTTTTGCAATTTATTACACCTTTAAAATATGGAAACCAATATTAATTTATTATTAGAATATTACCAAAAATTTGGGATTGATTTATCTTTAAATAGAATCGAAAATTTATTAAACTTATTAGGTAATCCTCATAAAAAAGTTCCCATAATTCATGTAGCTGGTACAAATGGCAAGGGTTCGGTTTGTGCCTATTTATCCTCTATTTTTACCCAAGCTGGTTATAAAACAGGACGTTATACTTCTCCTCATTTAGTTAATTGGAATGAAAGAATCTGTTTAAATGAACAACCTATTACCGAAAAAAAATTAGTTGATCTTCTCACACATATTAATAAGATCATTGATTTAAGTAGTGAGTGTCCTACACAATTTGAAGTAATTACTGCCGCCGCATGGCTTTTTTTTGCACAATCACAAGTTGATATTGCTATTATCGAAGTGGGTTTAGGAGGAAGATTAGATGCCACTAATGTATGCGATCGCCCTTTAGCTAGTATAATTACATCTATTAGTCGTGAACATTGGCAAAGATTAGGAAATACCCTTGAGAAAATAGCCACAGAAAAAGCAGGTATTATTAAACAAGAATGTCCAACAATTATCGGCAATCTACCGCCATCAGCCAAAGAAGTTGTGGAAAAAACAGTCAAAAAATTAAATTGTCCAACTATTTGGGTAGAATCTGGGGAAAAAATCAGCAAAAATGGTCAACATTGGGCAAAATATCAAGATATTGAATATCCTTTATCTTTAAAGGGAGATATACAATTACAAAATTCAGCTTTGGCGATCGCCACGGTAAAAACCTTACAAAGTAGAGGATGGAATATAAGTATAGAAGCCATAGAAAAAGGCATGAGTGAAACCCGTTGGCGAGGAAGAATAGAATGGGTAACATGGAAAGGAGAGAAAATACTTATAGATGGAGCTCATAACGTAGCGGCTTCAGAAATATTGAGAGAATATGTAGATACTTTAGACAAAGAAATTATTTGGGTAATGGGAATGTTAGAGACAAAAGATCATCAAGGAATTTTTAGAAACTTACTACGTCCTCAAGATCAATTAAATTTAGTACCAGTACCCGATCATATCACAGCAAATCCTGAACAATTAGCTAAATTAGCTACAGAAATTGAACCCAATTTAACTAAAATTGACACTTATCAAGATTTATTTTTAGCCTTAGAAGCAGTCATTAAAACAGTAAATAGAGAAAAACAAACTATCGTTATCTGTGGTTCATTATATCTTTTAGGGTACTTTATCAAAGTTAACCCATAAAACTCAAAAGGATTCAATGACTTTTATCTCTAATTTATAGCTCAAAAGGAAGCATCGAGTTTTTAAGGATTTAGATAAAAGATTACGACTAGCAACGATGATATTAAACGACTTAACAAATAAAAACATTAGCCTTGTGAATTATAGTGATACTTGGACGCAAGAAGATCAAATAGATATTGTTAACTATTCTTTACAAAATATTGATGATCAATCTTAGAAAATATATTAAAGGGAATTAATAAATTGAGCATTATGAGTCATTATTTTTTATAAACATCTTGGCGATGTCTAACTCTTGTAATTCTGATTAATTTCTCAGAATCATCAATCTCAAAAACCAGACGATAATCTCCTACTTTAATCCGATATAATTTATCATCTCCTTGTAATTTAATTACCCCAGATATTCGAGGATTTTCTCTCATTTTTTCCAAAACTTCCCCTACACGTTTCTGAATATTTGAGGGTAAATTTTTAAACTCTTTAGCAGTAGATGATTTAAACTTAATTTGATATTTAATCATGGAACTTATTATCAATATCTAACTCTTGTTTCAAATCCTCCCAAGAAATTTCCTTCTCATCTTCTCTTTGTTTAGAAATTAAAATATCGTAAAAATCTTCCCAAACATCACCCCATTTTTCTAAGTCGATTAACACCGCTTTTTTTATTCCTCTTTCATCGATAACAAAATCAATTCCTTGCATAATTTATCTTGCTGTAAACATTCACTTTGATTCTAACTTAAAATTTATACACAGAAGGTATCACAATTATTTTAACTTAATCATCGCTCTCAAATAAGCTAAAGTAATTAGTTAATATAACTTTATAGACATTCTCATAATCTCAATTATCTATGAAAAGCCGATTTTTAGACAGACTACACAGCAACGATACCAACGGCACGCTACGCGCACGACCCGTGCTAGTATTTGATGGTGCGATGGGTACGAATCTGCAAGTGCAAAACCTGACTGCTGAAGACTTTGGCGGTGCAGAATACGAAGGATGTAACGAGTATTTAGTCCATACTAAACCCGAAGCAGTGGAAACCGTGCATCGAGGATTTTTAGAAGCAGGGGCAGATGTCATCGAAACCGACACTTTTGGGGGTACTCCCTTAGTTTTAGCAGAATATGACCTCGCCGATCAATCCTACTATCTCAACAAAACTGCAGCCCAACTTGCCAAAAGATTAGCAGAGGAATATTCAACTCCCGAAAAACCCCGTTTCGTGGCAGGAAGTATGGGACCCGGTACAAAACTACCAACGTTAGGACATATCGACTACGACACCCTCAAAAATGCCTATGTAACTCAAGTACAAGGGTTATACGATGGTGGTGTTGACTTATTATTAGTAGAAACCTGTCAGGATGTCTTACAAATAAAAGCCGCCCTTAACGCTATTGAAGAAGTATTTGCAGAAAAAGGAGAAAGACTTCCCCTGATGGTATCGGTGACAATGGAAACCATGGGTACAATGTTAGTGGGTACAGAAATTAACGCCGCTCTCGCCATTTTAGAACGCTATCCTATCGATATTATGGGGCTAAACTGCGCCACAGGACCTGATTTGATGAAACCCCACATCAAATATTTGAGCGAAAACTCTCCTTTCGTTGTTTCCTGTATTCCCAACGCAGGATTACCCGAAAACGTTGGCGGACAAGCTCATTACCGTTTAACACCCATCGAGCTACGCATGGCATTAATGCACTTTATCGAAGACTTAGGAGTTCAAATTATCGGCGGGTGTTGTGGAACCCGTTACGAGCATATTCGAGCCTTAGCAGAAATCGCTAGTACATTAAAACCTAAAGAAAGACAATATCATTATGAGCCTTCGGCGGCTTCTATTTATACAACCCAAACCTATCAACAGGATAACTCTTTCCTGATTGTGGGAGAAAGACTCAACGCCAGTGGCTCGAAAAAATGCCGTGATTTACTCAATGCTGAAGATTGGGATGGTTTAATCTCCCTCGCCAAAGCTCAAGTGAAGGAAGGAGCGCACATCCTCGATGTTAACGTGGATTATGTGGGGCGTGACGGGGTGAAAGATATGCACCAATTAGCTTCCCGTCTGGTGAATAACGTTACCCTCCCCTTGATGTTAGACTCCACCGAGTGGCAAAAAATGGAGGCTGGATTGAAGGTGGCCGGAGGTAAATGTATCCTCAACTCTACCAACTACGAAGACGGAGAAGAACGATTTTTCAAGGTGTTGGCATTGGCTAAGGAATACGGTGCAGGAATCGTCATCGGCACAATTGATGAGGATGGTATGGCGCGTACTGCTGATCAAAAAGTTGCGATCGCCCAACGGGCTTATAATGATGTGGTAAATTATGGTATTCCCCCCCACGAAATCTTTTTTGATACCCTTGCTTTGCCTGTTTCTACTGGCATTGAGGAAGACAGGGAAAATGGTAAAGCTACTATTGAGTCGATTAAGCGCATCCATGCAATGCTTCCCGAATGTCATTTTATGTTAGGGGTGTCGAATATCTCCTTTGGCTTAAATCCTGCGGCGAGACAGGTGTTAAACTCCGTATTTCTTCATGAAGCCATGCAAGTAGGTATGGACGGTTCGATCGTATCTGCTAGTAAAATATTACCATTGGCGAAAATTGACGAAGAAGCGCTTAAAATTTGCACTGATTTAATCTATGATAACAGAGAATTTGATGGCGATATTTGCACTTATGATCCATTAGGAAAATTAACCACATTATTTGAGGGTAAAACCACTAAAAGTATTAAGCAAAATGTAGCAGATTTACCCATCGAAGAAAGGTTAAAACAACATATTATTGAAGGGGAAAGAATCGGTTTAGAAGATGCTTTAAAACTGGCATTAGAAAAGTATCCTCCCTTAGATATTATCAACATTTATTTGTTAGATGGTATGAAAGTTGTCGGGGAATTATTCGGTAGTGGACAAATGCAATTACCCTTCGTTTTACAGTCTGCTCAAACTATGAAAGCCGCCGTTGCTTTTCTTGAACCATTTATGGATAAAGCCGATAGTGATGGTAGTGGAAAAGGTACATTTTTAATTGCTACAGTGAAAGGAGATGTTCACGATATTGGTAAAAATTTAGTGGATATTATTCTTTCTAATAATGGCTATAAAGTGATTAATTTAGGCATTAAACAACCCGTAGAAAACATCATTAAAGCCTATCGTGAATCGAACGCAGATTGTATCGCCATGAGTGGTTTATTAGTAAAATCCACTGCTTTTATGAAAGACAATTTAGAGACATTTAATCAAGAAGGAATTACCGTGCCTGTTATCTTAGGGGGGGCGGCATTAACTCCGAAATTTGTCTATGAAGACTGTCAAAATGTTTATCAAGGAAAGGTAGTTTATGGAAAAGATGCCTTTGCTGATTTGCATTTTATGGATAAATTAATGCCCTCCAAAAAAAGTAATCAATGGGATAACTTAGAAGGATTTTTAGGAGATTTTACGTCAGAAAATAGTATCTTTAAAGGGCGTAATTTTGACGAATCAGGAGAAGTTGTAAAACAGGCTAGAAGCCTGTCCAAAAATCAAGAAATAACGGAAATTGATACCCGAAGAAGTGAAGCAGTTGATCCTAATATTCAACGTCCCACACCATCATTTTGGGGTACAAAAATTTTATACCCTAATGACTTTGATTTAGATGAACTTTTCTGGTATTTCGACTTACAAGCACTGTTTGCAGGGCAATGGCAATTTCGTAAACCTCAAGGGCAATCGAGAGAGGAATATAATGAGTTTTTACAAGAAAAAGTTTATCCTCTTTTAGAAGAATGGAAAACCAAAATTAAAGCAGAAAATTTATTACATCCCACCCTCATTTATGGTTATTTTCCTTGTCAATCTCAGGGCAATACTTTATATATTTATAACCCTGAAAATCCAGAAGGGAAGGAAGAAATTGCCAAATTTGAATTTCCTCGTCAAAAATCTGGCAAAAGGTTATGTATTGCGGACTTTTTTGCCTCCAAAGACTCAGGCATAATTGATGTTTTCCCCCTCCAAGCCGTCACAGTGGGAGAAGTTGCCACAGAATACGCGCAAAAACTGTTTGCCAATGATGAATATACCAACTACCTTTATTATCACGGTATGGCGGTACAAACGGCGGAAGCTATGGCGGAATGGTGTCATGCAAGGATTCGCCGAGAGTTAGGCTTTGGAGATTCTGAACCAGACAACATCCGAGAAATGTTACAGCAACACTATCAAGGCTCTCGTTATAGTTTCGGTTATCCTGCCTGTCCGAATATGCAAGATCAGTATGTACAATTAGATTTACTAGACGCTAAACGGATTGGTATGTATATGGATGAGTCAGAACAAATATACCCCGAACAGTCCACAAGTGCGATCGTCTGTTATCATCCTGTAGCTAAGTATTTTAGTGCTTAATTTATCAAAAATGGTGGGCTTTTCGCTCACCAAATAGTAATACAATATCTACAGTTTATTAATAAGTTGATACATTGCATCTAAACAATTCTGTATGTTGTCACGTTTTATCTGAGTTTTTTTATTGGGCAACATAGTGTATTCTCCAGCTGTCATAACTGTAAAAGGCATTCCATAAGCAAACGCAACTACTCCTGTTGTTTGAAAATCACGAATTTCAACTATACCATCATTTAGATTCTGAAAAAATAGAACCTATGGTATAATGAAGACGATCAGTCACATTAACTATATTATTTTTTTGATAATGCAAATACAACAACTGTCGCTATTTCCTCAAACAGAAGTCAAAAAGAAAAAACAAGCAAAATTAGGGCGATATGAACGTATTCAAAGAGAATTAGAAAGTAATGATAATGATCCTTACAAAATTTTTATAGATGTTGAAGAAAAAAGAACTAATTATAACTTTGTGGATCTGTTTAGTGGTGCTGGTGGTATGTCTCAAGGTCTTTCAGACGCAGGACTTAATCCCATTATTAGTGTAGAAATTAACGAAATTGCTTCTGCTACATATCAAAAAAATTTTCCCAGTTGTTTTCATATTTGCGATGATATTAATAAATTTAGACCAAAAGAAATTCTTGATCTAATTAATGCCCCTGAAATACATCTCATCGCTGGAGGTCCACCATGTCAAGGTTTTTCTGTAGCTGGAAAAAGAAAAGAAGACGATCCCAGAAATTATCTTTTCCGAGAATTTATCAGAGTTGTTTCAGAAATAAATCCTTGGTATGTTGTGATGGAAAACGTACCTGGTATTCTGACTATGAAAAATGGTGCAATTAAGGAAAATATTTTTCAAGCATTTGAAGAAATTGGTTATAGGGTTTCAGTGGCAATTTTAGAAACAGCATCCTTTGGAGTTCCTCAAATTCGTCCTAGAGCTATTTTTATTGCGAATAGATTTAAGCAAAACAATCCCTATCCGAAACCACAATTATTACCTCATGAATATAAACCCATTGAATCAGTAATTGCTGATTTACCTGAATATGATCCAATTCCAGAGATTAACCATCAATGGACTCGTCATTCACCCCAATATATGGAAAGATTAGCCAAAGTAGGATATGGAGAATCATTATATGAAAGCTATGCAGATGCTTTTAAACGTCAATATCCGGGAAAACCTAGTATGACAATCAAAGAAAATCATGGAGGTACACATATCCATCCACATCTTAATCGAGTTATTTCAGCTAGAGAAATGGCTAGATTACAAAGTTTTCCTGATAGTTTTATTTTTGAAGGTACAATGAAAAAAGCTATGTGGCAAATTGGAAATGCAGTGCCTCCAAGATTAGCTGAATGTATTGCTTATGCTTTAATCCCTTATTTGGATAAAATTAAAGCTAATCAAAATTAAGTCTTTTATTTAATGCCACACGCCATTTTTGAAAGTCATACCACCCACAGCCTACGCATCCTTGCTCTGCTTCTTTCCCTTTTACTGGTATATTTTCACCCCATTTTTTATTTCCTTCATACCAAAATTCAATTCCAAAAGGTGTTCCTCTGTTACCCGTTTTTATACATTGCTCACAAGCTCTTGATTTGAGTAAATTATGATTTCCCGAATCGTCTTTTTTTAACAACTGAAATTTATCTTTTATTTGATCTTGACTGATATTAATGTCTAATTTTTCTTCTAGGCTTCCCCATCTTTCCATCGGAAATCGATGATCTATTACTAATTCATGTTTTTGTCTTTTTCTTTGCTCAATAATATCCGTATAATCATAGTATTCTAATACTTTTTTCGTTAACTTTTCAGAAATGTTACTAGGTGCATTTGAGGATTTAATCTCTCCTGTCCAACGATCCCATCGAGTTTGTTTACTGCAAATGTTACAAAAATCATCTTTACTTTCAATTACTAATCCTTCTCTTGTTTTTGTTCCTCTTTCTAAACCTTGTATTCCTCCTCCTCCAGCGTATTGTCCAGATGCTATTTTTTTCCCTTCACATTCTCGACAATGCCATTTTTTATCGCTAAGAAGATTGAAAACTTTTAATTGAATGGCGTTAGGTTTTTTAAATTTAGATTTTATTTCTTCAACAAGATTATTTGTGTTCATTTATATTAAAAATTTCTTTCTCTAAATCAAAAAATAATTCAGAAACGGTTAGCCCTAGTCCTTGAGATAATGCAACAAGAGCTGTAAAAGATGGATTTCTAACACCTCTTTCTATCCCAGAAATGTAAGTACGATCAAGACCAGAACGAAGTCCAAGTTCTTCCTGAGATATTCCTAAAAGAGTACGCTGGATTTTTACTGATTTTCCTAGTGCTAATAAAACTTTTTTTTTAATTTATCCATAAAATATATCTTATTTAGAATGTTGACAATTAATCTACGGACTATGTGTCACAATTTTTTCTTTTCCGATTGATGTTTTTCCAGGGGTCACAGTGGGCGAAATCGCCACAGAATACGCTCAAAAACTGTTTGCTAATGATTAATATACCAACTACCTCTATTATCATGGTATGGCGGTACAAACGGCGGAAGCGATGGCGGAATGGTGTCATGCAAGAATTCGCAGAGAGTTAGGCTTTGGAGATTCTGAACCAGATAACATCCGAGAAATGTTACAGCAACACTATCAAGGCTCTCGTTATAGTTTCGGTTATCCTGCCTGTCCGAATATGCAAGATCAGTATGTACAATTAGATTTACTAGACGCTAAACGGATTGGTATGTATATGGATGAGTCAGAACAAATATACCCTGAACAGTCCACAAGTGCGTTGCCAAAGGCACAGCGAAGCTGTACGTCTGTTATCATCCTGTAGCGAAGTATTTTAGTGCTTAGATGAGATTTTGGTGGGCAATGCCCACCCTACAAGAGAGCATAATAAAAAAATAAATAGACTTTGAGCACAGAAATTTATTGACAATTCAATATTCCCATAATAGATACTATTATTCCACTCAAAGCCTCTACACCACCAGCAACGACAAACAAATCACTTGTGGTAATTACAGCAATAACTTCTGATACTGTTGAACCTGCGATAATCATAGGTACTGCAACTGTGGCAAAAGTCCCTGCTAAAGCAATCAAAGATGTACTACTGACAACAACTAAAACACCAGAACCAGCAATTAATGCGACTATAGCCATCCATTGCCAAGGGGTAGGTTGTTGACAAGCAGTTGTTAAAAGTAGTGAGGTTGCTTCTAAAAACATAAAGAGTTAAATGTAAAAATTTAAGTATTTTTTTATATTCTATTACAAAGTTCGGAAAATGTATCTAACAAAATCAATAAAAAATTATTATTAGGTAATGTTATCAAGATTCACTTTTTAAATACATAAACAAAAATGTATGAGTTAGAATTTACTTGGGATGAGGTGAAAGCTCAAACTAATATCAAAAAGCACGAAGTTTCTTTTCATGAAGCTAAATCTGCTTTTTATGATGAAAGTGCGATTGTTATTTATGATCCTGATCATTCACAACAAGAAGATAGGTTTATTTTATTAGGAATGAGTGATTATTCCCATCTTTTAATAGTTTGTCACTGTTACCGTGAAAATGACACAATTATTCGTATTATTTCTGCTAGAAAAGCTAATAAATTAGAAGAGAAACAATATAGGAGCTATTAATTATGAGAGATAATTATGATTTTTCTCAAGGTGTTAAAAATCCTTACTTCGATCGATTAAAAACAAGATCAAAAAAACAATCTTTAACTATTTTTCTTGATCCTGAAATTGTGAATTGGTACAAACAAAATGAGGTCGATCATCAAACGGAAATTAATCGTTTATTAAGAGAATATATTAAACATCATTAATGCGTCTGTTATCATCCTGTGGCGAAGTATTTTAATGCTTAATTTATCAAAATGGTGGGCATTGCCCACCCTACTTCGATTATGTAACTTAATTGTAGTAAAATAGTCTGGAAATTATATCAGTAACAAAACTTATTTCCGACTCAGTAGAAAATTTTTTGATGTAGTCTGGTAACTTATTCGGGAAGTAGCTTTGAATTAACCAATCATGAAAATGTCCTCGTAATTTATTTGGATATAGCTTAGCAGGTTGAATACCCCTGTTGTCAGGATAATAATGTTCATCAGCTGGGAAATTCTGATGATTTTCCTTTAGTATTGTTTTTAGATAAAAACACCAACATTTACCCACAGAAATATCTGGAACTTTTTGTATGGAAAAAATATAGCCATTTGCTTCTAATCTGAGAATATAGTCATGTAGCTCCCCATAAATTGAAAAATAACCTGCAGGAATGTTAGTTTTGGTGTAGAATAACCAATATCTTTCAGCCCAGAAGAGTTGTTGGGCAGGTTTAAAGTTTTGACTTTTCATTTTTATAAATTAATAGTTTTTCCAAGTAGTTATTTTATTTGTATGGCTACTTTTCTTTTTATTAGGTTAGCACATACAAAATTAGATGTGCAAGTCTTTTTTTAAGATGTGATAAGATATATTTGTTAATTTATTTTGAGTGAAAAATGTCAGAATTTAATTTTTCTACCTCTCATCAACCCACAATTCCTATGCTAGAGTCACAATCAATGGAAAGTAATCTTGATTGTAATAGTTCTCAACCAATGTTAGTTCAAGAAAGCCTGATTCGATCGATCAAAGAGGCAATTCAACCCATCATGGTAGAACAATACAGAACAGGACAAGTATTTTTGGCGATCGGATCTAAACATGGTCAACGACAAATTTTAACCATTAATGCCTTTGGTCGTGAATTATCCCAATTATTAAGAGGAAGAAACACACCTAGTGATAGTAACAACCCGATTGCCTATAAAAATCGACCCATTGATCAAAAACACGTTGATAAAATTAAGGAATATATTAGAACTCGATCGAAAGCTAACCGTAAATGGATTTTAGGTGCAATTACAGCTAATATCGATCCCTATAAAATTAAATATCAAGAACTCTGGCGAGATTTATATATACTTTTAATACCCAATGATATTTCTTTAGATATAACCGATGGTCAACATCGAAGAAAAGCTATCTTAGAAATGATAGATGCAGATAATGCTGATCGAGATATAGTAGCCGATCAGACTTTTCCGATCAATTTAGTTTTAGAGGGAGATTTTGAACAATGCCAAATTGACTTTCATGATATGGCACAAACCCTCGCCATACCTCAAACATTATTAGTATCCTATTCTGGTAAAGGACGTGATTTGATTGCCAAGAGATTGATCGAAAAAGTGGATATGTTTCGTAATAAGACAAATCTTGTCCAAAAAACTCCCGGTTCAAAATCAAAATATGTTTATGCCGCTAATTATATTGCCAAATTAACCAGTTGTGCCTTTAAAGGCAATTCTAATGATCAACTTCAAGAATATACAGATGAAGAAAAAATTAATAATGTGGCGGATAATTTAGCCAATTGTTTAAATCACTTTTTTACTGTTAATAATTACACTGCCAAATTTGCTAGTAAAGAGGAATTAGATACTCAAGAAGCGTCTAAATTTAGAGATAGTTATTTATTAGGAGTTAGCGTTGGTTTAGAAATTTTAGGAAAATTACTCAATAAAACTCTCATAGAAAATGATTCTTTTGACTTAGAAAAAGTCAGCCATATTGCCATTAACCTCGATTGGTTAAGAAAAGCAGAAATTTGGTCTAATAGTGTCGTGAGAGAAGATAAAATTAACACAGGACAAGCCCATGTAAAAGATGCTGTAAATCATGCACTTAGTAAATTAGGTTGGTTATAAATAACAATAAGGTGGGTATTAAAATTATTACCCACTATATGTCATGTTAAAAACTTTTATCTGTTGACTGATAGTAACAATTAGGGTATCTTCAAAGCAAATAATCTATTTATTTTTATGGTCAAGGTAGAAAAACGCAAAAAATTAACTAACTCTCCTTTTCGCTATCCAGGGGGAAAGTTTTACCCTCGGAAATTAATTTTAGCATCTATCCCTGAACACGAGCGATACGGTGAACCCTTTGCAGGAGGTGCTTCTATCTTTTTCGCCTCTAAAGATTCTGGGATAATTGATGTTTTCCCTCTATGAGCAAGTATAAGTCTTTAATATAGATGAAAGGAATTGAAACAGTTGTGATATAAGGGACAGAAAGAACGGAGAGGGTGGGATTTGAACCCACGGACTATTCCTAGTCACTCGATTTCAAGTCGAGCGCGATCGACCACTCTGCCACCTCTCCAGATAACAAGCAAATAATATTATAACAAAAAGTTAGATTCTTTGCAGAAAATTATTTGTTGATTAATTATTTTCATTTTTTCATTGAGGGAAATTAATTTAATATTTGTGATGTTATTATTTTCTAGGGTAACCAGAGAAAACTTATGGATTTTTTCCCCGTTTATTTCTTGAATACGAGGAGTTGCCGCCGCATTAAGATAAAAAGTATTATAAATATCTTGATTAAGAATAGTTCTTACTCTTTCTTTTGTGTGTCTAAGGGTATGATGCATATGTCCAAAAGTAACAAAAGGAATATTTTTTCCCTGTTGACGACTAATATTAATGGCAGATTCAAAATCAGGATCACCAAAATCACCGCCGATAGGATTCCAGTCTTTGCCACAGGTATCTTCAGGATTTGCACCCAAACCAAAAGGGCCATTATGACCAATAAAAATGATATTTTGAAAAGAAGTGTTTTTAACGGCGGAAACAATTTTTTCTGTGGATTCTTGAAAATTATTAATTCCGTAGCGTTGCTGATAAAATTCAGGATATTTCCATTTTGAGCCTCCCCAACTAAAAGGGCGACTTCCTACTACCGATAATCCTAAATTAGGAAAATCGAGACTACTATAGCCTACATGACTTGAACCAAGTATGTCTAATTGTTGTTGAACTCTATCTTCAATATTATGATCATAAGGTGCTTTTTTTCTACCCCATTTTGTAGCGGTAAACCATCCGTCATGATTTCCTAAAATTATCGCTTTGGGAATATTTATATCAGCTATTTCTTGAACAACTTTTAAAGATTCATTACCAAAATCTCCGACAAATAAGGCTAAATCTACAGCTAAAAAATCTAATGCCACCGAGTCATATTCGTTCCAAAGTTCGTGAACATCTCCAATTACAGCTATTTTAATAATGGTTTTGGTCATAAAAAATCTTTCTTAATAATTAGTTACTTTTATTAATATTGTTACTTAAAATTGCTTAAAATTAAACTTCATTTTCATAAAAAAAGGTGTCCAAATATGTTAATATATCAAGTTAATAATAATGAATATAGTCAAAAAAATAATTTATGAATGAGAATCTTCCAGTACTTTATATTTCTATTTTATTAGGTTTATTAGCCATTGTTGCGGTGATTTTATTAAGGCAAATTATTAATAGTAGGAAAATAGAATCTCGTTTTTCAAAATTACAAGACAAACTTAAAAATCAAAAGGGAACTGCTCAAGAATATTACGAATTAGCTAGTATTTATTTAGATAAAAAACTCTTTGTCCAAGCAGTACAATTATTACAAAGAGCGCTTAAAGTTGGGGATAATATTGAACCAGAAAACAAGGCTTTAATGTATAATGCTCTTGGGTTTGCCCATTTTTCTCAAGAACAATATGACATTGCAATTCGCAATTATAAAGAAGCTATTAAACTCTATCCTGAATATGCTATTGCTTTGAATAATTTAGGGAATGTTTATGAGAAAAAACAATTAATTTCTCAAGCATTAGATTGTTATAAACAGACTTTAGAATGTGAGCCAAAAAATGTAATTGCCAATAAGAGGGTAGAATCTTTACAAAAACGTCTTGTTATTAATTAATAATAAAGGGTTAATAATTGACAATGAATAATGAATCAAATTAAATATGTACTATTTTTTATTAAGTTTAATAGTTTATTATTTTGTGATACATTAATTAATTCATTTTTTATTAACTCCTGTTTTTATTATTTAGATAATTCCTTCTAACTCTAATTCTTCAATCATTTGTAGTCCACGGGGATCACCTAATTTTAGTAAAGCAGTTTTAGCATCTTCTTTAACACCTAAATCCTCGTCTTCTACTAAGGCTTCAATTAGAGCATCGATAGCAGTAGCATAAATAACATTATAGGGTAATTCTCGGCATAATTTTCCCATAGTCCAAGCTGAGTTACTACGCACAGCGGCGATTTTATCTTGTCTCAAAGCAATAATAATAGTAGGAATGGCACTGATATTGTCTTCATAATTTAATTTGGCAATATTTGCTAGACTACTAACAGCCCACAATCTAACAGCGCTAATATCTATTTTTAAAGATTTTAGTAATGGTTGAAAACTTCGGGCATCACCACTATTTCCTAAAGCCCAAACAACCCCTTTACGAACATAGCCATTATAATCGTGATTAAGAGTATAAATTAGAGGTTCAACGGCTGATGTACTGGGATTTCGCCCTAAAGCATAGGCAGCACTAACCCGAATTAAAGGACAACTATTTTCTAATTGCTGAATTAAAAAAGGAATAGCCCGAAAGTCGGAAATTTCACAAAAAGCCCTGACAGCTTGAATTTGATCCTGTTTATTGTTACTACGGAGCAAGTGTAACATTAATTCAGGATCTGGAGGAGTGATAGTTTCTTCCTCAATCAAATCTAAAGGATCAAGGGAAGAATCAAAATCAATAGCGGTTTGACTTAAACTTGGATCTTTCATATAAACTAATGATACATGGACAATTACCAATTAACAATAATTAACTGTAAATTATTATCAATTTTTTTTGTTTAAAATCGACAAGGAGAGACTTTTTAATTTTTCCTTTGTTAATATTCTTTAAAATCTGTGGAAAAGTTGCCTGAGTTTCAATACAATTATTGATTAACATAAAATACAGGATTTGTCAATAGGATGGACAAACAGAAAGTTAAATCAGCCATAGCTTTAGGAAGCAATTTAGGGGATAGTTTAGAAATTCTAGTCAATGCCGTAAAAAAAATCGCCCAAAAGGACGAAATTGAGGTTATATCCTGTTCGACTTGGCATAAAACCAAACCCATAGGCCCTCCCCAGCCAGATTATTTTAATGGATGTATTATAATAAATACTTTTTTTTCGCCTGATGAATTATTAGAATATTTATTCTATGTTGAAGGAGAATTTGGACGAGAAAGAAAGGAAAGATGGGGCGCTAGAACTTTAGATTTAGATTTAATTTTATATGATAATTTAATTATAAATAGTGAGAACTTACAAATTCCGCACCCTCGAATGAGAGAAAGAATGTTTGTCTTAATGCCTTTAGCAGAAATTGCTCCTTATTGGGTTGACCCTATAAGCAAACTAAAAATTATTGATTTACTACAAAAGTTAATTTCTGATGAGTCAGTAAATACTTAAAAATTAGAGAAATAATTGGCAATTTAAGATCAAAAATTGAGAAGAAATACGAAGATAAAGTTAAACTCTATTTCGGAAAAACTATCGATTTTGATTTTCTTTTTGATTAGATTATTTATTCTCTAACTAATGCAATTATTCTTAATTATTACCATTTTATTTCAAGTGTAAATAAGAGGCTTCTTGCTCTAATTGTGTAATTAATTTTTGATTTCCTTGACTTCTAGCTACTTCTAAACGATGTTCTAAATTTTTGCGTAAACTATCTTGATATGCTTGACCTGCATTAGCCATCATTTGATTTTTACGAGTAATATTCATCATTTTTTTTTCTCCTTTAATATTATTAATTTATTTTTTCTACCTTTCTATAATATCAATTTTTAGCAATTATGTATCATTTGTTACAAAAACTTAATGATTCATAAGGATTTTCAAAAAGTAATTCCGAAGGTTATAATAACTAAAACTTATTATCTGTTATGTTTTAAAAACTTTTATTTATTATTTAAAATATTTAATAATGATTCTTATAATTTAAAAAGTAGATAAATATATAAGTATTATGATTACTTTATTAACAGATTTTGGCTTACAAGACATCTATGTAGGAGTGATGAAAGGAGTTATTAAAACCATTAATCCTGATGTAGATTTAATTGATTTAACCCATGAAATTCCTAGACAAAATATTTTAGCTGCTAGATTTTCTTTAATGAATGCTGTCGATTTTTTCCCTAATAATACTATTTATTTAGCAGTAGTTGATCCTCAAGTTGGAAATGGTAGAAAAGCCATAATAATTATGTTTGAAAAAGGTTATTTAATTTGTCCTGATAATGGTATTTGTAGCGGTGTTTTAGATAAATATAAACCTCAAAAAATTATGGAATTAACTAATAATAAATATTGGCTAAATAAAAATCCTAGTAATACTTTTCATGGTAGAGATATTTTTGCTCCCATAGCAGCTTATGTGAGTAAAGGAGTAAGTTTAGATGAATTAGGAAAAGAGATTCATTTAGAAAGTTTAATTAAGGTAAATATTCCGCCTTTTATTCTTATAAATAATGAAATTATTGGTTCAATTCAGTATATTGATATTTATGGTAATTTAGTTACTAACATTCCTGCTAATATTCTTGATAATCAATCATGGTATGTCATAGAAAAAGATTATATTATTAATCATTATTTGACTTATAGTTGTGTCAATAATGGAGATTTATTAGCGTTAATTGGTAGTCATGGATGGTTAGAAATTGCCGTTAATGGTGGTAGTGCTAAAATAAAATTAAATAAAGAATATTGTGAACAAATTAAAGTAATATTGAATTAAATTTATGACTATAGAATCTAATATTTATCAAGGTCAATTTGGTAACTTTACTATTACAGATAGCGATCGCCAAGAAGTTACGATATATCGTCTTGGTTTAGCCATAGCTGGAGTCAGTTTTTTTGTGGGAATTTTATTATTTTTATGGTTAGATTTAACTACTATTATTGAGCAAATTTTAACAGGATTATTTGCTTTATTTATTCTTGGTTTAGGAGTAAGTTTACAGAAAATTCATATTTATTTAAAACCTTTACATAACACCTTAAAAGTTTTTTGGTTAATCGGTACAATTTCTACCATAATTTTTAGTATCAATAGTCAAGGAAATTTAATAAATTTTATCAAAAATCAACCCTTAAGTTTATTCGGTATTGGTTTTATTTTTGCAAGTTTAACGGGTATCTTTATTAAAGAGGCTTTTTGTTTTAATTCTATAGAATCGAAGATTTTAAGTGTAATAATTCCCAGTTTATTACTAGGTTATATTATCGGTATTTTTCCTTTACCATTAGAACAAATATTATTAACCATTTGGGGTATTTTATTTTTAGTATTTATTATGAGAAAAGCTACTCAAGAAATTCCTCCTGATATTGGAGATAAATCTGTATTTGAGTACTTAAGAAATCAAAAAAATATATTATAATTAACCTATCTTTTATCTCATAAATATGTCGAGATTATTGCTGAAACGAATTAAAATAATGAGCTTTATTTGTGTTTTAATAATAGTCTCATTTACTGTTATCACTTTTGCTTCTTCTTCTCCTAAATTTGGTTTACCCATTAGCTGTAATTTAGGAAAAAATTGTTATATAATGCACTATGTAGATCTTGATCCTACTCCTAAAGAAGTTGATTTTGGTTGCGGCAGACAAACCTATGATACTCATAACGGTACTGATTTTGGTATTGCTAATTTACAGGTAATGAAACAAGGAGTATCGGTTACAGCTATCGCAGATGGTGTCGTGTTAAGGGTAAGAGATGGAGTAGAGGATGATTTAATCTCGAATCAAGAAGAAAAAAAAGCCATAGAAGGAAAAGAATGTGGTAACGGAATTGTAATTAAACATGAAAATGGATGGGAGAGTCAATATTGTCATTTAAAGCAAAATAGTATCATTGTCAAAAATGGTATGAAAGTAAAAAAAGGTACAGTCTTAGGTATGGTTGGAACATCTGGATTATCGTCTTTTCCCCATGTTCATTTAAGTATAAGAAATAATGGTAAAATTGTCGATCCTTTTGTGGGAATAACAGATAAAACAGGTTGTGAAATAAAGAAAAATTCTCTATGGGATAGAAGTATTAATTATATTCCCACGGGATTAATTGACGCTGGTTTTGCTGATGAAATACCTACTCAACAAAAATTATGGGAAGGAAAATTTTATCGTCATCAAATTAATAGTAAAAGTCCTCAATTACTTTTTTGGATTAATATGTTTGGAGTTTTAGAAAATGATATAGAATATTTCCAATTAGTTAACCCTAATAATCAAGTAATTATTAATCAAGAAAACCCCATAAAAAAATCTTCTCGTTTATGGATGACTTACACAGGAAAAAATAATAAGTCCACTTTAGAAAAAGGTATCTGGATTGGTAATTATAAACTTATCAGAAATAATCAAATTATTGTTAATTTAGAACGTAAAATAACCATAAATTAATCTATAATAATTCTATAGAATTTATAAAAAATAATAAGTTAACAGGTTTTAAAGAGATAAAATTTTTCACAAATAATTTAGTAATACTATGATTTTATTAATGATTTAAAAGGTTGTCCCCAATATTGCCATGATTCTTTATTGAAAGGCGATCGCCATCTAAAAATCAAGTTTTTTTCCATAGTTTGACGTAATTTTCTATCCGTAGGAATTCCCCATAAAAAAGCACTTCTAATCATCAAATTTAGTTTATATTTTCGGTGCAATTCTATATAATTTTGAATATAACTTTTACAGTCATGATTAACCCATCTTTGAGAAGGAGATAACTTAGTTTCACCGACATATAAAAGTAAATTGCCATGGGTATCTAAAATAAAATAAAGACAACTTTCACTAAGATTATAGTTTGGTAAATCATAAAACTGATCAGGATGAGTTTTAAGAGTAAAAGGATCAAATAAATCTATATCATATAAAATACCATTATCGGTCAAAAAATGAGTTTGTTGAGATAAATTATTACGCTGATTTTGTTGATAGGAAGAAATATTATTTTTCCAATTTTCTAAAAAATCTTTACTCATCATAAAATCGGATTTTAAGTTTGGCTTTTTTACTTCATAAGTTGCTAGGGATTCAAATAAACTTAATTGTTGATTATTATTAGTTTTTCCTAATGATTGAGAAGAATATTTCATCTTTATTTATATTAATAATAAGTCCTATTTAAAAAAATTAAAACCCTTTTAAGTATAGCTCACATTTTAATTTATTGAAACTTTATTTTTAGATTATTTTTAACCAATAAAAACGAAAAGGAGATAATACTAATTTATCTTGAAATAAAACGGGTTTTGTTTGTGAATATAAGTCAATTATATCGTTATAATTATTAATTTGAAACAGATAATGATTAATTTCCTCTAAGTTTAAATATTGATAATTAGCATCAAAATTAGCAATAACTAAAACATTATTTTCAGGAGAAGATGCTATTCTAATAAAACAGAAAAAATGAGGGTTACTTAAATTAATTAATTCCCGATTATTAAAATCACCAAAAGCAGAGATTTCTTTTCTAACCCTAATCATTCTTTGTAAAGCAGTAAAAATATCATGCTCAATAGTACCTTTTTTTTCTCTTAATTTTGATTTTTGCCAGTCAATTTTAGGGCGATGTGCCCAACGATTATCATTAGCTTTACTTAAATTTCCCATGAAAGAATAATCATTAAGAGTACCAATTTCATCGCCATAATAAATAAGAGGTATTCCTCCGAAAGAAAAAATAATACTGTGGAGTAATAAAATATGTTTAATATTCAGATTTATTTTGTCTAAATTACCCTCTTCTAAGGCAAATTCTAAGCCTATTAAAGAAGTTAAAGTGCCCGAAATTCTAGCATCATTATTTTTAGGATTTTGTCCAAATAATAACCCTCTAGCTTCGCTATTTTCAAATTTTCCAGAGAAATAATTAAGTAAAAATTGACGATGTGATCTAGGTTCATAACCAGCTTGTATAATGTCATCATCGGTAAAACCTAAACCTATATCATCATGACATCTAATATAATTTAACCATGTTGCTCTTTCTAATTTTGCGGGTAAATTTTTCACTCCTTGATTAATTAATTTAGCATTTTTAGTGGCGACGGCATCCCAGAGTAACGCCATAAGGGTTGCATTATAGGCGATTTCGCACTCTTTAGCGTTGATAGCATCTTCTCCGAAGTATTTAACTATTTCTACAGGCGCAACGATGGCTTCAGCAATAAATAATGTACTTGGTGCGGTGATTTGACAACAATCTTTAAACAATTGTAATAATATATGAGCTTCAGTTTCATTTTGACTACTGCCACCGATTTTTTTCCACAGAAAAGCTACTGCATCGAGACGAAGAATATCCACCCCTTGATTTGCCCAAAATAGCAAAATATCAAGCATTTCAATAAATACTGTCGGATTTTGGTAGTTTAAATCCCATTGATAGTTATTAAACACTGTCATCACCCATTTTCCCATTTTTTCATCATAAGTGAAGTTACCTGGGGCGGTTTGGGGGAAGACTTCAGGGAGAGTTTTTTCAAACATATCGGGAATTTCTCGATTCTCAAATATATAATAGTAGTTTTGATAATTGCCATCGCCATCTCTAGCTTTTTCAGCCCATTTATGCTCATTAGATGTATGATTAACTACAATATCTAAGACAAGAAGAATATCTCTTTTGTGCATCTCGGCGACAATGTATTGAATATCTTTTAAATCCCCTACTTTCTCATCAATTTTGCGATAATTACTGACGGCATAACCTCCATCACTGGCATTTTTTGGGCATTCCAAAATAGGCATAATATGCACTAAATTAACTCCCAACTCGCTAAAATAGTCAATTTTTTTGCTTAAATCGGGCAAATCTTCCGCAAATCCATCAGCATATAATGTCATACCTACCCATTTTTGATGAAGAAACCAATTAAAATCTTTTTCTCTAGCTAAGTCTTTTTCTTTAAAATCACTTGAGCGACAAATATATTGACGAGCCATAACTTCCACTAATTTTAATAATTGTAATTTAAAATCTGAACGTTGCCCATACAATTTTTGAAAAAGGGAAAAAAGACTATAAAAATTAGCACCTAATCGAGTATAAAAATAACTTAATTCTTGCTCTTTTATATCTGGTTTTAATTGAGCTAAAATTTCGTTTAAGATTGAATGAGATAATTGTTCATACATAGTGATAAATTAATAAATTTTATTTTATGATAATGATAATTAAGATCTAGTTATTTTGAAAAAATTATCTAAAGTTCATTATAAAAAGACAAATCAAATTTAGTTGCTCCTTGAATACTGATAATTTTACTTGCAAATTTTTGAGCTTTTTTAATAGTAGTTTCCACATCCCATTGTTTAAGAATACCAAGAATTAAAACACTACAAAAAGCATCTCCAGCTCCCACAGTATCTATTATTGGGATTTTTTTAGATGGTGAAACTTGATAATTTTTATTATTCGATGTGAAAGTAATTGCCCCTTTTTCTCCTTGAGTTAAAGTAATTTGATTTAAAGAATAATGCTGAAATAAATATTTTATTTTACTCTCAATATTATTTTCTTCAGGCACAATTAAAGACAATTCATCTTCATTCAATTTTAACCATAGTGTTTCAGATAATAATGATTTAATTAAGTTTAAACTCCAATAAGGATAGCGTAAATTAACATCAAGAAAAACCTGAGGATAACTATTTTTTTTGATATTGTTTAAAGTTATTCGAGAAACATTATTTCTTAAGGCTAAACTGCCATGATAAAGAATACTTTTTTGAGAAATATAAGGAAGATAAGATGATTCAATAAAATCATAAGCGCTATTTTCTAAGATATTATAATAAGGCTCATTATTATGAAATTCAACTTTTACTATTCCTGTTGGGTGTTGATTATCGGTTTGTATCCCTGATAAATTCATACCCCAATCTTCCATACTTTGTTTAATTTTTTCTCCTTCAAAATCATTACCAACACGGGAAATAAATAAGGGAGAAATTCCAAAACCTTGTAAATGCCATGCTATATTAAATGGTGCACCACCTAAAACAATTTTACCATCAGGAAATTGATCGAATAATACTTCACCAAAAATAACTATTTGTTTATTTTCCATAATTTTATTAATTTTTAAGAATATTTTATAATTGAAGATAATTTTACAAAACTGATCTTTATTATTTTAGATTTTAACAGTTAATAAAGGAATTAAATTAGGAAAATAATAGACTATTCCTTCTAAAATTCCTGCACTATAATTACCATTCAAATTTAAGTATTTTCCTTGAGCAATATAAATATAATTTACTGCTTCTTCTAATTGCATTTTCTGAATAATATTTTTAATTTCTTCATGCGCATTCGCTACTAAAATAGATTTAATGGGACTAACTAAAACATCTAAATCATTGCCACTATCTCCCGCAAATACTGTATTTTCTAGGGTAAAGTTTTCTTTATTCATTAAATAATTAATTGCTTGATATTTATTGGCTGATTTAGGTAAAATATCTAGTAAACCTATATTTTTTTCTTCATCTACACTCCAAATTAAATTACTTTTAATATTGACTTCTTCTAATCTTAACTTAATTTTTTTTAACAGCTTTTTATGATCATATTTTAGTGAAATATAATAGCTCAATTTAGATAAACCTTGTTTTTCTTTTTCTTGTAGCTTACATTCCTTAATATCAATTAAAAAAGTACTTAATTTTTCCCTAGTGAAATTACCCCAATCTTGTTGTATTTTTTGATCCCAATCAGTAATTCTTAACCATTGATTATTAACAATTTTATAAATACTTGAACCTACGTCACTAATAACAAAATTTGGACTAGGTAAATTATAATTTTCCATAGCATTTTTAACTAAATTTTGATCTCTACCAGTAACATAAGCTAAAGAAATGTTTTCATGGGCTACTAATTGATGAAATAAAGCCCTAGCGCAAGGTGATTCAGGAGATTTACCATTAGGTATTAGAGTACGATCTAAATCAGTACAAATCAATAAATTCATTATATTTGTCATCTATAACCTTATATTATTCGCTAAATTTACTATAACATGAGAACAAAATTACTTTTATTATTATTGTAGTGTTGTTTGAACTTTTCAATAATGGTAAAAATGTTATAGTTTAAAGATTAGATACCAATTATAAAAAAAATGAATACTACTCAAAAATATATACTGCTAATTAGCATACACGGTTTAATTAGAGGAAAAAATTTAGAGTTAGGAATAGATGCAGATACTGGAGGGCAAACTACATATGTTTTAGAATTAACCAAAGCCCTTGCCCAATGCAAAGATATAGACAGAGTTGATTTAATGACTCGTTTACTCATAGATAAACAAGTTAGTGAAGACTATAGTCAACCCCTTGAATTAATTAATAATAAGGCGAATATTGTCCGTATTTCTTCAGGTAATAATTTATATATTCCGAAAGAACAATTATGGGATTTGTTAGATAATTTTGCAGATAATGCTATCGAATATCTCAAAAATCAACCTCGATTACCCGATGTTATTCATAGTCATTATGCTGATGCAGGTTATGTTGGTACAAGATTATCTCATCAGTTGGGTATTCCTTTAATCCATACAGGACATTCATTAGGGCGCAGTAAACGCAAAAGACTTCTAGCTAGTGGAGTCAAACGAGATGTTATCGAAAATCGTTATAACATGACTCGTCGCATCAATGCAGAAGAAGATACCCTCAGCACTTCGGAAAGGGTAATTACTAGCACAAATCAAGAAATTAATGAGCAATACGCCCAATATGATTATTATCAACCAGCACAAATGAGGGTAATTCCTCCCGGCACGGATGTTGGTGTTTTTTCTCCTCCCATCGGCAATGAATGGAATTCTACGGTTTTTAATACTCTTACACCGTTTCTTCGAGAACCTCGTAAACCAATCATACTAGCTCTTTCCCGATTAGATCAACGAAAAAATATACAGATTTTAGTGGAAGCCTTTGGGCAGTGTGATGAATTACAGGAAAAAGCAAATTTAGCTATTTTTGCAGGTACAAGGGATGATGTTAAAGATTTAGATACTTCTACTCAAGAAATTTTTACTGATTTATTGTTAGCTATTGATCGATATAATTTATACGGAAAAGTTGCTTATCCTAAATTTGTAGCGAGGGAAGAAATAGGGCTTTTATATCGCCTAGCCGCTTTATCTGGTGGTGTTTTCGTTAATCCAGCTTTGACTGAGCCTTTTGGCTTAACTTTGATTGAGGCAGCCGCTAGTGGTTTACCGATTATTGTCACTAGAGATGGTGGCCCTGTGGATATTATCAAAAACTGTCAAAATGGCTACTTAATTGATCCTTTAGATACAGAAGAAATTAGCCAGAAAATTTTGCAACTGTTGAATGATAAACAACAATGGACAATCTTTGCCGAAAATGGCTTGAAAAATGTTAAAAAACATTATACTTGGACATCTCATGTTCATCTTTATTGCAAAATGGTGCAGTCATTAATTGATAAAACTGAACCTTTACAACGACTTCCTTTACAACGTCGCTCAATGCTTTATCATAAGGGGGCGATCGCATCTAGTTTAGATCAAAATTTACTAGGAGATCCAAAATCAAGGGAAGAGTTAATGAATATAATTCAAGCTCATCGTAATAATATTTCTTTCTGTATTGTCACGGGAAGAAGACTAGATTCTGCGTTAAAAGTTCTGCGTCAAAATTCTATTCTTCAACCTGATGGATTAATTACAAGTATGGGAACTGAAATTTATTATGGTTCAGACTTAATTAAAGATACAGCATGGACAAATCATATTAACTATCATTGGAATCGACAACAAGTAGTTAATTTATTAGCGGAATTATCAGGGTTAACATTACAATCCAAAGAAAGACAAAGTACTTATAAAATCAGTTATTATTACGATGATTCAATAGCTCCTAGTGTGGATGAAATTAAGCGCATTCTACATCAAAACGAACAAACCGTTAATGTGATTTTTTCCTTTGGACAATTTTTAGACATTGTACCCATTAGAGCCTCAAAAGGCTACGCTTTACGGTGGTTTGCCCAACAGAGAGATATTCCTCTTAACCGTATTTTAACCGCAGGGGGTTCTGGAGGTGATGAAGATATGATGAGGGGAAATACATTGTCGGTAGTTGTCGCTAATCGTCATCAGGAGGAATTATCAACTTTAGCAGACATCGAGCCTATTTATTTTTCTCAAAAACAATTTGCCGCAGGAATACTTGACGGCATTAATTATTACAATTTTATTTCTCTTTGTGAATAATAATTTTTTTCTGTGATGATAAGCAAATAATGTCATTCTTAATTGCTAAAACCTTTGTCCTTCTTACATTTTTCTGTATAATAGTTTCGGTACAATTTATAAATCAGGAGTAAAGAAACGTGCCACATACAATTGTAACAAATGTTTGCGAAGGAATTGCTGATTGTGTTTCAGCCTGTCCTGTAGCTTGTATTCATGAAGGCCCAAGTAAAAATATCAAAGGTACAGATTGGTATTGGATAGACTTTGATACTTGTATTGACTGTGGTATTTGTATTCAAGTTTGTCCTGTAGAAGGTGCAATCTTAGCAGAAGAACGTCCCGAATTACAGAAAACTCCAGTTTAATAAAAGACGCTTAAGACTAAGAAATAAAGTCATAAATAATAATTACTTTTCTTAACTTTTAATTCTTAATTTCCTGTTTCCTTTCTAATTCCCCGTTTCCTTTCTAATTCCTAATTGTTAATAGTCATGAGTTATTTGCTAGAAGTAAAAGATGTTTATGCTGGTTATATCAAGGATTTAAACATTTTACAGGGTATAAATTTTTGTATTGAAGCTCATGAGTTAGTCACTGTAATCGGTCCTAATGGTGCAGGAAAGTCCACTCTAGCAAAAACCATTTTTGGCTTATTATCACCAAATCAAGGCAAAATTATCTTTAAAGGGGAAAATATCGCAGGATTAAAACCTAATGAGATTGTTAAGCGCGGAATGTGTTATGTACCTCAAATTGTCAACGTTTTTCCCAGTCTTACCATCGAAGAAAACTTAGAAATGGGTGCATATACTATTTCAGGCTCAAATAAAAAGCAAAAAGAACTAATATATACTATGTTCCCTAAATTAAAAGAAAGAGCGAAACAAAATGCGGGTACACTATCAGGGGGTGAAAGACAAATGTTAGCTATGGGTAGAGCTTTAATGTTAGATCCTGATTTGTTACTATTAGATGAACCATCAGCAGCACTTTCGCCTATTTTAGTTAACAATATTTTTGAACAAATAAAAGCCATTAATGCCACAGGTAAAGCTATCGTTTTAGTCGAACAAAATGCGAAAAAAGCCTTGATGATGGCGCATCGTGGCTATGTTTTGGAAAGTGGTAGAGATGCCATTGAGGGTAAAGGAGAAGATTTACTTAATAATCCCCAAGTAGGTGAACTATATTTAGGACATTCAACTAAAAATGTTTAAAATAAATACCTTTAGCAACAGAATAAACTTTAGAGGATGGTTAAATAATCTACCAACTTATGTATGGTATTTATCTATAACTATTGTCGCTTTATTGATTTGTGTACCTATTTTTACCGTTATTTCTAGTCTTTTTGCCGATAAAAAAGAAGTTTGGCAACATCTTACTGATACTGTTTTAAAAGACTATATTTTTAATTCTTTGCTTTTAATGTTAGGAGTAGCCATAGGTGTTTTACTCATTGGCGTAAGTTGTGCTTGGTTAGTGACTATGTGTGACTTTTTTGGCTCTCGTGTTTTAGAATGGTTACTATTAATGCCTTTAGCCGCTCCTGCTTATATTTTGGCTTATAGCTATACCAATATGTTAGAGTATTTTGGTCCTGTACAAATTTGGTTAAGAGGAATTTTTGGTTGGGAAAGTGTCGATGATTATTGGTTTCCCTCTATTCGTAATTTATGGGGAGCGATCGCCATGTTAATCTTGGTACTATATCCCTACGTTTATCTCCTTGCTAGAGTAGCATTTTTAGAACAATCAGTGTGTACCGTAGAAGCTAGTCGCTCATTAGGTTATAACCCTTGGCAAAGTTTTTATAAAGTAGCATTACCCTGTTCACGGCCCTCCATCGTAACTGGTTTAGCGTTAGCTTTAATGGAAACCCTCAATGATTTTGGTACAGTACAATACTTCGGCGTAAATACTTTTACCACAGGAATTTATCGCACATGGTTAGGTATGGGAGAAAGAGTCGCCGCCGCAGGGTTGTCATCTTTTTTGATGATATTTATTGTTATATTACTTTTTGTAGAAAGAAAATCACGTTCCCACGCTCGTTATTATCAAACCAATAATAGTAACCAAAATTTACCCCGTTACAGTTTAAATTGGTTTAGAAGTATTCTTGCATTATGCACTTGTTCTGTTCCTGTAATTTTAGGATTTATAATTCCGACAATTTATCTACTTAATCTTACTATTAGAAATCAAGAGGAAACCCTGACAGAAAATTTTTGGGAATTATCAAGAAATAGCTTAATATTAGCTCTAATTAGCTCTATAATTGCTATTTTTGTAGGCTTAATTATGGCTTATGGACAAAGATTAATTCCTAAAATTATCATTAATATCTCTATCAGAATCGCCTCCATGGGTTATGCAATACCCGGCTCAGTGATTGCGGTGGGAATCCTTATTCCCTTGGGAAAAATTGATAATACTATTGATAGTTGGATGACAACTCATTTTAATATTTCCACAGGATTATTATTAAGTGGCACAATTATTGCCTTAATTTACGCTTATTTAGTGAGATTTTTAGCAGTTTCTTTCAATACCATTGAATCTAGCTTGAGCAAAATAAAACCTAATTTAGATGATGCTTCTCGTAGTTTAGGATACGGAGCATTTGCAACATTATTTAAAGTGCATTTACCCTTAATGTGGGGGGGGATTTTAACCGCCATAATGCTTGTTTTTGTGGACGTAATGAAGGAATTACCAGCTACTTTAGTTATGCGCCCTTTTAATTTTGATACCCTTGCCGTAAGAGTTTATCAGTATGCCTCCGATGAAAGATTAATGGAAGCATCTGCCCCAGCTTTAACCATTATTTTAGTGGGCATTTTACCCGTAACTATCTTGAGTTACCGCATTGCTAAATCTCGTGGGGATGGAATCTCTTAATTATCTCACTTCGATGCTTTCAATATCCGATTTAGGTAGGGTTTGCTGAATAAATCAGAAAGCTATTAAAATCAAGGCTTGGGGCATCGTTAAGTTAATAAAAAAGTGCGTAGTTTTAGGCATTTTTGCTCAAAAAACAGGGTAGTATTATACAGTTACAAACTCTAATTTCAAAAATCAAAACCATTAAAACCTTTGCCCTTTGCCCCTTGCCCTTTGCCCTACCGCTTCCTCAGACTTTTTCAGCAACCCCTAGGTAGTTTTCAGGTTTAAAACCCTCGAAATCAGGTGATTAGTCAAAGAATCGAAAATAATAAAATCAATGAAGATATATTTTTTCTGCATTCTTTAACCTAATACCTGAAACCTTTACACTACCGAAGATTTTATTCTGATAATAACCTTTAAGAAATAGTCTGCTAACTTTTTACAGATAAGCTAAATTAACCATTCCATTTCCAGTTAGTGATTTCCTCTTTATCGATACCGTGAGTATGGGCATAGTTGAGGTTATCAATGATTTCGTCTTTCATACGCTCTTTTAAGTATGCTGCACGAGATCCCAGTTTAGGCACACGATCAATTACATCAATAACGAGGTTAAAACGATCAACTTGGTTTTTGATGGCTAACTCTAAAGGAGTGTTAATATTACCTTCTTCTTTATAGCCTCTCACATGAAGACGACTAGCATTAGGATGACGGTAAGCTAATTTGTGAATTAACCAAGGATAGCCGTGGAAGTTAAAAATAATCGGTTTATCTTCAGTAAATAACGTGACAAAATCTCGGTTAGATAAGCCATGAGGATGTTCTTCTTCATCTTGTAATTTAAAAATGTCCACTACATTAATAAAACGTACTTTCAAATCTGGACATTCTTTGCGTAAAATTTCTGTGGCGGCTAAAGATTCCATAGTTGGTACATCACCGCAACAAGCCATGATTACGTCTGGTTCATCAGGCAATACTCCTTGATCATCATTACTAGCCCATTCCCAAATACCAATGCCTTTCGTACAGTGGGTTACAGCTTCATCTATGGTTAAGTATTGTAAATGATTTTGTTTATCGGCAACAATGACGTTTACATAGTCTTTACTGCGCAAACAATGATCAATTACGCTTAATAAACAGTTAGCATCGGGGGGAAAGTAAACACGAGTTACGTCTGCACTTTTGTTAGTTACAAGATCCACAAAACCAGGATCTTGGTGAGAAAAACCATTGTGATCTTGTCTCCATACAGTAGATGACAATAAAATATTTAAGGAAGAAACAGGCGCACGCCAAGGCACATGATTTTTGGAAATATCTAACCATTTTGCGTGTTGGTTAAACATGGAGTCGATAACGTGAGCAAAGGCTTCGTAAGTGTGGAATAATCCATGTCTGCCTGTTAAAAGATAGGTTTCTAACCATCCTTCTAAGGTATGCTCACTTAACATTTCCATGACACGACCATCAGGTGACAATTCACCACCGTCTGCATCTTCTGGTAAATAATCCGCCATCCAGACTTTTTTCGAGACTTCGTAAATAGGATTTAAACGGTTAGAAGCGGTTTCGTCAGGACCAAATACTCGGAAACTGTGCATATTACGAGCCATCACATCCCGTAAAAAGATACCCATAATTTTGGTATTTTCTACTTCCATTTTACCCGGTTCGGTTACGGCTACGGCATAAATAGGATCTCGAAAATCTGGTAAATTCAAGTCTTTACGCAATAAACCACCATTGGTAATGGGATTCGCACTCATACGGCGATCGCCAACGGGAGCTAATTCGGCTAATTCAGGGATTAAACGCCCATTTTCGTCGAATAATTCTTCAGGTTTATAGCTTTTCATCCATTCTTCTAACCGTTGCACGTGTTCGAGATTACTGTGCATTCCACCCATAGGTACTTGATGGGATCGCCAAAAACCTTCAACTTTATGTCCATCAACGGTTTTAGGTCCAGTCCAACCTTTAGGAGATCTAAAAACAATCATAGGCCAACGGGGACGTTTTGGCACACCACTATTTCTAGCTTCTTCTTGAATTGCCTTAATTTTGTTGACACATTCTTCAAGGGTTGCCGCCATTTTTTCGTGCATTGTCATGGGATCATCACCTTCCACAAAATAAGGCTTATAACCATAACCGATGAAAAGTGACTCTAACTCTTCATGGGAAATACGAGAGAGGATGGTAGGGTTAGCAATTTTGTAACCATTGAGGTGTAAAATAGGCAACACTGCCCCGTCACGGATAGGATTGATAAATTTGTTAGAATGCCAAGAAGTCGCTAAAGGGCCTGTTTCTGACTCACCATCACCCACCATCACAACGGAAATGAGATCAGGATTGTCTAAAATTGAGCCATAGGCGTGAGATAAACTGTAACCTAACTCTCCACCTTCATGAATTGAGCCAGGGGTTTCAGGGGTAACGTGACTACCGATGTGGCCAGGGAAAGAAAACTGTTTAAAAAACTTCCGCATTCCTTCTTCATCTTGGCTTTTATCGGGGTAAATTTCCGAATAGGTGTTTTCAAGATAAACTGGAGCTAAGATACCCGGTGCACCGTGACCTGGTCCTGCTAAGTATATCATGTTAAGATCATACTTTTTGATCAAACGGTTAAGATGAACATAAACGAAACTTAACCCAGGACTTGATCCCCAATGACCTAATAATCTATATTTGATATGTTCAGGTTTGAGAGTTTCTTTGAGTAAAGGATTACTGCGTAGATAAATCATTCCCACTGCTAAATAGTTACACGCACGCCAATAAGCGTCAATTTTCTGTAACTCATCTTCAGTTAAAATCTTGGTATTTGGTTTTTGTAACGATTGAACCATAATGATAATTAAAATTTCAATTTCGTTTCAGTCTAGCACCGATATTTTTAATATTCAAGGGTTTTATGATTTTTTAAGATTAAGATTTGATTAAGTTTTTTATCTTTTTTCTGGTATTTTTCATAAAAATTATCCCATTATCTCTTAAATTAAAATCAAATAATCTTATATTCTAATAAATATTTTAACTTTTACAAACAGTAGATTATTAACTATTCAAAAATGACTCAAAATTCTCAAATTACGATTATTGGTGGTGGTGCATGGGGTAATACTTTAGGTTACTTACTAGAAAGATCAGGACATAGTTATAATATTTGGAATCGCAATACTTCAGTATCTTTATCATCAGTAATAAAATCAGCAGATATGATAATCTCGGCGGTATCCATGAAAGGAGTTAGAGAAATTATCAACTTATTACAAGACAGAAAATTAAGAGAAAACTTGATTATTGTAACGGCAACAAAAGGGTTAGATTTAGAAACGACTTATACTCCTTCACAAATTTGGCAAGACGCTTTTCCCCATAATCCTATTGTGGTTTTATCAGGTCCTAATTTATCGAAAGAAATTAAAATTGGTTTACCTGCGGCGACGGTAGTTGCTAGTAATAATAATATAGCTGCAGAGCTTACACAAAATATTTTTGCTTCGGATATTTTTCGAGTATATGTTAATAATGATCCTATCGGTACAGAATTAGGTGGTACGTTAAAAAACGTTATGGCCATCGCATCGGGGGTATGTGATGGTTTAAAATTAGGCACAAACGCCAAGGCAGCGTTATTAACAAGGGCGTTACCTGAGATGATAAGAGTAGGGGTAAAATTGGGCGCATCAAAAGAAACATTTTTTGGTTTGTCAGGGTTAGGAGATTTATTAGCTACTTGTGATAGTCCTTTATCTCGTAATTATCAAGTAGGATTAGGATTGGCACAGGATAAATCTTTAGAAGAAATTGTAACGAATTTAGAAGGCACAGCAGAAGGAATTAACACCACAAATGTTTTAATAAAGTTAGCTCATAAACAACAAATTTCTGTACCCATTGCTTATCAAGTATATTTATTATTAAAAGGTAAAATTAGCCCTCAAGAAGCGGTAAAAAATTTAATGGCAAGGGAGTTAAAAGAAGAATTTTGGTATCTTGATTTTTAATGTTTTAGAAAAGTTAGGAATAATGAAAAATGTCATCACCTTTAAACTCTAATAACGGCAAAAAAACTGAAATTTCCCCCATAGCTATAAATCTGATCAAAAAGGCAATAAAATTTATCCTCCGATTGTTTTAAAAGAAGAAAATCCTAATAATGCACAATGGTATTCTCAAGGAATTAAATCAGGTAAACCGATATGGAGTGATGTTTATAACTGGGCAAATGTACCTACAGAAATAGCTATCTCTGCCAGTGCGCCAGTTTATAATTCATCAAATCAACCCTTAGGAGTGGTAGGAATCGATTTAAGTTTATCAAAAATTAATAGTTTTTTAAAAAGTTTAAAAATTGGCAAATCAGGAGAAGTTTTTATTGTCGAAAAATCAGGTTTATTAGTAGCAAGTTCCACAAATAATAAACCCTATAAATTAACTAAGGGAAAAATTGAACGTATTTCTATTCAAGATCTTGATCATAAATTGATTAAATCAACCCTTAAAATTATCAATAATAATACTAACAATTGGGCACAAATTTCTACTATTCAAGAAAAGGTTTTTCTCGCTGATAATCACACTTTTGTTCAACTTATTCCTTATGAAGATAACTATGGTATTAACTGGTTAATTATTATTGCCATACCAAAATCTGATTTTACCGCAGAAATTGAGAAAAATATTCTCTATACAATCTTAATTTGTTTCGTAATATTGATTATTGCGATCGCCATAAGTATTTTAACCACAAAATGGATTACTCACCCGATTTTAAGACTTTGTTTAACGAGTAAATATATCGCAGAGGGACATTTTAATGATTATTTATCTGAAAATACAAAAATACTAGAAATTAATGATTTAGCAAAATCTTTTAATAAAATGACAAAGCAAATTCAAGAAACTTTTAATCAAGTAGAAACTGCTTTAAAAGAGTCTAAAGAAAAGTATCAAACTTTATTTGAAGTTTTACCCCTTGGTATTTGCCTTACAGATAGAGAAGGAAAAATTATCGAATCTAATCCAGCTTGTATAAAAATTTTTGGGGTTAGTTTTCAAAATTACATAAATCCTCTTCCTTGGCAAGTTATTTCTCCTGAAGGTAAAATTATTCCTGAAAATGAATGTCCTCGATTTATTGCCTTAAGGGAAAATCGTTTAATTCATGATGTAATTGTAGGTATTGTTTTTTCTGATAAACCAACTCGGTGGTTAAGTATTAGTGCTGCACCTATTCCCCTCGATAATTATGGTGTGGTGGTTGCCTGTATTGATATAACCGATAATGTTGAATTAAAAAATCGTTTAGAGAAATTAGCTTATCATATACCCGGAATGATTTATCAGTATCATTTACACCACGATGGTAAATCTTATTTTCCCTATGCTAGTAAAGGCATTAAAAATATTTATGGTGTCACTCCTGAAGAAGTTAAAGAAAGTGCTGATAAAGTTTTTGATATACTTCATCCTGATGATCAAGAAAATATTTTACATACTATCCTTGAGTCAGCTAGTAATTTAACTCCTTGGTATTGTGAATATCGAGTGTGTCATCCTGATGGCAGAATTAGTTGGGTTTTAGGCAATGCCACTCCAGAAAAAGAAATAGATGGTAGTGTGAATTGGTATGGGTACATAACCGATATTACTAAAATAAAACAAGCAGAAACAGATTTATATCAAGCAAAAGAAGCCGCCGAAGTTGCCATGAAAGTAAAAAGTCAGTTTTTGGCTAACATGAGTCATGAAATTCGTACTCCTATGAATGGTGTCATTGGTATGACTCAACTTCTTTCTCTAACAACATTAAATCATCAACAGGAAGAATTTGTTAATACAATTCAAGACAGTGCAAATACTTTATTAACGATAATTAATGATATTCTTGATTTTTCCAAAATTGAATCGGGAATGTTGCAGTTAGAAAAACATCCTTTTATATTAATTGATCTGATCAAATCTGTCTGTAATTTATTCTCGAAGGAAGCTAAGGATAAAGGTATTAATCTTTGTTATGAAATTAGTCATAATTTACCTTCCACTTTTCTAGGTGATAGTAACCGTTTGCGTCAAATCCTTTTAAATTTGGTAGGAAATGCCCTGAAATTTACTGATAGTGGTAGTGTTGTTATTTATGTGAAAGAGGCTAGATACCCTCTATCTTTTCTTAATGCTTCGGAAACTAAAGCTGATGATGATGTTTTTGGGTTATGGATAGGAGTAAGAGATACAGGTATTGGTATAGATGGCAATAATATCCACAAATTATTTAAAGCCTTTAGTCAAGGGGATGCGTCTATCAGTCGTAAATATGGAGGCACTGGTTTAGGATTAGCTATCAGTAAGAGTTTAATCGAGTTAATGGGCGGTACAATTTGGGTTGAAAGTAAAGGTAATATTGCTGGTAATCGCCCCCCTGCCCCCAATTCTGGGGGAGAATCAATTAATGTCCCCAATTTTGGGGATTTAGGGGCTAATGACGATAATCGCCCCCCTGCCTCCAATTCTGAGGGAGAGTCAATTAATTTGCCCAATGTTGGGGATTTAGAGGCTAATTCTGGTACAACATTTTATTTTACCCTGAAACTTCAAAGTATTAAAAAGAATAAAATTGAAACAAAAAATTTATTTATTAAGGAAAAAACCTTACAAGAGAGAGAAAAATCATCATTAAAAATTCTCTTAGCTGAAGATAATAAAGTTAATCAAAAAGTTGCTTTATTAACGCTTCAAAAACTTGGTTATAAAGCTGATATTGCTAATAATGGCATTGAGGTTTTAGAGATGATAGAAAAACAATTTTATGACATCATTTTAATGGATATGCAAATGCCTCAAATGGATGGAATTACTGCTACAAAAATTATTAGAGAATCGAATAAACCACAGCCTTATATTATTGCTTTAACCGCTAATGTTTTAAAAGAAGATCGTCTAATTTGTTTATCATCAGGAATGAATGATTATCTGAGTAAACCTATTTCTATGGCAAAATTAAAAGAACTTTTAGATAATTATTAAAAGTCCAATATTTGCTTTACCAATCTAAAGGTAAACCGTAACTTTCTAACACTGATTCTTGTTGAAATAGTGAGATAATAGATTGATCTAATTGAATTTGACCTTGATCTAATATTAACGCTCTTTGGGTTGTTTTTTTTACCCAATTTAGATCATGAGAAGCAATTAAAATCACTTTTATCGGTAAATTTAAGAGAATTTCTGCAAGTTTTTTTCTCCACGCTGGATCAAGTCCATTGGTAGGTTCATCTAAGATTAATATATTCGGTTCTAGTGCTAAAATTGAAGCTAAAGCCGCAAGTCTTTTTTGTCCTCCTGAAAGTTCGTGAGATGAGCGATTTTCATAGGCTATTAAGCCAAATTTATCGAGGAGAAATCTAGCTTTTTCTTTCGCTATAGAAGCAGGAATTTTATAGTTTAATAAACCAAACATTACATCTTCTAAAATAGTAGGCATAAATAATTGATCTTCAGGATTTTGAAAGGCAAAACCAATATTTTTCCTAATGTCTGCAATATTTTTTTTTTCAAGTTTTAAACCATCAATAATAATTTCGCCTTTTTGAGGAAATTTTAAACCAATTAAGTTATTTAATAACGTACTTTTTCCAGCTCCTGTTCTACCTAAAAGTGCCACTCTTTCTCCCGCTTTTAAGTTAAAAGAAATACCTTGTAAAATTGATTGTTTTTCATAGTCAAATTTAATGTTATCTACGGTGATAATAACTGATTTTTTTTGATCTAATTTATCCATATTTTATAAGAAGAGAAAGTTAAACTCATAACCATAATTGAGAGAATTATTAACATAAAATTTTCTGATTTATTGTTATCTATTTCTAAAGGAAAAGTGCCGTTATAACCTCTTATCACCATAGCATCATATACCCTTTGAGCTCTATCTAAACTTCGCAAATATAATGAACCAATCATGGCAGCACTAATGTAACGTAACCAATTAGAATTGCCGTTTAAACTTCTTAATTTTGCTGAGATTTCCATGTGTTGAATTTCTAATAATAAAATCTCTAAATATTCCCCTGTTAATATAACTATTTCTTGCATTTTTTTGGGTAATGGTAATCCTTTTAAGGCAATGGATAAATGATATTTTGGCACACTTAATAAAAAACTGTTCATTATTAATAAACAAATAAGCGATCGCACCATCAAAAAACCAGCCTTTTCTCCACCTAAAGGCAACGCCATTAAGGAAAGTAAAATTAATTCTGCACCTAATAATTTAAGTAAGATTTTGATAGGTGTTTTCAGAAAAATACACCAACATAAAGCAATTAAAATATATATAAATAAAAATGACCAATTATTGGTTTTAATTAAAGCGGTAGAAATAACCAAAATTAAAGATAGTCTTAGTCGTAAAAATAAAGATAATTTAAGCACTTTTACGAGAGATAAATTTAGTCATAAAAAAAGCTAATCCAAAACAAATTAATGTCCCTAAAACTCCACTAATACTTGTGCCTATTTGCTCATTTATTCCTGAAATTTGATAGTCGGCAAAAGGTGTTGGCACTTCAACTCTAACATTTTCTGCTAAGTGAATAAAGCCTAAATTTTCGGCAACTTTTTCTAAACCATCAGGCCAAGATGATGCTAATAATGATAATACTCCAGCCACTAATAAAGTACCAATAACAGGCACTAACCATTTATCTAATTTTGATTCATCATCGGGTAATAAATCGGGGTTGGTAGCAAGTAAGTAACGCAAAACACTTCCTGTTATTAATCCTTCTCCCACACCGATTAAAATATGTGTTCCTGTCATAGCTGGTAATACTAAATTTAGAGGAGCTGTACCAGAGATTATTAATAATAAACTACAAGATACTGCTGCACTAACCGTGCTAATGGCGGCGGTGATACCTGCGGCTAAAGGTAAGCGTTTTTTTGCACCCCCTAAAAGTCTTTGAATGGTGGTAACTAATAGCCAACTTACCCAAACCCCCACAATGCCCATATTAAAAATATTTGCCCCTAATGCAGTAATACCACCATCAGCGAATAATAAAGCCTGAATGAGTAATACAGTAGAAATAGAGATAGTGGCAACCCAAGGATCACCTAAAATGACAACAGCTAAAGTTGCCCCTAAAAGATGGCCACTTGTACCTCCTGCCACAGGAAAGTTAATCATTTGAGCAGCGAAAATAAAAGCTGTAGTTAAGGCGATGACAGGTGCTTTTACATCTTTCCCCATTTTAGAAAAAGAAAGAGTTAATACTCCTGCACTAATAACCGTAGTCATAACAGCTACAGGAGGAGAGATGAAGCCGTCTGGAATGTGCATTATTTTATTTTTTATGTAATGATCAAGTTTTGATTTTAGCGAAGTCATTATTAATCTTCAATCCTCTCTAGGGGTATTAATAATTAGCAGATAGGAGATAAAAGGAAACGGGGAGATAAAAGGAAACGGGGAGATAAAAGGAAACGGGGAGATAAAAGGAAACGGGGAGATAAAAGGAAACGGGGAGATAAAAGGAAACGGGGAGATATACTTAAGTATATATTTTGAATATTTATAACCACAAAATTTTATAATTGATATGGTGTATGTAGAAAATGTCAAAAATGATTTTAATTTACTTTATGAAAAATGCCGTAAAAATAACAGATTTATCTATAGTACTTACGCACTTTTTCCTTTAATCTCGTAAGTTTAGGATTAACAACAATCAAACCTGTCAGATTTAGGAATAAGAAGGCTTAAATTTGTCTTTTTGTGTAAATCCTGATTTATTTGATAATATTTTGAGAAAATGTTTAGTTAAATATACGCAATTTATAATGATCAAAAGTGATGAGAAAAATAAAACTTTAACAATTCCCCTTCGATTAGTTTTAATCATTCCTTTTGTGGCACAACTTATAACCGCCGTAGGATTAGTTAGTTATTTGTCTTATCGTAGCGGACAAAAAGCTGTAGAAGATATAGCAAATCAGTTAATGATCGAAATTGGCGATCGCATAGAAGAAAATTTAGACAATTATTTACAAATACCAAAAGAAGTTACTCAAACAAACGCTTCTTTAATTAGGCAAGGAATTTTAGACGGGCAGGATTTAGATAGTTTACAAAGACATTTTATCCAACAATCTCAGATTTTTCCTCTGACGGGGGGGATGTTAATTGCCAATGAAAAACGAGATTTTTTAAATATTACCCCTTCTGTGTCCAAAAATAATCTTAGTATTAGGATGGTAGATCATCTCAAGAGTAAAAATTTATATCGTTATCAAAGTGATAATCAAGGAAATAATCGAATCTTAAAAGAAGTTAGAAGCGAATATAATCCCCATAATGATCCACCTAGTAATCCTTGGTATCCTAAGATTAAGAAAAATCAAAAACCAATTTGGAATATTTTTGTAAGTTTAGCGGAAGGTAAAAATAAACCGTTTTTAATTGCTGCTTATATTCAACCATTTTATGATAGTCAAAATAAATTTCAAGGAGTAATTAGTTCAGGGTTATATTTAACACAGATTGGTAACTTTCTGCAAAATCTGAATATCGGTAAAACAGGAAAAGCATTTTTAATGGATAGAAAAGGTTTGATGGTAGCCAACTCAACAAATGAAATACCTTTTATCACTGAGGCAAAAAGTGAATTACAACAAAATGTCGATCCTAATTCTCGTCGTTTAAAAGCCAAAAATAGTAAAAATAAACTTATCGCTTTAACGGCTCAATATTTACAACATAACTATTCCTTACAAGATATAACAAAAATAAAACACTTAAATTTATTTCTTGAGAATAAAAAATATTTTGTCGATGTTTTACCCGTCGGAAAAGATAATTTTAATTGGTTAACAGTGATTATTATTCCTGAATCGGATTTTATGGAAGAAATTAGGCAAAATAATCAGATAACGATTTTATTATGTTTTCTCACTTTATTTTTAGCTATCATCATCGGTTTTATTACCACTAACGCCATCGCCAAACCTATAAAACGCTTAAGTCATGCCAGTAATCTCATTAGACTAGGAAAGCAACCCAAAGTATTATCAGAAAATATCGTTATTAAAGAATTAAAGAATTTATCTCACTCTTTTAACTGGATGTCTGAGCAAATTTATCAATCTTTTGATGATATTAAAATTACTTTAGAAGAGTCTGAAGAAAAATTTACGACTATTTTTTGGAAATCACCAGATCCGATGGCTATTATAGTAGAAGAAAATCGGCATTATTTAGAAGTTAATTATAGTTTTTTACAATTATTTGAGTTTACCAAAGAAGAAGTTATAGGCAAAACCTCAAATGATTTAAACATTATCGTTATTCCCGAACAAAAAACATTTTTTTGGGAAATTGTAGAAGCAAAAAAACCCATCAAAGATTTTGAATTTACCTATCGTACCAAATCAGGCAAAATTGGCACAATGTTGCTTTCAGGAGAAATTTTAGACTTAAAAGGAAAATCTGTAATTTTGCTCATGTCTAAAGATATAACTTATCGTAAACAAGTAGAAATTAAATTATTAGAAGCCAAACAAATTGCGGAAAAGGCCACTCAAGCCAAAAGTGAATTTTTAGCGAATATGAGTCACGAAATTCGTACGCCGATGAATGGTGTAATTGGCATGACGCAATTACTTTCTTTAAGTAATTTATCTGATGAGCAAAAAGATTTTGTTGATACCATTAAAGATAGTGGTGAGGCATTAATTACGATTATTAACGATATTTTAGATTTCTCAAAAATTGAATCAGGAATGTTGGAATTAGAAAAACATCCTTTTATCTTAATTGATCTGGTCAAATCTGTGTGTAATTTGTTTAAAAAACAAGCAGATGATAAAGGCATTAATTTGAGTTATGACATTGAGGAAAATTTACCTAAAACTTTTGTAGGAGATAGTACTCGTTTGCGTCAAATCTTCTTAAATTTATTAGGAAATGCCCTTAAATTTACCCCTAGTGGGAGTATTCTTATCACCGTAAAAATATCACCTTTAACTACTTTAAGAAAACCAGAAATAATAGAGTTATTGATAGCTGTAAAAGATACAGGAATTGGTATCGATAGCGATGGTATCAATAAATTATTTAAAGCCTTTAGTCAAGGGGATACGTCTATTAATCGTAAATATGGCGGTACGGGGTTAGGATTAGCTATAAGTAAGAGTTTAATTGAGTTAATGGGCGGTACAATTTGGGTTGAAAGTCAAGGTAATATCGGTGGTAATCGCTCTCCTATCCCCAATTCTGAGGATTTAGGGGCTAATGAAGGTAATCGCCCCCCTGCCCCCAATTCTGGGGATTTAGAGGCTAATGAAGGTAATCGCCCCCCTGCCCCCAATTCTGAGGGAGAATTCATTGAAATGGAAGTCCCCAATGTTATAGATTTAGGGGTAAATTATGGTACAACATTTTATTTTACCTTACCACTTTTGATAGGAGAAAATGAAGATATTAAACAAGAAAAATTATTAGAAAAAAATCTTGACAAAAATAGAGCTTTACCCATAAAAATACTGTTAGCAGAAGATAATAAAGTTAATCAAAAGGTAGCATTATTAACATTAAAAAAAATAGGTTATAGTGCTGACATTGCTAACAATGGTTTAGAAGTATTAGAGATGTTAGAAAAACAATTTTATGACGTAATTTTAATGGATATGCAAATGCCAGAAATGGATGGAATTACTGCCACAAACTATATCCGAAAATCAGGAAAAAAACAGCCTTATATTATTGCCTTAACCGCTAATATCTTAGAAGAAGATCGTCAAAAATGCTTACAAATTGGCATGGATAATTATGTTAGTAAACCTATTGGTATTTTGCAGTTAAAAGAGACTTTATACAAATGTCAAGAAAGATCATAATTGATTTAATCAAAAACCACTAAATTATCTCTATGAATAACCGTTCCCGAACCATAATAACCTAAAATATTAACAATATCAGCAGAGTTTTTCCCTTGAATTTTTGTCAATTCTTGATAATTATAATTAACGATACCTTTACCGATTTCTTTCCCTTGAAAATCAACTAAATTTACCGCCTCCGATGTACTAAATTCCCCTTCAATTTTAGTTATTCCTGCCGCTAATAAAGATTTTCCACTATATAAAGCCTTAACCGCACCATTATCTAAAGATATTTTTCCCATAGATACTAAACCGTTAGCAATCCATCTTTTACGGGCATTTTCTGTCTTGGGTTGTGCCTCAAATTTAGTACCAATAGCTTCTCCTGCTAAGATTTTAAAGATATTATCAGGGTTTTTACCGTTAGTTATTACCGTTGTTACCCCCGCACTAGAAGCAATTTTTGCGGCGCGTAATTTAGTTATCATACCTCCTGTTCCCCAACCAGTTGCACTATTAGTTACATCTACTTGTAAATTAGCAAATTCTTCACTATTAACTAAATCTATAGGTGTCGCTGAAGGTACAACACGAGGATCTGCGGAATAGAGTTTATCCACATCCGTTAATAAAAATAACCAATCCGCTTCTACTAAACTCGCTACTAAAGCTGACAATGTATCGTTATCACCGAATTTTAATTCTTCTGTGGCTACTGTATCATTTTCATTGACAATAGGAATTACTCCTAATTCTAATAAAGCATTAAAAGTGTTACTAGCATTAACATAACAACTACGCTCCATTAAATCTCGTCTGGTGAGCAAAATTTGAGCTATAGGTTGCCCTAAATGGTTAAATAAGTCATCATAGACTCTAATCAATCTTCCTTGCCCTACCGCCGCAATAGCTTGTTTTAAATTAATATTTTTCGGGCGTTGTGTCAAGTTCAATCTACCACAACCAACCCCAACCGCTCCAGAAGATACTAAAATTACTTGATAGCCTTTTTGACGTAAATTGCTTAAAGTTTCCACTAAAGAGGCAATGGTAGAAAGGGCTAAATTTCCAGTTTCTGGGCGAGTCAAGCTAGATGTACCGATTTTGATAACGATGGTTTGTGTCATGGTTGAGAGTGAAGAATTATTTTAGCTTTAAGTTTTCAGGTGTCAGCTTTCAGAGATGATTAGATTTATTTTTGAATCTTTAATTAGGGTGTAGTTATAGCAGTAAAAAAGCTATAAAAATAAAAGGTTTTAAACACAACATAATATATCAAACAATGTACAATTTTAAGAATTTTTATTTACAAGCTATATACTACTATTTTTGTAATAAGACGTATTTGAAGAATTAGAAATTACTCCTATCTCCTAACTCCTAACTCCTATCTCCTAACTCCTATCTCCTATCTCCTATCTCCTAACTCCTAACTCCTATCTCCTATCTCCTATCTCCTAACTCCTAACTCCTATCTCCTATCTCCTAACTCCTAATTCATAATTCTTTGTGCAAGAAATTTACTTAAATTGACCAAGAAGGTAGATAATTGTTAACAAACTTACATAAAATTTAGTTTAAGTTAATATTTTAGTTAAAACGGAATTGAATGCACATCGCTTGGCTTGGAAAAAAAACCCCTTTTTGCGGTAACGTAACCTACAGCAGAGAAATCACCAACGCTTTATTAGATAGAGGTTATAAAGTTAGTTTTCTTCATTTTAGCGAAGAAAGTAACGAATCTAGCCCCGAAAACTATGTTGCGGAAGTTAATCTTCCTTTTCTCTACAAGTCTCAAATTTATACTATTCATAGCCCTAAATCTACTAAAATATTATTGCGATCGCTAAAAGAGTTACAACCAGATTTAGTTCATGCTTCCTTAACCTTATCACCCTTAGACTTTGCGTTACCAGAAATTTGTCAAAAGTTAAAAATTCCCTTAGTGGCAACTTTTCATCCGCCTTTTGATAGTCATTGGCGTAATATCAAATCTAGCACTCAATATTTGACTTATAAACTTTATGCACCTTCTTTGGCAAAATATGATCAAACTATTGTATTTTCAGATTTACAACGAGATTTACTGATACAATTAGGTGTACCTGCGGAAAAATTAGTCATTATTCCTAATGGTGTCGATACAGAAAAATATACATCAGGCAAGTCTTTTTTTAAGGAAAAATATCCCCATCATCAACTATACGTTTATCAAGGGCGCATAGCGGTGGAGAAAAATGTTGAGTCTTTGTTAAAGGCTTGGAAACAAGCTAACATGAAACAAAATGCAAAACTCTTAATTATCGGTGATGGACATTTAACTCCCACCTTAAAATCTTTATATCACGAAGAAGATGGTGTAATCTGGTTAGGTGCTATAGTCGATGATGAAAAACGCATTGATATTTTAAGAAGTGCTGATGTTTTTGTTTTACCTTCTTTAGTAGAGGGATTATCTTTATCTTTATTAGAAGCAATGGCTTGTGGTTTGGCTTGTATTGCTACTGATGCTGGTGCTGATGGTGAAGTGTTAATTAATGCAGGAGTAGTTTTAAGTACTCAAGAAGTTACTACTCAACTAAAAACTATTTTACCTTTATTTGTTCATCATCCCGAAATGTCGAATTTATTGGGCAAAAAAGCGAGAAATCGAGTTTTAGAAAAATATACTTTAAGTGATAATCTCACGAAATTGGAAGAATTATATAATCAATTACCTTGTAGAAAAAAGTTTTTTTAAATGTATGTAAAGTTGTTAATAAATTTCATTTTTCTAGTTACAACTAATTTTTTTTTAAGGAATTTTTGAATAAAAGTAGCAGAAATCATACTCTATGAACTAACTAAATATTTCAAAAAAGTACTTATTTAAAATTAAAAGTTTCTCCCTTATTTAACCGTTAATTAAAACTTATATATTATCATAATTGTTATTTTTTGCTTTAACTTAATATCATCAATATTTTATAAAAAATTATATTTTGTCACCATTTTTATTGATAATCTTTAAAAGATTAATAAGCTGAATTTTTACCGATTTATGACTATATTCATCATTAGGGTGAGGAGGTTGCCCAGGTTTCTGAAAATAAGGGCGATCGCCTGTCATTTGTCCTGACTTCAAATCAACTTCTTTCACAAATTCATAAAAGAAATTATCATTATTTATAACCTCTTCAATCATTAAAGATAAAGCCTTTAAAGGAGTGTCTTGATAACGACTAATTTTATCATCTTCATTATTCACATAATCTTGTAAAACGGCTTGTAAAGCCCCTGATAAATCCTGTAAATTATTATTAATAAAAAAAATTATCTCTGTTTTTAATTGTAGGATTTTTGGCACTGGAGATTCCCCTTTTAAAAAGTTACCTCCTTCTCTACCAATTAATTCTGCTAAAGAGAATTTTCGATGCTCAATAATATCTGTTTGTAAATCAATATCTTGTGATGAATTTTCTTCAGAATTAGTCATAATTATTTTTCCCTAAACTATCTATTTTTATCTTAAATTAAACTATCATTTATTAGCTACTTCCTTTTTTATAACATTGAGAAGAATAAGTAACAAAAAAGTAAAGCAAAAAATGGTAAATTAGTATAGAAATCTTAAAATAACTCTTACCTATCAACTAAAATATGGAATGTATCGTCAATCGTCGGGCGAAATTTAGTGCGAGTCATCGTTACTGGTTGCCAGAGTTATCAGAAACGGAAAATCAAAATAAATTTGGTGCGAATAGTCGTTTTCCGGGTCACGGTCATAACTATGTGTTATATGTATCTATTATGGGTGAATTAGATAAATATGGCATGGTACAAAATCTTTCTAACGTCAAGAAAGTTATTAAACAGGAAGTTACTAGCCAGTTAGACTATAGCTATCTTAATGATACATGGGCAGAATTTCAGGTAACACTCCCTACCACCGAAAACATCGCTAAAGTAATATGGGAACGTTTGTCACCTCATTTACCATTAGTAGATATACAATTATACGAACACTCAAGCCTTTGGGTTAATTATCAAGGAAAAAATATGGAAGCCACTTTAACTGTTCAAACTCATTTTAGCGCCGCTCATCGTCTTGCGTTACCTGAATTAAGTTTTGAAGCAAATAGCGAAATTTATGGTAAATGTGCTCGTCCGAATGGTCACGGACACAACTATCATTTAGAAGTATCAGTAACGGGTGAAATGGATTCTCGTACTGGTATGATTATTGATTTAGTTGCCTTGCAAAAAGTTATTGATGATTATGTAGTCGAACCGTTTGATCATACCTTTCTCAATAAAGATATTCCTTACTTTGCAACGGTTGTGCCGACTGCCGAAAATATCGCTGTTTATATTGCTCAATTATTACAAGAACCTATCAGTAAACTAGGCGCAGAACTTGATAAAGTGAAATTAATTGAAAGTCCTAATAATTCTTGTGAAATTTTCTGTCGTAAATCCTCTTTAAATAATTCATCTAAGAATATGTCCAAGACACAACCTGTTTTAGTGTAAATTGACAAACATTAGCATTTTTTTTGTAAAGCTATGATCAAACCTAATTATTTTTATCTCATGGCTTTACTTACTACTATTATCGGTTTATTACCAAAGGTTGTTAGTAGTCAAGAATCGAAAATTATCAATCCTGATAATAGCCATCAATACTTTCTCACAGACATTATGTCTTGGCAAGAGGCAAAAATTTTAGCCGAAAAATTAGGTGGGTATTTAGTCACTATTAATGATTCTCAAGAGAATGAATGGTTAGTTAAAACATTTATCAAACAAGATACCGATTTTTTATGGATTGGTTTGACGGATTTTCAAGAAGAAGGGCGTTTTATTTGGAGCAATGATCAAGAAGTTACATATATAAACTGGTCAGAAGGTGAGCCCAATAATAACCCACTTCAAGGAGGAGAAGATTTTGCCGTTTTAAACGGTTTTAACAATCCTTTTAAGCGTTTAGTCGGCACTTGGAGTGACGCGCCAGAGAAGGCAAGACTACGAGGAATTGTCGAAATTCCCTTGTCAAATTAACGTATCTTGTTAGTGTTAAATCTTGGAAACTTGAACGGAAATACTACCTTTTTTAAGGCTACTTAATTGACGGAAAAGCCCTTTAGATAAATCGAGAGAGCAATTACATTTATCCCTAACTACACCAGTAACGCAACGATTTTGATGACAAATACGCAAATTAGTACCAATTTTAAATCGGTTACTAGCCACTGTGTTAGAATTTTGACTAAATCTTTGCCCATTAGCCATTTTTTTTCCTTGATAAGAATCAGAATAATAAGTAGCTGTAGTCCCAGCTATAGCGTGAGCAGGTGACAAGATAAAGCTAGAAACAATTAAAAGTTTAGTAATTAGTGTATTTTTTAAATTCATAGTTAAATAGGTAAAAGTACTCACTAAGTCTAGCGTAAAAAAAATAAACTATCAACTTATCAATATAATCAGCGAAACTTATCTATTTTTTGTCTATATTTGAGTTAAAGTTTTGAATATAGCAAAACAGGAGAAGATAGTATAAAAGACAAAGAAAAAATATATAGAATAATAACTTTTTCAGCTTTCCAAATATCTCCATCAACTCGTTTTCGGCTATACCTTGACAAGATAAATTTTTCATAGATAAGTAAAGATTTTTTTTGTTGCTCGATTATGTATCATTCAAGGGTAAATGTAACCACAGAGGGGAAAAAATGATTTATTTTTGGCAGGAAGTATATAATTTTTGTTGGCAAATAACCCACCGCATCGGAGAAAAGTTATTAGAAGATTTTGCCAAACTAGAGGCAACTCGTAAAAGTGATGGTAGTCTAGTTACCGAAGCAGATAAATGGGCAGATTCTGAATTTAGAAAAGCCATTAGGCAATGTTTTCCCACCCACGGCATTTTAACAGAAGAAACCGAACATATTTTACCTTATACAGATTGGTGTTGGGTGATTGATCCCATTGACGGTACAACTAATTTTACTAGAGGAATTCCCATTTGGGGTATTTCTATTGGCTTACTTTATCAAGGAATACCAGTATTTGGATTTGTCCATTTTCCCCAAATTCAGCAAACCTATCACGGTTATTTTTGTGAAAATACACATTTAAGTAGCCCCAAAGGTGCTTATCTTAATAATACTCGGATTTATACCAGTCATGATCAACCTAGTTTTAATCATGTTTTTATGTTATGCAATCGAAGTTTAGACATCTTGCAACATAATCTTCCCTGTAAAATTAGGATTACTGGAGTAACCAGCTATGACATAATCTCAGTGGCTTGTGGTGCTACACTAGGAGTCATCGAAGCAAGTCCAAAAATTTGGGATATTGCTGGAGCTTATCCTATTTTAAGGGCGGCTGGAGGAAATTTAGTTCATCTTGAGCAAAAAGTCAGTTTTCCCTTAACCAAAGGATTAAATTATGGTGAAGTCAGTTTCCCTTGTTTAGCGGTGGCAAGAGACAATTTGATTCCTATTTTTCAACCTTTTACTGAATTTATTAATAAAAAAGAATTAATTACTCATAATCAATAGGCTTTAATCTTTGTCACTATTATTTTATTTATTGTCAAGAGAAAAAAATATCGTTATTTTTACGTTTTATTTAACTAAATTTACGGCGAAAACGATTATCTATCTTAGCTTTTTTTTCTTGGTTACATTTAAGACAAAGAGTTTGTAAGTTACTAATATCATTACTTCCGCCCTTTGCTAAGGGTATAATATGATCAATACTCAAGGTTGTTTCATTCAATTTTTGTCCACAACTTTGACATTGATATTTATCTCGGTTATAAACATATTTTCTGACTTCTAAAGGAATAGGAATACGAGGAGTTTTACTCATTATTTTTAATATATTTACTCTATTTTTATTCTTCATCAGGAGAAAATTCTACGGTAATTTTTAACTTTAATTTGCCTTTTTGCCATCCTAATGCACCAACTTTTAACACTTCTACTTCTACACCATCATTAAGCCATTTTTTCCTACTTAAATTCTTTTTTTCATCATGTAAATCACTGCGAGAAGTATCGATTAATTTACACTTAATTCCTTCTATTAAATGACTTAATTTAAACATAGATTGATCAACATAAAATCTATGGACATCACTATCAATAATATTAATAGCATGATCTTCATTTTCTAAAGGTTTATAGTTATCTGTCATCTAAAATTTATTTGTTACTTTAATTATAAAATTATGACACAAACTTATCCTCCCTTAATTTTAATCAATTGATTTAAGACGAATTAGTTTATGTGTTTGCAATAGTAGTAATATTGAGTTAAGCCTAAAACTAAGTCCAATAATTAATTTTCAAAATAGTTAAATTATCTTAAATATTTCTATAAATTAGTTAAAAAAATTTCGATTTTCCTTGACTTTTTCTCTTTTTTTCGTCATAATATAAAGTATAAATATGATAATGGAAATCTGACTGTTTATCTTTAAAAATATAAAGCCTCCCATTATATAAATAATAACAAAAATGTCAACAGTTGTCAAGGGATTCTCTAAATTTTTATCTATTTTTTTTAATAAATACTTCAATAATTTTAAAAAAGATGACTTTAAATAAGTTTAAATTATAAGTAATTACTTTAATTCAACCTGTTATTAATAAATAATTTGATCATCTCTAAAATTAATAATAAATAGTCGCTTTTCTACCTAAATTTTTATCTATTTCTAAGTTAATTTTAATATAATTAGATGGCAAATAAGGTAATAATTCTGACCATTCAATAGCAGTTATTCCTCCATCAACTTCAATACCTTGCCAATAATTTTCTAAGTGTAAATCTTTAATATCTCCTTTATTTAATCTGTATAAATCAATATGATATAGTGGTATTTTTCCTTCTAAATACTCGTTAATTAAGGTAAAAGTAGGGCTAACAATGGCTTCTTTTATACCTAATGCTTCTCCTAATCCTTGAATTAAAGTTGTTTTTCCTGCTCCTAAATTACCACTTAACAATAAGACGCTATTAACTGTTAATTCTTGTGCTAATTTTTTCCCTAATTTTTTTGTTTCCCATTCATCTGCTAGGAAAATAATTTCTGTTTTTTTCTTACTCATATTAATAATTTTTCAGTAGATATAATAATCTTAAATTATTTCTCTTAAAATATACTTATAACTAAAAATAAATTATTAATAAATTAATTGTTATTAATTATCAATAGTCCATTAAAATAAGAATATAAAATTTATATAAAAAAAAGTTAATTTCCTTTTATTTTAAACTTCAATTTTATTCTATATGGAAGTTTATCAAATTTAGGAAACAAGTATATAAATATTATAATAGTTAGTAAAATATTAATCAAAATTGACCATGACTTCAACCTTAGTTAAATCTAATTCTATTTACTCTCCCACTATTACTAAGTTACCTAATGGTTTAACTATCATCGCAGAAGAAATACCTGTTTGTGCTATTAACCTGAATGTTTGGTTTAATGTCGGTTCTACGGTAGAATCTAATGAAATTAATGGTATGGCTCATTTTTTAGAGCATATGATTTTTAAAGGTAGTGTCAACTTAGCTAGTGGGGAATTTGAACGTTTATTAGAAGCTAAAGGTGCGGTAACAAATGCCGCTACAAGTCTAGAATATACTCATTTTTATTTCACTTGCACACCCCAAGATTTTGGCGATATTTTGCCTTTACAGTTAGATTTGTTGTTAAATCCTCTTTTTCCCCTTGAAGAATTTAACCGAGAAAAAAAGGTAGTACTAGAAGAAGTTAAGCGATCGCATGATAACCCTAGTCGTAAAGTTTATCAAAAAATGATGAACAATGTATTTCCTAATTTACCTTATCATCGTCCGATATTAGGTACAAAAGAAATTATCGAAACATTAACTTCTGAACAAATGCAGTACTTTCATAATTCATGGTATCAACCATCGGCAATGACAATAGTGGCGGTGGGTAACTTACCAGTGGAAGATTTAACGCAAAAAATCATTGATTGTTCCTCATTGAATCAAAAAATATTACAACCAGAAAAATTAACTTATTTACCCGAATTACCTTTCTCGAAAATAATCAGCGATGAATATACCGATAAATCCTTACAACAATGTCGTTTAATGTTAACATGGCGTGTACCGGGGTTAAATAGCTTATCTAAGACACTTCCTTTAGATGTTTTAGCGGTAATTTTGGGGCAAGGAAAACTATCTCGATTATTTAGGGATTTACGGGAAAATAAACGTCTCGTTACTAGAATTTCTGCTAGTAATATGACTCATCAAATACAAGGAAATTTTTACATTGCCGCACAATTATCTCAAGAAAATATACCCCAAGTAAAAGAGATAATTCTTAATCATATTGCGGATATTCAAAAAAATGGAGTGACGCAATTAGAGTTAAATCGAGTTTGTCAAAATGTAGCTAATCAGTTTATTTTTAATAGTGAAAAACCAAGTAATCGTACTAATTTATATGGTTATTATTATTCACAGTTAGGAAGTTTAATTCCCGCTTTAGAATATACAGAAAATATCCAAAAATTAACCGTAGAAGATATACAAAAAGCGGCACAAAAATTTTTAGATTTAAACGCCTATGGAGTTATTATTGCTAATAATGAATAGTAAGTTATTTTTATAGTAGCTATCGGTATTGATTTAGATTGGTAAAAAATCAAGAAGGGTTAGATACTTACTTCAAGCCTTTTAACCCCTTGATAAAATACAAATCGAAAGTAAACAAGGTTTGTGTATCGTAAACAAAACAAAAACCATGAGGAATTTATCATACCACATTGCCTAAATTTTATAGCATGACTTATAGACTAGACAAAATACTAAATAATGAAATTAATTTACTTTTTTATCCCTAATTGACGTAAAGACTCAAACAAAACCACAGAGACACTAACAGATAAATTCAAACTGCGTACATGGGGACTTGCCATGGTAATAAAACAAGTTGCATTACATTGCTGTAAAACTTCAGGAGGTAAGCCTTCGGTTTCGCTACCAAATAAAAGCCAATCATCTTCTTGAAATTCACACTCAAGGTAATTTTTTGCACCCCTAACACTCAAGCCAATTAGTCTTCCACCTTTTTCTTTAGCGGTTTTAATGAAATCTTCAGAACTTTGATGATAAGTTAGTTTTACATGAGGCCAGTAATCTAAACCAGCTCTTTTTAAATAGCGATCGCTAATTTCAAACCCCAAAGGTGCGACAAGATGTAATTCTGTTTGGGTAGCGGCACAAGTTCGGGCAATATTACCAGTATTAGGGGGAATTTGAGGATGTACTAAAACAATTTTTGCCATATTTTAAAAAGAAAGAATTTGTAAAAGTGAATCAGTTTTTCTCGTAAACTCCCTAGAATGAGAAAGGAAATTAATTTATTACCAAACAGGATCACTATAGAGATTAATGATAAATTTAGAAGTATTAGCAGGAATAGAACTAATACAAGCACAAATAGGTGTACCGTCTTCTAACTCAACTTCACAAGCATGACAATAACCCATAACGCACCCCGTAGGGATAAAAACACCCCCTCGTTTTGCTACTTCTAAGATTCCTTCCCCTACTTCTGCCATTACCGTAATATTATCAGGTAAAAATTTTACTTCAACACTCATAATTAATTGTTAATGTCAATATTCTTATTTTTGTTATCTTAAACCACCGCAGTATTATCAAAATTGAGAGGAATATCTTGAATTCTACCATCACCAATGGCTGCGATGGCTTCTTTTAAATCAACTTTACCTGTATATAAAGCCTTACCCACAATAACGCCACTTACTCCTAAAGATTCTAAAGATAATAAACTGAGTAAATCTGTTAAACAACTAATACCACCAGAAGCGATGATAGGTATATTAGTAACTTTAGCTAATTCTTTTAAAGCGTCTAAATTAGGACCAATTAAAGTACCATCACGACTAATATCAGTATAGATAATAGCGGCGGCTTTGTCAGAAATTTGTTGAACTAAATCTGTAGCTTCTATGGTGGAAGTTTCTAACCATCCTCTAGTGGCTACTTTACCGTTACGAGCATCGATGCCAACGGTAATTTTATGGGGGAAAGCCTCACATAATTCTGTGACTAATTCAGGATTTTCTACTGCCACAGTACCAACTATAGCTCTTTCTACTCCTAAATTGAAAAGACGTTCAACGGAAATGCGATGGCGCAATCCTCCCCCTACTTGAACAGGAATAGTTAAAGTTTCAACAATAGTTTGAATAATATCTAAATTAACCGTTGTACCTTCTTTTGCACCATCTAAATCTACTAAATGTAAGCGTTTAGCCCCTTGATTTTGCCATTGTAAAGCCACTTCTAAGGGATTTTCGTTAAAAACTTGAGATTGTTGATAATCCCCTTGATATAATCGAACGCAACGCCCTGCTAATAAATCAATGGCGGGTATAACTTCCATAAAAAACTAATCATAAAATTAAGAGAAGTTTAATTATATCACTTACGGTTATAGGGTTGACAAAAAAAATTACTCCTTAATCCTCCTGTTTGATAACAGTGAAGCCTTGGGAGTAAATTACACATCAATTCTACAATTACTTATTACTTATTAATAATTTAATCTCAAAAGAGGATTTAACCAATAATAAAGTCAGTATTGAGTAAAGTTGTAGTAACATTAACAGTAAAATATGCTTTATTAACGTTGTGTAAAGATAGAAAATATATTTCGACAAAAAAAAGAGCAGAATTATCAATTCTTACCCTTATTTTTATTATTAAATAATATCTTGGAATTTATGTTTTTAAAGTAAACCAGTATTAGCACCGGGGCGCCCTGTAACTAATTTAACTTTAACAATAGATCCACCCATTTTTTGAATTCTTTGTTGTTCTTTAAACCAGTTATCATAAGGAACTAATTTAGTAAAATAGGTATTTTGTAACTCTCTTTGAGTTCTAATTCTGGTTTGACTTGGTACACAAGCGGTTACTTGAAACATTCTCATGGGGATTTATCTCCTTGATGATTAAATCTCTTTTAAACTTTTTTGTCGAAAATTTAGTTTATATAAAAACAGTTAATTTTTAGTTCTAATTACTCAGATCTAAATCTCAATTTATGTAAAATTTTAATCATAATAGTTAGGAGTCAAGAGTCAATACTAAATCAATTAAGCCTATTTAAGTCTAACTAAACTAGCACTCACTCTGGACATTCCTAACACGATGGTTAAGTTTTAAGGGATTGTTACTATACGGGTAGTAATCAATTAGCTTAAACCAGAGGAGATGTAGTCGAAGTAAACACCCATTTCTTTACCAGCATCAGCACCAACTAAACTAGCGGTAACTTCTTTCATGGCTTGAATTGCTTGGATGGTAGAACTTACAGGTACACCTAAAGAGTTGTAGGTTTCTTTTAAACCGTTGAGTACGCGCTCATCTAAGATGGAAGCATCACCAGCTAACATAGCATAGGTAGCATAACGGAGATAGTAGTCTAAGTCACGAATACAAGCTGCGTAACGACGAGTGGTGTACATATTACCACCAGGGCGAGTTACATCAGAATATAATAAGGATTTAGCTACAGCTTCTTTTACGATGGTAGCGGCGTTAGCACTAATTACACTAGCGGCACGAACACGAAGTGCACCAGTTTGGAAGTAGCTTTTTAATTTGCCTAAAGCGTTGGCATCAAGGTATTTACCTTGTACGTCGGAGGAGTTGATTACAGCAGTAATTGCGTCTTGCATTGTTGTTTTCCTTTCTTCTTAATTAACTTTTGCTTAGTATTTTGCAGGACTAAAATTATTTAGCACTGATGATAGGGTTTAGGGATTGTTAATCTAAAACCTATTGCATTGCTCCGATAACATAATCGAAATATGCACCAGCTTCACCAGCGTCATCAGAAGACATCAAGCCAGTTGCAACTTCTTTCATTTCACGCACACTTTGAGCTACTGCACCTACGTCAGTACCTAAAGATTTGTACATTTCTTTTACGCCGACTAAACCGATTTCTTCGATAGGAGTAACGTCACCAGCTACTATTCCATAGGTAACTAGACGTAGATAGTAGTCCATGTCACGTAAACAGGTAGCAGTCATTTCTTCACCATAAGAATTTCCACCGGGGGAAACAATGTCAGGGCGTTTTTGGAATAAACGATCTCCTGCTTCTTTTACGATACGCTCACGAGCGCCGCTTAAGGTTTCAGCGATGCGTAAACGAGATTCACCGGAGGTTACGAATGCTTTGATTCTATCTAACTCACCTGGGCTTAAATAGCGTGCTTCTGCGTCAGCATTCACGATAGATTTCGTGACGATACTCATTGATGGATTCCTCCAAACAAAATATTAAATAGTATTTATTAATTTAACCAGAATTTTGATTCCACTGGTCAGGAAGTTTTGAAAATCTTATCTCAAGGATAGTTTTTTCTTTTCATCAGTATAACCGACTAGAGTTACAATTCCTGATGATTTTTTTTGGAAGAGGTTTAATTTGTCTTCGCAGATCATTGTGCGATATTAAGTCCACTTTTGCTTAATTTTCTTAATACTTTTTAACATTTGCCAAGGGTGTAAGACAAAAATTTTGGCAGTTATGGGTTATTCATCTTTCAAAATACTTGATATTGACAGTTTTGAGTCTTCCCTTGACAATTAATTTAGCAAGTCAATTTGTTAAGTTATTTTTCTTCAAAATTAATTTCATTGTTTATTTATGAATCTTGATCAACAATTATCTAGTTATGATTATTATTTACCTTCAGAATTAATCGCCCAAAATCCCGTCATTCCTAGAGATACTTCTCGTTTATTAGTGGTAAAGTCTCAGGAGACAATTAATCATCATGTTTTTTCTGATTTGCCCGATTTATTATCTTCTGGAGATTTATTAGTTTTAAATGATACTCTGGTAATTCCAGCCCGTTTATATGGGAAAAAGTCCACTGGTGCGCAAGTAGAAGTGTTGTTAGTGGAAGAGACAGAAAATAATTGTTGGTTGGCTTTGGTAAAGCCGGGTAAGCGTTTTTCTATAGGTAGTGAAATTATTTTTGGAGATATTTTAAAAGCCACCGTAATCGGTAAAGATGAGTCAACGGGAGGGCGTTTTTTACAGTTTGAGGTTAATCCATGTCAGTCTTTTTGGGAGATTTTAGATAAAGTAGGTAATATTCCTTTTCCTCCTTATGTTACGGAGTCTCAAGCTAATCCCCAACAATATCAAACTGTTTATGCTGAAAAACAAGGGGCGATCGCAGCACCTACGGCGGGGCTACATTTTACGGAGAGATTATTAACACAATTAACAGAAAAACAAATTAACATTGCGAAAGTAACTCTCCATGTGGGAATTGGTACTTTTCGCCCTGTAGAAGTAGAAGATATTTTAAACCATGAAATGCACCAAGAATGGATAGAAGTTAATCAAAATACCATTGATGCTATTAAGCAGACGAAAGAGAAAGGCAAAAAAGTAATAGCAGTAGGGACAACAGTAGTTAGAACTTTAGAGGGTGCATATCAACAACAACAAAAATTAATACCTTTTTCGGGTAAAACAAATTTATTTATTTATCCTAGTTATGAATTTAAAGTAATAGATGGTTTAATTACTAATTTTCATTTACCTAAATCTAGTTTATTAATGTTAGTTAGTGCTTTAATTGGTAGGGAAAGATTAATGAGTATTTATCAAAAAGCCATGGAGGAAAAATACCGTTTTTATTCTTTCGGTGATGGAATGTTTATCCAGATTTAGGGTGGATTTCATAAAAATTAGCTTCTATGTCGAAAGAAGCCCCATACTTTGTTTTCAACAAAAAATAAATCAAACAAGTGTGGGATGAATTTCGACAGATAAATAAACGTTCTATCTTGTCACAACGGTTGAAAATTCTGATAAGATAAGAACAACCGCACACGGGCGGATAATGGCGATAACCAAGCCATACACATAAATATAATTCTATGATACCGTGTATTTGACCTACGGAACGTGGGGTAAAGCCTATCGTCAGAAAGTAAGACTCGTTACTTCTCGGAGTAAAAAGCATTTCTTTGGGTAGGAAGTCAACACTGTAATTTTAATTCAGTGTGGGTAGTTCACATGAAAGTCACTCATGTAAGAGGTAACAAAGATTATTAGTTATTTTTATTAATTTAAAAATGTATAATTTCTAAATGTTTTAATACTTACCTAACACCCGATACCTCAAATCAACAATTAATCCTATTTTTGGGTAACATCAGTTATTAATTACTTGTTTTACTATCACTTGTGCTAATTCTTTAGTAGCGCCAAAAGGAGGGATAAAAATTAATTTAGTTTTGGTATTTTTTGAGCGTAAAACTATTTCTTGTTCAATCGTTTCTGTAATTTTACCAGAAAATAAAAAGTAAGGAACAATAGCTATACTTTCAGGATTATAATTAAGTAAATTATCAATAATATTGGCAAAATAAGGGAAAATTGACCAATAAGCGATATTAGCATTTAATTTTTGAGCGATGGCTTTTATTTCCTGATTTCCTTGGGTAATACTTGTGCCATGAGAGAGTAAAATGCGGTGAGTGGTAGGCTGTTGTTGATATTTATTTTGTAATAATGCCATTAAATCTTCACTTTTTCCTAAATGGGGCATCAATTCTAGGGGAATAGAAGAAGATAAACGTGCAATTTCGACTTGTTGAGGTATGTCTTGTAAAACGTGAGTGCCTGATAATAAGAATAAAGGTAATATTTTAAGAGTGGCATAACCTTTGATGGCACATTCTTGAGCAAAATCGCTAATCTTAAAGGATAAAGGTTGATTCTCTAACTCTAAATAAGCGGTAGTTAATAATGGTGAAAATCCTTCCTTACTTAAAAGTTTAGTAATGTTTTCTGTAAGTTTATGTAACTGATGACGATAGTTAGGGTTTCGACTACCATGAACAACAAAAATATAGGCGATCATAATTGACAATTGATAATAGATAATTGACAATAATAAGGGCAATTAAGAATATTGGTTTGACAATAGTTTATCTCTATTTAATTAAATATTATCCATTATTGCTTATAGTTTATTTTTATATAATATGGAATTATTACAGCAAAATTTACAAAGATTAACAGATAAAGTCGCTATCATTACAGGTGCATCCAGAGGTATTGGTAAAACTACCGCTATTGCTTTAGCCTCTGAAGGGGCAAAAATTGTAGTTAATTATGCTAGTAACAGTCAAGCCGCTGATAATGTTGTTAAAGAAATTATCGAAGCTGGGGGAGATGCCATGGCCATTGGTGCTGATGTATCACAACAAGAAGCGGTAGAAGCTATGTTTAAAGAAACTACCAATAAATGGGGAAGAGTAGATATTTTAGTCAATAACGCTGGTATTACTCGTGATACATTATTGTTGCGAATGAAATTAGAAGATTGGCAACAAGTTATCAACTTAAATTTAACAGGAGTGTTTTTATGTTGTAAAGCCGCTAGTAAAATTATGTTGAAACAAAAAAGCGGTAGAATTATTAATATTTCATCGGTAGCAGGGCAAATGGGTAATGCAGGACAAGCTAACTATAGTGCAGCCAAAGCAGGAGTTATTGGATTAACCAAAACCTTAGCCAAAGAATTTGCTAGTCGTAATGTAACAGTGAATGCTGTCGCCCCTGGATTTATCGAAACTGACATGACACATGGTTTACAAGCAGAGGAAATTTTAAAACTAATTCCCCTTAACCGTTACGGTAAACCAGAGGAAATTGCGGGAATGATTAGATTTTTAGCTGCTGATAACGCCTCTAACTATATCACTGGGCAAGTTTTTAATGTTGACGGCGGAATGGTTATGTAAGTAATTAGTAGGGTGGGCAATGCCCACAATCACTACGGTAGTTTAGTTATCTAAAAACTGTCAAAATCTTTAGAATTGAGAAGTATTTGATAATAAGCTAGGAGTCAGGTATAAACAGTTTACTAACCTCATCATAATTCCAAGATAAACCATCAGGATCTCTACTTTGACTCCATAAAGGAAAATCAGCCTCAGATTTACGTTTACCCACCGTGCTAGGATGTACTTCTAAACGTTTTGCTAATTCACTCTGAGTCACAGCATTATTATTAGTTTCTATTTCTACTGTAGAGGAATTTGCCAATGATTCTTCTGTGGGGTTAGGAATGGGAGAAAGTGAAGAAACAGGAGGAATGGCTTGGAGAGGAATTACTGTAGTTGTGGAAGATTTACTAGCTTCGGGGATGTTAGTGACAGATTCAACAACGGTTGTCGGGTTAGAAAATGAAGTGCTTAAATTAGATTCAGGTGCTAAGTCAATATCATCATCTGGCTCACTATCGTCAAATATACTACCTAAAGCGTTGGCAGTTAAGAAATAATAAACAATGCCTTTATTTTCATATAATCTTTTTACTGCACCATATTCTAAGGTTTTTTGTTCCAAATACCAACGGGCAGTTTTAGCATTCAAGTCAGTTTTAGTGGTAAGATCTACCACCGTTAAACAACCTTGATGGGCTTGAATTAATTGATTAAAAATAGGATTGATTTGTTCAGATAGTTGTTTGAAATGGTATCTTTGCCATATTTTATAGCCTAATGCGAAGATAAAAATACCAACGATTACAGGCCAAAAGACAAATAATACTATTGTCATTAACGCTAGAGGCAGTAACACCAAAAGGATACTGTTAGCACCACTATCTATTACTTTTCCAGTCATAGTGTTAAGTGGTTATTTTAATAAAAGACAATAAATCTTCTTGATTTTGTCTAAATACCTGATAATTATAGTTTAAAATTATTTAAAAATCAAAATTGAGTTTTGCACTTTGATAAAAATTTTGACTTCTAATTAATTCTCAGAAATTTCCTATTACCGATAATGTTTTGGTTAAATTTACCTTTTGAATTTTTAACCAGTTAATTTCATCAATGATTGCCCATTTATATCTTTCCCAAGCCTCTAATTGATAAGGATCACTACAAACAAACTCAAAATCTAATTCTTTTTTTTCTAAATATAATTTACAAGTCATGAAACGATGTTCTAATAATTTTAATCTTTCTTGAACTTCTAAATAACTAAAAAAGAAATATTTAATCATAAAACGAGAACGAGAATTAATCCAACTTTCATGAGGATGTTCTAACATTTTTTCATACCATTTCTCTTTACCTTCTGAAGTTATACTGTAAATTTTACGAGGATTATTGTTTTCTTCTTCCGTAAATACTTGAATTAAATGTTTATCTTCTAAACGTTTTAAAAGGGGATAAATTGCACCATAATTGACGCTAATACACCCACTCATAAATAATTCCATTTGTTGTTTAAGACGGTAGCCGTGGAGTGGTTCTTTTTGTAGTAATCCTAGGGTTGCTAACTCTAACATGAATTTTTTAAATTTTATATCAATTTGATATAGTATAATGATATAATAAATTATTAAAACTTTGCCATAAAACTTAATCTTTGTGTAACTGATATGGTTAATCCTAAATCTCCATCTCCTGTGGAAGAATCAAATATTGAAGAAGAATTACAAATTTTGTCTTCTCATCAAGAAACTAAGAAAAAAACTTTCTCCCGTTGGGGGTTATTATTCACCTTAATTTTTCTCACTGTAGTAACAGGAGGTGGGGTGAAATGGTGGTTAGCTAGTAACCATAAAGAAAATAAGCCTCCAGCAAGGGCGATGACTGGGCAACCTCAAGCTATACCCGTTAAGTTAGAAACTGTCACTAGCAAATCTTTAGAAGATAGTAGTACTGTAATAGGAACTTTAGAAGCTACTAAGGGTGTTACGATTAAGTCGGAAGTAGATGGAAGAATTACTCAAATTTTAGCTAGTGAAGGAATAACAGTTCAAGCAGGGGAGGTCATTTTTGCTTTAGAAAGTAATGAATTACAAGCAGATTTAGCCCAAGCACAAGCTCAATTACAAAATGCGGGGGCTCGTTTAGCACAATTACAAGCAGGAAGCCGAAAAGAAGATATTGCGGAGGCTAAAGCAGAGTTAAATCAGGCGAAAGCAAGGTTAAATAATGCTCAAGGAGGCGCTCGCCCTGAAGAAATTGCTCAAGCACAAGCTCAAATCGAGTCTGCTAAAGCGGAGTTAGAGTTAGCGGAAGATCGAGTTACAAGATATAAAAAGTTACAAGAAGAAGGAGCTATTTCTGAAGATCAATTTGCAGAAAGATTGAAAACTCAACGACAGGCTTTATCCTCCTTAACGGAAGCACAAAGAAGGTTAGATGCTTTAACTAAGGGGAGAAAAGCTGATGTCAAAGAATTGAAAGCAACGGTAGAACAAGCTACACAGAATTTAAGAAGATTAGAAAATGGAGCGAGGGTAGAAGAAATTGCTCAAGCTCAAGCAGATGTATCACAAGCAAAAGCAAGAATAAACTCTATCGATGTAAGAATCAAAAAAACTGATATTACCGCACCTTTCACAGGAATTGTGGGAGATATACCGATTAAAATTGGAGATTATGTTGATTCTGGGGATGATTTAACTACTATCACTCAAAATAATATCTTAGAGGTGAATTTCTCTATTCCTTTAGAGAAAGCAAAAGACTTGAAATTAGGTTTACCTGTGGTTATTTTAGATAGTCAAGGCAAAGGGGTATCATCAGGAAAAATTAGTTTTATTTCTCCTAATGTAACGGCTAATACTCAATTAGTTTTAGCTAAAGCTACCCTTGAAAATTCATCACAAAACCTGTTCAATCAGGGTTCAGTTCAAACAAAAATCATTTGGAATGAAGGACAAGGTATTGTTGTACCTGCCACGGCGGTGTCTCGTTTAGGAGATAAAACCTTTATTTTTGTGGCACAACCCATGGAAAATTCTACTCCTGACAAACCCCAATTTATCGCTCGACAAACTTTAGTTACTCTTGGTAGTCTTCAAGGTAATGATTATCAAGTTTTGGATGGTTTAAAAGTGGGCGATCGCATTGTAACCGCAGGAATTATGAATTTAAGAGATGAAACTCCTATTATGGAGATAGGAGATGGGAGATAGGAGATAGGAGATGGGAGATAGGAGATAGGAGATGGGAGATGGGAGATAGGAGATAGGAGATGGGAGATAGGAGATGGGAGATGGGAGATGGGAGATGGGAGATACTAAATCTTAGTCAAAAAATTAGAGTGCTATCTATCGTAAAAAAAATAATGAATAATCAACCTGCTAAAACTTTTCAAGATTTGATTGTGTGGCAAAAAGCTCATCAATTTGTTTTATCTGTTTATCGTCTTACTCAAAATTTTCCCTCTTCTGAAACTTACGGATTAACCTCTCAATTAAGAAGAGCATCTGTCTCAGTTCCAGCTAATATAGCAGAAGGCTTTAAAAGAAAAACTTTAGCTGAAAAAATAAGATTTCTGAACATAGCTGAAGCATCCCTAGAAGAATCTCGATATTATTTAATTTTAGCCAAAGATCTCAATTATGGTAATACAGAAATATTATTAATAGATCTTAATGAAGTAAGTAAATTACTATATTCTTACTCTAAGACAATTGAAACTCGTAACCAAAAATCCTAAATTTTATTCTAATTACTCCTATCTACTGTCTCCTATCTCCTAACTCCTAATATATATGTTTGTAGATTTTTTTATTAAACGTCCTGTTTTCTCCACCGTTGCCGCTCTAATTATCCTCTTAGTTGGTATGATTAGTATTGTTACTCTACCAGTTGATCGTTTTCCTGATATTAGCCCGACTCAAATTCAAGTTACAGCCCGTTATGAAGGTGCAGATGCGGAAGTGGTAGAAAATACCGTCACTAATATTCTCGAAAGACAAATAAATGGGGTAGAAGGTTTAAAATATATTTCCTCTACTAGCAGTAATGATGGCACTAGCAGTATTATCGCTACATTTGAAGCTAATCGCAATAAAGACTTAGCGGCGGTGGATGTGCAAAATCAAGTATCTATCGTGGAATCTCAATTACCTGATAGTGTAAAAAGAACAGGAGTTAGCGTCAGTAAACAATCTAATAACATATTGATGGGTTTTGGTTTGTTTAGCGATAACAAAGAATACGATAATACTTTTTTAAGTAATTTTGCAGATCGCTACATCGTTGATGCCATCAAAAGAATTGAAGGGGTTGGTAATGTTAGGATTTTTGGTGAAAGACGTTATGCTATGAGGCTATGGCTTGATCCGAATCGGTTGGCAAGTCGAGGATTAACCACTACGGATATAACTAGAGCGTTATCAGAGCAAAATATTCAAGTTGGGGCGGGGAAAATAGGGGCTGAACCAGCACCCCAAGGACAAGAGTACCAATTAGATTTAAAAGCTGTTAGTCAACTTATTTACCCAGAGGAATTTGAAAATATCATCATCAAAACCGATGAGAATGGCGGTATAGTTCGCTTTAAAGATGTCGGTAGGGTGGAACTTGGTTCTCAGGATTACGGGGCTTTCTTACGCTTTAGGGGCTTAGATGCGGTGGGTATTGGTATCTATCAGTTACCCGGTTCAAATGCTTTACAGGTGGCAAAAAAAGTTAAGACAGAAATGGAGATTTTATCAAAAGAATTTCCCACTGGTATTCAAGCAAAATTAGCCTTTGATACCACGGCATTTATTGAAGAATCCATGAAGGAAGTAGTTATCACTCTTTTAATTTCTATAGGTTTGGTGGTGTTAATTATCCTCGTTTTTCTTCAAGATTGGCGCACAACTTTAATCCCTTCTTTAACTATTCCTTTATCTTTAATCGGTACATTTGCCTTTGTTAAAGTCTTTGGTTTTTCTATTAATACTCTAACTTTATTCGGTTTAACCCTTGCGACTGGTTTAGTGGTAGATGATGCCATCGTGGTAGTGGAGCAAATTCACCGTTATATCGAGGAGAAGAATATGGAAGCCCATGAGGCGGCTAGTGAATCGATGAAACAGTTATTTGGAGCGGTTATTGCCACTTCTTTGGTGTTGATGGCGGTATTTATTCCCGTTGCTTTTTTCCCTGGCACAACGGGAGCGTTATATCGTCAATTTGCATTAACTATCGCCTTTTCTATCCTTATTTCAACTTTTTTAGCCCTTACCCTCACTCCCTCTCTGTGTGGTTTACTCTTACGCAAAGGGCAACATCCCCCTGCATGGTTACAAGGTATTTTCAATCTTTTTAATCGCTTTCTCGATTGGGTAACTCAAAAATATGATCAATCTTTACGATTATTAACTCACCTGAAACTATTTGTGATTGGTATTTTTATTGTTTTAATCGGTTTTACTGGGTGGTTATACGCAAAAACTCCCACGGCTTTTTTACCAGAAGAAGATCAAGGATACTTTATTACCATAATTCAAGCCCCAGAAGGAGTTTCTTTACAATACACTAGCGAGGTGATGAAAAAGGTAGAAGCTGAAATGTTACAAATGCCTGAAGTTTTGGCTACTTTTGCCATTGGTGGTTTTAGTTTCGGTGGTAGTACTCCTAATCAGGGAATCATTTTTACTCCTTTAAAACCTTGGCGTGAGCGTAGTAATCCTGATCAAACGGTACAAGCTATTACTGGTAAGCTATTTGGTAAATTTGCCATGATTCCCGAAGCTCGAATTATCCCGATTAATCCTCCAGCTATTCAAGGTTTAGGTACTTTTGGCGGTTTTTCTTTCCAATTACAAGATCGTCGTATCAATGTTGATTTAGAATCAATGGTAGCGACAATGGGGCAATTCTTGGGAGTGGCGAATCAAACCCCAGGATTACAAAGAGTTTTTACTCAATTTGCCGCTAATAGCCCTCAATTATCCATTGAAGTTAACCGAGAAAGGGCGAAACTTTTGGGAGTTGATTTCGATGATATTTTTACTACCCTACAAACGGCTTTAGGTGGCGAATATGTCAATGATTTTTCCATGCAACAACGCACCTATCGAGTATATTTACAAGCTGATCAACAATTTCGCTCAAATCCTGAAGATATTAATAAATTATACGTTCGTTCAAGCAATAATCAAATGATTCCGTTATCGAATTTAGTCACCGTAAAATCTGTTACTGGTGCGCAAAAGATTCAACATTATAACCTTTTCCGTGCCATTGAAATTAACGGCTCAACTGCCCCTGGATTTAGTTCAGGACAATCTATTACAACAGTAGATAATTTAACCAAACAAGTTTTTCCCCTCGGATTTAGCTATGAATGGACGGGTATTTCATTAGAAGAAATTAGTGCAGGAAATTTAGCCTTAATTATCTTTAGTTTAGGATTGTTATTTGTCTTCCTAGTTTTAGCGGCACAATATGAAAATTATATCGATCCTTTGATTATTATGTTAGCTGTTCCTCTTGCTATATTAGGAGCATTATTAGCACAAATGTTAAGGGGATTTCCTAATGATGTTTATTGTCAAATTGGGTTAGTTATGTTAATCGGATTAGCTAGTAAAAACTCTATTCTAATTGTGGAATTTGCTAACCAATTACAGGAAGAAGGTTTACCCATTGTCAAAGCAGTTATTGAGGCATCAAAACAGCGATTAAGACCGATTTTAATGACAGCAATTTCAACCTTAATTGGTATTTTCCCCCTTGTAATTGCTACAGGTGCAGGAGCTGGAAGTCGTCAATCTTTAGGTACTGCAGTTTTTGGTGGAATGTTAATTGCTACTTTTTTAAGTTTATTTCTTGTGCCAATTTTATATATAGTAATTAAAACTGGAAAGGAGAGATTATTCTCTAATAATAAGCTCAAATTAGTTAAATAAATTAACTGTAAAAAGTAGGGCAAAAAACAAAGATTACATATATTTTAATTAACTTAAGCTATACAAAAATTTATTTTCACTTTTGCTGATTAAGTGTTTTTGATCTTTGATGGAAATGAGATATTGATAAGATGTCTTTAAAAGTCTCAAGTATTGGGGATTTAGGGGAATTAAATAACTCCTAATTATTTATTTTTAGCTTGATTTTTAGCTTGTTCGAGGGCAACTTCTTTCATGGCTTCAAAAGAGTTACGATTAGATGCTCCTTCAATGGCTTTTACCGCTAAATCTTGGACTTGTTTTAAGGCAGAATCTAGTTGTTGTGAGAGATTATTTAAACGATTTTCGTTACTTAAAATAGTCGATTCTAAGGCTTGTATTCTGAGTTGATAATTTTGAGTTTCTCCTTCAATTTCTTTCTGTCTTAAATCGGTTTTTATTTTTGCTTGATAATTACCAATTCCTTTACCTTCTTCTTTAGCTTTTTTAATTTCTGTCTCTAATTTTGCCTCAAATTCTTCTACTTTTTGTTTGGCGATCGCATATTCTTTTTCTAGATTACTAAGATCTTTTTCTCGATTTTCCCATAGTTTTTGTTGTTGTTGACGAACTTCTTGTAAATCCTTATAAAGTTGATTTAATTCTTGTTCAAAATTTTCTTGATCTAGTTGTCTAGTTAAAGTTAAATTATATTGATATTCTTCGTTTTCTCGTTGTTTATTTTTAAGATAATTATCGTTACGAAGTTTAATTTCTCGTTGTTTATTTTCTTGTTCTTTTAGCCATTCTTTTTTCAGAGTATCTAACTCTTGTCCTAAAATTTCTTGTCTTTGATTATACTCATTAAATAAACTTTTAGTACTCTCATCATAAGTAGCTAATAAATTGTTTAAAGTATCATCTTCAATAGTTTCTAAATCGTGTAATTCTTGCAATTGATTTAACTCTAATTGAATATCATTTTCTAACTTTTCTAAAGTAGATGCTTCGGTAATTAATTGCTCCGAAAGTTGACTAACAGCACTACCAAAACCTATTTGTAACTGTTCTAAATTTTGGATGACTTGTTCAATATTATTAATTTTATTCATAGAGTTTAAAGAAAGATTTTCAGGAGGTTTAGGTACAGATTTTACGGGGGGATTATTGACTATTTTTTGAGCATTTTCTAAGGCTTTTTGTTGCACTTGAGATTGTTTTTGCCCTAATTCAACTTGCTTTTGTAAATTAGATTTTTCTTGTTCTAATTCTTGATAAGCTGCTAAAATTTCTGCTTTGGTACTTTTAGAATTAATGGACATATTTTTACCCTTTTTATTGTTAATAAAGTTTGTTTTTAAGACTTCAATTATTCATATTTATAACTTCTCTACTTACTACCTTAATCCTTTAAGTTTTAAGATTATAAGTAATTAAAAGCTATTTTTGCATAAGTCTTTAATCTTGATATAATTGTCGCCAATATATACCCTAATGATAAGAAAATTTAGGAGAATTAATTATTAGGTTGAAAAGCTCTTAAAGCTAAATTTTGAGCCTGATTTGTGGCGTTTTGAAGTTGTGTAATAATGGCTTCTATTTGTTCAGTTTGTTGCTGAATTTTAGCTTCTAAAGATAATAGTTTAAATTCATAACCTTGTTTAGTTGATTCCCATTCTTTTTCGAGTAAATTAACTTTAACTTGAGCTTCTCTATCAGCTTCTTTAATGGCTTCACCACGAGCTTTATTTACTTCTGTTTTAATTTGCTCTTCAAAACCTTCAATTTTTTTCTGATTACTATTAAATTCTTCTTCTTGACTATTTAAAATAGTTTCTCTTTCTTGCCAAAGTTTATTTTTATCTAAATCTGTTAACCGTAATTCTCTTTCTTGATTTCTTTTTTCTTCTTCATATTGATCACTTTTAATTTTTCTTCCTATTTCTAATTGATAGTTAAAATCAGCTTCTAACTCTTGTCTTTGTTGAGTTAAAAGTTCTAATTCTTCAGCTATTTTTATGGTAAATTCTGCATCTTCTTTTTCCCAGTTTTTACGGAATTTTTCTTTTTGTAAAGTTATATTATTTTGTGCTGTTTCAATTTGAGTTTCAAGAGAAGTTAATCTTTCTTGATGTTCTTGTCTTAAAATATATAAAGCATCAGCAACTAAACGAACTTTTTGCAATTGGGCTAACTTTTCTGTTTCAACAGTTATGGCTTTTTTTAGCTCTATTAAAACCTCAGATTCTGTTTGTAATCTAGTTGCTATTTCTTTAGTTAAATTACTAAAATCTAACTGTAAAGTAGCCATACTATTAACAATATTATTAACGGTATAATCAGCGACTTTGGTTAATAAAGCCTTATTTTTTTCTTTCTCTACGGCTTCTTCCTTTGTTTCAACTTTCGACTGTTTTAGTTGATATTGTGCGAATAATTGCCCAAAAGCTAACATTATTTGATCTTTACTTTCTTTGACTTCAACTTGACTCATAATAGCAAACTTGACTTTTTATTCAACATGACATTATCATGATAACTAATGTTGATTTTTTCGTCAACTAAAATAGTGGTTTTTTGTTCAAGGAGAAAAAAATGATAGAAATAATAGATTTTGGGATGTTAATCAAAGAAGCAAGAAAACAAAAAGGCTATACCCAAAGGCAGTTAGCGAAACAATTAGGCATTGATTTTACTTATCTTTCTAAGTTAGAAAATAGTCGCCCTGATTATGCACCAAAAGAAGAGTTAATTAGGAAATTAGCAGAGTATCTTAATTTAGATGAAGAGGAGTTAATCTTTTTAGCAGGGCGTATTCCTTCACAAGATGAGGACTTAATTAAGCAACATTATCAAAATATGCCTTTATTATTTCGACGTATGAGGGAAAATCCCGAATTTGCCGCTAAAATATTTCAACAAGCGCAACAAGACAGTTAATGACTTCGGTTGTCATAAAATCTGGATAAACAAATCGAGAATTTATTTACTGATTAGATTACAATGATCGAGATCATCTAAGTTCGATATAAACTAAAGAGTTAAAGCGATAAATCTATGCCACGTCGTGAAGATATAAACAAAATTCTTATTTTAGGTTCAGGACCGATTGTTATTGGACAAGCCTGTGAATTTGACTATTCTGGTACACAAGCCTGTAAAGCGCTACGAGAAGAAGGGTATGAAGTAGTATTAGTTAACTCTAATCCTGCCACTATTATGACAGATCCTGAGACCGCTGAACGTACTTATGTTGAACCTATTACCCCCGAAATTGTCGAGAAAGTAATCGCAAAAGAAAGACCTGACGCACTTCTACCTACAATGGGAGGACAAACTGCTCTTAATACCGCCGTATCTTTAGCAGAATCTGGAGTGTTAAATAAATATGGCGTTGAATTGATTGGCGCTAAATTACCTGCCATAAAAATGGCCGAAGACAGGGAATTATTTAAAGAAGCCATGGCAAGAATTGGTGTGCCAGTATGCCCTTCAGGTATTGCTAGTAACTGGGATGAAGCTAAAGCAGTAGGGGAAGAAATTGGTTCATATCCTTTGATTATACGTCCTGCTTTTACCATGGGGGGTACTGGTGGAGGTATTGCTTATAACCAAGAAGAATACGAAGAAATGGCGAAATTTGGGATTGATGCGTCTCCCATGTCTCAGATTCTCGTGGAAAAATCTCTTATTGGTTGGAAGGAATATGAGTTAGAAGTGATGCGAGATTTGGAGGATAATGTAGTGATTATCTGTTCCATTGAAAATATTGATCCTATGGGAATCCATACTGGAGATTCTATCACCGTTGCTCCCGCTCAAACTTTAACCGATAAAGAATATCAACGTTTAAGAGATTATTCTAAGGCAATTATTCGAGAGATTGGAGTAGAAACAGGAGGTTCAAATATTCAGTTTTCCGTTAACCCTCTCAATGGTGACGTTATTGTCATTGAAATGAACCCTCGTGTATCTCGTTCTTCTGCTTTGGCATCAAAAGCTACAGGTTTCCCCATCGCTAAATTTGCCGCTAAATTAGCCGTTGGTTACAGTTTAGATGAAATTTCTAACGATATTACTAAGAAAACTCCTGCTTCTTTTGAACCGACTATAGACTATGTTGTCACTAAGATTCCTCGTTTTGCTTTTGAAAAATTCCCCGGCTCATCTTCCACTTTAACTACACAAATGAAGTCTGTAGGGGAAGCTATGGCTATCGGGCGTACTTTTGCTGAATCTTTCCAAAAAGCCCTAAGATCTCTCGAAACTGGTCGTTTTGGCTTTGGCTGTGATAAACATGAGTCCTTACCTACTTTATCGCAAATTAGCTCTCAATTACGCACTCCTACTCCTGAAAGAATTTTTAGTGTTTATCATGGTTTTCGTTTAGGCATGAGTGTTGAGCAAATTTATGAATTAACCGCCATTGATCCTTGGTTTTTGGATAAAATGCAAGAAATTGTACAAATCGAAAAGTACATCAGACGTAAGCCATTAAAACAACTTACCTCCATCGAAATGCGTTTTATTAAACAACATGGTTTTAGCGATCGCCAAATTGCTTTTGCCACCAAAACCACGGAAGACGAAGTGAGAGATTTCCGTAAATCTTTGGGAATTTTGCCTATTTATAAATTAGTTGATACTTGCGCAGCAGAATTTGAAGCCTTTACTCCTTATTATTACTCCACCTATGAAGCAGGAGAAAATGAAAGTATCCCTACCGATAGACGCAAAGTCATGATTTTAGGAGGTGGCCCTAATCGTATCGGTCAAGGTATAGAATTTGATTATTGTTGTTGTCATGCTTCTTTCTCTCTTCAAGATGCTGGTTTTGAAACCATCATGGTTAACTCTAACCCTGAAACCGTTTCCACTGATTACGATACTAGCGATCGCCTTTATTTTGAACCGTTGACAAAAGAAGACGTATTAAACATCATCGAGGCGGAAAATCCTGAAGGAATAATTATTCAATTCGGCGGACAAACTCCCCTAAAATTAGCACTACCGTTGAAAAACTATCTTGCAGATCCTAATACTACCGTAACCACTAAAATTTGGGGTACTTCTCCTGATTCTATAGATACTGCTGAAGATCGAGAAAAATTCGAAGCGATTTTAGGTGAATTAGAGATTAAACAACCACCCAATGGTATCGCACGGAGTTTTCAAGAATCGAAAATCATTTCTAACAAAATCGGTTATCCTGTGGTAGTTCGTCCTTCTTATGTACTTGGTGGTCGTGGTATGCGGATTGTTTATAATGATGCTGAGTTAGAACAATACATGAAATATGCTGTGGACATTGAGCCAGATCATCCTATTTTAATCGATAAATTCCTGCAAAATGCCATCGAGGTGGACGTTGACGCTATTTGTGATCTGACAGGACAAGTCGTTATCGGTGGTATTATGGAGCATATTGAAGAAGCAGGAGTACATTCGGGAGATTCTGCTTGTTCAATTCCTTATATTACTCTTTCTGAAACCACTGTCAACACTTTGCGTACATGGACAGAAAAACTGGCACAATCCTTAAAAGTAGTGGGTTTAATGAATATTCAATATGCTGTACAAGGAGACACTTGTTACATCTTAGAAGCTAACCCTCGAGCATCCCGTACTGTACCCTTTGTGTCGAAAGCCATAGGACGACCTTTAGCAAAAATTGCTTCTTTAGTGATGTCAGGAAAAACTCTTAAAGAGTTGGGAGTAACAGAGGAAATTATCCCTAAACACGTTGCAGTTAAAGAGGCAGTGTTACCTTTTAATAAATTTGTAGGTACAGATACTTTACTTGGTCCTGAAATGCGGAGTACAGGGGAGGTTATGGGCATAGACAGGGATTTTGGTAAGGCATTCGCTAAAGCTGAAATAGGTGCTGGAGTAGCAATTCATACATCAGGTACAGTATTTATTTCCATGAATGACAGGGATAAAGAAGCCATTGTACCCGTAGCTAAAGACTTGGTGGAGTTGGGCTTCAAGATAGTTGCGACAGGCGGTACTAAAAAGGTATTACTTGATCATGGAGTCAAAAACGTTGAATTAGTTTTAAAATTACACGAAGGTCGTCCTCATGTAGTTGATGCTATTAAAAATAAGCAAATTCAATTCATCATCAACACTCCTAATAGTGAAGAAGAAACCCAAATGGACGGGCGTAAAATTCGGCGATCGGCTTTAGACTATAAGTTACCGATTATTACCACCATCGCTGGCGCTAAAGCAACGGTGGAGGCAATTCGATCTCTCCAGTCTGAACCTTTACAGGTTAAGGCTTTACAAGATTATTTCTAAGGCTTTTGGTGGGGTGGTGCTGACTGCCCTACTTTCTAAAAGATAATGGTAATATTATTGAGTATTGCCATGAAAAATATCTTAATATTTAACTAACAGATAGACATATTTTTTCGTTACGTTATTATCAAAAATTATTTCAGAGATGTTTATAAAGGTAAACTATGGCTTTATGGCGTTTATATTATCATCTTGTTTGGGGTACAAAAGATAGACTTCCTTTAATCTTACCTAAATATGAAGATGATTTATACAATTATATAATTGGCAAGTCTAATTATTTTAGTTGTATCGTTCATAGTGTTAATGGAGTGTCTGATCATCTTCATGTTATTGTTTCTATTCCTCCTAAAATATCTATCTCGGAATATGTGCAAAAAATTAAAGGCAGCACTTCTCATTATCTCACAGAAAAATATTTTTCCTCTTTTCAATGGCAAAAAGGTTACGGAGTTTTTTCTATTAGTCACAAAAATTTAGATCAAGCGATCAAATACGTCAAAAATCAAAAAACACACCACGCAAATTCTACGATTATTCCCATATTAGAAGATATAAAAAATCAAGACAATCCTCCTATTAAATATTCTGAAAAATAAGAACAAATTATAATCCCTTAAAAGGTTATTTAAAAGGTTTATATTCTTATCGTTTAAATATCAAGGATAGAATCCTATCTGAAATTATTCCTGATGATAAAACAATCTTAATTATTAGGGCAAAAAGTCATTATGGAGACTAATTTTTTATAAAAATATGATTTATTGCAAAGCAGTTTATTAGGCAATTCTATTAATTAATTGAAATTTAATGAGATTTTATGAAAGGTTTGATCGATGAAAGGGGTGCAGTTTGATCGAACTCTTGAAATTGAATGACAAAATAATTTGTGATCAGGTCAATAAATTATAAACTTTTTAATCTTGGGATTCTACTAATCTACCCGTAACAAATTTATGTAAAATACTAGAAATTAATGTTTGATAGGGTATTCCTTCTTCGATCGCTTTTGTTTGAATTGCCTCTAAGTCAAGGGAAGATAATCTTAATGTAATTCGTTTATCTTTTGCTAGAGTTGCTTTTGCGTAACTTTGTATTTGCTGAAGACGTGTCACATTTCCTACCGACTCCCATTCGTCATTCTCAAAGGAGGCTAATAAGTCTTTTTCATCATTGTTTAATTTATTCATAAATCTTTATCTAAATATTGTTTTGTCGCTTTTCGAGAAGGAATAATTGTTTTAAAAAAAATTTCAGTTTCCGTTTCCACATAAGGAATTAGAAAGCAATAATTTTGTATTTTGACGATCATTAACCGTTGATTAGGATATTTTTCTTGATTGGGATGGATATAGTCGTCTAAAAGATTACCTTGATCGATACTCCCTAACACAGTTTCAAAGGAGATTCCCCTTTCTCTTATTAATTGTTTATTTTTATCCTGATTCCATCTAACAACTTTCATAGATTAATTTTACATTTTTAGTCTGTAGAATGTCAATGTTAAAATAGTCAGTTATTAGTAGATTATATATGACTACTTTTTAAGCTTGATCGATAATAAAATTCCATTAATTAATTGAAGTTTGATGAGATTTTATGATACCTGAGTTCGAGATTAAAAATCTTTTAAAATAAAGGCGATGGAGTAATAATTGTTCAAATTTTAGGTATAAAAAATAATTAAATAAAGGTAAATAAGAGCAAAAAATAAATTGTTCATAAGTTTAAATTAATTCTTGTTACTATTTCCGCTCTATGAAACTTACTCAAACTTGATCAATGAGTCAAGTTCCCACTCTTCATGGGATGGACGTTCACTTCCTGCTTCAGGTGAATCCTTAATAGACTTGCCACTAAGTTGGTTTGACTCTCCACAGGCTTTACTTCCCCACAAGCTGTGGGTAGTTGGATATAACTCCAAATTAATACTAGCATTCAAATCACGATCTATTTTTAGACCACAATTTTTACACTCATAAACTCTTTTAGAAAGAGGCATTTTTTGTTTATTTTGACAGTTTGAAC
>Ga0210044_10000225_pt1 | contig 84115 bp, 81 predicted proteins | sample CryGey13umfilter_2_FD_183959 | JGI IMG/M metagenome (GOLD analysis project Ga0210044, IMG submission 183959) | Groundwater microbial communities from aquifer in Utah, USA - Crystal Geyser 4/9/14 3 um filter (SPAdes) (version 2) | ecosystem: Environmental > Aquatic > Deep subsurface >... | reverse complement strand
TATTACATCTATTTGGCAATTGCCGACCGTTTCAGCGGCGATCGCGGAAATGGCCGTGCACGGCTCGGCGCCATGGCGCCTGCCAGACGGCCGTCTCGCCAGAAATCAGCTTTTTGGGACAGGCTCCATGTACGAGACGTCAAAGCTGCGCCACCCCTGTTGCTGCATAAGTCCATGCGCCTGGCCAACTTCATCGGCGATCTGCCGCTTGTCCATGTAGGCCTCCGTACCCGCGGCATTCAGGTGTCGCGCCCGGGCGGCGCGGACGGCCATCAACCGCGTGACGTTCATGCGCAGGCCGATGGCCTTCCGCGGATCCAACTGCACCAGCTCGCGGAACAGCGGCACCCCGACCACCAGCGGGACGTTGGCCGCCTTGATCCCGTTGTAGCCCAGGTAGAAGCAGGTGGTGCTCTTGGCCACGCGCGAGATGCCGACGAGCACCACGTCCTGGCCCTCGTACTGGACCAGCGCGGCCTTCAGGTACTCCCGGCAGGTGTCGCCGCGGCCGTCGGAGACCACGGCACAGGGTTCCCCCGCCGCGGGGACGGCATCGCCCTCGTTCATTCCGTCACCTCCAGACCACTCGCCACGTTCCGGCCTCCTGTTTCACATCGCCCACTCGCCGCGGCTGGTCCGGCAGGATCAAGGCGTAGGTCCACTCGGGGCCCGGTCGATCGGCAAAAACAAGCTCCACTCCTCTGACCGCATCGATCGTCAGGGTGCACGCGGCTCCGCCGATGCGCGTGGGCACCTGCAGGCGGGGCCAATCCGCCGGCACATCCGGCCTGATCTCCACCAGGGGCGTGTCCGCGGTCAGATCCACATGCAGCCCGGCGTAGTCCTGCACGACGTTGCGCAGCAGCTCGGCCAGGGACCAGGCCTGGCTGGTGGCACCGCCGAATTCGTCGTTGCCGGCGGCTTGCGCTCCGTCGCGGATCTCCTGCAGGGTGCCCACGGCGCCCTCGTCCAGAATCTCGTCCATCAGCATGCGCGTCTGGCCGAAGCCCGCAGCCGGATCGTTGAGCGCCGAGATATACGCTCCCGACAACCACAACCACACGTCGCCGTTGTGGTAGGCCTCGTCGTAGTAGTAGTGCGCCAGGTCCAGGTGCCGCGGGTGGAAGGCGGGATCGTCGGCCGTCAGGGACTGCACACCCCAGGGTTTGACCAGGTCGGCACACTGCCGGGTGACGGCTTCCCGCTGCTGCACGGTGAAGAGAGTCGGCGAGGCCATCACGGCCAGCAGGCCGTTGGGCCGCACCTGCCGGTCGGGACTCCCATCCGCATTCAGATGGTCGACCAGCCGCCCGTCATCCCAGAATTCGCGGCCGAAAGACTCCGCCACCTTGCCGGCCAGGGCGCGGTAACGGGCGGCGCGGCCGGGATCTTCCAGCGCCCGCTCGGCGAGGCCGGCTCCCGCCAACAAACCCCGGTACCACAGGGCCTGCACCTCCACGGCCCGATTGCCGCGAGGAGAATAGGGATGCTGTTCCCCGCCTGCGTCCATCCAGGTCTCGCCGTCGCCGTGGGTCAGGAAGCCATGGTCGTCGACCGCCGTCGCCAGGGCGCCCTCGATGGCCCGCATCACGACCGGGGCCATCTCACGGGCGAAACCGTCGTCGCCCGATTGCTGCCACAATTCATCCAGGGCGCGGGCGAACCACCAAGTGCCGTCCACCCCCGCGTACTGCACCTGGTCCACGGTGACGAAATTGGGCACCCGGCCCAGGCGGTCGCTGCCGGCGGTGGTGTCCTGGTAGGTGGCGAAGGAACGCAGCAGGGTGCGCGCGGTGGCGAAGTCCCCGTCCACGATGCACGCGCCCGGCAGGCTGATGAAGGTGTCGCGTCCCCAGTAGGTGGTGAACCAGTAGAAGCCCGCGTAGATGCCCGGACCGCGCTGGTCCATGATGAGACCGTCCAGCGAGACGCGCGCCCAGGCCAAGGCCATATCGTCTCGCGCGACGCCGCATGACGGAGCCCGCTCGTCGACCAGGGCCTGCAGACGCTCCCGTCGCTGCTCTTCCCGCTGGCCGGCTTCGGCCTGCAGCGTCCAGGCCCGCAGGGCGGCGTCATCGTCGCCGGTGTCGGCCGCGAAGGTCACCAAAACATTGCCCCCCGGCGCCCGCGGGGGGATGTGCCCCACGACGGCCCCGGGAACATAGGGGGTGGCGTGGTCCATGGCCTTGCGGGCACGCCCCTTGGGGTAGTCGGTGGGCAGGTAGCGGCCGTCGGCCGCAAAAGTGTCGGCCCCGCGCACCGCCACCGCCAGCCAGCGGGGATGGGCCGGATCGGGCTCCTGGTTCAGGGCGTCCTGCCGACACACCCGCAGCACCCCGTCTTGCCAGCGGACCTCGTAACCGGGTTGGGCCACCTTCCACAAGAAACGCATGTCGATCCGGGGCAGGAAGCGGAACTCGCCCGCCGGCACCCCGTCGTACGACACCTGAAAACCGTTGGCGTTGTCGAACAGGACCACCGTTTCGGTCACGACCGAACCATCGGCCAGCCGGTGATGGCGCACCAGGCGATCCGGGGTCACGACGGCCTCGAAGGCCGTTGATGGGCCGATCTCCGTGCCGTCCTCCAACTGCAAGGTCCAGCCGTCCACCAATTCGTGCATGGCGATATAGAAGCCGTGGTAGCTGCGGGTCGCCGGACCGATCGCTTCGCCGGCCAGGTGGGCGGCGCCCTTGTCGGTGAAGATGTACTCGCGCAGATGGTCCGTCGTGACGGTGAGCGCCATGTCGTCCAGGGTGACCGCCTGCGCGCCGCAGGCCAGAAGCGCGGTCAGCAAAACGGCCGCCTGCCAAGGGATTGCCCTCACGGCATCCTCCTTCGGGGAAATTGGCTTGTTGTCGCTTTCATCGCGGAGCATCATACCAGCAAAGGAGGGACATCATGTTCAAAAGAATCCTTGTCCTGACCACCTCGAGCTGGTCGCGCATCAAGACCCTCTACCGCTAATTGCGAGCGGGCTCCCGACCCGAGGCCGGGAGCCCGCTGCGTGTGGATCGACTTTCCCTTACCGGACCATCAGCATCTTCATGGTCTCGTTCACACCTGCGCCGCGCAGGCGGTACAGATAGACACCCGAGGACAGCGGCAAACCGGTGTCGCCCCGTCCATCCCAGATTCGCATCTGGGGTCCACCGCCCACGAACCCGTCCACCAGGACCCGCACCAGGCGGCCCTGCATGTCGAAGATCTCCAGACGCGCGTTCCCGCCGTCGGGAGGCATCGTGAAGTGGATCACCGTGGTGGGGTTGAACGGGTTGGGCGCGTTGTAGAGCATGCCCGACTGCTCGGGAACATCGGGCACCATCGACACCAGGTCTTCGTACAGCGCGAAGGCCATGTCAATGGACTGGCCGGCGAATTGGTGCTGCGGCGGATAGCGGAGCTCGGACCAGGGTCCGGGATACGGCTCGTTGCCGACACCCCACGTCGCGTCGTCGTTCCAGTGAACCAGGCTCGTTTTCCAGCCGAACCAGGCGAAGGGATCCACCGGACGGGCCTGGACGTCGAGCCAGTACACCACCGGTTCCTGCTCGGCCCCCTCTTGATGGAAGGCCTCGTGCGGGGCCACGTGGAAACGGTAACGCCAGCAATTGGTGTCGCCGGGGTAGATGGAGTCATCCGGCGGGTTCAGCCAACCTTCTTCCAGCACGATGGGCACCGGTTCGACCTTGAATTCGCCGGGCTGGAAGGTGTGGACCCACAGGACCTCGCCGGGTTGGCTGTAGTTAACTCCACCGATGCCGGCGGGGATATCCTTGTGGAAGCTGAGGGTGAAGACCACGGCCCCGGGGTCGTCGTCGAATGGTTCATAGTCGGCCAGCCAGGAACCCCAGATGTGGATGTCGGTCACCGGGCCGCTGCGGTCGCAAAGGAAGTCGTCGGCCAGGATGTAGGCCGGCAAGCCGGGCGCTGCGGTCACGTTCACGTCGATGCCCGTGACGTCAAGATCCGGATCCTGGATCCACTTGAATGCATAGCGATCCGCGATATGGACCTTGTAGTCCTCGACCTCGCCGTCGGGGATCGCGCCGCTGGGAAGGATTCCGTCCGGACCCAGGCCGCCGGCTGAACTGAGCCGGAAGCGTGCGAAGGTGTCGGAGTTCTCGGCCACCGCTGCCGGAACGTTGAACGTCAGGTTGTTGATGCCGGGAGTGAGCGGGACCGAGCTGAAGATGACCTCGCTCGCCTCCCACGACCCGCCGGCGTTGAAGTCCACCCAGGCGTCGAGCAGGCCCGCGGCCGAGGCCGTCACGTCCACGGTGGCGGGCTGGTTCGGCTTCAACACCGAGGTGAACACCACGCCATCCTCGTCGGCGATGCCTGCCATGTCGTCGCCGGTGGCGGTCGCGTTGGGTTGGCCGTCGGGTTCCGCATCGACCTGGATCCCCAGCATCAGGTTGGAAACCTGATGGTAGGCGCCGTTGCTGGCCAACAGGGTCGGATAGGTGGGATCAGGCGCGTCGCCGAAGTCGTACTGGTCCTGCTGGGCCGGGCCGTTCAGGACGAAAGCCAGGTCGATGGACAGGCCGGCGAACTCGTGCTGGGGCGGGTAGAACAGTTCCCGCCAGAGCGTGGGCATGGGGATATCCCCGCTCCCCCAGACGGCATCGTCGTTCCAGTGGTTGTTGCTCGTCTTCCAGCCGAACATCTCCCCCTGTTCCCCGTGGGGGAAGGCCTTCACGACCAGCCAGTAGACCACGGGGGTATCTGGGCTGCCGTCCTGGACGAAGGCCGTGGCCTCGTCCACCATGAAGTTGTACTGCCAGCACAGGGCGTCGCCCAGGGGCAGGTAGTCCTCGGGCGGATCCATCCAGCCTTCCGGGCCCTGCCAGTACAGACGCGTGGCGAACGTGCCCTGCTGGAAGAACGTCTCCCAGAGCGGGTCCCCCGGAATGCTGTAGCCGTCGGGGTTCTGGTTGGCGGGGATGTCGGAGTAGATGGCCACGTGGAAATCCAGGTTGCCGGGATCACCGAGGGGAAACACGTCGCCCCGCCAGGACCCCCACAGGTGCAGTTCCGTGATGGGGCCCTTCGCTGTGCAGAGAAAGTCGTCGGCCAGCAGGTAGTCCTGCGGATAGGGCGAACAGTTGACGTCGATTCCGGTGGGGTCGAGATCCGGCAACTGGACCCATTTGGCTGCCATGCCCGGATCCCAGTCGGCGAAGAGGGGTAGGGAAAAGGCGAGGGGCAACACGAGCCCCAGGAGCCAGAGCCTGTGTTTCATGGGGTTACCTCCCGTGATCGAACGCGCGGCTCCACAGCCCGGCATGGCGTTTAACCGGTTGCGGAACCATCGCTTGTACTCCCGCAAAAAAGCGGGAAAACCCCGCCCGCACAGGCCGGCGGGGTGGGGCAACGATCACGGTGGGAATGAACGGAACTGATGTGGAGCCAAGGCCGCGACGCCCTGTCCGGTCCCCCGGGGGATGATATCACAAGTCCAATTTTTTCGCCACCAGGGAAAAACCCCCAGCCCGCGCTAACGATAGACAATCGCCGGATACCCCACCCAGTGCCGCAGGGTGTTGGGAGCGGTCACGCCCAGATATTGCGTGTCGCATTCCAATCGACCATCGGTCACGCTGTCGCCGTAGCGCAGCAGGGTGCCGGTCAGGGGCTCGGCACCCAGGTCGGCCTCGAGCTTTTCCGCCACGGTCAACCCGAAGGGAATGGAATACAGGCCGCACCAGGTGATCTTGTAGGGATAGGCGGGATAGTCCTCGCCGTCGCGGTCCCACACCCGCCGGATGAACCCGTCGATGGCCGCAGGTCCCAGGGCGCCGGCCAGAGTGGTCTGGGCCAGCCGGATGTCCTGGTCCCGGGCGGCGGCATGGCCGGCCTCGTCGCAACCGAATTCGTCGTAGGGATGGTCGCCCCAGCCGTCGCAACCGTAATGAACGGCGTCGGCGGAGATCATCAGGCCCAGATCCTTGCCCGGAGTCCAGCCGCGCTCCCGGCAGATGCCGGCCAGGATGCCCGCCAGTTCGCCTGCGAGGGAATCGAGATGTGCGGGCTCCATGCCCGGCACAAGGATGGGCACGAAGGTGAAATCCCCGGCCCCGGCTCCGATCCACGGCAGCAGCGCCTCCACCGAATGCTCCTCGGCGTGCCGCTCGCGTGACACCTCGGCGCCGTCGCCCAGGCGCGCGAGCAGCTCCACGCGCAATTTTTCGTCAACCGGGAAATCCTGACCCGCGACGCGCCAGGCGTCGTAATCGTCCAACAGCAGGCGGTCGCGCACGCCGAGTCGCCGGCACGCGTGGCACACCCCGAACACCACCCAGCGATCGGCCCGCAGATAGGGCAGCGCGTGAACGGCGGTGCGCCCGGCATAGAGGTAGTCGTCATGGGGCAGGATGGCGGCCACGGCCGGCCAGGCGGAGCGACGCTTCAGGGGATCGTTCAGGCCCTCGGCCGTGTTGGCGGCGTAAAGGACCCGGGCGAAATCCTCGCGATCGACGGCGAACCCCACGGTGTCGAGCTGGGCCCGCACCAGCGGCGTCGTTTCGGCGCGGGCGGTGAACCCGGCCGACAGGATCATCAGAACGAACGCGCAACGGATCAGCTTCATGACGGAACTCCGACTGATTCCCGGCAGACAAGGGAGCGAGGGAATTCTCCTGATCTCAAGACTCCACCGGGCAAGTTGTTCAATCCGCTTCGGGGCCGGCTCCACCGTCGAGCGCCTCGCGCAGGCCGGTCGCCAAGCTGTGCAGCGATACCGGTTTGAACATCAACCCGTCCCCGATTCCCCCCAGCTCCTCCCCGTCGATCTCGTCGTCGATGTAACCGGAAGCGAACAGGATTTTCAGGGCCGGCCGCAAGGCGCGGGCTCGACGGCCAAGCTCGTCGCCGCTCATCCCCGGCATGACGACATCCGAGAGCAACAGATCGAGATGGAGATCCCGGTCCTGCAGGAACCGGAGGGCGGTGTTGCCGGAATCCGCGACCACGGTCCGGTATCCCAGCTTTTCAAGCATGAGCTTCATCACCCGGCGGGGTCCCGTGCACCGAACTGGTGGACACCCGGATCCGCCCACCTTGCGGCATGGCGTCCCGCGCGTTGAGCACCAGGTTCATGAGCACCTGTTCGATCTAACCCTTGTCCGCCAGAATGGGACCCACATCACCGGAAAGATCGAATTCCAGACTCACATCTTCGCCGAGGACCCGCTCCCATACGCTCGCCGGGTCCTTGATGTCCGCGTTCAGGTCGAGGGGTTCCTTGGTGAACACATCCTGGCGGCTGAAGGAGAGCAGCTGCCGAGTCAAGCGGGAGCCGCGGTCGCCGGCCTGCTGGACTGCCATGAGATTCTCCCGGATCGGACTATCGGCAGGCAGATCCATGACGGCCAATTCCGTGTTCCCCACCATGGCCATCAGGATGTTGTTGAAGTCGTGGGCGATCCCCCCGGCGAGGCGTCCGAGAATCTCCATTTTCTGGGCGTGTTCGAGCTGCCGGGTCCTTTCGCGGACCTTGGCGTCCAGCTCCCGGTTCAGATGGGACAATTTCTCCAGTGAATCCAGGACGTCCAGCCGCATCCCCATAATTTCCGCGGCCCGGTTCAACAGCTGAACTTGATCTTGCGGGTCGTCGGCGAAGCCTTCGCCCGCGAACAGGAAACACCCCGGCTCGGACCGGGATCCGGGAGCGGGAATGAGAACCACCCCCGTGACCTGGGCAGCTGATTCCCCGTTGTCCGGCAGACCGACCCGCGCAGCGGCCTCCCCCCGGAGAATGACCATTCCCTGCCTGGCCTCAGCCTGGACCCGGGGATCCAGCCGGATCACCCCGCTTTCCAGGTTCTCTCCGTGCAGGCAATAGCAGAAATCCAGATCCAACCCCTCCTCGCGCCACCGGCCGTAACCGGAATACGGGATCTCCTTGAGGATGGCGATCTTCTCCAGACCACGGGCCAGCAGACCCTGGGGCGTATCGGCGGTCGTCACCTCGGCCGAGATGTGCCCGAGGAGAAAGATCTCCTCCGCGCGTTCCGCCGGCATCTGGTTTTCCAGCTGCAGCTGGCGCAGGATATCCTCGTTGCGGTCCGTGGTTCCCTCGTCATTTCCGGGGCTCATGGTCACTCCAGAATTTGCGTAACGACGCGGTGACAAGATCGGGTTGGTCGATCTGAATATAGTGCCCCGCCTGGGACACCCTCAGGAGAATGCTGTCGGGGATGTCCTCGCCCAGGCGCTTGGAGATGCCGGACGACAGGTAGCGATCGTCCTCCCCGCGCACGATCAATGCCGGGAGGTCGAGTCGACGCAGGGAGTCGGAAATTTCGGTGAGGTTGTGGTTGTCCAGGCAACGGGTGAAGTGGAGAAAGGCCTTGCGCCCGGTGGCGGTTTTCAGCGGGGCCGTGAACTTCCGCATCAACTCGGGGGTGAGCTTTTCCCGGTCCCAAAGTCCCCGCAGAACGACCTGCCGGAACAGACCCTTGTCCAGGCTGGCCATGAGCAGCTGCTTGATGACCGGAGCCCGCAGGGATGTGATGGGTTGGACCGGCCAGAAGTCGTATCCGACCGTATTGAGCATGGCCAGATCCAGGAGCCTGTCCGGATGTTCGACCGCAAAGATCTGGGCGATGCCTCCGCCCAGATCGTGACCAACCAGATGAAAGGGCGGCAGGTCCAGGGCTCGGGCGAATCCCTGCAGGCGCGCGGCATGGTCGGTCAGGGAGTAGGAAACATCCAGGGGCATGTCGGAGTCGCCGCAGCCCAGAAGATCCAGGGCGATGACATCGTAATCGTAGCTGAGGTTGGCGCTGATTTCAGCCCAGATGAAGGAATAGGTCGTGATTCCGTGGACCAGGATCACGACCGGACCCGACCCCGCCCTGCGGTAGGCCAAACGGTGAGGTCCCACATCGCAAAATTGGACAGGGAATTCTTGATCCATGCCTTCTCCCCCCCTGGAGCCGGGTCACGGGTGATCCGAATCGCAGCGTAGACCCTCACCCGCGATCTGTCAGGCGGAATCCCCCGGGCTCAACCGACGGTGGCCGATTCCCCGGTCGCACCGCCCGCCGTCGTCAGCACAAGCCCCTCTTCGCCGACCCCCACCTTGACCACCGTATCGGATCGCACGTCCCCCGCCAGAATCAAGTCCGCCAGAGGGTCCTGCACCTCCCGCTGGATCACCCGTTTGACCGGACGGGCGCCGAAGGCCGGGTCGAAGCCCAGCTCGGCCAGGCGCAACACCGCTTCGTCGGTGACCTGCAGGTCGATGTTCTGTTCCTTCAGGCTGCTGTCCATCTTGGCCAGTTCCAGGCGCACGATGGTGGCGACCATCTCCCGCGAGAGGCTGCCAAAGCGCACGAGGCCGTCGAGCCGGTTGAGGAACTCGGGCCGAAAATGCCCCTGCAGCGCCGCGATGACCCGGTTTTCCCGCTCCAGGCGTTCCTTTTCCGTTTCCTCGCGCCGCGGCGGCTCGAACTCGCCGTTCTGACAGAGGTTGCTGGTCATGATCACCAGGGTGTTGCGGAAATCCACCACGCGCCCCTTGCCGTCGGTCAGGCGACCGTCGTCCAGAAGCTGCAGCAGCACGTTCATCACTTCGGGGTGCGCCTTTTCCACCTCGTCCAGCAGGATCACGCTGTAGGGGTGGCGGCGCACGGCCTCGGTGAGCTGTCCGCCCGCCTCGTGGCCGACGTAACCCGGCGGCGATCCGATCATGCGGGCCACCGCGTGCCGCTCCATGTATTCGGACATGTCGAGACGGACCAGGTGCGAGTCGTCACCGAACAGTTGCTCGGTGATCGCCTTGGCGAGTTCGGTCTTGCCCACGCCCGTAGGACCGAGAAACAGAAACGACCCCATGGGGCGGCTGCGGTCGGTCAGCCCGGCCCGCGACCGGCGGATGGTGCGGGCGACCTTCTCCACGGCCTCCTCCTGACCCACCACGCGGGTTTCCAGGCGCTGCTCCAGCTCGCGCAGCTTGGCCATCTCGTCCTCCACCAGCCGCTGGGCGGGAATTCCCGTCCACCGGGCCACCAGCTCGGCGATGTCGTCTTCCTCGACCTCCTCCTTCAACAGGGGCCGCTCGCCCTGAATGCGCTTCAACTCCCGGCGCGCCCCGTCGAGGCGTTGTTCGAGCTCCTTCATCCCGGAATATTTCAATTCGCTGGCCCGGGCCAGGTCGCCGCTGCGCTCGGCGCGTTCCATTTCCTGCAGCAGGTTATCCTGGTCCTTCTGCAGCGCCCGGATGACGTCGATGGCGCTCTTTTCCTGCTGCCAGCGCGCCTTGACCGCGTCCAGATCGTCTCCCAGTTCCGCCAGCTGGCGGTCGATGGTCTCGCGTCGAGCCACCGCTCCCCTTTCGGTTTCGTTTTCCAGGGCCAGACGCTCCATCTCGAGCTGGTTGCGCTGCCGTTGCAGGTCGTCCACCTCCGACGGCACCGAGTCGATTTCCATGCGCAAGCGGCTGGCGGCCTCGTCCATGAGATCGATGGCCTTGTCCGGCAGCATGCGGTCGGGGATGTAGCGCTGACTCAGCTTCACCGCCGCGACGATAGCCCCGTCGGTGATGCGAATCCCGTGGTGGACCTCGTACCGCTCCTTCAACCCGCGCAGGATGGCTACGGCCTGTTCCCAGGTCGGTTCCTCCACCAGCACCGGCTGGAAGCGGCGTTCCAGTGCCGGATCCTTCTCGATGTGCTGCCGGTACTCGTCGATGGTCGTGGCGCCGATGCAGTGCAGCTCGCCGCGCGCCAGGGCCGGCTTGAGGATGTTGGAGGCGTCCATGGCGCCGCCGGTGGCGCCCGCGCCCACCAGGGTGTGCATCTCGTCGATGAACAGCAGGACCTCGCCGGCCTGGTCGGTCACTTCCTTGATGACCTTTTTCAGCCGGTCCTCGAATTCGCCGCGATACTTGGTCCCGGCGATCAGGGCGCCCATATCCAGGGCCAGGACGCGCTTGCCCTTCAGCCCTTCGGGCACGTCGCCCTCGACCAGGCGGCGGGCCAGACCTTCGGCCACCGCGGTCTTGCCCACGCCGGGCGAACCGATGAGGACGGGGTTGTTCTTGGTCCGTCGGCTGAGGATCTGGATCGTGCGGCGGATCTCCTCGTCCCGGCCGATGATGGGGTCGATTTTTCCCGCGCGCACCTCGGCGCACAGATCGCGGGCGTACTTGTCCAGGGCTTCCTCGGCGCCCTCGCCGAGGCCCGATTCGTCGTCCCCTCCGTAAGGCTGGTCTGCGCCGGCCTGTTCCAGGGCTTTCTGCAATTTCCTGGTGGTGACGTCGAAGGTCTGCAGCAGGCTGCCCGCCCGCCCCGGGTCACTCGCCAAAGCCAGCAACAATTCCCGGGTGCCGACCATGCCTCCCGACGTCTTCGCCAAGGACTCCGCCTCCAGAAACAGTTTCTGCAATTCCCGGCTGGGGCTGGGCACATCCTGTGCTGCCACCCGGGGCAGGCTCTGCAGCTCCTGTTCCGTGGTGCGCAGAACCAGACCCGGGTCGGTTTCCAGGCCCCGCAGGGTGTTGGTGGCCAGGCCGGTCTCGTGCAATAGGGCCCACAGCAGGTGCAGGGGTTCCAGTTCGGCGTGCTTCATTTCATAAGCCTTGGACTGGGCCTGCTGCAGCGTTTCCATGGCATTGACGGTCATGTTCTTCATTTCCGGTCACCTCGCGTCTCATCCGGGGTCGGTGTGCTCGATTGGTCGTGGTTAGCATTGCATGGGGAAGGCCAAAGGGGTGCCGGAGCGGGGAAGTTTTTAAGTGTATTTATAACCTCAAGTTAACATCGAATAAGAGACTTTGTATACAGTACACACCAACACCTGGCTGGCTTGTGTGTCACTTTGTCATGACAATATTGCGGTCCGAGTCGGTGGTTGGCACTTGACCTCATGGAGCGGAAACTCCATGATCGGCCGAATTCGTTTTGTTCCTTCTCGCAGCCTCGGGGGCACATTCGGATGAAGATCGTCATCATCGGGGCGGGCGCGGTGGGGTTCCAGTTGGCCCAGACCATCAGCCGTCGCGAGCACGATGTGGTCATCGTGGAGGACAGCCAGTCCCGCATCGACGCCGTGGCCGAGCACCTGGATTGCCGGTTGGTTCAGGGCAACGGGGTCAACCCGGATGTGCTGGCCGAGGTCGGCATGCCCAATTGCGACCTCGTGGCCGCCGTGACCAATCGGGACGAGATCAACATCATCGCCTGCCAGACCGCCCACGCCCTGGGCGCCCGCATCAAGGTGGCCCGGGTGCGCCAGGAAGACTACTACCACGAGCACCGGCTCCTGCTCGATGGCATCGACATGGCCATCAATCCCGACCGGGAGGCCGTGCACTCGATCCGCGAGGTGCTGTTCCAGACCGGAGCCACCGAAATCCACGACTTCGCGGGTGGCAAGGTACGCATCATCGGCGCCAACGTCGAACCCGACAGCCGGGTCGAGGGCCGTTCCCTGGCCCGTCTCAACCGCGACCTCGGCGACTCCATGGCCCTGGTGACCACCATCGTGCGGGATCAGAAAACGCTCATCCCCACCGGGCGCACCGTGTTGCAGGCCGGGGACATGGTCTTCATGGCCGGACGGCGCACCATCGTCAATCGCTCGCTGATCTACTTCCAGACCCGTCAACGCCGACTGTCCAACGTCATGATCGTGGGCGCCAACGCCATGGGCCGTGAGCTGGCGCGGGATCTGCTGGCGGCCGGAGTCGGCGTCAAGATCATCGATCGGGACGCGGAAAAATGTCGCCGCGCCAGCCGTCAGTTGCGCCACGCCCTGGTCCTGCACGGCGAGGGCACCGACGCCTCCCTGCTGGAAGCCGAGGGTGTGGCGGAAATGGACGGATTCGTATCGGTCTCCCAGGACGAGGAGACCAACATCATGGCGTGCCTGCTGGCCCACCATCATGGCGCAGCCAAAACCGTGTGCCTGGTGGATCGGTCCGACTACGTTCCCCTGCTGCCCCTGCTGGGGGTGGACGCAGCCATTTCTCCCCGCCTGGCGACATCCAACTGGATCGCCGGATTCGTGCAGCGAGGCGCCGTGGTCAGTTCCGAATCCCTGGGCTTCAGCGACGCGGAGATCCTGCAGCTCGAGGTCGCTGGAGGTTGCCCCTGGCTGGGGCGCCGAATCATGGACCTCGATTTTCCCTGTGATGCCGTCATCGCCGCAGTGCTCACACACGGCAGCGTGAAGACCCCCAAGGGCGATACCGCCCTGGAGGCCGGCGACCAGGTGGTCGTGTTCGCCTTGTCCCAGGGCGTGGATCAGGTCGTGAAGTTCTTCTCCGGAGGAGCCGCGTGAACCGTTTCGCGGTCCTGAAGGTCCTGGCTTTCCTGTTGCTGGTCACCGCCGGCTGCCTCCTGTTGCCGGCGGCCGTGTCGGCCGCCTATGGCGACTCCGACTGGCCGTATTTCCTGGCGGGCGCGGGCCTGGGCACCCTGCTCGGCGGCCTGGGTCTGCTGTTGGTCCGCGATGCTCCCGACCTGCACGTGCGCGAGGGTTTCGCGGTCGTGGCCTGCGGTTGGCTGGTGGTGGGACTGCTGGGCGCGGTGCCCTACTGGCTGAGCGGACAGATCCCCTCCTTCACCGACGCCGCCTTCGAATCCATTTCCGGTTTCACCACCACGGGCGCCTCCATCCTCACGGACATCGAGAGCCGCAGCCACGGCGTCCTGTTGTGGCGCGCCACGACCCACTGGCTGGGCGGCATGGGTATCGTGTTGCTGGCCCTGGCCATCCTGCCCCTGCTGGGGGTGGGCGGCATGCAGCTCTTCCGCGCCGAGGTGCCCGGGCCGGTTTCCGAGCGCCTCACCCCGCGCATCAGCCAGACGGCGAAGCTCTTGTGGGGGGTCTACCTGCTGTTGACCTTGGCCGAAATCGTCTCTCTGAAAATCGCGGGCATGGGGATTTTCAACGCCGTCTGCCACAGCTTCGGAACCATGGCCACCGGGGGCTTCAGCAACCACAACTCCAGCGTGGGCGGTTACCGGGCACCGGCGGTGGAGTGGACCATCATCGTGTTCATGTTCCTGGCCGGGGCCAACTTCTCGCTGCACTACCTGGCCCTGACCGGCAAGGTGAAGGTCTACTTCAAGGACGAGGAATTCCGGTTCTACGTCCTGATCATCCTGGTCTGCGCGGTGCTGATTTCCACGTCCCTGTTCGCCGCCCATTTCTATCCCGGCCGGGGCGAGACCATCCGGCGTACCCTGTTCCAGGTGACATCCATCATCACCACCACCGGGTTCGGCACCGCCGACTACCTGAAGTGGCCCCCGGTGGCCCACGCCATCCTCCTGACCCTGATGATCATCGGCGGTTGCGCCGGCTCGACCGGCGGCGGGATCAAGGTCATGCGCATCTTCCTGCTGCTGCGCAACGCCAAGTACGAGTTGAAAAAGATGCTGCACCCGCGGGCCGTCTACACCCTGTGGTTCAACGATCGACCCGTTCCGCAGGCCCTGCTGACCAACATCCTGGGCTTCTTCCTGCTCTACATGTCGATTCTCGTGGCGGGGGTCATCATCCTGACCCTGGGCGGGAGGGATCTGGTCACCAGCATCGGCGCCACCGCCGCCACCCTGGGCAACATCGGCCCGGGGCTGGGTCTGGTGGGACCGGCGTGCAACTACGCCCACCTGCTGGACTGGGAAAAATGGCTGCTGATCATGTTCATGCTCATCGGCCGGCTGGAAATCTTCACCGTGCTGGTGCTGTTTTTGCCCGAGGCGTGGCGGAAGCGGTGAACCACCCCTGCGTCCTCAGGCAGATCCGAACCAGCAGCAGCATCACCGGCACCTCGATCAAAACACCCACCACCGTGGCCAGGGCCGCTCCCGACGACAGCCCGAACAGCATGACGGCCGTGGCGATGGCGACCTCGAAGTGGTTGGAGGCTCCGATCATGGCCGCCGGGGCGGCGTCCGCGTACTTCAGTTTCAGAACCCGGGCCAGGCCGTAGCCCAGCCCGAAGATCAGGAAGGTCTGGATGGCCAGCGGCACGGCGATCCACAGAATGGTCAGGGGATTGGCCAGGATCACCTCGCCCTTGAAGGAGAACAACAGGACGAGGGTGGCCAGCAGGGCGGTGATGGTGACCGGGGTCAGGAATTTCAGGAAGCGGCCTTCGAACCACGGACGCCCCTTGGCGGCGATGAGCCACTTCCGGGACAGGAACCCGGCCGCCAGCGGCAGAGCCACATAGGCCCCGATGGACAGCAGCAGCGCCTGCCAGGGCACCGGCAGCCGGCCCACGCCCAGCAGGAATCCGCCCAGCACCCCGTACAGCACCAGCATGAGCAGGGAGTTGACCGCCACCATGACCAGGGTCAGGCCGTCGTTGCCGCGGGCCAGGTAACCCCAGACCAGCACCATCGCCGTGCACGGGGCGATGCCCAGCAGGATGCAGCCGGCCAGGTAGCTGCGCCACAGGGGGATCTGCAGCATCTTGATCCCCTCGTGCATCACGACGCTCCCGGCCCCGTGGATCGTGCCCACCGGCAGGTCCAGGCCCAGGGGCATCTTCACCAGATCGATCGCGTCGGGACCGATGAATCCCTTGAACAGCAGGCCCAGAAAAACCGACGCCAGCGCATACATGGTGAACGGCTTGACGCACCAGTTCACGAACAGGGTCAGCAGGATGGGCCCTGCGCTCTTGCCCGATTGGACCACCCGCGAGAAATCGATCTTCACCATGATGGGGAACATCATGAAGAACAGGCAGATGGCAATGGGCACCGAGACCACGGGCGCGCCTCCGATATCGATGGACATGCCGTCCAGGGCCGCGGCCATGCCGGGGGCGAACTTGCCCAGCAGGATCCCGCCAACCATGCACAGCCCCACCCACACCGTCAGGTAGCGTTCGAAAGTGCTGCTCATGGTGCGGCGATCTTCGCTGACCGGGATCTGATTCATGGTCGGTCCTTTCCGTCTTCCCATCCCACCGTGAGGCGCTGCGGGACAGGCGAGTTAGTCCCACCAATCCAGGGGATAGACCGTGATGCTTTCTCCCTGGGGCAATTCGCCGTCCCCCTGGGGAATCTCGATCAACACGTCTGCGCGAGCCAGCCCGCTGAGCATGTGGGATTCCTGCTTGCCGCCCGGTCGGGCGACCAGAGCGCCGTCCTGGATTTCGATATTTCCCCGCAGCCATTCGGTACGCATCCGCGCGCGGGGAAGGGGCTTTTCCAGGGCGATCGGGAGTGACCGAGGCGGGGAAAACCCGCCGCCCATCATCACACGCAGCGCGGGCCCCACGAGCTGATGGAAGCCCACCAGCGCCGAGACGGGGTTACCCGGCAGAGCGAACACCGGCACGCCGCCGGGCGCCAGGCCGAACATGCTGGGCTTGCCCGGCTTGACCGCCAACCGGGTGTACTGTTCGCGGATACCCAGTTCGTCGCGCACGGCGCGGGCGTGGTCGTGATCGCCCACCGAGGCGCCGCCCACGGTGATGACCAGATCGCTCCGCGCGATGGCCGCCGTCAGGGAGCCCTTCAGGGCGGAGGGACGATCGCCCACGCGGCGCACCCAGGCCTTGGCCGCTCCCAAAGCATACAACGCCGCCTGGAGGGCCGGTCCGTTGGCGTCGCGGACCTGCCCCGCGGCCAGCCGCGTCCCCGCGGGCACCAATTCCTCGCCCATGGTGATGACCATGACCCGGGGCGCGCGCCCAACCGCCACCTCGGACAAACCGAGCGAGGCCAGCACCCCGATGACCGGCGGCGTCACCTTCATACCGGCAGGCAGGATCACATCGCCGCGCCGGTATTCGCTGCCCACCGGCCGGATGTGATTTCCCTGCGGAACCGCGGTGCGCAGCACCGCGCAGTCGCCCCGATCCTCGACGATCTCCACCATCGCCACCGCGTCGGCGCCACGGGGCAACCGGCCGCCGGTGAACACGCGCACCGCCTGGCCCGGCTTGAGGGTCAGCGATCGGTCGCTGCCGGCGGGAATTTCGCCGATGATCTGCAGGGTAACCGGCGCCTTGGGTCCGGCGCCGGACAAGTCCGTCGTTCGCACGGCGAATCCGTCCATGGAGGAATTGGCGAAGCGCGGCGAAGCGAAACGCGCCTTCACCGACTTGGCCAGGTAGCGACCGCTGATCGCATTCAGCGGCAAGGGTTCGGAATCCAGGGGCTTGATGGCCGTGCGGATCAACTCCAGGGCCCGGGGGTAGGGCGTCAACGGGGCGGGCCGATTCATGATTCGGCTTCCAGCGGGGCCTGCCCCGGCTCCAGGTCCACCGCGTCGCCGACGGCAACCTGTCCGCCGACCAGGACCCGGCAGAACAGCCCTTCGCGCGGCATGATGCAGTCGCCGGTGATGCGCCGGATCTCGCAACCCTGGTGGCACTCCTTGCCGATCTGCGTGACCTCCAGCACCACCGGGCCCAGCGTGATCCGATCGCCCAGCGCGAAGGTCGCCTCGACCAGGCCCGAAACGATCAGGTTCTCGGCGAAGGCGCCGTCGGCCAGGGAGGGCATCTTGTCCCGCATCCTGGCGATGCTCTCGGCCGGCAGCACCGAGACCTGCCGGTGCCAATCGCCCGCGTGGGCGTCGCCGACGATGCCGTGATCGACGCGGAATTCCGCCGGCGAAACCGGCTTCTTCACCGTCCCGCGGGCTTCGCTGATGCAGATGGCTTCCAGTCGTCCCATGATACTTCCTCAGCCCCCGATGCGGGCCATGCTTGGCAGTGTGGTGGCGGCCGCGGCGTGGCCGTCCACCTCATACTCCTGCGCCACCGCAGCGACCCCCCGCGGCACCTCCGTGAGGTCGTGGGTGCGCCGCAGACGCGCCAGGATCTCCTGCCCGGACATGGTCTTCACCGGCCGCCCGCTTCCGTCGAAGCCCATGGCCTCGATGAAGCGTACCGTCAGCGGTCGGTCACCGCCAGACGCAGATAATCGAGACGCCGGCCCTGGGCGTCGACCAGGAGATCATGGTCGACAGCGGAACCGGCGCCGGCTGCCGGAGCACGAAAATGGGAGGCAAGTCGAATCACGCGTCGCTCGCCTCCCTTTCCGTGCAGGCGGTTAGAACTTGTAGAAGAACGTCACACGGGGGATGACGTCGGAGTCCGGCTCCGGGCCCCCGGATTCTACCGCACTATAGGTGACCATTTCCACATTGGGCATCACGTGGACGTTGGAAGATAGCGTGAAATCCAGGCCCGCCACAATAAAGGTAGGCTTGGCCGTGGTGTCGAACGGGATGTAGGAGATGCCGTCACCGTCGGGGTTGGGGTCGGAATTCCCGTCCACCCGGGCGAACACGGCGGTCTTGGGGCTGACCTGGGCCGCGGCAAAGGCCGACCAGATGGTCCAGTCCTTGTCCTCGGCGTCGACGCCCATCTGGCGGGTTTGGCGAGCGACCTGGAAGCCGACGCGGGCCTTGGCCGTCTTGTAGGCGATGAAGCCCTGCAGGGTGTGCCGGTTCATGTGGTCCGGCCGGCCGTCGTAGTCGGCGTAGCCCTCGATGACGATATTGTCGGACAACCACGCGCCCAGGGCGCCCATGATCATCTTCTGCTTGTTGGTCTCGCTCTTGTTGCCGGCGCCGTTGGAGAACATGGCGTGATAGTAGATCCGGCCGTCATCGTCCAGCTTGCCCTTGACCGCGAGTCCGAAATCGCGGGACGAGCCGAACTTCTGCAGGTCCAGGGGGGTCTTCTCGACCGCGCGATAACCCCAGATCGACTCGATGACGCCCCACGTCGGGGTGCTCGAGACACCGAACAGCACCTTGGTGTTGCCCGATTTCCACTGGAGGTAGGCGTCCTTCACGTCGGGGGTCATGGTGGACTTGGTGGTGAAATCGCCGGGGCCGGCCATCTCGGTGCGCAGGCGCACGGAGAAACCGTCATCCAGCTTCTGGTCGTAGGTGAAGTAGATCCGCCGCATCCAGAACCCGTTCATGTCCTCGATGGCCTTGTCGTGGTTGGCCGCCACGAAGTAGTAGTCGCCGAGCATGTAGCCGCTGAACTTGCCGGGCTCGCCCGCGAAGGCGAAGCCGGCCAACAGGGTCAGAAGGGCCAGAAAGATGATTCTCTTCTTCACGTTTTTCCTCCGGGTAACCGATTTCTTGCTTTGCTAACCGCGAAGCGATTATCGCAGAGACTACCATGATGGACAAACAAATTTACAATCGGGCGGTGAAGCTGCAGTGGCTGCCCATCCTGATGGGCAATCTCGGCCTCCGCCACACCCTCGTGATGACCGTCTGGATGGTGATCGGCGGAATGGTCCAGGGTCTGGTGTTCGACTGGGCGCCGGACCGGCCCCCCGGTGGCGGGTTAATCCAGATCCGGAGGCAACGGTAGTCCGAAGCTCTTGAAAAACACCTTCAGGAACTTTCCCGTCGTTTCCGTGGGACGAAAGTGGGGGGGCACGACCAGGGACCGCGGCCGGGTGTGGTCGAACCCCTTCAGGCGGTGGATCTTCAGCCGCCCGGCTTTGGCCTCGGCCGCGACCAGTTCCCGCGACACGAATCCGATACCCTGGCCCTCGCATACCTGCCGCACCAGACCCAGCAGATCATCGTAATACGTCAGGTTCCCGAAGGCCGACCCATCCACCCCCATCTTCTCCAGCCCCCTCATCAGGAAACGGTGGGCGCATCCGTTCTGGGCCTTGAGGAAAAGACGGTGGGGGGCCAGCCGCTTCAGATCGACCCTGCCGACGGGAATCCCCAGTCCGGGCGCGCTGGCAAAGACGGTGTCGTCGGGCGGCAGGGAATAAGCGGTGCAGGAGGACAGGTGCAGGTCGCAACAGTGTTCCATGGCCGCCAGGTCGTAGCGGCCTGCCAGCAGCCCGTCGATGATGTCCTCGGACAGACGAAAGGTGACGTTGAAATCCAGGTCCCGACCGTACGCACCCACCAGCTTCCGGAAGATGCCGGGCAGCCTTGTCACGCCGAAGCACGGGGTGCAGCAAAAGCGGATATGATGACGAACCTTGAGGCCGGTGACGGCTTCGTCCATTTCCTCCTGTAGTTCCAATATCCGCCGCGCCTTGCCGAGGAGCACGCGGCCTTCGGGCGTCGGGGTGACCGGCTCGGCGTCCCGGTCGATCAAGGCCATCCCATAGTGGCTCTCGAGCTGCTGAATGCGACGGGAAACCGCTGACTGGGTGACGCAAAGCTTGCCGGCCGCATCGGTGAAACTGCCCATTTCAGACACAATCACAAGGGTCTTCAATAAAACAAGTTCCATGATCCAAGCATAGATTCCCGAGCCCTGTTTGTCCATGCGCAAACAGCATAATTGTGATGATCAACATTCATTGGATCCCGGCATGGTTAATTAATTAACGTGGCGGTAATTGCTTACACCACACCCTTCAGGGAGGTACCGATGTTCAGGCAAAAGAACAAGACGTTTCGACCGGCATGGTGGGGGTTGAGCCTGCTCACCCTGGCCGGCCTGCTCTCCTTCTGGGGTTGCTTCGACAATCCCACCAGCTACGAGGACCTCGAGGCGGATATCGTCACCACCAAGACCCCCACCGCCTTGATCGAGCCCGCGACCCTGAAGCTCTGGATGGACGAGGGGCGCGTCAACAGCACCGATCCGGACAGCCGGGACAAGGTCGTGGTGCTGAATGTTTCGGATTCTGCCCATTTCGACGCCGGCCATATCCCCAGCTCCCAGCTCTATGGTTACTCCTCGACCTTCGAGGTGCGGCTCGAGGGTGTCGCCACCGTTGGCCATATGGTTGTGGACGGACCCAACATCGATGCCCTGCTGCAGGGCTTCGGCATCGACAGCCACACCACCGTGGTATTCACCGTGAGCGATGGGCTGGACCTCCGGCAGGCCACGCGTGGCTACTTCACCCTACGCTATTGGGGCTTTCCCAAGGAACGGCTGAAGGTCCTGCAGGGCGGGGATGTCGGCTGGGTCGCCGCCGGTTACCATCTCACCATCGATGAGGCCGACATCGCGCCCTCCACCTTCTGCGTGCGGGATCTTGCGACCTACAGCGATTTCGGGGGCGACCAGCGCGCGTCCATCGGGGAAGTGATCACCGCCGTGGACGGGCTCAACAACGGCAACCCCGACAACATCGCCATCCTGGATGTCCGCAGCATTGGTGATCCTGACCGGGTCGCCTACATGGCCAACGCCGGCCTGGACGCCTGGAACGCCGTCTACGCCGCCGGCACAACGACCACTCTGCTCCCAACAGCCGATCTCAAAGTCCACCTGGCCGATTTCGGCATCACCTCGGCGACGAACATGACCTACGTGTATTGCAAAAGTGGAGTCAAGGCCACCGTCGCTTACTTCATCCTCGACGGCATCCTCGAGTGGCCGACCCGGGTGTACGACGGCTCCTGGAAACAGTGGAGTACCTACACGAGCGACAACGGGGTCGGGACGGATTGGCAAGTGGACACCGACACGCCGGGCACAACTTCCCCTCGCACCGGCGGCACCCTGACCAGCGGCTCCATGGTCCTCGATCCGGTGGCCAACAGCCTCTACGAGTCGGTGGACGACTGGCGCGCGAACCAGATCGAGAACGAGGACCTGGAATACTTCTCCAGCGGTGCGGGCGGCGGAACGCCCCCGGCCGGGGGCGGTGGTACGGGCGGCGGCAGCGGCTGCTGATCCGGTCCAACAGAAATCATCCGCCCCCTGCGGCGGCCAGGTCTTAAAGCAAGGAGAAGTGATTCCATGAAATTCCGCAGCTTGATCTACGTGATCGCTGGCACCCTGTTGCTGCTGGCCCAGGCGGCCCCGGCCACGGCCGGCCCGCAATTAACCTTCGGACCCGACGACGAGGGGGTCCTGCAGATCGATTACAAGAGCCAGTTCCGTATGCTGGTCAGCGATTCCGGTTCCGGCCCCGACGGCGGCGACACGACCATGAACATGAACTTCCGCCGCAACCGCCTGGCGTTCATGGGCGCCTATGGCGACATCATGAGCATCTACGTACAGACCGAGTACGGCCAAAACATGAACATTGGTCCGCTGGGGGTCGCGGATTCCGACCAGGGCTCGAACTTCCAGATGCTGGACGCGGTGATTCGCTTCAACCTGGACGAACGGTTCAAGCTCAACGTCGGCAAGTTCAAGTACAACCTATCCCGGGAGAACCTGGAAGGCTGCGAGGTTCCGCTGAACCTGGATCGCTCGGACTTCATCCGCACCTCCCTGGTGGCCACGCGTGACCAGGGCATCGCCGCCTGGGGCAACCTGGCCGACGGCCTGTTCCAGTATCGCCTGGATGTCATGGAAGGCCGCAACGCCGTGTCCGGCGCCGTGGCGCCGGCCTCCAACTTCCGCTATGCCGCCCGCATCCATTTCTCCCTGCTGGATCCCGAGACGGCCTACGGATACAAGGGCACCTACCGGGGACAGAAGAAGGTCCTGACCATCGGCGGCGCCGTGGAAACCGAACCGGATGTCGTCTATGCGGATGTGGCCGCCCTGACGGGGGAGAAGGACTACAACGCCTACACCTTCGATGTCTTCTTCGAGTATCCCGTAGGCGAAGGTGGAGCCTTCACCCTCTCGGGCGCCTACGAGAACATCGACTTCGACGATGCCTACAAGGGCCTGCACCCCGACCCCGGAACGGTCGGTCTCAGCGGCCAGAAGAACGGCTGGTACATCAAGTCCGGCTTCATGCCCTCCGGTTCGAAGGTGCAGCTGTTCGGGCGCTACGAGTCCTGGAATTTCGCCATGTTGAAGAATGTGTGTGACCAACAGATCGACTGGTACGGGTTCGGGGCCAACTATTTCTTCCCCGACGACAAGCTCAAGCTGACCGTCCAGTACAGCAGCACGACCTTCGACAAGAAGGGGGTTTTCGACGGCATGCAGGGAACAGGCCTGGTGACCGACGACTTCGGCACTTTCGTGACGCAGTTGCAGCTAGTCTTCTGAGGGTTTTGCCTCTGAGATTGTGTGCGGTCCGGGGCTTGCTCATGACATGAAGTGACTGTGCGGGGATCTGGATCCCCGCCGGCGAACAAAAGATCAACAGGCGCCCGCCGGCGCAAAAAGAAGGGAGGCCGCAATGGCCTCCCTTCTTTCTTGTCGGAGGGGGTGGGCTCAGGGACCGACCGTCAGCAGGTGCATATGGAGGGAGTCCTGCAGGGCGTCGTAGTCCAGGGGCGCGCGGTAGACGGGATCATCGGCCCGGACATGACAGATCAGACACAGGTTGACGCTCCAGATCCGGCGCACTTCGCCGTCGTCCAGCGGACGCCCACCTTCACGGCTGATGGCGGCGTGGGCCTTCACCCTGCCGTTCTTCACTGTCAGGAAGCCGTCCAGGGGTTTGGTCGGATCCTTCTCGCAAAGCAGGGTGCCGCGGGGAATACCGCTCTCGACGATGTGCTGCCCGAAGCCCAGGAAGGCCGGGTCGCCATGGCACTCCGCGCATCCCACCGCTTTTTTCCCGATGTTGTGACCGAAGAACGGTGCGAAGCGCAGCTGGGGCCGGCCGCGGAAGCGCAGAACCTCCTCGTCCCTGGTGCGCACCCCGCCGGAATCGATGACCGTCACGAAGGTCTGGCACCCCGGCGTGACCGCGGAAATGCGGCCCTCCCGGTTCAGCGCCAGCGGGAACGGGTACAGGGTCCGAACATCCTCCGTCTCGCTGAAGGTGCCCGGTGTGCCGCGGCCGGCGATGAAATCCCAGCCGTCTTCCCTTCGGTCGTACAACGTGTGGCATCCGAAGCACTGGACCACCGTATGCGAGTGGCAGGTGTGGCATCCCAGGCGCTGGTGGCCTGCAATATCGTGCTCCGGGGTACCCGTCACCACCGGGGAAAGCAACACCCGACCGCTGCGTTTGAGCATGACCCGAACCTGACCGCTGTCGGTATACACGTTGGAGAACGGGCGTCCGCGGCCGGTCAGGACGAAGCGGGTGCCCGGAGCCAGGGGCTTCCCGTACCGGCGGGATTCCCGCAGGGGCGAAGCGTTCTCCCGCCAGACGGCCTCGGCCCGCGGCCGGTTCCCGCCGTCCCCGTGACAGTCCTCGCAGCGGACCTCCAGCTGGCCGTGCATGCCCGCAGCGGCGTAGCCGTCGCCCATGATCTCGCGCGAGGTGTGGCAGTCGATGCACTCCATGCCGGCGGTAAAGTGGACATCGGGAATGATGTGGGAATAGCTGCGCATGTCGCTGGCCGACACCGGCCCCGGCAGGCCGCCGCGGGTGGGGACCAGCCCGTTGTTGCCGTCGTTCAGGCCCTGGTAGGCCAGGGCCATGCGCCCGCTGCGCTGATGGCAGACCTGGCAGGCGGACATGGGCGGCAGGCCCTGCAGGGTGTGGGTGCTGCTGTGCATTTGCCGCCCCTGCATGGTGGAGTCACCGCCCCGGTACACCGCGTCCGGCGCGAAGGGAAAATGGCAGGCGGCGCACCCGGCCGGGTGACCTGCCCCGTCCTCGGCGTCGTTCTGCCGTCCCAGATGACAACGCGCACAGAATTTCCTGTACAGCTCCCCGGAAAGGCCGCCCAGGGCCAGCACGGAAGTGTGGGCCAAAGAGTCCCCCCGGACATCGTGCAGCCGGCCCGAATGAGCGGCGAACACCACGCTGTCCCGCATACCTTCCCAGGTGGCCTGGATCTGGGCGATCATGCCCGCGTTGCTGAACATCTGGCTGCTGCGCATTCGTTCGACTTGCTGACGGTGACAGGATCCGCAGCCCTGCTCCCACCGCCCAGGATAGGAGGGGTCGGCCAGTCCGTAGATTCCCCTGTGGCTCGCCTGCTTCGTCTTCCCGGCCGGGTTACCTCCATGACAGCCGACACAGCCGTTGTGGGAGGCCGAGGCGGTCTCCAGTTCGGCATGGCAGCCGACACAGCCGTCGTCCGCCCCCTGCCCGCGGCTGCATCCTGCCGCGCCCAAGGACAGCCACGCAGCAGCAGCCAAAAGGAGCGTGACCCTCACCGACCTCATGACGGAACCTCATCCCTTGTCGACAAAAGGCATTCCCAAGGTGATTTACGTGCCTGCACGAATTATATTTCGTGCATGGCCAACTTGCGAGGCATTGTCCTAATCACGATGGCCCTTCTACCGGGGTTTTCCCGCCTGCCCGCCACGGCTGAACTCCCCCCCGCCACGGGCGACTGCGCCGCCTGCCATTCTGCCCAGGCTGCCGTCCTGTCCGGGATCATGGCCACCCGAAGCGGTGAACGCGCCTTCTTCTGCCGCGCCTTCGGCAAGGAGGGCGAGGATTTTTTCCAGGCTTCCTGCACCGGGTGCCACGTCACGTCCTGCGAGGATTGCCATCGTGACGACGCCCATCGATCGCCGGCGTCTTATGATCCCGCCTGCCTGGGCTGCCATCGCGGTTACTTCACCGGCTGGGACTACTACGGTCGAGCGCCGCGCGAGGACCACGAGCGCTACCAGCGCGGCCCCTCCGACCAGGGCGAACATTACCTGACCATGCTGCCGGATGTGCACCGGGAGGCCGGTCTCGGCTGCGCCGACTGCCACCGCATCCACGCCACGGAAAAATCCGTTCGGACCTGCCGGGACTGTCACAGTGACCCTGACCGCAGCATCCCTGAACATGCCATCCAAATCCACCTGGACCGGATGGAATGCTCCGCCTGCCACGCCGCCTGGGCCGCCCAGGAGTACGGTACGACGCTGGTTAAGACCGTCACCGACGAACAGGAAGATGCATTCGAAGCCCTGCCGTGGGCGGGGCCGTGGCAGAAGAGTGCGGCCCTGCGCCGACAGGATGCCCCCCCCCTGGGGCTGAACGCCCGGGGACGGGTCTCCCCCATCAGGCCCCAATTCATCCTTCTGGCCACCGACTCCGGACACGGCTGGGAGAACAAGCTGCTCGCCGCGGAGTGGAGGGCGTTCTCCCCCCATACCATCAGGCCTGGATCCGTCACCTGCGGAGGCTGTCACGACAACCCCCGCCGCTTCATGCTGGAGAGTGCGCAGCAACGCATCTTCGATCTGCGCGCGGACGGTCTGCCCCTGGTATCCTGGTGGGACCAGACCGGACAGCAGGTCGTCAACGGAAGCTTCCTGTCCCGGGAACGCTTCGTGGAAATGAACACGCGGACGCCCGAATACGTGCGTCAGCATCTGAGGCGATGGCAAAATTTGTTGAATCCCGACGCCGATTCCTCAAGTCGCTGATCCCCGTGGTGGCGGGAATCGTCGGCCTGGGGAAATTCCTTTCTCCGCGGCTGCCCACGGGCACGGCGCAGGTGTCCGTACCGGTTGCCGACGTCCCGATCCGGGGCGCCCTTGTCCTGCCGGGCGAGGGGATCGCGGTGACCCAGTTGGAGGGCGGCCGTTTCACCGCCCTTGACCTGACCTGCACCCACCTGGGGTGCCGGGTGCGGGCCGATGAGAAGGGATTCACCTGCCCCTGCCACGGTAGTCGCTTCGATTCCCGCGGCCGGGTACTGACGGGGCCGGCCGCCGCGCCGCTGCACCGGCTCGAAGCCGGCATCCGGGACGGCGTTGTCCACATCACCGGCAACCGGAGGGCGTGATGAGGGATTTCCTCAAACATCTGTTCCCCCGCGTCGTGCTGGAGCGTAACCTGCGCCTGACCTATACCTTCTGCCTGGGCGGGTTGGCCCTGACCACCTTCCTGGTCCTTGTCCTCACGGGCCTGCTGCTGCTGTTCTACTACCGGCCCTCGCCGGGCGGGGCCTACGATTCCATCCGCTTCATCGAAAACGCCGTGTGGGGCGGCCGCTATCTGCGTTCCCTGCATCGCCTGGCCTCGCACACGCTTCTGGTCCTGATCATGCTGCACGCCCTGCGGGTCATCCTGACCGGCGCCTACCGGCACCCCCGGCACGGCACCTGGGTCGTGGGCACCATGCTGATGTTCCTGGCGGTGTTCGCCGCCTACACCGGATACCTGCTGCCGCTGGATCAGCTAGCATACTGGGCCGCCCGCACGGGGATGGAGTTGCTGCGGGCCCTACCCGGGGGCGCGGTGATCTTCCACCTGCTGGTGCCCGACCAGATCGCGGGGCCGCTTTCCCTGCAGAGGTTCTTCGCCCTGCACATCGCCGTCATTCCCTTGAGCATGATGGCGTTGATCTTCCTGCACTTTTTCCGGATCCGCAGGTCCAGAGGGTTGTTGCCGTACCTATGAAGGATCAGGTTCCCAGTTCCCCCAGCCTTTTCCGCCTGATCAAACGGGCGCTGCTGGTCGCCGTGCCCCTGGTGCTGTTGGCCGCGGTGTTCATCCCCGCGCCCCTGGAAACCCTCGCCGACCCGGCCCATCCCCCCAATCCCGCCAAATCGGCGTGGTTCCTGCTGTGGATTCAGGAAGTCGTCAGCCACGGCACGGTCTGGATCTACCCCATCCTTGTCCTGGCGCTCGTCTTTGTGTTCCTGCCCTGGCTGCGGCCGAGAGATGCAGCGCGCGCCGCCTGGTTCCAGCCGGGCGAACGCCTGCCGGGGACGGCGGTCCTGGCCGTCTTCCTGGCCATCATTATCCTGACCCTGGTGGCCCAGTTCCTGAGAGGACCCAATTGGCAACTGCACGCGTGGTTTTGATTGCGGGACTGCTGTTGACATATGCACTGGCCGCCGCCGCGCAAGAGGGCGGTTGCGTTTCCTGCCATGAGACCCACTTCACCCGGGAGGGTCGCTGCGCCTCCTGCCACCGCGGAGATCCCCAAGCCGTGCGAGAGACCCTCGCCCACCACGGCCTGTTGCGAGGACCTGCGGCGGCGTGGCGTATGCCGGGCTCGCCCATCCTGACCCGCGGCCGGGCGATGCGGGACAGCCTGGGCTGCAGGCGCTGCCACACCACCGGCGGCCGTGGCGAACGCCTGGCCATCGACCTGGACACCGCCGTTTGGGAGAGAAGCCAAACACAACTCCGGGACGCCCTGCAGAAACCTGCGGCAAGCATGCCCGACTTCGCGTTGACCACCGCCCAGTGCGACACCCTGGCGGCCCTGCTGCTCCACGACGGGGACCCCCATCCCGCCCAGGAAACATATCAGGTGCGCTTCCAACACACCGCCAGCGACACCGTGCCGGTGTTCACCCGCCTGTGCGGCGATTGCCACCGCGCCCTGGGCCGGGGCGGCCCCATGGGATCGGGCCGGGACGGCCCCGACCTGTCTGGTCTGACTGGGGAATTCTACCCCGTCCCCATCGACGCTCGCTGGGATGCCGAGCGCCTGGAAAAGTGGCTGGCCAATCCTCGGTCCCTGCGGCCGGCCACCACCATGCCCCCCGTCCGGGTGAATCGCGGGGAACTGCAGGCCATCCTCCGGGAACTCTCCGGCCTTCCCGCCCGGTAGACAGACCTCTCGCCCCCGCCTATATTCCCGGCATGGAACTCCTGCTGTTCAGAACTTTCGCGGTCGTGGCCGAAACCGGCAGCTTCACTGCCGCCGCCGAGCGTCTTTGCGTCACCCAGTCCGCGGTGTCCCGCCGCATAAGGCAGCTCGAAGACCAGTACGGCGTCCGACTCCTTGAACGGGGCGTCGACTCGGTGTCTCCGACCACGGCCGGGGCGATGGTGCTGCAGAAGGCGCGGAAGATCCTGGCTGTTGAGAACGAGATGGAAGAGGAAGTCGCCGAACTTGCTGGCAAGAAGCGCTTGGGGTTCTGCTGCACCCCCTGCTTCGGCACCGGTATTCTGCCCCGGGTTTTCGAGCGCTTCGTGGCCACCGACGGCATGGTCTGCGATTTCAATATTAATTTCCTGATGCCGGAAGAGATCGCCGTCGGCATCCGCAACGGAACCTACGATTTCGCCGTCGTGGAACACTGCGACGACCTTGACCCCAACGGTGTGCCACACCACGCCCTGCCACCTGACACCATGCTTTTCGCGTCTGCTCCCTCACTGCACCTGGACCAGTCCACGGTCACCATGGAGGATCTCGCCCGCTATCCCCTGTTTCTCAAGGCGCCTCACGGCTGCGCCTACCGCTTCATCCAGAGCGGTCTGCGGTCCCTGGGCCACAGCATGGACGTCCTGCCCAACCTGGCCTTCTACGACGACCTGCCGGGGTTGATCCAGCAGGTGGTCGCCGGCATGGGGATCGGCTTCCTTTCACGAACCCTGATAGGTGCCGAACTGGAAGCGGGAAAGCTCCGCATCCACCGGATGGAAGGGCTTAACCAGTTCCGGCAACGAACGCTCCTGCTTGCCCCGGGCCGGGAAACGAAACCCCTGATCCGGGATTTCATCGCTGCGATCTTCGTCGAACTGGGAGCCGTGGTGCCGGTTGAATTCAGCTCCTCTCCAAATGGTAAACCGGCCGCAGGCAGCCAATGAGATGGGGCCGGTCGTACTGTAAACCGGCCCCGGATCGCAGCAGGTTATTCCGGCCCGCTACGAACCTGAATTCACGAAGCTGATCGTCCGCCTCTCTTCCCTCCACAGGAAGGCATCCTCGTCCTTGGTGCCGTAGGGCAGATACCAGAGCTTCACCTCGATGTCCATGCTGTCGCTGGGATAGGTACGGACCGTCTCGTCACCCTGCTCCACCTCTTCCACCGGGAAGAAGATGTCATAGGACGTTTTCACCGTGCGCAGCGGCGGCAGGCTGTTGTCCTGCAGGAGGCCGCTCTTTTCGTAGGGACCGCGTCCCATGCGGTCCCCGCGACCCATGCGCTGGGGAACCGGCATGAAGATCCGGTCCTGGTTGAAGATCTCGGTGCCGCTTTCGTCGCTCGCTGATACCGACAGAACCAGTCGGTTGGGAGTCGGTCAGCCGTCGGGTATGCCGTGACCGGCCTGGTTCGTCAGGTCGATTTCCACCGTGGCCTTGGGCCGCATGGTTGAAACATCCCTCCAGACGACGGCCTGGGTGGTGACCTCCATGGCGACGGCCTTGTCGGACATCACCTTGGCCCGATAGCTCTGCATATTGTGACCGAGGCCTGATTCCTCCATATGGCACTGCTGGCAGGTCTTGTGCCCGCCTTCGGGGATGTAGGCGAACAGATAGCTGCCGTAGGCCGTGGCGCATTGGGTCGGATTTTCCAGTTCGAAGTTCGGGCCCTCGCCGTGGCACTGGCCGCAGAAGATCGAGGCGCCCATGATGGGGCTGGTTTCCTTGCGGCTGAAAGTCTCGTCTTCGTGCGCGATGTCGCCGCCGGCCAGGCCGTACACCGTATCGGTGCGGGGATAGCCGTCGGTCCACTTGTGCGTGATGGCGTTGCGGTTGTGACAGACCAGACAGTTGATGTTGAGCGAGAGGAGAGTCTCCTCCAACTCGTCCGCCTTGTCGTCATCCTCGTCCAGGTAGGCCGTCCGCCACGCGTCGATACTTTCCACGATCTCGCGGGCGACATCGTCCGTGGCGTCGGCCAACTGGGGCAGGTGGCACTTGGCGCACCCCATGAGGTGCTCCACGCGCACGTCCTTCAACTCCTCAACACCCGATGCCTTCCAGGTCATCAGGCCGTTGAGGATGGCCGTGCGGAAGGTCAGGGCCGTCCGCCCCGTGCCGAACAGGGAGCGGGAATGGGCCGATTCGCTCCACTGCTCGTGGGCTTCCTCGTGGCATTCGATACAGGATTCCGAATCGTAACGGGCCACCAGTTCGGCGATGGTTTTCGCCTTAAACCTCGCGGCCAGGGTCTGGTCGCGACCGATGCCCGCTGGGTGGTCATCGCCGGCCAGAGCCGGTGCAGCCACGACAAGAATCCCTGTGATGATCAGGGACCATTTCATGCAGGACCTCGCCTTCGGGGGAAAAGGAAGACGGGCGCACGGATCAAACCGAACCGGCCGATGAAAACGACCCGCGCGCCCGAATCCGAACAACATCAGCAGCCGGAAAGGACCTTCTTGGCCTTCTTGATGTCCACCTTGTCGCCGACCTTGACCTTGACGGCCTTCTTCACGACCAACGTGACCAGGAATTCCTCCTTGTCCACACCGATGATGGCGGCCTTGACCTTCTTGTCGATCTGGATTATCCGGCCTTCCTTGACCCAGTCAGCCTTGGCGAAGTCGGCCTTGACGACCTGCACCGTCAGGGTGTCGCCCTTGACGGTTTTGACCGTGCCCTCGAAGTGGGTCGCGGCCTGGGCCAGGGTGGCCCCGAAGACCAGAATGGCCAGGATGATGAGTGTGCGCTTGATCATGACGATCTCCTTTGGCTCTCCGGTGATAGTTTCCCCGGCAGGGGAATCCGGATTTCCCCGGCCGGGTGCTCGTGTCTCGATTTCCTAGAACACAACCTGCAGCATGGTGCGGAAGGTGCCGAAGTCCTTCATACCGGTAACCATGTTACCCATGCCGACGGGAAGGGCGGTCGGCTTGTCGAAATCGGTCTTCTGGTATTCCGCCGTGATCCTCACATTCTGCCTGTGGATGTAGTAATTGAGCCCGTACGAGTACTGGGTAATGGTCTGGTCCGCGACTCCGGCCAACGCGGCGAATTCCCAGTTTTCATAGACGAAATAGGGCTGAATCATGCCTTCCTCGCCCACCGCACCGGGCAGGATCCAGGCCAGCTTACCGAAGCCACCTTCCTTCTGGCCGTTTAGACCGGCGATAACGCCGAGCAGGTCCCCGGGGTTGTGGTTGGTCTTGTAGGCGTCGTCGAAGTCGACTTTCATGTACTGCCCATTCACCGTCACCGTTCCGGCAGACTCGAAGGGGTACTCGAAGAATAGGTCAGCCGCATACTCGTTCATGTCGGCGGTCTGGTCGTCGAGGACGCTCACCGCGCCGGTGTTCGGATCGAAATTCACGTTCCTGTACACCGCACTCGCCTCGTGCGCCATGGCCAGGCCGATGGTAAACACGGGCATTTCCCCGAAGTAGGTGCCGACATAGCCCGAACCGAGTTCGGGGTCGAGGAAGGAATAGTGGATCCGGGCCGTGAACTCGAGGTTGCTGGCCGGCTCGAATGTCGTGCGGTATGTCATGGCGTTCAGGGGGTTGGTCAACATGGTGACGCCCTCACGCCCCTGGAACGCTCCGAGGAAATACTTGAAGTGGTCCTCATTGAAGTTACCGTGCATCACCACGCCGATATCACGACTGAACTTGGCGGCCGAGACCCCATAGGCGCTGTAGGTGAAGTTCGACCGGTCGTAGGTCAGGGGCGCGAAACAATCATCGAGATTTGCGCGTGAAATGGGCATCTTCGTCAGGCCCACCTTGAAATTCACGGCGGGTCTGAAATTGGCGATGGCGTAGGTGTCGATGATTCGGATATCCCGGTCGTTGTCGTTGGACGACTCCATCTCCGGAATGAACCCGATGGGCGTTCGGGTCGAACCGATGTGGCCGCAGGTCTGGAATTTGTAGCCCCACACGTCGTCGATCATGCCCGTGGCCGTCAGACGCAGCCGCTGGAAATGCAGGTCGGTGCGGCTGTCCTGGAAATCCAAACCCGATCCGAAATCCAGAGTCTCGATGTAAACCTGCCCTTTGAGGTCGATCTTCAGGAACCCCTCATCCCCGAAGTCGATGATCGGGCCCGCGAAGGAAACCGTCGCCATGGCCAGAAGGCAGAGAATTGCTGCGATACTGGCGGTTTTTCCTGAAAAAACCAGGTTCCTGAACATGATCCTCTCCTTTTGGTTATCAAACCCCACTGTTCGTCCGGGAGTCACCGCCGGGTCCGGGGCATGGGTCTTCTGGTTGCAATTATCCAGCTGTCAATCCATATTCAAAGTGAGTGGTTTTCATGCCGGGATACCTGTTACGCATAGGGGTTTGACATGGATTCGGTCTACCTCCAAACGCTGCTGGAAGTAGTTGAAAAAGGGAGCCTTACGGAGGCGGCGGAATATCTATGCGTGACCCAGTCCGCCGTTTCCCGCCGGCTGAAACACCTTGAGGACCAGTTCGGTCAAACTCTTTTCGATCGGTCCGGTCCCCAGCCCGTGTTGACCCCGGCCGGCACCATCATCTGCGACAAGGCGCGTCGCATCCTGGAACTTGAACAGGAACTGACCGGGGAAATCGCCGGCAGGGACTGGATCAAACCCGTGCGTTTCTGCTGCACTCCCGCCTTCGGCATGTCCCACCTGCCCCGGATCATGCGCCGATTCATGCAGGGTGGGCGATCACGGGCCGGTATCGAGATCCATTTCGACGTTCCCGACAGGATCCTCTCGGGTATGCAGAGCCACCATTTCGACATCAGCGTCCTGGATTTCAACGGCTGCGGCCGGTGGGATGGACTGATTTCGACGCCTCTTCCAGGCGACGAAATCCTCTTTCTGAGCTGTTCATGCCTCGGTTTGCCCAGCCCCGACATCTTTCTTTCGGAACTGTTCGCGCACACCCTGATCACCCGCAAGGAGGGTTGCTGCTCGCGGCGCTGCCTGGACGGAAATCTGGAATCCGCCGGCTTTTCCGAGGCCGATTTCCGCAGTGTGTTGGTCATCGACGACCTGCACCTGATCACCCAGGCCATCAGGGAAGGTCAGGGCATCACCTACCTGCCCTCGGACCTCTTCCGTGAACAATTGGATGCGGGGGACTTCAAGCTCCACCGGGTGCAGGAGTTCAACCACTGCCGCTCCCGAGCCCTGCTGGTGGATCCCGACGGCGCCGACAAGCCGCTGGTCCATGCCTTCATCGAGAGTATCAAGGCCGAAACCCTGGGCAAGACCGACTGATCTCCCTGTCCCCCGGGATGCGAGCCCTGGACACCCAGGCCATCCGCGCCAAGCGGCCCGGCCTCCTGACCATCGACATTCGTGGAGATTTTTTGTAGGTTTCCAGCCTGTCATTTTTTCCAAGATCCCGAAAAAGCGAGTCTGATGATGAATACAGGCAAGGCGATGATGGTCATGCTGGCCGCCGTGATCCTGTCCGCGACGGCCGCATCCGCCGGGGAATTGAAGAACCTGAAGGTGTTTCCCGCCGACACGGGAAAAGAGAAGGTCATCGAGGTCATGAAAACCTGGACCTCCGCCCTGGGCGTACGATGCGACCACTGCCACGTGCAGGCGGTGCCGGGCGACTTCCAGAGTTTCGATTTCGCCAGCGACGATAAACCCGAGAAGGGCGTAGCCCGCGGCATGATGCGGATGGTGCAGAACATCAACGGGAAGCTCCTGCCGCAGGCCACCGGCGAGAACGACGCCGCGATCAGCTGCGTGACCTGCCATCGCGGAGTCACCCACCCCGCCCCCCTGGACCAGATCATGCTGATGACCGTGCAGACCAAGGGCGTGGACGCCGCCGTAGAGCGATACCACAACCTGCACGAACGCTTCTATGGCCGTGGCACCTACGATTTCGGCCCGCAATCCCTGGTCCCGGCCATCGACATCCTGGCCGCAGAAGGCGGCGACATGGCGGCTGCCCAGGCGCTGATGGATCTGACCGTCGAGCTATATCCCGACGACGCCAACAGCCGGGTCAGGCTGGCTCACCTTCTGTGGCGGCGGGGCGACAAGGCCGGGGCATCGGCCGCCCTCGCCAAGGCCCTTGAATTGGACCCGCAGAACCGGTTCGCGCTGAGGCTGCAGCAGCAGCTGGAGCGGTAACGGTGGCCTCCGAAACGCGTCGCGGTCGCTCGAGGTGGTCGCGACGCCCCGTCATGACCGCCGCCGCGCTGATCCTGATCACCGGGGCCCAGTTCGTGCCCGTCGAGCGCACCAACCCCCCGGTGACCAGCGGGCCGATGCTCGGGCCCGCCCTCGGCGACATCCTGCGCAGCGCCTGCTACGATTGCCACTCCAACGAGACCCGCTGGCCCTGGTACAGCCGCGTGGCGCCCGTTTCCTGGCTGCTTGCCGACCACGTGAAGGAGGGTCGGCGCCACCTGAACTTTTCCAACTGGCCGACGATGGATTTCGAGCTGCAGGACCAGCTTCTGCGGGAGATCGGTGAGGAAGTCTCGGAAGGACACATGCCGCCGCTGTCCTACCGGCTCATCCACGGCGAAGCTCGGCTCGACCCCGCACAGAAGCAGCGGCTGCTCGCCTGGGCAAAAGGAGAGTGACGACGGGCGTCACTCCCTGATGGAGTTTGCCCGACGGATCTTGGGCCGATACCAACGGGGTTTTTGGGGCAGCATTTCGGCACGCAGGTGCGGCGGCCGGCCCTGGGGGAACCGGGCGTAGGTCCCGAGTTCCTCCCAGGGGTGTTGCGGCCACTTTTTCAAGGGCAGACTGTGTTGCGAGGAGGCCATGGTTCCGCCGATAATCCACCACATGGGCAGGGTGATCCCGGCGGCCCAGCCGTTGCTGAGCGAAAGCAGGGAGCCTCCAAATATCCAGTTCCCGGCCCGCTCCCCCTCGGGGTCGAAATATGCGACCTGTGCCTTGGCCACATCCTGTTTTCCGATGGCCGTGACAGGACAGGAGCCTGCGCGACCTCCAACCAGAACGAAGACGCTGTCGGCATCGACGGCCAGGAGTTCTCCCGCCAGAGGCGGTCGATATCCCAGGCTGTCGGCGAAGTCGACCGAGAACTCCCCCGCCAGATGCGGCCGGGCCCCCTCGTCGATGAGATGAACCGTGATCCAGGCTCCGTAGACGTCGGTGGGCGCCTCCTCGGCCAAGGGCAGCCAGTCGTCGGGTGCACCCGTGCTCGCGCAACCCGCGATCCCCGCGCACAAGCCCAGCAGCACCGCCACTCCCAGTACCCTCCGCAGGTCCTCAAGGGGCATAGCGGCTCCCCCAGAAATGAGCCTCCATGCCTGGCTCGAGTTCCTTGAACAGGGGCGCAAGGTATCCGAGAGCCAGCCGAGGCCGCTTGAACATCAGGGCCGCCATGGCGGGATCCTCTTCGGCCAGCCATTCCTGGCGCATCCATTCCAGATAATAGCCCCGACTCTCCAGGAAGATCTCCCAGTCCCCGTCCACCTCCGGCAAGGGATAGACCAGCTCGTACCGATCGCCGGGAAAGGTGACCAGGGTCTTTGCTGGGTCCGTCAAGGCGGCCAGGGCCTCGGAATCGTCGAACCCGTCGCGCAAGATCGCCACCGGAGGAATCCGTCGGGGTTCGACCGGTTGTTCAAGGGCCGCCAGGGCGACATAATCCAGCCGCCAGTTGCCCTTGGTCAGCCGGAGACGCAAACGGACCGGGCCTTCAACCGCAGACGGCGGCAGGCGCAGCATGTGGACGTTGACCGCCAGGGGACCGGTCTCGCCGACGGAGCCCACGGTGAGCCAGGTGCCGTCGCTTTGCGGGGCCTGCACCTCGATCCGGCCCAGCATATCGCCCATGGCGTTGCTGCCGGCGTCGGTTTCACACGATCCGGATACCCGGGCCAGGGACGGCGCGGCGGCCTCACCCAGATAGGCCAGGCCCTGGTAGAACAGGTACGTGCTCAACAGGGAGTGCCGCGAAGCCACGATCAGGCCGAGGGGTCCCGATGGCGGAGCGGAAAACTCGAGCTCCACCACTTCCTTCGCGCCCAGATAGAGGCTGTCGGCCAGGCTGGTGCGTTCATCCAGGTCGCAGGCGCTCAGCAATGCCGAGCAATCACCTTCCGGCCCCCTGCTGCGGTCTGCGGGCGTGATGTGCGAGGCCTCCCACCAGGTCCCGTCCTGGGCGGCCAGAACCCGCTTTCCCGCAGTTTGTGGCACCGCCAGCAGATCCACCCGCCGCACCACGTGGGTTTCCAGCGCCTCGTTGGTCATGGTCACCGTGACGTTCCCGCGGGCAGGGCCGGAAACAAACAGGGCGTCGAGGTCCGTCGCTTCCAGGCGCGGCGCCACGCTGGCGGAAAATCCTTCGGCCATCAGCCGGGGCTCACCCTGCTGGTCCGGCAGGTAAAAGGTGGGGCAGGAGCCGAAGCAGGCCTTCGGGTTCGTCAGGCAGTAGAGGCCGACCGCCGCGGAGACGATGGTCAGGACGGTCAGCCCGGCCGCCGCTCCGGACGTCTGGACCTCGTTCGATTCGAGGATGGAAACCGAATCCATCCCCACGGTGAACATCCCGGTGGCGACCTCGACACGCCGGAAGTCCAGGTGAGAGCCTCTCCCGCTGATGGTGTTGCGTTCCTCATCGATCGTCCATTGGCTGAGGGTGTAGAGCCCGCCGTCCGGCATGTGGATCTTGAGCCAGGGGGACTTTCCGTCCATGCCTGCCAGCTGGCGGAGGTCTTGAGGATCGTGAAAAGATTTTTTGACGGTGTGGAGAGAACAGCTCCCGCAGAGCCAAATGCCCAAACCAAGCAGGCAAACGAGGAATTTTGTTCGACAGAATTGAAAATTCAATTCCACCCCCTCGTCATCACCCTACGAGATCCATCGATCCCGTTGCAAGGCGGAAATCAACCGGGCAAACCAGGTTGAGATTTCGCCGTGCCCAGGGACGGAATTCGATATGTTATTGTGTTGACACATTTTCCCGCTCTACCGGTAGGAATTGTACCACATGTCGGCATCAAGGATATCCGGCGGGAAATACCAACCTGAAAAATAAATACAAAGTCATTTAGATACAACAAGTTACAAAACTTAAATCGGACATTTTTTGTGTTGATAAAAAATTATCACAAGGATCGATTATTGCTTTACAGATCTCCGAGCAGCCCGATAGCTTATCACAGGTTTGTCATAGTTGACCCCAACAAGGCGGTTGGAAACTTGCGTTACAGATGCCCGAATTCGCGTCGGATGACGGGGAGTCTGGCCATTGGTGGAGCCCTCCTGATCATGATCTGGCCGATGGTCGCCGCCGCGGCCACCGCGGACGGCGGGAGGCCCGACACTCAGGCCTGCCTGGATTGCCATGAAGACAGGGCCACCTCCCTGACCGGCGGACCCCATGCCGTCCTGCAGGACGGAAATCTGACCGATGTCGCCTGCGGCTCCTGCCACGCCGGCACTGCGGCCCACTGGGAGGATGACCCCGAAGCCTACCCGCGTGTGAATCCGGCGGCGGAAAACGCCGAAGGAACCGCGGCAATCTGCATAGGTTGCCACCAGGAACCCCATGTCTACAGCCAGGCCAAGACCGGCCCCCACGCCGTCGCGGGGACGTCCTGCCTGGACTGCCACAGCGTCCACGGCTCCCAGGCGGACCACCTGCTCAAGGCGGCCCAACCGGAGCTGTGCTACACCTGCCACGAGCAAGTGCGCGGGGAAATCGCCCAGCCGTACCGCCATCCGGTCGGCGAGAACGAATTCATGCAGTGCTCGAGTTGCCACCTGGGCTCCGAGGGCAATCCCGACGTCGGCTCCTACCGGGGGCTCAACACCATGTGCCTGAAGTGCCACGCCGAGTTCCAGGGGCCCTTCCCCTACGAACACCAGGCGACCGTGGATTACGGGACCGAGGGCGGCGGATGCGTCGCCTGCCACAGCCCGCACGGTTCGGTCAATCCGCAGTTGCTGAAGCAGCCCTACGAGGCCCCGCTCTTCCCGGCCTGCACGCAATGCCACTCGGTGGCTCTTCACAACAACAACAGCAACCACGGCAACGAATGGAAAGGCGTCTCCTGCACGGAGTGCCACGTGGACGTCCACGGCTCCTACACCAACAAGAACTTCCTGTCGACCGCTCTGGAGGCCCAGGGGTGCTTCGCGGCCGGCTGCCATTCCCGATAGGAGGGTTACGCCATGCGTTGGAAAATCAAAACCCTCGGGATGACGCTGCTGCTGGTCGTTGGTCCGCTGGCTTCCGCCTGGGCGGGAAGCTTGAACGGCACCGTCAAGGTCGGGGGCATCTTCAAGGATGAAACCGCCGGCGACCTGAGCGTCATGCCCGAGACCTTCAACATCTACGAAGGTTTCACCATCTCCGGCATCGACCTGAACGGAACCGTGGGTCGCCGCGGCTACTACCGGTTGGATGTCCGCGAGGTGAACCAGGAGAGTGCCCGCGGGATCTTCTCCTTCCGGGTTCCGAGCCGGTTCAACATGTTCATGCGCTACGACCGCCACCGTCAGCTCTTCGACCCCGCCGGCCAGGTCGAAAGCGTGCGCAAGAACCTGCGCGGCGGTTTCGTGCTGACACCTTCTGCGGACCTGAAGATCAGCGCGAACATCGGCAACCAGAAGAAGACGGGCAGCCGTATGTCCTACCTGCCCAATGAACCGGGCTTCCTGGGAAGCGGCTACGACAACAACCTGACCACCGGCCGCGTGGAGATCGCCGGGAACCGGGGGGGACGTTCGCTGGCCGCAGCCTACGACTTCTCCACCTTCTCGGACGACAACCTGGCCGCGGCCGACCGCAGCGGCGGGGTCTTCTCGGTGCGGCTCAACGGCCCCTGCTACCTGCTCCCGGATGTCGTGTCCCACCTGGTGCGGGCGTCCTACGGCAAGCAGAAGTTGACGGCCGTGGGCACGGATTACGAACTGGGCACCTTCCAGTACCTGGGCGTGGTCAAGCCCGCTCCCCAATGGCGGCTCAAGTACGGGTTCAACGCCACGACCGTTGACGACAAGTCCACGGACTACAAGACCGACGAGGTGCGCAACGACTTCGACGCGGTGTGGTATGGCCCCCAGGGCAGTGTCAACGCCGGGTACGGCCGCGTGATCCACGACAGCTGGCAGGTGACCACCGCCAACGTCTGGCGCCTGGGCGGCACCTGGAGGATCCAGGATAACGCCAAGGTGCGCGTGGGCTACGACTCGAACCGGAAGACCGACGAGGAGCAAACCACCCTGCTGAAGGACATGGAAGCCAGTCGGTTCAGCGCCGACCTGGAGATCGAGGCCACGGACGAGCTGAGCTTCGGCGGCGGCTACATGGACCGCCAGCGCAGTTTCCCGCTCGTCGGTGTCGAGACCACCGGCAAGCGGTACCGTGCCTTCAGCCGCCTCGAACTGTCCGGCTGGGGCTCGCTGAACGTCGACTACATCTACTCCGACGACGACTACACGGATTTCGACGGCAACGACGACGGCGGCGAGACCACCTGGACGCATTTCCGCGCCGACAACAGCACTGTCACCGGCCGGGTCGACGTCGACACCATCCGGAATCTCAAGCTTTCGTTCGGGGCGACCTATCTCGATATCGGCAAGGATCTCGACATCGAGAAGTCCATCCTGTCCTTCGCGGGCCATTACGACATCGGCAAGGATTACTTCTTCGAGGCCAAATACAACGTTTTCAACTACGACGACTACATCCTTCTGGACCGCTACTACACGGCGAACGTCGTGTGGGTGAACTTCGGATACAGACTGTCGGTTGACTAGGACGGGATGAAAGATCCCACAAGGAGGAGAAGAAAAATGTCCAAGACTCTGAAGACCCTGATGCTCGTGTTCGGCCTGCTGGTCCTGATCGGGCTGGGAGCCTGCAGCCGTGACGTCACCACCGTGCTCGATCCCGGCGCCTCGCTCTGCTTCAACTGCCACAGCGACCAGGACACCTACCTGATCGACAAGCAGATGGAGTGGGCCTACTCCAGCCACGGAATCGGCAACTACGTCGCTTACGCCGGCGGCCGCAGCGGCTGCTCCGGCTGTCACTCGGGTGCGGGCTTCGAGGCTCGCCTGGCCGGCGAGACCGAGGTGCCTTACGCCACCCCGATCCGCTGCTTCAGCTGCCACGCTCCGCACAGCAACGCCAACTTCAACCTGCGCGTGACCGAGCCCCAGCCCCTGGCCAGCGGCTACACCATGGACCTGGGCGTCAGCAACCTCTGCACGGCTTGCCACGTTGGCCGCACCTCCGTGGACGACGCGGTTCCCCACGACGCCACTGAGGCCTCGGTCACCAGCACGCACTGGGGCGCCCACCACGGGCCGCAGGGCGACCTCTTCATGGGCCAGAACGGCTACGAATACGACGGCGTCACCTACCGCCGCGCCGTGCCCCCGGCCCACAACACCGACGAGTCCCGTTGCTTCGGCTGCCACGGCAACGACAACCCCGCGATCGACCTGGGCGGGCACTCCTTTATCCAGGATAACGGCGCCGATGAAGACAACCTCAACGTGGCCAGCTGCAACCGCTGCCACAGCGACCTGGAAGACTTCGACGTCAACGACGTCCAGACCGAGGTCGAGGACATGATGGCCGAACTCCAGGGCCTGCTGATCGGCATGGGTCTGCTCGATTCCGAAGGCGGCCTCATCAAGGACGTCACGGGCACCCCCGACGAGATCGGCGCCGTCTGGAACTACATCCTGGTCGAAGAGGACCGCAGCGCGGGCGTGCACAACCCCGATTACATTCGCGACCTGCTTCAGGGCTCTCTCGACTATCTGAACAGCAAGTAACGTCGATCCCAGAGGGGGTCACGAAGGCGGGCGGAACTCCGGTTCCGCCCGCCGCTTTTTTGCCCCTGGGTCCAGCGAAAATTTACTGCCTCCAAACCAAATCCTCGCTTTTCCCCCACCCACAACTCCTAGTATAGTGCCTGGCATTCGCCCCCTACATTTTGTGCGAACAGGAGGTTCCCGATGTTCTCGCCACGTTCCCGGATCCTGCTTCTCATCCTGACCGCGGCCCTGATGCTGGCCGGCGGCTGTTCCCAACAAACCGACGTGACTCGGCCCGCGGCCGACGTCCCCTTCTCGCCCGACAAGGCCGCGCCCGCCGGCTACTACGACACGGTGGATGCCTCCACCCCGGCGGCCCTGCGCTCCTCGTTGCACATTATCATCGGCGATGGAGCGAAAATCCCCTACACTTCGACCTCCACCGACACCTGGGACGTGCAGGAGAGCGCCTGCGAGGACCCCAACAACACGGGCCGGGTCCTGGACATCTATCTCAACGCGATCTATCCCAAATACGGTGGAGGGAACACGGACTACAACCGGGAACACAGCTGGCCCAAGAGCTACGGCTTCCCCAACGACGGATCGACCAACTACCCCTACACCGACTGCCATCACCTGTTCATCTGCAACGACAGCTACAACTCGTCCCGCAATAACAAGCCCTACGGCACCGCCGGCGCCTCGGGCACCGAAAAGACCACCCTGGCCTACAACGGCGTGGGCGGCGGCAGCGGAACCTATCCCGGCTGGTCGAACTGGGACGACCCCACCTACTGGGAGACCTGGTGGGACCGCCGCGGCGATGTGGCCCGCGCCCTGCTGTACATGGACGTGCGGTATGAAGGCGGCGTCCACCCCGGCACCAGCAACGCCGAACCCGACCTGATCCTCACCGACAACCTGACCCTGATCCAGAATTCCAACACGGGTGCCAACGAGTCGGTGGCCTACATGGGTCTGCTGAGCGTCCTGCTCCAGTGGAGCCAGGATGACCCGGTGGACGCCAAGGAAATGCTCCACAACGACGTGGTCTATTCCTATCAGGGCAATCGCAACCCCTTCATCGACCACCCCGAATGGATCGACTGCGTCTTCGGCGGAACCTGCGGTGGCGGCGGCGGAGACACCACACCCCCCGCGGCTCCCACGGGCCTGATCGCCACCGGCGGCAGCGGCAGCGTGGGCCTGGATTGGGCGGATAACGGCGAGAGCGATCTCGCCGGCTACACCGTCTATCGCTCCACCAGCAGCGGCGGACCCTACAACGCGGTCACCGGCGCCCTGCTGGGCACCAGCGCCTACACCGAAACCGGGGTCACCGCCGGAACGACCTACTACTACGTGGTGACCGCCAGCGACAACTCCGCCAACGAATCGGGCCTCAGCGCCGAGGCGTCGGCCACCCCCACCGGTGGCGGCGGGGGCGGCGGTCCGTCCACGGCCTGGATCAACGAATTCCACTACGACAACAGCAGCACCGACACCGGTGAGTCCGTGGAGATCGCCGGCACCGCGGGCCTGGACCTGGCCGGCTGGGCCGTGTACGGCTACAACGGCAACGGCGGCACGGTCTACAGCACGGTGAACCTCTCCGGCGTGCTGCCCGACCAGCAATCCGGCTTCGGCACCCTCGCCTTCGCCATGAGCGGCATGCAGAACGGCAGCCCCGACGGCCTGGCTCTGGTGGACGACACCGCCGCGGTCGTGCTGTTCATCAGCTACGAGGGCACGATGTCCGCCACCGACGGCCCGGCCTCGGGCATGACCTCGACCGATGTGGGCGTGTCCGAGACGACATCCACTCCGGTGGGCTACTCCCTGCAGCTGGCGGGTAGCGGCACCGCGTACGTCGACTTCAGTTGGCAGGCGCCCCAGGCGGCCACGTCCGGCGCGGTGAATTCCGGCCAGAGCTTCACCGGCGGCCCGGTGAATCAGGCTCCCACTGCGGCGGCGAACGGCCCCTACTCGGGCGAGAAGGATGTGGCGGTGAGCTTCAGTTCCGCCGGGTCCAACGATCCCGACGGCACCATCGTGTCCTACGCCTGGGACTTCGGCGACGGGGGCAGCAGCACCGCCGCCAACCCCAGCCACACCTACGCGGCGACCGGCACCTTCACCGTCACCCTGACGGTGACCGACGACGGGAGCGCCACGGATGCCGATCCCACCACCGCGACCATCGTCGACACCACGGCTCCGGCCGCGCCCACGGGCCTGACCGCAACCGCGGGTGACGGCAGCGTCGGCCTCGGCTGGACGGGCAATGGCGAGAGTGACCTGGCCGGCTACACCGTGAGTCGCGCCACGACCAGCGGCGGCCCCTACACCGCTCTCAACGGAACCCTGCTGACGTCGAACAGCTACACCGACGGCACCGTCGTCAACGGCACGACCTACTATTACGTGGTCACCGCCAGCGACGGCGCGGGCAATGAGTCGGCCGCCGGCACGGAAGCGTCGGCGACCCCGGCCTCCGCCGGAGGCGGCGGGGGCGGCGCGAGCGTCTGGATCAACGAACTGCACTATGACAACGACGGCACCGACACCGGGGAATCCTTCGAGATCGCCGGCACCGCCGGAACCGATCTGAGCGGATGGAGCGTCGCGGCCTACAACGGCAACGGCGGCACGGTGTACAGCACGGTGAACCTGTCGGGCGTCCTGGCCGACGACATGGGCGGATTCGGCGTCCTGTCCTTCGCCCTGAGCGGTATGCAGAACGGCAGCCCCGACGGCTTGGCTCTGGTCGACGGCACCGGCACGGTGGTGATGTTCCTCAGCTACGAGGGCGTGATCGTCGCCACCGACGGCCCCGCCGTCGGCACCACCTCGAAGGACATCGGGGTCAGCGAATCCTCGACCTCGCCCGTCGGATACAGCCTGCAGTTGGCCGGCACGGGGTCGGTCTACGGGGACTTCGCCTGGCAGGCCTCGGCGGCGGCCACATCCGGCGCCGTCAACACCGGCCAGACCCTCGGTGACGGCAGCACCGGCGGCGGCGGCGGATCCTGGTCCGTCATCACCTTCGACGATTTCGAATCCGGCATGGGCAACTACTTCGACGGCGGCGGGGACATGTCCCGGTACACCGGCGGCACCTACGCCCATCAGGGCAACGCGGCCGCCGACATCCAGGACAACAGCGGCACACGGTCGTCCTTCTCTCACACCTCGGGTTACGACGTGTCCGGATTCACCGACCTGGAAGTCGAGTTCTGGTACGAGGGCGTGAGCATGGAGAGCGGCGAGGACTTCTTCGTCCAGTACTGGGACGGTTCGACGTGGCAGACCGTGGCCACCTTCGCCAGCGGCACGGATTTCAGCAACGGGAGCTTCGTGAACCAGGTGGTCGCGATCCCGGCCGGGTCCTACGCCTATCCCACCGATGCCAAGCTGCGCTTCATGTGCGACGCCAGCAACAACGGCGACGACGTTTACATCGACGAGATCGAGTTCCGCGGCTTCAACTAGACCGCGACCTCATCACGACAAAGGGGCCTCCCGCCGGGAGGCCCCTTTTCCATTCCTGCAAGATATGTCCGACTAGATGTAGGCATTCTCCCCGTGCAGGGACTCGTCCAGGGTGCCTTCTTCCGCTTCGCTCGTACGCACGGTGGTGATCTTATTGATCAGCCACAGCATGAAGAAGGTGAAGACGAAGGCGTAGATCGACGAACCGACGATGGCCGCGAGCTGCTTGACGAAGAAGTCGCCCCCGCCATAGAACAACCCGTTGGCCCCGCTGATGTTGACGGTCGTGGTGCCCAGCAGGCCGAGCATGACGATGCCCAGGGCGCCACCCACGCCGTGCACGCCCCACACGTCCAGGGCGTCGTCCCAGCCCAGACGGTTCTTCAAGCCCACGGCGATGTAGCAGACTGCGCCGGCACAGATGCCGATGATCACGGCGCTCGAAGTCGTCACGTAACCCGCCCCCGGCGTGATGGTGGCCAGGCCGGCCACCGAGCCCGTGAGCAGCCCGACGAACGAGGGCTTCTTGTCGTTGATCCAGGAGATGATCAGCCAGGTAACCGCCGCGAACGAGGCCGCGATGTCCGTGTTGAGGAACGCCGCTGCGGTGATCGAGTCCACCTGCAGCTCGCTGCCCGCGTTGAAGCCGTACCACCCGAACCAGAGCAACCCGGTGCCCAGGGCCACCAGGGGGATGCTGTGGGGGGCGCTGTCGACGATGCTGCGCCGGCCCACGTACAACACCGAGGCCAGGGCGGCCATACCGGCGATGTTGTGGACGACGATACCTCCGGCGAAATCGAGCACGCCCCACTTGGCCAGCAGGCCGCCGCCCCAGATCATGTGCACGAAGGGGAAGTAGACCAGCAGCAGCCACAGCACCAGGAAGATGAGGTAGGCGCTGAAGTGGACGCGGTTGGAAAACGCGCCGGTGATCAACGCCGGGGTGATGATGGCGAACATCATCTGATAGGCGATGAACACGATCAGCGGAATCTGTCCGCCGGCGAAGGGCGTGTCGGGGGTCACCCCGCGCAGGAACGCCAGGTCCAGGTTGCCGATGATGCCGCCCTCGCCGCCGCTGAAGCACAGGGAGTAGCCCACGGCGTACCACAGCACGGTGGTCACGCCCAGGGAGACGAAGCTCTGCATCATGATGGTCAGCACGTTCTTGCGCCCCACCAGGCCGCCGTAGAAGAACGCGAGGCCCGGCGTCATGAGCATGACCAAACTGGTGGCAAGCAGCATGAATCCGGTGTTGCCGGTATCGAACATGATTCACCCCTTTTGCCGCGTCCGGGGACGCGGACTTGATTCGAGAAAATCTCTTATCAAAAATACCCTCCCACCGGCGGAGGGGGGCAGGGGGAAATCCCTCAAATCGGGGTGCGGAAAACCTCAACGGGTCAATCGACGGAGGTCAGGCCTTCGCGGATGGCGAACTTGGTCAGCTCGGCCACGCTGTGCAGATCGAGCCGGTCCATGATGCGCTTGCGGTGGGATTCCACGGTCTTGACGCTGACGCACAGGCGGTCGGCGATCTCCTTTGTGGTGTCGCCCTCGGCGATGAGCTGGAGGATCTCGCGTTCGCGCGGGGTGAGGACCGCGCCGTCGCCTTCGGGCCGGCCTTCGGCCAGGCGGAGGTAGTCCTGCAGCACCGAGGCGTTGATGCTCTTGCTGAGGGTGATCTCCCCCCGCAACGCGGCGTCGATGGCGCCACGCAGCTCGGGAAATCCGCAATCCTTCAGCAGATAGGCCGAGGCGCCCGCGCGCAGCATGCCGGTGACGAAGCGGCGGTCGTCGTGCATCGAGAGAGCCACCACGCGCGGCGGATTCTCCCGTTCCATGAGCTTGCGGGTGGTGTCCACGCCGTTGAGACCGGGCATGGAGATGTCCACGACCACCAGGTCCACCGGCGTGCCGGCGCAGATTTCCAGGACCTCGAGTCCGCTGGCCGCTTCGGCCACCACTTCCAGGTCGTCGCGGGCGTCGAGCAACCGGCGCAGGCCGTCGCGGAAGATCTTGTGGTCGTCGGCCACCAGGATGCGCACGCTCATGATTGGTCCCCTTGCGGTCGGTCCAGAGGCAGGTCGAGCCGCACCCGGGTTCCCCGGCCCGGCTCGGTCTCCACATCCACGCCGCCGCCCAGCTGGCGCATGCGTTCGCGGATGCTGAACAGGCCAAAGGCCTCGGTGCGCAGATCGGCCTTTTCGGCGTCGAAACCGCAACCCCGGTCGGCCACCGCCAGTTCGAGGCCGTCCGGTCGCCAGGTGAGGGTCATGGTCGCGCTGTCGCAGCCGGCGTGGACAACCACGTTGCGCAGCAGCTCCTGGGCCGAGCGGAACACCATGATCTTCTGCTCGTCACGCAGATCGCGGGCCGAGCCGTTCACCCGGAAGGCCACCTGCAGGCCCTGCGTCGTTTCCATCCTCTCGGCCAGCCAGTCCAGGGCCTCTTCCAGCCCCAGCTCGAAGAGCACCGGCGGGCTGATGGTGCCGGTCAGGTCGCGCGTGTAGGTGATGGTCTGGTCCAGCAGCCGCAGCATCTCGCCGATTTCGGCGTTGGAGCCGGAAAAGATGGCGTTGCCGCGGAAGGTTTCCAGGCGGATCTTCATCACCGCCAGGGCCTGGCCCACGTGGTCGTGCAGGTCCTCGGCGATGGCGCGGCGCTCGCGGGCCTCGGTCAGGCCCAGCTGCAGGGCCAATTCGCTCAGACGGCGGCGTGTCTCGGCGTGGGCCGCGGTTTCCCGCGCCAAGGCCTCCCGGAGATCCGGTTCCCGCCGCTGCTCTCGTTGTTCCGTCACGAATGATACCCCGCATGGCGATGAAGGCTGATCCTGCGCCGAGGGATCATAACCGCCCCCGCCCCGCGGACCAACCCCCGCGTAGTATTTTTGCCCCTCCGGTGGTACTCTCGGACCATCCGTCATCTCGCCTTCATCTCCGAAATAGGAGTGCCTGCCGTGCGCCAAGTCCTGAATATCTTCGTGCTGCTGAGCGTCCTGGTTTGGGCTGTTGCCGCCCAATCGGCCCCCGACCTTCCTCCGGGCGACAAGCCGGCGCCCACGCCCCTGTCGCGGATCGCCGACGTCGGCACGGCCGACGACCGCGACGGGGCCGACATGGTGGTCGTGCTGGACAAGGCCGTCAACAAGGTCAAGCCCAGCGGGGTGACCGACGTGAGCCACTACCGCCTGCTGAAGGTGCTGACCGAGGCCGGTTGCCGCGACCAGTCGGTGCTGAACTGGCACTACGATCCCCAGAGCAGCCACGTCGAGGTGCGCAAGGTCACCATCATCCGCGACGGCGAGTATCTGCCGGTGGATGTCGGCCCTCTGCACGACCTGCCCGCGCCCCAGTCGGCCATCTACTGGAACGACCGGGTCAAGACCCTGCAGCTGCCCCGGTTGCGGGTGGGCGACGGCATCGAGATCATCACCACGCGCAAGGGGTTCACCTACGCGCTGCTGGACGCAAAGCAGGGTGGCACGAAATCCTGCGGCGGCGGCCAGCCGGCCTACCAGGACACCGAGGAAGAGGATGCCCGCTACATCCCGCCCATGCCCGGCGAGTACTTCGACATCGTCATTTTCCCGGAAAACGACCCCGTGCTGGAGAAGCGCTACGAGCTGCAGCTGCCGCCGAACAAGAAGCTGCAGTCGCAGATCTACAACGGCGCCCTTTTTGCATCGACCAGCTTCGACGACGATCGCAACACCTACACCTGGTGGGCCCTGGACCTGCCCGCACGGACCCACGAACCCCACCAGCCCGATGCCGGCGATTTTGCGGCCAAGGTGGTCATGACCACCGTCGGCAGCTGGGAGGCCAAGAGCCGCTGGTTCTTCGACGTGAACCGCGACCAGTTCCAGGTCACCCCCGAGATCAAGGCCAAGGTGCAGGAGATCCTGGCGGCCGGCGGGCTGGAAAACGCCTCGGACGAGGCCAAAGCCCGCGCCCTGGTGCACTGGGTGGCGCAGAACATCCGCTACTCGGGCCAGACCATGGGCGAAGGCGAGGGATTCACGCTGCATCCGGGGAACATGATCTTCGAGCAGCGTAGCGGCGTGTGCAAGGACATCGCCGGCATGCTGATCACCATGATGCGCGGCGCCGGGCTCGACTCGTACGCCGCCATGACCATGGCCGGCAGTCGCATCGACCAGGTGCCCGCCGACCAGTTCAACCACTGCGTCACCGCCCTGCGCCTGCCCGACGGCAGCTTCCGCATGTACGACCCCACCTGGGTGCCGTACAACAACGACATCTGGTCGCGCCTGGAGACCGAGCAGCAGTTCCTGGTGGGCAGCCCCGAAGGCACCGACCTGAACACCATCGCCTTCAGCTCGGCGGCCGAATCGCCCCTGAAGGCCGTGCACCAAGCCGGCCTCGACGGCGACGGCACCCTGAGCGGCACCCTGCGGCTGGACGGCACCGGGGCCATGGACAGCCGACTGCGCCGTCTCGTCAACGGTTCGCGCCGGGCCGAACTGGCCGATCGCTGCGCGCGCCTGCTGTCGGCGGCCAGCGATCGGGTGGTGATCGACAAGGTGACCAACCGCGATCCCGCCGATTTCACGGGCGACATGTGGCTGGAGATCACCTATCACATGCCCGGCTTCGCCGCGCCGTCCTCCGGGGCGCTGAATTTCGCCAGCCCCCTCGGCCAGGTCATGCTGCACGAGCCCAACCTGCTGGGCACCGCCAACGAGACATGGGACAAGGATCGCGAAACCGACATGCTGCTGTGGTACACCCGGCAGATCGACGGCAACGAAACCATCAAACTGCCGCGCGGGTTCGCTCTGGATGACGAGGCCGACGCCGTGGACGTCGATGAGACCTACGCCGGCTTCACCGGCGAGGCCGGCCTCGACGGCCGCACCCTGACGGTCACCTCGCGCTGCGAGGTCCGCCGCCGCCAGATCCCGCCCGACGGCTACCCGGGCTTCCGCGAGGCCATGACCTCGGCCAAGGAATTCTGCAACCGCGTCTACCGCCTGAGCAAGGAGGGCAAATAATGAAGACCCTGAAATGGCTTGCCCTCGCCGCCCTCCTGCTGATCGCCACCGCCGCCTCGGCCGCGAACATGGGCACTTCCGCCGGATTCGACCTCGACGCCCTGCTGGCCACCGCCCGCTCGACCTACGGCCTGGACACCCAGGACGCGGTGGTGCTGCTGGAGGACCGGGAGGTCATTCAGGGCGCAAACGGCGACATCACCACCATCGTGCATCGCGTGGTGTGGATCGGCTCGGCCGTAGCCATCCGCTCCTACGCCGACCTGCGCGTGCCCTGGAACCAGGCAGGTTCGCAACTGGAGGTGGAAGTGCTGCGCACCTGGCGCGATGGCCGCTGGTGGCCGGACGCTGGGCAGATCAGCGAGACCGCCGTGGTGGAGACGCTGCCCTACGCCGTGTCCCACGCCGACGATTACACCCCGCTTCGCGAGACCATGCTGCTGCACGACGGCATCGAACTGCCCTGCGTCGTGGAGACGCGCTACATCATCACCCGACAGAACGCACCGGCCGCATCGGGCGTGTTCGTGTTTCCCCAGCGGGATCCCACGGTGCGGGCGCGGCTGTCGGTGACCGTTCCCGACGACAGGACCTGGCACGCCGAGACTCTCCCCGGCGCTCCCCGGCCCACGGTGAACACCTCCGCCGGCGCGCACACGACCGTGTGGGACATGCAGTCGCCGGGCCAGCTGGGGCTGCCGGTCACCGCCCAGCCCGAGGCCACCGAACCCGCCGTCGTCTATTCCACCTGGCAGGACTGGGAAACGCTGGGCGCGGTCTTTACCGCGGCCTTCGACGCGGCCGCCCACATCGGGCCGGCGCTGACCGATTCGGTGACCGCACGAACCGAGCATTTGGCCGACCCGGTCGAGAAGGTCCAGGCCGTGCTGGATTTCGTCGCGGAATCCACCCGGAACATCCACAGCGACTGGCGCCTGTGGGACGTGCCGCGGTCCGCCGACCGCACCTGGGAGACCGCCTACGGAAACGGATGGGATCGGCTGGCGCTGGCCGCCGGCGCCCTGCGGGCCCTGGCCGTTGTTCCCACCGAATCCGGCGCGGCTTCGCTGAGCGCCAACCCGGTGTTCCTGGGCGAAGGCATGGCGGCCGTGGCGCCCACGGTGCCCCGTCTCGATCCCAGCTGGGAACCGGCCCTGAACATCATGGTGGGCGACGGGGAATTCCTGGTGTGGACCCCCAACGGATCGCTTCACGGCGTCACGTATATGATGGGTCGGCCCACCTTCGTGCCGTCCCTCGGCCAGCCCGAATTCATGACGTCCTCGGGCGTCGACAATCTGGTTTCGGCCGACCTGAAGCTCACCCCCACGGTGGACGAGGGCTGGTCGTGGAGCGGGACCCTGACCGCCCAGGGCGATTTCAGCCCCCACGGCGCAATCTTCGCGGGCAAGACCCTGAACGAGGCCGCCAAAGACATGCTGGGCGAGATGTTGCCCGACGCCGACCTGGACGCCTGCACCCCGCGCACATTCGTTCCCCTGGGCGTGAGCGTGGCGTGTAAGGGCACCCTGGCCGGTCCCGAGGAGCAGAAGAACGGGACAGTCCGGCTGACGGTGGGCGATCCGGGCGACGGCGTGCTCGGACACCGGCCCCACGACATCCACCTTTACGAAAGCGAGCGCAGTTCGGCGATCATGCTGCCGGCCATGGCCCAGGACATCACGGTGCGGCTGCCTCTGGACGGGTTCACGGTGGTGCGCCTGCCTGCGACGGTGATCGTGAACAACGCCGCCGGTCACTGCACCGTCTCGGCCAAGGTCGCGGACGGTTGGCTGGTTTACCGGCGCTCGGTGAGCCTGACCGGCGCGGGCACTTGGCCCGAATTGCGTGCCGTGCTGCTGGAAGCCGGTGAGGGTCGCAATCGCGACATCGTGTTGAAGGCCGGAGGCGATTCATGAAGCGCACAATGAAATATCCTGGCGCGATCTGCGCGCTGATCATCCTGACCGCTTTTGCGGGCTGCCAGAAGATCACCAGCGATCAGCCCCTGAACGACCGCACCGTGGCCACGGCCCAGGCGGTGGCGGGGCTGGACATGACCGCCGCCGAGCGCGCGATGATGCAGGACGAGCTGGCCTCGGCGCGCGACGCGTACCGGGGTCTTCGCCGGCTGCATCTGGCCAACGGAGAGCGCCCGGCGCTGGTGTTCGATCCGCTCATGGTGGCGCCCGACCTTAAAGTGGGCGCGGGCATGCCGGGCCTGGAGCCGCAGTGGTCGCCGGCGCCGGTGTTGTCGCGCCCGGACGACCTCGACAATCTTGCTTTCTATACCGTGGGCCAGCTCGGCACCCTGATCCGCACGCGGCAGGTTAGCTGCGAGGAACTGACGCGCCTGTGCCTGGACCGGCTGCGCCGCTTCGACCCCCATCTGCACTGCGTGGTCACGCTGACCGAGGAGCACGCCCTGGACCGGGCCCGCGAGCTGGATGCGATGCTGGATCGCGGCGAGTACCTGGGTCCGCTGCACGGCATCCCGTACGGGGCGAAGGATCTGCTGGCTGTGCGCGGTAACCGGACCACCTGGGGCGCGGAGCCGTACCGCGACCAGATGATCGACGAAGATGCCGCCGTGATCCGCAAGCTCGACGAGGCGGGCGCCGTGCTGGTGGCCAAGCTCACCCTGGGCGCCTTGGCCATGGGCGACGTGTGGTTCGGCGGCAAGACGCGCAACCCGTGGAACCCCGATCAGGGCAGCAGCGGCTCGTCGGCCGGGCCGGCGTCTGCGGTGTCGGCGGGTCTGGTGCCGTTCGCCATCGGGACCGAGACCTGGGGCTCGATCGTCTCGCCCTGCACCCGCTGCGGCGTGACGGGCCTGCGGCCCACGTTCGGGCGCGTGAGCAAGACCGGCGCCATGGCCCTGAGCTGGACCATGGACAAGATCGGCCCCATCGCGCGCACGGTGGAGGACTGCGCCCTGGTCTTCGACGCCATTCGCGGCCCTGATCCCACCGATCCCTCGGCGGTGGACATGCCGTTTCCCTACGACCCGTTCCGCGACGTGCGGAAGCTGCGCGTGGGCTATCTGAAATCGGAGTTCGACCTGGACTATCCGTGGCACGACCTGCACGCCCAGGCCCTAGACGACCTGCGCGAGGCCGGGTTCGAGCTGATCCCCATCGTGCTGCCGGATTCGGCGGCCCTGGGTTGCAACGTGTACGACCTCGCGATCATCTTGTCGGCCGAAGCGGGCGCGGCGTTCCAGGATCTGGTGCTGTCGAACCGCGACGACGAGCTGGTCGCCCAGGACGCGGACGCCTGGCCCAACATCTTCCGCGCGGCGCAGTTCATCCCCGCGGTGGAATACGTCCAGGCCTTGCGCGCCCGCGTGCGCCTCATGCGACTGATGGACGATCTGTTCCGCAAGGTGGACGTGTATGTGACGCCGTCGTGGCAGGGCGCCAACCTGCTGATCACCAACCTGACGGGCCAACCGCAGGTGGTAGTGCCGTGTGGGTTCAAGACCGAGAACTCGCCCCATTCGATCAGCTTCGTGGGCGGCCTGTACAACGAGGCCACGGTGCTGGAAGTGGCGCGGGCGTACCAGATGGCGACGGGGTGGGAGAGGGAGCATCCGGAGGGGTTTTGAGGGGGAACATTTTTGATTTCCCGTGGTCTTGCGGCAATGCCGCCGTCCCAGTTCGACCGCAAGGTGGTGCAACCGCCGGCCGTCCCGGCCGAGAACGCGCCGGTCCTGGGCCAGACCATCCAGGTCTGGCTGGACAATCACGACTGGGATTTCCAGCCGTGGGTCATGGGTTTCCGGGATCGCATCTGGCTGAGCTGGCGCGTGCCCTCCGACTACAAGCAAGGGATCCTGAGCGGAACCACCGAGCTGTCGGTCACGGTCGCACGCGACGGGTCGCTGACCGCCTGCGAGGTGACCGGCAAATCGGGGACCGCCGCACTCGACCTCTCCAGCCTCGCGGCCGTGAAAGCCGCCGCTCCCTTCGCCGCCCTTCCCGCAAACTTTCCCGGCAACGACCTGATCCTGACCGTGCGCCTGGACTATCCCCGGCTCGCGCGAACCCCATGAACCGGGATCCGCAGCCCGATCGCCCTGCCCGGCGTGTCGGGCGCCACGGCGGGGCTGATCCTGCTGCTGCAGCCCGTGCTGGCCACGGTGTGGGGGCGGCTTGCCTTCGCCGAAACCCTCGACCCCGTCCAGATGCTCGCCGCCGCGCTCACCCTGGGCGCGATCTACCTGGGGACCGCGGGATCGCGGGGGAAATGACGCCTGTGACCGAACAAACGCCACTTCTCGGTGTCGACGATTCCGGGAATGATCAAGTTGTCATTTGAGGGGTTGAGACAATGCGCGGAACGTTATGCTGTTTTGTGATTATTCATCGAAACCATTATGGAGCGGCTGGGGGCTTGCCGCCACCCGAATCCTTTCCTTACCTGAAGAGGATAGGCTTCCAATTGGAGATCACGGGGAAGTGGGAATCCGGCTTCCCCTGAACGAACGAGGGTTGACCATGCTGCCACGCTCCTCCCTGCATGGCGCGCTGACCGCGGTGTCTTTGCTGCTGGCTCCGCTGACGGCCCACGCCAGCGCGGGCGGCTACTCTGTGGGCCCGGTGACCGCTGTCGTCGACAGCGCCCTGACCGCTCTGGTGTCCTCCGTCGGCGACCTGCCCACCGCTCGGGGGGTCGAACTGAAGCCGGCCTACCCCAATCCGTTCAATCCCCGGACGACCATCGCCTGGGATATCGGACCGGAGGTGGCAAGCGCCTCGGTTCAGGTGGAAATCCTGGATGTGCGCGGGCACCGCGTCGCCAGGCTATTGGACGCCGTGCAGGCCGGCGGCCGGACCCACACCACCCAGTGGAACCGTCTCGACGATGCGGGGCTGGCGGCACCCAGCGGCACCTACCTGGCTGCGGTCACTGTCGACAGCGTGCAGAAATCCCGCTTCATCACCCTGGTCAAATGAGGTAACGGCAGGATGGTCGACTCCAAATTTTCCCGCATCGCCGCAGCCTTCGCCATCTCCATGGTCCTGGCAGGACCGGCTCTCGCCCAGCTCCGTGCAGGTCAAGAATCAGCGCTTGATTTCACGCTGGATGACCTTCGCGGAGCGCCGGTCACGCTCTCGGACGTGCTCGCCGACGGGCCGGTGATCCTGGACTTCTGGGCCACCTGGTGCAAACCGTGCCGCAAGGCGCTGCCCCGGCTGCAGAAGCTGGCGACACAATACGAGGGGCGGGCCCGCGTGCTGGCCATCAGCATCGATGACCCGCGCAGCCGCACGAAGATCGCCCCGACGGCCCGGTCGCTGGGTATCACGTTGCCCGTGCTGCTGGACGGCGACAAGACGGTGGCCTCGCTCTATCGGGTATCGTCCATTCCGACGACATTCCTCATCGCCGCCGACGGCCGGATCATGGCCGTGCACAACGGATACCGCGACGGTGAAATCAAAAAACTCGAATCCGAATTGAATCGACTGCTCGCCGAAGGAACCGGCCCATGACCTTTTCCCCGTGGAGGCCGGTTCTGGCGGGTATCGGCCTGATCGCCCTCCTTGCGGGCGACATGGCGCCCCCGGCCCACGCCGCCGAAAACCGGGTGCAGGCCTCGAATCTGTTGCTTTACCAGGTCGGACGCGATCCCAACACCCCGGAAAACGATGTCACCCGTTTCTTCGACCACGTCCAGCTGGACTACTTGGCCGGAGAATTCCGGTATGGGCTGCGGGCAGACCTCTACCGCACGTCCGAGGCCGGGCAGGTCTACGAGAACATCACCCAGAAGTACCTCGAATGGAGTAACCGCAACCTGGATGTGCGCGTCGGAAACGCCTACGCGACCATCGGGCGCGGGCTGCTGTTTCGGGCCTTCGAACTGCCCGGCATCGTGCGCGAGGTCAATACGATCACCGATTCGAAATACGCCGATTCGCGCGATCTCGAGGGCGCCGTGGTCAAGGGCCGCTACGGCCGGTTTCGCATCCAGGCGCTTACCGGCCGTCCCATGGCCTATCCCGACAATCCGCCGGGCCTGGGTTTTCTGATCCGTCGTGACGGAACGGTTTCCGGCGGCCACATCGGCGTGGACGTGGGCCGCGGCGTGAGTGTCGGCTCGGGCTACATGCGGGCCGACGGGTTCGTCTTCGCCGGAGATGCCGACCGTCAAGAATACGGCAGCTTCGATCTCGCCCTCGACGGCTCGCGCCTGGCGCCCGCCCTGTCCGCAGCCGGCTGGGACGTTCGTCTGTACGCCGAATACGCAGGCCGGCACTGGACGCCCATCACAGACCCGTTCTCGACCGTGGACGGCAACCCGCACGCCCTCTACACCTCGGCCGCCCTGGCGTACGATCGCTGGTCGCTGACATACGAAACGAAGGACTATCGCGATTTCTCCCTGGCGTTCAACGACCCGCCGAATCTGGTGCCCGAGCTGACGCCCTCGCTGGTCAATCGTCGCTCACACTTCTTGATCGCCGACGATGAGCGCGGCCACCTGATCGGACTGCAGGGCGCCGCCTGGAGGGACTGGACCATACACTACGAACGGGCCGACGCCCGCACCGGCGAAGACCCGAATCGCCTGCGCTACCGCCTGAACTACCTCGAGCTCGCCGGCCCGCCGCTGGCCGATACGCGCGGTTCGATCTTCCTCGCCGAAGGTCGCGACGACCTGGAAGCACTGGCCGGGCATAAGACCATTGGTTTTTCGCTCGAGCAGTCTTTGCCGCAGGGATTCGCCGCTACCGGCGACGTCGAGTACCAGCAGGTCGAACGCCCCTACAACGAGGGCGAACCCGACGAAGTGCTCGTATCGATGACCGTCAGTCACGCCGGAACCGGCAGCGTATCGCTCGTTTGGGAACAATCGAACGATCCGCAACTGACCGACGACCCGCTCACGCTGGATATCGAAACCGCAAGCCGCCGCTGGCTCGGCGTGATCGTCCAGGGCTCGTTAAACGACAACCACGAAATGGGGATCTTCGTCGGTAAGCGCCGCGGGGGAACGGCCTGCACCTCGGGCACCTGCTATCTGGTACCGGATTTCGAGGGTGTGGAGGTGCGGCTGACGAGCCGGTTCTGATCAGTCGTATCACTCGGGAATATATCCAAAATAAAGAAATCCTTAGTGTTGAGTCCGGTCTGTCGATAAGACTTGGGTGGTATTCAAGAATATGAGCCGGTCAAGACCGGAGGAAATTCATGCCGACGACCGTTTCCGGAATCGATCTGTTTCCTACCGCACGGGAGGGGTCCATCGCCCGGGAAGCCCTCTGGTGGCGCCTTCTCAGCGAACAGTCGCGCGACGGCATCGTCGTGCTGGATCACCGCGGAAAGGTCTTCTGGACCAACGAGAAGTTCCCCGCCATGCTGGGCCGCACTCGTGAAGAAACCCTCGGTCTCTCCGTGCCGGACTGGGAGGCCGATATCCCCCCCGACACGATCGAGGAGATGCTGGAGCAGGTCGATGCCTCCGGGGCTCACTTCGAGACGATCCACCGGCGCAAGGACGGGTCGACCTACGAGGTGGAGATCTGCTCGAACGCCGTGACGATCAACCAGGAAAAGCTGGCTTCCTTGGGCCAACTCGCCGCCGGAGTCGCCCACGAGATCAACAACCCCCTGGCCTTCATTCTGAGCAATTTTGTCAGCCTGACCGAGTACATGGATGACCTGGCCTGCTTCGTGGCCGAGGCCAAATCCCTGATCGAACTGCCGCATGACTCAGACCCTGAAGACGTGAACGCCGCCGTCGCCTCCCTGCGCAACCTGTACAAAACCCGGGATATCGGGTTCGCCGCCGAGGACGCCCCGAAACTGGTGTTCGAGAACATCGAGGGGGTCGAGCGGATCCGGAACATCGTCGCCAACCTCAAGGGCTTCGCCCGGCCCGACGAGAAACGCCCCACCCCGTCGTCGGTCCGGAAAATGATCGAGGTCGCCATGACCGTGGCGCACAACGAGTTGAAGTACCGTTGCGAGGTCGTCGTCGAATTGGACGATGATCTGCCTCCACTCTGCTGCTTCCGGCAGCAGATCGAGCAGGTCCTGATGAACCTCATGGTCAACGCCTCCCACGCCATGAAGAAAAGCGGGACGATCAGGATCGGGGCGGCCGTCGAAGGCGACCGGGAAATGCGGATCACGATCGAGGATGACGGGTCCGGAATCGCCCCGGAAAACTTCAGTCGCATTTTCGACCCCTTCTTCACCACCAAGGAGATCGGCAGGGGGACCGGGCTCGGCCTGCACATCGTGCGCTCCATCATCGAGAGCCACGGCGGCAGGGTGGCGGTCGAAAGCCGCGTCGGTTCCGGCACCACCTTCACCATCTCCTGCTGGAAATGGTGTACCAGCGGGCTCGGCTCTTTCCCGGCCATGAAATCCCCTTCCTGCAGGCCGTCACCGCGCTGGCCACCGCGGGCGACGTGGTGAGGTCTATCTGGAACAAATCCGGATGCACGTTTCCGGGTTCGAGACCAGTTGCTTCGGCATGGAATGGTTGCGATTCGAGCCCGACGCCTCCTTGCCCGAACTCGTCAAGACCGTGCCGCACGTCGCGTTCGTCGTAGATGATCTTGCCGCCGCGCTCACCGGGCGCGAGATCCTCGGTGCAGCCGGCGTGAACATCGCCGGCCTGTGTCTGACCGCCTGCGAGGGGCGCGGAGCGTCATCCATTTCGTGGTCGAGGACGCCGCCACGGCACGGCAGACCCTCGAAGATTCCGGAATCGCCATTCACCAAGAGACCGAAGTCTATGTGCTCAGCAAGGACGGCAAGGGGATCACCGGCAAGCCGGGATCCTTCGGGCCGATCTGTCGGATGCTGGCCGAACACGGCATCACAATCCGTTTCGCCTATCCCGGGGAGAACAACATGTTCTTTTTCGGGGTCGACGATGTCGTTGAGGTTGGGAAACTCCTGGAATAGACTCCGGGAAAAGCCGTCGTGAATTGCCACATGAAAGCTATAATCGGTTCATAACCGAAATCGTCCGCCTCAAGGAGCCCGTCATGACCCGCAGCTTGATCCCGTTCATCCTGCTTATGCTCGCCGTGCCCGCCTGGGCGGGCACCGATCTCGCCCACTTCACCAAGTACTTCCGCGACGAGACCCTCCGCATCGACTACGACCACACCGGCAACGCGGCCGAGGAGGTCGTCGCGCTGGACCGGGTTTCCCGGCAGGGCATCTACGCAGGCAGCCGCACCCGCCTGGTCGACGACCTGGAACTGGGTCGCTACTACGCCGAGGTGTACGACGCCGCGTCCGGCGAGCTGCTTTGGTCACGCGGATTCGACAGCTACTTCGGCGAATGGAAAACCACCTCCGACGCCGCGGCCGGCGTGCGCCGCACCTACCACGAGTCGGCGCTGGTACCGTTTCCCAGGGCCCCGATCGATTTCGCCATCGAGATGCGGGGAGACGATTACCATTTGACCGAGATCTTCCGCGTGCGCATCGACCCCGAGTCCTGGGAGATCCGCCGCGACGCCCTGGACGACGAGGTGATCGTCGTGGAAGCTGCCTACGGCGGCGACCCCCACGGCTGCGTCGACGTGGCGATCCTCGGCGAGGGCTACACCGCGGCCGAAGATGGAAAATTCCGCAAGGATCTGGCGCACTTCACCGAGGTGTTGCTCGGCTACGAACCCTACGCTTCGTACCGGAGATCCATCAACGTGCGGGGCGTGCTCGCCCCGTCACAGGAACGCGGCTGCGACGAACCGAGCCGCGGCGTGTATCGCAACACCCGCCTGGGCAGCACCTTCGATTCCCTCGGCTCCGAACGCTACCTGCTGACCGAGGACAACCGCGCCTACCGTGACGTGGCCGCCCACGTGCCGTACGACGCGCTGTTCATCATGGTCAACCACGAGCGTTACGGCGGCGGGGGGATCTACAACTTCTTCAACACTTTCACCAGCGACAACCAGTGGAGCGACTACGTCTTCCTGCACGAGTTCGGCCACCACTTCGCAGGGCTGGCCGACGAGTACTACACCAGCAGCACCGCCTACAATGACTTCTACCCCCGCGGTGTCGAACCCAACGAGCGGAACATCACCCGCCTGCTCGACCCCAAGCATCCGAAGTGGGGGAATCTGGTCTCCAAGGGAGTCGCCGTGCCCACGCCGTGGCGCAAGGCCGAGTACGACAAGAAGGACGTGGCCTACCAGAACGAGCGTCACGCCATCAACGACCGCATCGCGCAGCTGATGCGTTTGGGAGCTCCGACCGATCAGGTGGAAGAGGCCAAGGCCGACGGCGAGCGCCTGTCCAGGGACCACCAGGACGAGGTCGACGCTTGGTTCACCACCAGCCCCTACGCCGCCAAGGTGGGCGCGTTCGAGGGCGCCGGCTACATGTCAACCGGGATGTACCGCTCGCAACTCGACTGCATGATGTTCACCAAGGGCATGAAGCCGTTCTGCGCGGCCTGTCACCGGGGCATCATCGAAGTGATCGAGCGTTACCGTGAATAAAAAAACCAGGGCATTCCCCCGGTCTATGCAGAAGATGCATTCAACGTGACGAATTTTATCCTGTTTTTTGTAGGGAACCGCTTCACCGCACCAGCATGACCATCTCGCACGCTGCCACGGGGCCCGCTGTGGCCCCAACCACCGCAATTGGTTTTCCAATCCGAAAACGGCCTGTCATCATTGTCGGGCGGCAACCTATAACGACCCCTATGCCAAAGGCTTCACCATGCGCAAAACTCTCGCAATCTTCGTCTGCCTTTCCCTGGCCACCATCGCCGCCCTGGGATCCTGGCGCCTCAACGTGGCGGTAGGGGTTTCGTCATGGATCCGATCCCGATCCGGACCGCGTACAACCCCGAAGGGACCGGCAAGACCTTCGGCACGCGTGAGCGGATGACGATCATCGGCCTGAGCCGATCCCTGAGCTGGCCCACGAGCCCGTCCACCACGGTGAGCGTATCGTACGGGGTGGCCTGGCGGCGGCGCCCGCGACCCCTTTCGGTTCCTGATGTCCGCCGCCCGCACCTTCGAAATCGGACCGTCGTATCGCGACCATTCCACCCAGGTCGGATTCGAGGCGACGGTGTTCGAGGTCCTGGCCCTGCGCTACGGCAACAGCACCCACTACCCGGGCGAAATCTCGAGCTGGGGGGCCGGGCTGATCCTCGATCACGGTCTGCTGGGTCGGTTCGCGGTGCAGGCCGATCTGGGCGGCAGCGACATGTCCGACGGCGGCCCGGCGGCCCTGCTGGTCAACCCGGCGCCCCTGGGTACGGGCGATCGCGCGGCCCTGGCCTTCGACCGAGCAGAATACCCCTACCCATTTTCCGCCCACTTCAACACCTACTCCGGGTTCGCGGCCCAGGGCCACTGGCACCTCGGCTTCGCGGTGGAGGATTTCGTTCCCGACACGGAGGACTGGCGCACCTCCTACAATCCCGAGGGTGATAACCGAACCTACGAGATGCGGGATCGCATGACCCTCATCGGCCTGAGCCATAGCCGGGAATCGAGATTGTTCGGGCAATCGGTCCGCTGGTCCGTGGGCGCCGCCTGGCGGCGGTTCTCCAGCACCGTCAAGCAAACCGACCCCGACTCCACCCGGCAGCGGGGCGAATTGCAGGAGACGTGCATCTCCATGGCGGCCAGTTTGTCGTCCCGGGCCGAGGTCAGGTCGGCGTGACACAGGGGGCAGGAAAAGGCGATCACGGTACCGGGGCGGAGGATCTCACCCAGGCTGGGGTCGCACAGGTACTTGGAGTTGCCCGGTTGCGGGCTGAGCAGGACCAGGCCCTGTCCTTGCCGGTATCGGCGACCAGCAGGATCTTCACATTGGGGTTCAGGACACCCCGGCAGTGAGGACAGACGAACGTCTTCTTCATGGCGCGACCTCGATAACGGACAAGGGAAAATGACAGGGCGGATTCTAATCCCGATCCCCCACCCCGTCAAATTCGAGAATGACCCCCATCGGATCAGCGATAGGTGGCCTTCAGCGCACCCCACGGCTGACCGGGTGCGTCGACCGCGTCGGGAAACCGCGGGGCCAGCAGCAGACCCGGCCCGCCGCACTGGCTGTCCCAGGGCGCGGGAATGTTGCACAGCTCGGTGTGCTGCTCGTCGTCGTCGATCACATGGCCCACCGGGCTCGGCCCGCCTTCATCGCCGACGAACCACGAATGACAACACGGCAGGCAATAATGCGTGTAGGCAAAGACCACTTCCTCACCGACGGGCAAGGGATCGCCGTTGGTGTAGAACGTGATCACGCAGCGGCCGTCGAAGGTTTCCGGATGACAGTACCAGCCGGCGGGCACGCCCATATCCCAGTAGGAATAGGTGCCGCATTCGATCAAGCCGGAATAGATGTGGAAGGAACGGATCTGCTCGCCGGTCACCGGAACGACGGTGTAGGTGTAGCGATAATTGTCGAATGTGCTGGTGATGATGGCTGCATCCGCCCCGCCCGGCGCACTAACGCCAAACGCACAAAGGAGCAGGAACCGGGTGATGATACTCCGCATGATCAACCTCGATTTTGAATGTGTTATCCAGTTGGGCGAGGTTGTGAATACTTTATCTTATCGTGGGTTCAAAAATCAACCTTTAATGCTTCATTTCCCGCAGATCCTGCAAATCCTTCTCTTTGGTCAGGGGGCAATCTTCGCCCGCGCCACAGGAAGAACAGGCCTTGCCGCTGCGGATCGACCGCCACACCGCGCGCACCGCCCAGACCAAAGAGACCAGCACCATCACCCCGACGACGACGTTGTCCCAGCTGAGCGACATCACGTTCCTCCCAGGCCCAACATCGTGCCCCCGTGAAACGCGATGAAGGTGACGACCCACGCCAGAAGAGTCAGCCCCAGATTCTGGGCAATCGCCCATTTCAGCGACCCGGTTTCCTGGCGGGTGATGGCGAAGGTGGCGATGCACGGCGTGCTGATCAGGGTGAAGAGCATGATGCAGAAGCCCACCAGGGGCGCATAGCGTTCGCGCAGACGATGGCGCAGCACGTCGGATGTCTCATCCACCTCGCCCACCGCGAAGACGATACCCATCTGGGCCACGAAGACTTCCTTGGCCGCCACCGCGCCCACCAGGGCGGTGCCGATGCGCCAATCGAAGCCCAGCGGTCGCAACACGGTCTCCAGCACGCGACCCACCCGGCCGGCGATGCTGTAGCTCAACTCGGCCGACTGGATCTGGGCCGGATCCTGAAGCTGGCTGAATTGCGTTTCCGAACTGATGGTCGTCTTGTCGAATCCCGCCGGCACCACGTAGTCCGCGGGGGGCTTGGGGTAGACGGTCAAGAACCACAGGATGATCGCCGCGCCCAGGATCACCGTGCCGGCTTTCTTCACGTACAGCCAGGCCCGCGTCCACATCTGCACCAGCAGGCTGTCCACCGTCGGCAGGCGATAGGGCGGCAGCTCCATGACGAAGGGGGTGTTCTCGCCCTTGAACAGGGTCGCCCGCAGCAGGCGCGCGCCCACCAGGGCCAGCACGATGCCCGTCACGTAGATGATCCAGAGCACCGGACCCTGCAGGTGCGAGGGGAAGAAGGCGGGGATCATCAGCGCGTAGATGGGAAGCCGGGCGCCGCAGCTCATCAGCGGCAACACCATGATGGTGATCAGCCGGTCGCGGCGCGACTCGAGGGTGCGGGTGGCCATGATCGCGGGCACCGTGCACCCGAAGCCGATCAACAGCGGGATGAAGCTCTTGCCGTGCAGTCCGACCTTGCTCATGAATCGGTCCATGACGAAGGCCGCACGGGCCATGTAACCGGTGCCCTCGAGAACGGCGATGGCCAGGAACAGCAGCACGATATTGGGCACGAACACAACCACCCCGCCCACTCCGCCGATGACTCCGTCCACCAGCAGGGAGCGCAGGGGGCTCGTGCCGCCGGCCGGCCACAGGCCGCTGATCAGCCCGCCGAGGGCCGTAAAGCCGCGGTCGAGGAGATCCATGACCGGGTTGCCCAACCCGAAGGTCAGCGTGAACACCCCGTACATCAGGCCCAGGAAAATGGGCACGCCCCACACCGGGTGCATGGTCCAGCGATCGATGCGGTCGCTGACGCTCGGCCCGTCCTGCTTGTCCCGCCGCAGGACGCCGTCGCACAGCTTGGTGATGAACTCGTACCGGCTCGCCGCCAGGACGGTGTCCGTCGCCCCCTTGTCGGCCTGACCGGCGAACTCCTCGGCGATGTGCAGGATTTCCCGGCGAACCTCGGGATCGGGGATCTCCTCCAGCACGGCGTTGTCCCGCTCCAGCAGCTTGATGGTCCGCCAACGGGCCGATTCTCCCGTCGGCAACAGCGCGGCGATGCGCTTCAGGTGGCGCTCGGCCACCGGCCCGTAATCCGGCCGCAGCCCACCGGAGTGGGTGGAGAGATGGGCCAAGGCTTCGGTCGCCGGCCCCGCCTCCCGGCACAGGTCCGCCGGACCCGGGAGCGAAGTCCCGCTGATGGCCACCTCGGTGACGGCCTCGATCAGGTCTTCCAGGCCCTGTCCCTTGTTCCCCACCGCCGCCACGACGGGCACGCCCAGGCGGCGCGCCAGCAGGTGGGTGTCGATGCGGTGCCCGCTGTCACGGGCCACGTCCGACATGTTCAACACCAGCACCACCGGTAGCCCGATTTCCAGCAGCTCGGTGGTCAAAAAGAGATTGCGCTCCAGATTGGAGGCATCGACCACGTCCACGACCACGTCGGGCCGATGGTTGAGCAGAAAATCGCGCGCCACCAGTTCCTCGTCGGAAAAGGCGGTCAGGCTGTAGGTGCCCGGCAGGTCGTAGAGCTTGAGACGCCAATCACCGCGACGGACCGACCCCTCTTTCCATTCCACCGTCACCCCGGGATAATTGCCCACGTGTTGGCGGGCGCCGGTCAGGCGGTTGAAAATGGTCGTCTTGCCGGAGTTGGGGTTTCCGGCTACGGCCACGGTGATCGTTTTTTCCAGGGTGTCGGTCACGGTTGTCCCAATTCCACTTCGATGCGTGAAGCCATGCCCCGTCCAATCACCACACGGCTGCCCTTGACCGCGATCACAAAGGGACCGTGGCCCGAATTGCGGATCACTTCCAGCTCCGTACCCGGCAACAGGCCCAGCGCCGCGAGCCGGCCCCGCAGTTCATGCCCGCCGTCGATGGCTTTCAGGACGGTGCGCGCCCCTTCCTGCACTTGGCTCAACGGCATCATTTCTCCTCCATCGGCGGCGCGGCCGGCAAATCCAGTTCCAGTCCCGATCCGCAGGTGTCGCGGCCACAGGTCCGTCCGCCGGATGCGACCTCGCGGTCGCAGAAAAAGCCCACCTGGTCGTCCCAGCGGACATCGGCGAGGGGACATTGTTCGAAATATTCCACGAACTTGACCAGGCGATCGATGATCTCGCCGCTGACGTTGTGCTCCATGCGGCAGGCGCCCTCGTCGGCCGCATCCTCGGGCAGCCCCAGCACCTGGGTCAAAAACGCCTTCATGGTGGTGTGGCGCTTGACCACGTCCCGAGCCAGGCGGCGTCCGGGATCGGTCAGGGTGATCACGTCGTAGGGGGCGTAGTTGACGAGGTGGCGCTCGGACAAGGCCCGCAGCGCCTGCGTCACCGAGGAGTTCTGCACACCCAAGGCCTGCACAAGATCCTTGGCGCGGGCGGCACCCTTGGCGTTTTCGGTGTGGTAGATCGCCTCGAGATAATCCTCGAGACTCGAACTGATCTGGGAATCCCTGGTCATGGGTTACCTCCTGGCCCCAATTTAACCCGGATTTCCATTTGGACAAAAAAATTTTGTCTTAACTAAATTTACATATCGAGATTCATTTGCATCAATGTGCGGCGGGGCCGGGAAGTTCGCAGGCAGCAGCCAGTTCCCGGGCAGCCAGCGCGTTGCCGCGGGCGTTCCAATGGGTGTCGCAGGGCAGGTAGAGCCGGGCCGCGGGCCGATGCTCCCGTCGCATCACGGGTAACAGGTCCAGCACCTTCACCTCGCGATCGGCGGCCCACGCGCGCAGGCGCCGCTGCGGCAGATCGAAATCGTAGTCCTCGGGCTCGAGGGACAGGCCAGCAAGGATCCGGTCCCGCACACGGGGATCGACCTGCTCCTCCGCCGGGATCAGCACCACCAGCAGGGGCACGCCGGCCCGATGGCAATCGATGACCATGCGGTCGAGGTAGCCGGTGGTCTCATCCCATAGCTTTTCCAGCTGCGGCGACGGCAACGAGCGGTACACGGGCAGGTTGTGCCCGACCATCGCGAGATAGAGGTCGTCGCAAAGGGTGGTGTCGCTCACGGCACGGGCCTCGTCGCCCCGCACCCGATCCTTCAACCGGCGATAGACCATGGACTCGGTCATCTGGAACAGCCGCGACTTGCGCAGCAGATTCAGCCACCCGATGGGGCTGTGCGGAAAGTACATGCGACCGGCGATGACTTCGCCCCGCACCGGGATGCCGCTGATGTCGTTACCCACGAAGATGTTCAGCACCACCAGGTCCGGGTCCAGGCCCAGGCCGAAGTTCTCCAGCAGCGCGGCCTCGTTTTCGGGGCTGTAGCCCGGCGCACCGAGCAGCAGCACTTCGGTGGAATCGTCGGGGGCCGCGGCGTTGAGCAACCGCTCGGAGATCCGCAGGAAGTTGTCGGCCAGCGGAACCGCGCCGTACACGAAGCTGTCGCCCACACCCAGGATGCGGCGCACCCCCGCAGGCTTGACCGGGGGATGGTCGCGGTCGCGAAACCCGTCGCGGTTGATGTGCCGGTCGTCGTTCTGCGGGAATTCCCCCGGCGCACTCGGGCGCAGGCGAAATCCGCACTCCGGGTCGCGGATCCACGCCGTGCCCTGCGGCGTGCGAAGATGGGGCAGGATCAGGCGCGCGGCGATTTCCCCGAACCCCAGGGCCAGCACCGTGGCCGTCAGGGTCAGCAATAGGCGTCCACGCAGGTTCCGGTTCACGGCGCCCCCAGCGACTGCAGCAGGCGCCCGGCTTCATCGGCCTGGTCGGGATGCGCCAGGGCCTTGCGCCAGCTGTCGCGGGCCAGCTCGGTTCGGTCCAGGTCCAAGGCGGCATACCCCAGCAGCAGGTAGCCCCGCCCGAAGCCGGGATCGGCGGCCAGTTCGGCCTGCAGGACCGCGCGGGCCTCGCCCGGCCGATGGGCCTCGAGCCAGGCGGCCGCCAATCGCTCCACACTCGCGCGGCGGCGGCGGATGTCCGTCGAGTCGGCTTCCACCGCCCGGGGTTCACCCTCCAGGGCTCGCCGATAGCATCGAGCGGCCTGCAGGGGCACCCCGCAGGCGGCGTACAGATCGCCGAGCTGCCGCAGGCGCACCCGCACCAGAGGTTGCAGGTAATCGACGATGGTCAGGGCCACGACGGCTCCCCGGTAGTCCCGGCGGGCCGCGGCGTGGCGGGCCGCCAGATCCCACGCATCGGGCTCGGCGGCGAAATCCTCCACCAGATGATCCAGCAGAGGAGTGGCCCGACCCGGTGCGGCGCACTCCAGATCCGCGGCCACCAGGGCCCGGTACCATTCCAGCTCGGCCACGTCCCGATGATCCTGCAACAACCCCGCCAGGACCGTCACCGCTTCGTCCGGTCGATCGGCCAGCAGCAGGCAGACTCCGCGATAATGCAACAGGGCGGTAGGCGCATCGGGGCTCAATTCGTAACCGCGGCCGAAGGCCTCGGCCGCCAGGGCGTATTCCTCGCGGGAGTAGGCCAGTTCGCCCAGCTTGAGCCAGGCCCGCGCAAAACGCGGTTCCAGGTCCACCGCGCGGCGCAGGTCGACCCAGGCGGAATCGGGCTGGTCCAGGTACAGCCGGGCCTCGGCTCGCGTGAATCGCAGCAGGGGGTGGTCGTGATCGGGGGTCCCCTTCAGCCAGTCCGACACGGCGTCCACCGCGCCGGCGGGATCGTCATTATCCAGACGGGTGCGGGCGCGATACAGGACCTGCTGCGCGCGGGAAGAAAGGTCGGCTCCGGACTCGATGGTTTGCTGCACCGCGGCGCGCTCGGGCGTTGCGGCCGCGTGCGCCCCGGTCGCCAAACTGCCCAAAGCCAAGCAACTCAATACCAGGGCGAACAACCACGACCGTGTTTTCATCGTGTGCCCGCCATGGTGAAAACCACCCGAGTCACGACCCATGAGGGGACCGGACGACCCTCGATGCGACCCGCCGCAAACTTCCAGTTCGGCACGGCCTTGAGGGCGGCATCATCGAACACACCCGGCGGATCCGATTGCAGAACCTGAACCGAACTCACCAACCCGTCGGCATCCACCAGGAGTTTCACCTCGACGTAGCCATCCACGCCGCGTTGCTGCTCCTTGAAGGGGTATTGCGGCTTGGTGCGGACCAGGGCGCGGGGCGGCTCGTCGAGATCGGCCCCGTTGAAGACGAAATCCCCCAGCGGAGGCTCGTCCCGCCACAGGGAGGGATCCAGCTGTACCTTCACGCTGCCCAGGTCGGGGCCCGCCAGACGCGGCAGGTCCGGCACCGGGGAGAATTCCGGGCGCGGCCGGGTTTCCTGCGGTGGCGGTGGAGTGGGTGTGGATTCGGATTCGACGCGGTCGGGGCGATCGAGGGTGGTCAGGGTCACCGGTAGCGGGTCGAATTTGGGCACGGAGACGGGACGGTCGCCCGCCAGCAGCGCCGCGCCGACGATCAACAGGAGATTCAGCACCACGGCGGCCACCAGCGCGGGAATGAGCTTCCAGCGACCCCCGGTCACGACTCGGCCTCACGGATGGCCGCCAGGCTCACCGACTGCGCGCCCGCCAGACGGCACTGGTCCATGGCCTTGATCACCACGCCGGTGTTGCTGTTCTTGTCCGCCACCACAACCACGCCGGCTTCGGGGTCCTCCGCCAGGGCGCGCTCGACCAGGCCGCGCACGCTGCGCACGTCGACGCGCCGTCCCTCGAAGTACACGTGACCCTCGGCGCTGACCCCCAGCATGATGGTGGCGTGCTCGACGACCTCGGCCGTATCGGCCTGGGAGCGTTGCACCTCGATGCCCGTCTCGCGCACGAAGCTGGTGGTGACCACGAAGAAGATCAGCAGCAGGAACACCATGTCGATCAGCGGCCCCATGTTGATGGAGACTTCGCTGCCGCCGCGCAGGCTCTTGCGGACGTCGATCATGTCGCCTCCCCCTGGCCGACCAGCTGCCGCGCCCGGGCGGCGGCGGCCTCGTCCACGGAATTCTGCAGGCGGCGGGCCAGTTCGCGCAGGCGCCCGCCCATAAACAGCCCGGGAATGGCCACCAGCAGGCCCGTCTGTGTGGTGATCAGCGCCACCGAAATACCCCCGGCCAGGCCGCGGGCGTTGCCGGTGCCGAACATCGCCAGCACGTCGAAGGTCTGGATCATCCCCAGCACCGTGCCCAGCAGGCCCAGCAACGGGGCCACCGCCGCCAGCACCGTGATGGCCGCCAACCGGATCTCCAGGCTGCGGCGCAGGTGCAGGGCGCACTCGCCGAGAATTTCCCGATCCAGATCCTCCCGCCCGGGAATGCCCGCCCGGCGGTCGGCGAACAGGGCGTCCAGCCGCGCGGCGGGACCGCCCCCGCGTCGCCAGGCGGTGAACTCGCGCCAGCGGTCCAGGACCAGGGTCCACATCACCACCGACACGGCCAGCAGGGGGATCATGATCCATCCGCCCTGGGCCAGGTAACTGCGGACCTGCCACAGGACCACGGTCACCGCCGCACCTCCGTGAGGGCCTGTCGCTTCTGGATGATGTTGGTCAACTGCACGGCCTTTTCTTCCATCTCGCCGATCAGGTGGTCGGCCCGGCGTGAGATGTAGGCGTGCAAAAGCATGATGGGGATGGCCACGGCCAGGCCCAGCTCGGTGGTGGTCAAGGCCTCGCTGATGCCGCCGGACATGAGCCGCGGATCCGAGGTGCCGAACAGGGTGATCACGCGGAAGGTATCGATCATGCCGGTCACCGTGCCCAGCAAGCCCAGCAGCGGGGCCACCGCGCCCAGCACCGCCAGGATGGACACACCCTTCTGGATGCGTGGCAGTTCGTGCAGGATCGCCTCCTGCAGCACCGTCTCCAGAACGTCCCGGTTCTCCTTGCGCGCCTCCAGCCCGGCGCGGATCACGTGGATCACCGGCCAGCCCCGGCCCGAGTGACGGGCCACGATATCACGGCAACCGTCCCAGTCGCCCGCCTCGGCCATCCCGCCGACCTGTCCCATGATGCGGTCGGTGTTGCCGTGGGCCCGGCGCAGAAACACGATGCGCGAAATCACGATGACCAGCGCGGCCAGGGCGATCAGCAGGATGGGGTACACCACCGGGCCGCCGGCCCTCAGCTGATCCAAGAGCCCCGCCTTGACGGTGAGCTGGCGCAGGACGGAGCCGCCGCTGATGTCCACCGGAACCAGGTCGGTTCCTCCGGCCAGGTAGTCATTCAGCTTGCCGCGCACACCGCGGGAGGGCAGGGCCGCCAGGGCGAAGAGCTGCTCCTTGTCCGGAGACCAGTCCAGGAATGCCGTCTCGCCGCCCGTGGTGTACACCGAGGTGAAACGGCCCACCTGCAGCACGCGACCGGCGGTCTCCCGGCCGTCACGACCCACGAAATTCGCATCCCGCAGGGAGACCTGTCCGGACCGGATCATCTCGTCCAGATAGATCCCGGCCATGGTGGTGATGTCGTCGAGGTCGGGAAAATAGCCCTCGCGCAACAGGCCGCGCACAGCCTCCAGGCGTTCGGGATGCCCGGCGCTCAGGGGCGAGGCCTTGAGCACGGACTCCAGATCGCGGGCCGCCACGCGCACATTGCCCGAGATCTCGTTCAGCCCCAGCTCCCGCTTGCCCCAGCGCTCCTCCAGGTCCTGCCGGCGGTCCCGGCCGGCCTTTTCGCGCTGCTCGAGCCCGGCCCGTTCGGCTTCCAGGTCCGCCTGCCGCTGCTCCATGCGGGTCACCGCGGCCGTCAGGCTGTCCCGGTCGGCCAGGATGCGCTGTTCGGCCAGGCCGGCCTCGATGCGCGCCGACTGCCGATCCTGCCGGGCCTTGCGGGCGGCCTCACGAATGTCCTGCCCGGACGCCGGCACCACCTGGGCCAACACGATCATCAGAGCCAGGATCGCCGCGCGCCTCATGGCTTTTCCTCCGGCGACGCCACGCGGCCGGCGGGCAGATCGACCAATTCCGTGGGCCGGCGCCGCAGGGCCATGTCCATGGCCAGGGCAATGCGGCGGCGGCGGCCGGCATCCTGGGCCACCCAGGCCGACTGGCCGGGATCATAAACTCCGCCCTCATCCCGGTCGGGAGTCATCCAGAACAGGGCCACCCGGCCCAGCCGCAGGATGTCCGCATAGATGGGCCCGCCGTCCACGGTGATGCGGTCCTGGTAGACCTCCACGGTGGAGCCGTATCCCGTTTCGACCTGCAGCGCCTCCAGCAGTCGGCGCAATTTTTCGGCGGCAGCCAGGTCCGGACGCGCAAGATCCTCGCGCAGGGTCTGCAAGCGGAAGTCGCGCTCCTGCGGCAAGAACGGCAGGCTTTCGCCGACCGACGCGGCGAGTCGCTCCATGATCACCTGCAACGTGTCCTGCAGGCTCCCTTCGAGGCGGTCGGCCTCGCGCAGGCGGCGATCCAGTTCCCCCACCCGGGCTTCCACCGCGCCGACCCGCCGGCCCTGCACGTCGCAGCGGTCCTCGAGCCAGCCGATGCGGCTCTGGGCCTGCCGGAAGCGGCGCACGAGATCGCCCTTCTCCCGGGCCCAGGCATCCTCCTGCTCCTGGGTCAAGCCGCGCAGCTCCACGGTCCCGTCCACGGTGTCGCGCACCGCGGATGCCGGCTGAGCCACCACGGCATCGCCCCACGCCGCGGCCATCAGCGCCGCCAGCATGAAGACCAGAGAGGCTTTCCGCTGGGAGTTTTCGAGGTGTGTCAAAATCAACCTCCCGATGGGCAGGCTGCCTTATCGGGCCAGGGGGGTGAAGGAATTGAAGAACTGCTGGTACTCGGCATTGTCCCACAGATTGCCGTCGATGTCCCAGGCTGCCAGGATGAAGATGTCCGATCCGCTCAGCAACCCGCGGATCCAGAACTCGCCCTTGCCCTTTTCCTGGACTGCCCGGACATCCACGCCCTCGACCCGCAGGCCTCCCGGGAAATCCTTGCTGACGGAAGTCTGTTTCCGCACCACCACCCCGAACTGCTGCAGACTGTTGGTGACCCACTGCAGGACCTCGTCCGGCCCGGGGTCTCCCCCTTCCGGGTTTTTCATGTTGAAAACCGAGGTCACCGCAACCCCGCGGCCCTTTTCCTGGTTGTAGTCACAGGTCACCATCCTGATGGTCACCGACTCCACGCTCCCTCCCGGGGAATCGGGCCCACCCTTTTCCCGCTTGCGCACCTGGGCGCATCCGCCGGGCATCATCACCTGGAAAAGGCCCAGGTTGGAGGTGTAGAGGTACGGCTCGACCTGTTCGGTATAGTTCTTTGGCGGGGACGGGGCGCCCGGGGTCGGGGCCTGGGAGTAGGCGGCCGGCGGCGCCAGCAGGATCACGCCGGCCACGACGACGGCCCGGGTGCGGTTTTTCGGTCCAAACAACATGATTCCTCCCGAATCATTGCGGCAAGAGATCCTCGACCTGGTCGATCAGGGAACCGAACAGGCTGAACACGTCCTGCATGGGCTGGGGTGTGGTCAGATCGACTCCACCCAGCATGACCGTGGCCACCGAATAGCGGCTGCACCCTGAACGCAGGATGTCCATGTACTGTTCCCGTTCCTGTTCTCCGCCCTGCAGAACCCGGCGCGACAACGCCACCGCCGCGGAGTAGGCCGTGGAGTACTGGTAAACATAGTAGTTGTAGTAAAAATGGGGAACCCGCATCCAGGTCCGGGGGCTGCGATCGGGGTCGAATTCCACGCCTGGGCCCCAGGAATCCTTCAGCAGGCCCTCGTACAGCTCATTGAGGGTCGGGGCGGTCAACGTCCGCCCCTGCTCGCCCATCTCGTGCATGCGCAGCTCGAACTCGGCGAACATCGCCTGCCGGAACACCGTGTTGTTGATCTGGGATAGGTGGTAATCCAGCATGTACAGCTTGCGCCGCGGGTCGTCGCTACGCTTCAGCAGGTGGTCCATCAGCAACAGCTCATTGAAGGTCGAGGCCACTTCGGCGGTGAAGATCGGATAATCGCCGTACACGTAGGGCTGGTTGTGCACCGTGAGCCAGGAGTGCATGGAGTGGCCCAGCTCGTGGGCCAGGGTGAAGGTGTCGCCGAGCTGGTCGGCCCAGTTCAGCAGGATATAGGGCGGAGTGTCGTAGACCCCGTTGGAATATCCGCCACCGCGCTTGCCGGCGTTCTCGTGCACGTCGACCCAGCCTTCGTCCAGCCCCCGTTTCACGGTCTGGACGTACTCGTCGCCCAGGGGGGCGAAGGCCTCCAGCAGGACCGGACAGGCCTCGTCGTAGGTGAACTTGAATTCGCCGTCGGGAAAAAGCGGCACGGCCAGATCGTATTCCCGCAGGGAATCCAGCCCCAGGACCCGGCGCTTGAGTTCGGTGTAGCGGTGGATGGTCGCCCGGTTGGACGCGACGGCATCCAGCAGGGCGTGGTAGACCTCCGGCGGCACCGCGTCCGGATGCAGGCTCGCCGTCAGGGTGCTTTCATGCCGACGGGCGTCGGCGAAGAAGACGTGGTTCTTCACGTTGGCGTCCATGTTCGCGGCCAGGGTATTGCTCAAGGCTCCGTAGCCGTCCAGGAAGGCCTCGAAGGCTTCCTGCCGGACTCGACGGTTCGGCGACTTGATGAACTTGTAGTAGCGGGCCTTGGTCAGGGTGACCGTTTTCCCGTCCTCGTCGGTGATGGCGCCCAGCTTCAGATCCGCGTTGTCCCATGCGCTGAAGACCTGCGCCGCACCCCGCGCCATCAGCCCGGCCGAGGCCAGAAGAGCCTCCTGTTCCACCGGCAGCGTGTGGGCGCGTTCCCGCTGGATGTTGTCGAAGAAGTGGCGGTACAACTCCAGCCGCGGCTCGCGATCGATGAAGTCGTCCAGCATATCGGGCGACACCTCCAGCAGTTCGGACTCGAACCAGCTGACCGCCTCGTTGAAGGCCACCGCCAGGGTTCCCGCACGTCCCTTGCGCTCCAGGTTCTCTGCGATGCGCGTGTCCTCGTCGCTCTTGAGGCTCGCGTAGACCATCACCTTCTCCAGTTCGCGCTGAGTCGTGTGGATGGCTTCGATGGTCTCCAGCAGGACGGCCGGGCCATCGGCCAGACTGCCCTGACGCGATGCCAACCCGGGCAAGTCGCCCTCGATCACGGCGAAACTGTCCTCCCATGCGGCGGCGTCGGGAAAGATCATCTCGAGGTTCCAGGTGTAGCGGCTGTCGATGGCGGCGCGTTCGACGGGCGCTCCTCCTGTCGGTTGAACGGCTGTCCAGGCAGGAAGGTGCGTATGGGTGCGAATCATGGTTTCCTCCGGAGGCGATGATGGTGCGTGTTCCCGGGAGGATAAGCCAAGGCCGCAACCATGCCAACCGTCTCGACGCAAAAAGGACGCCGGTCAGACGCCCTCGATGGGATTGCGAAATGGGTGATCGATCTAATCTGCCGGCGCCGTCAGTCCCAATCTCTCCAGGGTCTCCATGAAGTTGCGGCGGACGATGGGTTTGACGATATAATCATCCGCCTCGGCGTCCTTGGTCTTGTCGATGATTTCCTGTTTCTCCAGGGCGCTGGTCATGACCACGCGGCAGCGCTGCTCCGCGGGGATGTCATGCTGGTCCTCGAGTTGGCGTACCCCCTCGAGGACCTCATGGCCATCCATTTCCGGCATCATGATGTCCAGGCAGATCAGATTGTAATGGTCACCGCTCTCCAGGGTACTGCGCACGGCGGCCAGGGCTTCCTTGCCGTTGACGGCCATGTCGCAATTGCCGAGCGGTTCGAGATACCGACACAGCAACCTGCGGCTGATGAAATCGTCTTCAACGATCAGGATCTGCATCGAACATCCTTATCTGGCTGCTGGCCCCTATTTTCGATGGACAGCCTGGGCGAGGATCTGGGCCAATCTGAAGTCGGTTCAAACAATAGCTGAGTGGGATATCGGCGGAGGAAACCCGGACTGAATGATTTTTTGGAATCGGTGTATTGTGGAGTCCGGGTTCCGTATTTCCCCCCATTCCCGGTCGGGAGAAGCAGTATGGGTTTATTGGGCACGTTGTTGGGCGGAGGCCTGGGATTTTTCCTTTTCGGCCCCCTCGGCGCCATCATCGGTGGGGCCATCGGGTCAAACGTCATGGGTGGTGCCCCGGACCATCGGACCGGGCCGCGAGGCCCCTCCGGCGGCCCCCGAATCCGCACCGATGCCTTCAACCCCCTGGAGGCGCAGCAAGCCTTCCTGGTTGCCATGATCAGCCTGGCGGCCAAGGTCGCCAAGGCCGATGGTCAGGTCACGCCGGATGAGGTCCGCTCATTCGACAACTTCCTGCGCCTCAACCTGAACATGCCCGCGGACGAACGCCGCGTCGCCGCCCGCATCTTCAACGAAGCGCGCGAATCGGAAATCCCCGCGCGGGATTTCGCCCGACAGCTTCGCACCATGTTCAGCGGTCAGCGGCAGCGCCTGCGCGACCTGATCACCTTGTTGCTGATGATCGCCCTCGCCGATGGGCACCTGCATCCCGCCGAAGAGGCGCTGATCCGCGAGGTCACCCGCGAAATGGGCCTGTCCGGCCTCGATTACGACAACGCCCTGAAGACCCTGCGCCCCGAGCAGTCCCTGGATTGGGCCTACGCCACGCTGGGTGTTCTGCATGACGCGGATGAATCCCGGATCAAGGCCGCCTACCGCAAGCTCGCCAAGGAGTATCACCCGGATGTTCTGGCCAACAAGGGCATGAGCGAGGATTTCAAGAAGTTCGCCGCCGAGAAGATCCGCACCGTCAACAACGCCTACGACGCGATCCGCAAGGAGCGGGGGTTCTGATGCCCGAACTTCCCGAAGTCGAAAACGTCGGCCGCGCCCTCCTGGCCAACCTGCAGGGCCGCCGCCTGACCGGCCTGAAGGTAAGTTTCGCCGGCGTGCTCGATCCTTCGGCCGCGGCCGTGCGTCGGCGCCTGGTCGGCGCCCGCCTGGAGGGGCTGCATCGCCGGGGCAAGTACCTGATCCTGCATTTCGCCCACGACGACGGCCGCCCGGCCTATCTGATGCTGCACCTGCGCATGACCGGCCAGATCTTCATCCTCGACGGCTATGTTCCCGACAAGCACGTGCACCTGGTCATGGATTTCGAGGGCCTGCCGGTCCACTACCGCGACATCCGCAAGTTCGGCCGCCTGAGCCTGGTCGAAGACGGGTACGAACCCGCGGCCATGGCCCACATCGGGCCGGATATGCTGACGGTCCCTGCACGGCAGTGGCTGGAGCGCATCGTGAGGCGACGCGGCCCGATCAAGGCCTGCCTCCTGGATCAGGGCATCGCCTCGGGCCTGGGCAACATCTACGTGGACGAGAGCCTGTTCCTGGCGCGGGTCCATCCGCTGGCCCGCCCCTGCGACCTCGAGGAAGCGGAGCTGCGCGAGGTCCTGCGCCGCGCCAAGCAGGTGCTGCGCCTGGCCCTGCGCCACGGCGGGACAACCTTCATGAACTTCACCAACTTCCAGGGCAAGCCGGGCAACTTCCGGCGAAAATTGCGGGTGTACGGGCGGGCGGGCCAACCCTGCCGCGACTGCGGCGCGAGTCTGGAAAAAATCACCGTTGCCGGTCGCGGGACGGTGTATTGTCCCCGGTGTCAACCCGATCCATCCTGACCCGGGAGGCCCCGCCCTCATGCGAACCCTTCTGTCGCTGATCGCCCTGGCAATCACCACCTGCGCCGTGGCGGGCGCTGCAACGGATCCCATGGTCTCCTACGCCGACCCGGAGCGATTTGCCGGCGACATCGCCGCCTTCGAGGCCGCCGACCGGGTGAATCCACCGCCCCCCGGGGCCATCGTCTGTGTGGGCAGTTCGAGCATGCGCTTCTGGCACGACGACATCGCCCGGGATCTGGCGCCCCTGACGGTCGTCCCCCGGGGCTTCGGCGGCAGCAACATGAACGACGCCTTGGTCTTCGCCGATCGCATCATTCTGCCTTACCGACCACGGGCCATCGTCCTCTACGAGGGCGACAACGACATCGCGGATGGAATCTCCCCCGAAGTCATCCAGGCAACCTTCAACGACCTTGTCGCCCGGGTCCGCGTCGCTCTCCCCTCGTGCCGCATCTACGTTCTATCCATCAAGCCCAGCTCCAGCCGCTGGTCCCTGTGGCCCGGGATGCAGCAAGCCAACGCCCTGCTCAGTACAGAATGCGCAGGTGATTCCCTGCTGACGTACGTGGATGTCGCCGGCGGCATGCTGGACGAAGACGGGAAGCCGAAGTCCGAGATCTTCCTCGAAGACAAGCTCCACATGAACCGGGCCGGATACCGCATCTGGCGCGATATCCTCCGTCCGGTGTTGGTGGCGCGGGAAATGCAGGACGAGGACGATCAATTCTGAGCGGAAACGAGGGGCGAATCAGACACAGGAATCGGGTCGCGGCAGGCCGGCCACCCGGCACGCGCCCTTGGCCGGCCCGGCGGGGAACAGGTCGTAGATCCGCTGCAGGGAAAGACCTGTCTCCTTGCACAGCACCCGGATCATGGGAGCGGCCCCGTGGGAAGCCTGGTATGCCCGCAAAAAATCGATGACCTTCCAGTGATCTCCGGCCAGTTCACCCAAACCGTCGGCCTCCCCCAGGGCGGACGCGACCTGCGGAGTCCACGCCGATCCGTCGACAAGGTACCCTTTATCGTCCAGCTCGATGCTGATTTCGCCATGGGTGAATTGCGGCACGATCGGCTCCCCTGTTCGCCGGGTCAAGGTCGGTCCCGCTAAGCTAGGCTGAGGCCGGGGAAGACGCAAGAAGTGCCTCCGGGAGAGCCGAAACGCTCAAAATTGTAAAAAATATCAACAGCAAAATTCGCCTCACAACGGCATAACTTTTTGAAAAAAAAGAAAATAAGCCCCATCCAAACTCCTAGTGTTTTCCTATTGTTTATTTTTTAACTTGAAATTGCTTTATCTCCATTACAATTGAATAATTCAACAGTCGCGGTGTCCCGGATTCGAACCGCCTCGCAAAGGAGCCTCCATGTCCACCTATGCCTTGCTTTTCGACCAGAGCTTATGCATCGGATGCGGGGCCTGTGAACAGGCCTGCCAATCCGAACACGAGCAACCTCCGCACAAGCCGGACAAGCTCGACCATGAGTCGTTCACCTACGTCGAAGATCTGGGTAACGAGCAGTATGCGCGCCACTTGTGCATGAGCTGCGAGAACCCAACCTGTGTTTCGGTGTGCCCGGTGGGCGCGCTGGAAAAGAATGCCCTCGGTCCGGTGACCTGGGACGGCAAAAAATGCATCGGCTGTCGCTACTGCATGATGGCCTGTCCGTTCCAGATTCCGACCTACGAGTGGCGCAGTCCCAACCCCCGCGTGCGCAAGTGCGACATGTGCGTCCATCGGGTCACCAAGGACCTGCCGACCGCCTGCGCGAGCATCTGCCCCACCGGCGCGACCAACTTCGGCAAACGCGACGCCATGCTGGCCGAGGCGCACCGCCGGCTGGAGAAGTACCCGAATCGCTACACGGGCGAGGTATACGGCGAGAAGGAAGCCGGCGGTACCGGCGTGCTCATGCTTTTGAGCCGGTCGGCCGCGGAAAACGACCTGCCGAGCAACGTGCCGCAGCACGACATGCCCCATCTGACCTGGACGGTCCTGGAGAAGCTGCCACAGATCATTCCCGTGTGGGGAGCGTTCCTGGGCGGCATGTACTGGCTCGGCAACCGCAAGAACGCCGTGGCCTCCCACGAACACCACGACCACCAGGAAGGGGGCCGGGACCATGAGTGAGCGGAAAATTCCCAAGCTGCATTTCTGGTCGTCGTTCTTCGTCCTGCTCATGGTGATGCTGGCCTTCGTGCTGTTCAAACGCTACACGCAGGGCATCGGGTCCATCAGCAACCTGAACGATTCCATGCCCTGGGGTCTGTGGATCGGCTTCGATCTGCTGTGCGGAGTGGCCCTCGGCGCGGGCGGATTCACCGTCACCGCCGTGGTCTACATCTTCCACCTCGAGGACTACCGGCCCATGGCGCGGCCGGCCGTGCTGACGGCGTTCCTCGGCTACCTGATGGTCATCGCCGCGCTGCTGGTGGACCTCGGGCGGCCCTGGAACATCTGGCACCCGCTGGTCTTCTGGAACCCCCACTCGGTCATGTTCGAGGTTGGCTGGTGCGTGATGCTCTACACCACCGTGCTGTTCCTCGAGTTCATCCCGCTGGTCTTCGAGCGCCTGGGCTACAACAAACAGGTGCACTTCATGCACAAATACCTGACCCCGGGTCTGGTCATCGCCGGCGTGCTGTTGTCGACCATGCACCAGAGCAGTCTGGGCACCCTGTACGTGATCGTGCCGGAGAAGCTGCACCCGCTGTGGTACTCGCCCATCCTGCCGATCCTGTTCTTCGTCTCGGCCATCACCCTGGGCCTGGCCATGACCAACGTGGAGTCGTTCATCAGCTTCCGCGCCCTGGGCAAACGCCTCGAGTCGAACCTGCTGCGCGGCATCGGTCGGGCCACCGCGGTCATGCTGATGATCTACCTGGTGATCCGCATCGAGGACCTCATCGTGCACGACTCGCTGAAGTATGCCTTCCGGTTCGACACGGCCTCGTGGTTTTTCCTGGCCGAAATCATCATCGGGGGCATCGTGCCCATGGTTCTGCTGTTCCAGCGCCGGATTCGCGAGAACAAGCTGGCGCTGACCGGGACGCAGTTCCTGGTGGTGCTGGGGATCATCTTCAACCGCATGAACGTCGCCGTGACCGCGTTCCAGCTCGGCACCGGCACCGATTACCGCCCCCACTGGATGGAATTCGTGGTGTCTATGGGCATGATCGCCATCGGCGTGTTCCTGTTCAGCCTGGCTGCGCGTTACCTGCCGGTGTTCGTGGAAGAGGGGCCGCTGGGCAAGTCGGCTGGTCCCAAGGATCCCTACGCCGAACTCAGTTGATCACGGGGGAGGCTCGTTTTGAAAATGACCGTTTCGGGAAAGATGACGGCGATCACCACGGCCTTGCTGACGGCAATCTTCGTGGCGACCACCATCGTCAATCTCATCCTGCAGGAACGGGCCTCCACCGGCATCGTGCACAAGAACGGCGTGCAGCTCGCCGAAACCGCCGCCGCGGTGTTGCGCAACTCCATGCTGGAGAACGACCGCGACAAGATCCAGGAGACCCTGGACAACTTCGGCGCCCAGCGCAACATCGAGCGCATCCGCATCTTCAACAAGCAGGGGCTGATCGCCTACTCCACGCGCCACGAGGAGATCGGCGCCCTGCTGGATACCACTCAGGCTCAGTGCCTGGTCTGCCACGGGCGGGTCATCCTGCCCAACACCCTGCCGCCCGACGAACGCGCGCAGACCATCACCCTGGACGGCCAGAGGATGCTGGCTGTCACCCACGCCCTGCTCAACGAAACCTCGTGCGCCACGGCTGAATGTCACTTCCACGCCGACGACGGCCCCTTGCTGGGCATCATGGACGTGGACCTGAACCTCGAACCCTTCCAAGCCGCTCGGCGCACCACCGCCTGGGGCATGGGGGTTGCGGCCCTGGCCGGGATTCTGCTGGCCGTGGTCGTGGTCTATCTGGCGGGGCGGGAGATCGTCTTTCGGCGCGTGCGCACCCTCATCGACCAGACGCGCCGCCTGGCGGCCGGTGATCTGACCGTGCGCGTCGCCGAGGGGGCGCAGGACGAGATCGGCACCCTCCACCGCACCTTCAACCAGCTCGCCCTGGATCTGCAGGCGGCCCGCAACGAGCTGCTGGAATGGGGCCGCACCCTGGAACAGCGGGTCCAGGAAAAGACCGACGAGCTGGTGCGCGCCCAGGACCAGATGCTGCAGGTGGAAAAGATGGCGTCGCTGGGCAAGCTCGCCGCGGTGGTGGCCCACGAGATCAACAACCCGCTGGCCAGCGTCGTGACCTACGCCAAGACCATGGTGCGCAAGATGAACCGGCAACCGGAGCTGAGCGAAGGATGCCGGGAGAACCTGACCTACATCCAGGCCATCAGCGACGAGGCAACGCGCTGCGGCAAGATCGTCTCGCAGCTGCTGGCCTTTGCGCGGCGCGGCAACGAGACCCTGGCGCCCATGAACATCAACGAGGTCGTCGAAAACGCCTTGTTCCTGGTCAACCACCAGCTCGAACTCAACGGAGTCGAAGCGGTGCGCCGGCTCGACCCCTCGGTGCCGAGCATTGTTGCCGACCAGAACCAGGTTCAGCAGTTCCTGATGGCCTTGATCATCAACGCAGCCCAGGCCATGCCTCAGGGCGGCGAGCTCACGGTGGCCACGGCGCCGGCCGAAGGCGGCATTACCGTCGAGGTCACCGACAACGGACCGGGCATGGAGCCCCGGGTCGCCAAGCACGCCTTCGAGCCCTTCTACACCACCAAGAGCGCGGGCGGAGGCGTCGGTCTCGGCCTGTCGGTGGTCTACGGCATCGTCAAACGTCACGGAGGGCGCATCGACCTGGATACCGCCCCGGGCAAGGGGTGCCGGTTCAGCATCTTCCTGCCCCACGATTCCGGAGCGCCGGAGGAGGAAACCTCATGAGTCGCATTCCCCGCCTGTTGATCGTGGACGACGAACTCCATGTCCGGGAGTCGTTGTCACACTGGTTCACCGAGGACGGGTACGATGTCGAGACGGCCAACGGCGGCCACGAAGCCCTGGCCGCCCTCGGCCGCAAGTCCTTCGACGTGATCATCTCGGACATCAAGATGCCCGGCATGGACGGCCTGGAACTGCAGCGCCGGGTGCACGAAAAGGACCCCAACGTGGCCATCGTGCTGGTGACCGCCTACGCCTCGGTGGACACGGCGGTGCAGGCGCTCAAGGAGGGCGCCTACGACTACCTGGTCAAGCCCTTCGATCCCGAGGAATTGTCCAAGGTCGTGGCCAAGGCCTGCGAGAAGGCTTCCCTGACCAAGGAGAACACGGCCCTGAAGGAGAAGCTGGCCCAGTCCGGTCCCACCATCGTCACCGGTTCGAGCCCGGGCATGCAGAAAGTCATGGAACTGGCCGAGATGGTCGCGCCGACGGAGACTTCGGTGCTCATTCGCGGCGAATCGGGCACGGGCAAGGAGCTGATCGCGCGCTTGATCCACATGCGCAGCGGCCGCTCCTTCGGGCCCATGGTGGCGGTCAACTGCGGCGCCCTGCAGGAGAGCATCCTGGAGTCCGAGCTGTTCGGCCACGAGAAGGGGGCGTTCACCGGTGCGGTGAACCGCCGCAAGGGCAAACTCGAGCTGGCCGACGGCGGCACCCTGTTCCTGGACGAGATCGGGGACATCTCCCCGAAGGTGCAGGTTGAGCTGTTGCGCTCCCTGGAGGACCACAAGATCACGCGCCTGGGCGGCGGTCAGGAAATTCCCGTGGACTTCCGGCTGATCTGCGCCACCAACAAGGACCTCGATCTGGCCGTGGAGGACGGGTCCTTCCGCGACGACCTCTTCTTCCGCATCAACGTGTTCGGCATCACCATTCCGCCTTTGCGCGATCGGCCCGAGGACATCCTGCCCATCGCCGACCACTTTTTGCAGCGCTACGCCGGTGCCATGGGCCGGCGGGTGACGGGCTATTCATCCGAGGTGAAGGATTTCTTCATGAGCTACCGCTGGCCCGGCAACGTGCGCGAGCTGGCCAACGCCGTCGAACGGTCGCTGGTGGTGTGCCGGGACACAGAGATCCAGCTGGATCACCTGCCCCTGGTCAAGCGCTCCGGTGACGAAATCGATGGCGAGGATTCCCAGTCGCTCAGCACCCTGGAAGAGAAGCACGTGAGGCGGATCCTGAAACAGACCAGCTTCAACGTCACCCAGGCGGCCAAGATCCTGGGCATCGATCGGGTGACGCTGTACAACAAGATGCGCAAGTTCGGCATCGAGAGGGAATAGCCGTGGACCGGTGGGGACTGGAGCTGGTCCGCGTGGGCGCGGTGGCGCCCGCCCTGATCCGCCGGCTGCGGGACGACCTGGCGGTCTGCCTCGCGCACCCGGTCTGGGTCGCCGACTTCGAGCTGGCCCCCGCCGACGCCTTTTCCCGCGACCGGCGCCAGTACTCGGCCGTCACGATTTTGAACATGCTGCAGGACCCGCCCCTGACCATGCCCCACCGCCGCGTCGGGGTGACGGATGTGGACCTGTTCCTGCCCGTGTTCGCCCACGTTTTGGGTAGCGCCCAGCTCCAAGGGCAAGTCGGCGTGGCGTCGTTCCATCGCCTGCGCCCCGAATTTCTGGACGACCGCCCCAATCCCCAGGTCCTGCGCCTGCGCATCCTGAAGGAGGTCCTGCACGAACTCGGCCACACTTTCGGCCTGGTCCATTGCCAGGTTCCCTGGTGCGCCATGAGCGCCTCGCTTTTGCCTGAACACGTCGACCTGAAAGATCCGTCCTTCTGTGAATCCTGCTGCGGCAGGCTGGACGTGCCCCGGGACGGAATTCTCTCGTTCTTCCTGAAAGGAGACCAACCATGAGATCCCCGCATCCGGTTTTGGCCCTGACCCTGGCGCTCGGCGCCTGCTGTCTGATGCTTGCGCTGCCCTTGGCCGCCGAAACCCCCGAAGACACCGGTCCCGACACCGTGACCATCGACGGCATGAGCCACTGGTTCACCGGGGTGGAGTTCCCCCATTCCGATCATGCGGGCATGGCCGAATCCTGCGCCGATTGCCACCACCACGGCGACGGCCCCGACGACATCAACACCTGCGACAGCTGCCACGTCCTGGCCTTCGACCCCGCCGATCCGGAGACGCCCCAACTCAAGATGGCCTACCACCAGAACTGCATCGGTTGCCATCGCGAACAGGATTCCGGCCCGACGGCGTGCATCGATTGCCACGCGCGCAAGGCACTGCCCGAGGGGCCGGGACTTGGCGAGGGGCGCGTTCCGGAGTAGACCAGATACAAATTTGATGAGTTGACCAAAAACCCGCGCACAAGTGCGGGTTTTTGGGGTCAAAGATCAAATGATGAGCAGCCGCACCCGCACAAAACTGGACAAAAATAGTTATTTATGACTCCAAGCTTGTTCAACCGCCCCAATCAAATTGGGAGTTCGTCATGTTCCGTTCGATAATGCTTGTTTTGCTGGTCCTCGCCGCCCCCTTTTCGGCCCAGGCCCTCGACTGCACGGGCCTCGATACCCTGGTCTGCAGCGGCCCGACCCTGCAGGGCACCATCGGCCTTCCCCCAGAAGCGGATTATACGACCTGCGGGGACACGTTTCCCCACCACTACAAACTCTACAACGTGGCCCTTGTCATTTTCCACAAACATTCCCCACCTATTTCCACAGTCTTTCCCCACCCCCCAGGGCCGACCTCACGTTTAGCACAAAACTACAAGACGTGCATCACGATTCCTCTTTTTTCTTCTGATATTCCT
>Ga0210044_10000222_pt1 | contig 84467 bp, 88 predicted proteins | sample CryGey13umfilter_2_FD_183959 | JGI IMG/M metagenome (GOLD analysis project Ga0210044, IMG submission 183959) | Groundwater microbial communities from aquifer in Utah, USA - Crystal Geyser 4/9/14 3 um filter (SPAdes) (version 2) | ecosystem: Environmental > Aquatic > Deep subsurface >... | reverse complement strand
GTTAACCCACACTCCCCAAGAATTTTTTTAAAAGTTCTATTTCAATTTCCTTCTTACCAATCATCCTTGTTAGTTCCTCAATTTTCTTTTGTGACTCATCAGTTTTTCTATCTTCAAATATTCCCGGACCTTTTTCTTCAAATTGTTTTTTCCATCTTGGAAACAGCGTTGGGTGAAACCCATAAAGACGGGCAACCTCTCCAACCGCTTTTCCCTTAATCACTTCCATTACCGCCTGAAATTTAACATGTGAGGAATACCCCTTCCTCGTGGGTTTTTTGATTATGTTATCCATATATTTATTTTATCGAACAATCGTCTTGAAGAAGTTCAAAATCTAGACTAGGTGGTGGTACAGTTTTTTGGGCTCATATCCTTTAAGGAACCTCTGAAAAACTCTTCTTAAATTTAACCTCGCGTATATAGTATTTTAAGCTTGTTTTCGATTGTATAAACAACCCACGAGCTTACGCTCGGGGTTTTGAGGGGAGTTCAAGCGAAGCTTGTCCAGAATCCTCTTGACCTTGATTTTCGATGTAGGATTTGATTGTTTGCTCGTTGACACCAATGGTTGAGACAAAGTAACCATCAGATCAGATACCATCTGTAATTGCACTAATTGCACTCCCGGAGTGAAACGGAGCAACTTAACAACCCCTACAGTCTTCTCAACTCGCTCAACAAATTTTTCTTAAGGTCTTTAATTGCACTCCCGGAGTGAAACGGAGCAACCATAATGATTTCTAATTCTTCTTCTACATTTAGGACAATCGCCGGCAGTACGTCTTTTTCTTAAATGAAAAACAATCTTTTTCTCAGTTGTCTTTGCTTTAATAATTTCAAAACCCTTGAGTTCCAATATTTTGTTAAAATTCCACATAGAGGATAGGTTTAAACTGGTAACCTAATATTCAGTTTAACCGTCCTCTTTTTTAGACCTATAGATGAAATAAAAACCTGTGCCACAACTTTTATGAAGACTTTAGAAGATTAGAAAAACAAAAATATCATTTTGAATCAACTAACTATTTCATAGAACCATGGGAGGGCCTAATCTTAGCCTATTTACTCCGAAGAATTTTGTGTAATTTCCTTTTCTTTACCCTTCACGACGGCCACCGCCAGATTATTCATCTGATCCAAAGCGTTGGCTTTCTCGGATTTTAGCGATTGGGTCTCTCTTTCCTGTTGTTTAATCGTTTGCTGAAGGTTGGCAATCTTTTGTTCAAGTAGTTTTAAATCGAAGTCGTTTTTTTGAGCCATCAGAGTTTTTTCTGTCTCGAATTCTTTTTTCAACTCGGCTGACAGCTGTTTTCTTGTTTCCTCGGTTGCTTTTTCAAGCTGTCGCGGAAAATCTTCCACCGCATCTTTAAGTTTTCTAAATTCTTCTTCTTGAGATTTAAATACTTCTTTTTTCTGTTTTAGTTCGGTTTCATTAAGCAATTTTTCCTCTTCAAAAGCTTTTCTTTCTTTCTCTAATTTTTCGTCAAACTCCGCCTGTTGTTTTTTTTGTTTTAAAAGGAGGTTGAAGTTCTCTTCTTCTTCCTTCTGTGACCTTGATTTTGCCTGATTAATATCCTTTTCTTCAATTTGTTTCTTCATCAGTTCAACTTCATTAATTTTGGTAATTAACGAATCAAAAAGATTATTTATCTCTTTATTGACTTGTAGTCTCAATTCTTCTAAGGAAGATTTCTTATTTTTCTCTTTTTCAGCAGTTTTAACCGGGTTGTCTACGACGGTCGCTGGAGTAATAGCTTTTTTTCGTGGCGGCATATGAGGATATATTACCAAATCATCTCTATTTTAACAACTGTAATTTTTTTCTTTTTTTAGATAGAAAATTGACTCGGTATAAAAGGAAGATTCTTTACTAATTGCACTAATTGCACTCCCGGAGTGAAACGGAGCAACTTAACAATCCCTACAGTTCTCTCAACTCGCTCAACAAATTTTTCTTAAGGTCTTTGACTACCGGCCAGAAGGGGTGAGGTAAAAACTCTTTAATTTCTGTCTCTACTTGCCTTAGTTCAACTTTTTCCAAAAGTTTTTTTGTCTTATTCAGAAAAAGATCGTCTATTCTCAAAAACCTTCGTAGCCGATCGCTTCTTAAAATAAAATAAAGATCAAAAAGATCTCTAGGTTTATATCTTTCTAATAATGCGTTTTGTTTTTCTTGGATGAGGTTTTTTGAACAAAGAATATTTACAGTGTAAGATGGAAAAATGTCAGAAATAACAATTGGTTTTTCTCCTTCTAAACTTCTTTTCCTGTAAGATACTTCCGTCTTAATTTCAAATCGTTCATCATAAATAGCCAATTCAATAATCGCCAAGTGTCCGCCGGTTGTCTTTTTTGACTCTTCAAGATTACAATCTATTCCTTCTCTTTGGATTTTTATCAATATCTCCTGAAGTGTATCTTCGTATACAAATGAATTTTTAGTGGCTGAGAAATCAAGGTCTTCGGAAAATCTTGGCGAATTAAAAACAAGTTTAAGAGCAGTTCCACCTTTAAAATAAAAATGTTCGCTCCCTTTTGCTTGATAAAAATTAAAAAGAAAAAGGTGTTGAAAATATTCTCTTAATATGTTTCTTAGTGACGTTTGTATTTTTGTTGCATGTTGTTCTAGAAAAGTTTTTTCTATCATAGATTGGTTATGTATTTTCTAATATTTAAAATAAGATTGGGTTTTTTGAAACATGTAAGATATTCTCTAAATTTTTTTAGATTAATTTTCCTTAGATCAATCCTGTCATTCCAGTTTTTTTTATCAAGGTAAACAAAATAACAATAATCTGCCAGGGCTTTTTCTGGCGTTGCAATAAAAACCTGTTCGCTCTCAATTTTTTGTAGAATGTATCCAATAAATGCTTCTTTTTTGATCTTGTGATAAATAAATGAGGCATTATTTACCTCAAATTCGCGGGTTGACTTGGTTGTTGACGATGTCACCGAATATACGGTTTCTGGAATAATATGATAGTATGATAAAGCGGTTTCAAAAGAAACATACGAAGGTTGATATAATTTGTTGGCAATTAAATAGTGACTAATATAGCCCTTTTTAAGACCATACACCCCGTTTTTTAGACGAATGATTTTATTTTTCCTGACATTATATGATAAAAAAGACTCCATCGCTCGCCTTTTTGCTCCCGACAGCAAAATAATATCTTGAGAGGTAAAAACCTTCCTGTTAATTTCAATAAGTTTTTTTTCTATTTGGAATAAATTCAGTTTTTGCATAATTTTATGATAAAACTGAAATAGAATTTTGTCAAGTGGAAGAATGGTTTTTGTGTTTTATGTTAAAATGGACTGTGCAAAAAATCATTAATCAGCTAATAAAATCTCACCAAATTCCCCTAAAATCCTCGGGCATAAGCATGGAGCCGATTTTCCATGAAAACGACGTTTTGTATTTCAAAAAAATTGCTTTTAAAAGTATTAAAGTCAATGATATTGTTTCAATAAAAAAGGGTAAACAACTCATTTCTCACCGAGTAATTTATAAAACAAATAAATATTTAGTAACAAAAGGTGACAATAATCCGATTTCTGATGGAAAGATTTTTCCTAAACAAATAATTGGAAAAGTCTATCAGGTTAAGAGAAAAGGTCAAATTTTCGATCCTGAACAACTTTATCTTCTCCAGTCAACTCTTTATTTTCAGGAAATCGTTAAGATAAAGACGAAACTCGACAAACAAGGAATAAACTATGTTTTTCTCAAGGGCTTACCGCTCCATCTTTACTTCGAAAAAACCCATCCCCGACGGATTTATCTGGATTGTGATGTTCTAGTCGATAAAAAAGATTTTTTTAAGGCTGAAAAAATATTAATAAAAAATGGTTATAGAAGATATAATCAATCATTATCAAAAATTCATACATTTCTTAGGAAAAAACAAATTGAGCTACCTTTTTACAAGACCATTAACGGTTTTTCTGTGGTTTTTGATGTTCACTTAGATATAGACTGGATGTTTCAACAACTGGGAAGGCTGGAAGAATTTTATCCTCAAAAATTTATCGACCAGCTAACCGTAGATTTTTTAAGAACTAAAAGAAAAGTTAAAATAAACAATGAATTCTTCTTTATACTTGATACTAAATACTTAATACTTTATTTAGCTTTACACATTTTCCACCACAACTTCCGTGGCGCTTTCCGCTACGAATTTTTGAATAAAGTTATCAAATATAGCGCTCCCCATTCGACCAAAATACACCCCGGGGGTGTAATCTGGGCCGATTTGACAATTAGAACTAACGATTTTAAGCTTAATAATTTTATCTATCCGGTTTTTGTTTTGCTCAAAAAATACTACCAAACACCGATCCCAAAATCATTTTTCACAACCATCCAACCATTTAACAATGTAGCAATGAAACAGTGGAACAATGTAAATATCTTCGACGACGAACCTCGTGTCCACGCCGGCATTACTCGTTTTACAAATCTTTTTGTACTCTCTCCTAACCCGTTATGGAAGAGGTTGTTGATACTTCTTAACCTCCAGGTAATTTATTCTGTTTTTTGGGTAGTTGCCAAAAAAATAGATCAGATTTTATCTACTTCGTTTACTATGAAACTTAAACCAAGAAGCAATTCTCTTTAATGGGAAGCTTTTAGTATCAATAGATAAAGTAAAATTTACAATTGCTTCTTTTGTTGCTCTAATATCATAATTGTTTATATTTAAAAAACGCAGGGCTGTGAAATATCCCGTTCTCTTATTTCCATCATTAAAGGGATGGTTTTTTATAATTGATTGAATTATGGCGGCGGCTTTAAACCAAATTGTTTCATATAAATCCTTTCCACCAAATGTGGCCCGTGGTCGTTCAACTGCCGAATGAAGCAAAGTGAAATCTCTTATTCCTCTTCTTCCTCCTCCAACCTCAATCATCTTGTCATGAATAAAATAAGATTCGGCAATATCAACATATCGAGTTTCCATAGCGTTATCGGTTGGCCAACTCCTTAATTACCTCTTCATACTCCCTACTTATTCTATCAAGCCAGGAAAAAAACTCCGGTGATAAACGAAGTATCTTATCAGCCTTTTTTGGTTTAATCAGGGCCGCTTGATATCTGGGCATGGTTTCAACCAACACCTCATCTCCTATCTTTAAATTACCTTCCCGTATAAATGACGCTGGCAGTGTAACCGCTGCCGAATTACCCACCTTGATTATTTTTTGTCTCATAAAAATATTTTAATTAGTAATGTTATAACGATGTTATAACAAAAGAGTGTTTTTGTCAAGCGGTTTTTATTATTTTTTTCTTCTTCAAATTAGAAACCAACTCATTGAAATCTTTTTCAATTTTTTCTTTTTTCGCTGAATATTTTTTTATTATTTTTCCAATAATTTCTTCCTTAGTTAACCCTTTCTTCAATAACCGAAATATTTCTGACGCAGTTTGATTAAACGTATAAAGAACCGATTCTTCGCCGTCAAAAATCACCGTTTTATTATCAAGTTTTTGGATGATAAAGCCCTTGTTAATACGATACCTCATATATAAATTTCTAATAATCAATATTAAATAACAAATCAATAATTAATATTTAAATATTCAATATTTGATATTGAATAAAAATTTATTATTTATTATTTGATATTTTATATGTTAATAGTCTAATAATCAACCACGCTGTTAACAACAAAATCTTCAGGTCATAAAAGAACGATTTATTCTTAATATACTCTAAATCCAACGCCATCCATTTATCAAAACTTGAGTGGTTGGTTCCTCTGACAACCCAGAGAGAGCCTATGCCGGGTAAGACGGAAAAACGTTTTTGATATTTTTTTGGGATTTTTTTGGCCTCTTCCACCGGTAATGGTCGTGGACCAATAAAACTCATCTCACCCTTAATAATATTAATTAACTGTGGTAGTTCGTCCAAACCGGTATGAGCCAAAAACCGGCCTACTTTCGTGTATCTGGGATCGTCGTATATCTTAAAAGCCGGCCCATCAGCTTCGTTTAGATTTTGGATTTTGGATTTAAGATTTTCTGCGTCTTCAACCATCGTTCTAATTTTATAAATCCAAAATGGCTTTTTATCTTTTCCCATCCGTTTTTGTTTGAAAATAAAAGGGCCGGGAGAGGTTAACCTTACTATAAAATATAGAACGATCAATAAGGGTGACAACAATATAAGAACAGATAGGGCTATTAACCGTTGAAATATACTTCGCATGTAAAAAATCCAAATGACAAAATCTAAAATCCAAAGTAATAAATCAAAAAAATTATTTTCTTAAAATTGCCGAAAAAATTAACACAAGTTCGCGGGTTTCTTGAGAAAATCTTTTACATTGTCCTTCAACGTTGTTATTGGCGGCTTCAATCATTTGTAACCAATGAAGAGTTTCTTTAGCTTCCTTTTTAGAAATTGCTATTTTGTGTTGAAAGTCTTTCTTTGATTCAGCAACATCAGCTTCCATATAATTCGCGCCAATACTAGTTGCTGATCTAACAAGTTGCGAGATTAATGGAGTATTAATCGGATTATAAGTTAATGTTTTTAAAAACCAAATAACTTCTTTTCCAAATTTAGAAGTTCTTTCTTTCAAATCATATTTTTTGTCTTTATTTGGATTTTGGATTTGATTTGACATTCGGATTTTGGATTTTAGATTTAATTTTAATAATTATAGTATAATTTCTTCATGAAACTGCCAAAAACCTTAAAAAAACTCTTCAGGTTTGCTGTTGACAATTACTTCATCTCCATCTTCCTCGCCTGTATCGCTTTTGTTGTTTTTGTCTCAGCTTACAAACTATTTTTTGTCAAACCAACCTATGTCTATGTCAAGGTAAAAATGGGCCAGGGACTGTGGTGGGCAAATACGGCCAAGCCAAGTTTGTGGTTTATAAAAAGTATCAAAAAAGGCGGTGTTGAACGCGACCTCACCCGCAAACCCATGGCAGAGATTTTATCAGTCCGCTACTACCCATGGTGGGGATCAAATCAATATGATGTTTATCTAACCATGAAACTCAAGGTTTCTGAAAGTAAAAGCACTGGCAAATATAGTTTTAACCGCTCAACTATCGGTGTCGGTGCACCGGTAGACTTTGAATTTCCCAACGCCCAGTTCTCCGGGACCATTATCCAAATGAGTCGATCACCAATAAAAGAAAAATTTATCACTAAAACAGTTACCCTGGTTAAAAAATGGGCTTTCCCTTGGGAAGGGGAGGCAATTATTATTGGAGATAAATATTTTGATGGTGAAGAAACCGTCTTTAAGATCGTTGGTAAACAAATCGAGCCATCTCAAGAGACTTATAGTCTTTCTGGAACATATTATGCGGTAGAAACCGAAAGAAAAATAAATATTACTCTAAAAACTAAGATAAAACTTAAGAAAGAAGGCGATGAATTAATTTTTGGCGAAGATCAGGTAATTAATCTTGGAAAAACTATTAACATTGCCACTGATAATTTTACTTTCTCCGACTACGTCGTTAATGGAATAGAATAAATCCTTGGATCTGCTAAAATACGGTTATGGCGACTAGTCAAGAAAAAGCTTCTGTCTTAACTCAAACTAGCCTTAAACCGTTTATTAACAGATTGTGGGCTCTCTCTCAACCAATAAGGGAAATTCCGAATAAAATAGAAAACAAAATAGGGAGAGAGTGGCGAGGAGAAAACTTTGTTGAAGAAAAGGCTCACCAGACTCAAGCCGAGATCGATTCGTTTGAAAATCCTCAGCGGCTGGCCGATGGTATAAAAAAACTCCTTATGGGAATGCAGTGGTACTATGATCTGTTGATTAAAGAACCGCCCATGTCAGATAAACAAATAGTTGAGTTTTTTATCAACGCCGGCAAAACTATTTCTCCGGACGCGGCCAATTTTGTTCCTCTAGTAGATGAGTGGGTCGCTTATGGAGCTGATCCGGAAAAATATAAAGCGCAGATTAAAAATTCTGTACAAAAATATTTCGAGGAATCAATCCCATCACTTCTTTTTTTCATAAAAAGAAAGTTTGTTCTTCCTAATAAGTTTAATAAGGCGATGGAGTTGGATCAAATAAAAGCTTTTTATCATACTATAATTGGTGATCAGCCGGATATGAGGACGGGCGGCGCCAAGACACAAGTCGTTGAACCAGTTGCCCTGATCTTTGAGTCGTTGACCAATCATCCAATAACTACCTCAAAAGGCCAAAAAATTATTCCCTTAACAACGATTTCTCCCCCGGATAAAAGTATTCAGAAAAAAACCCATCAAGCCGTCTCTGAAGTATCCGGGCTGCTCCAGGCGGTGATTCATAATTTAGGAGACAAACTAACGCCCGAAGCCCGCTCACATTTTATTAGGGCGTTAGCAGTAACTCAACCAGTTGAAATAGAAGCGTCTCAAACTACACGGCTGGAAAAGTTTTTTCGTCAGTCGCCAACCATTCTTCAAAACGCTTTCGGTTGTAACATAACCCGACACGACCAGATTGTTTTTGGTTTAGGGGAACAGTACATCCGGCTCCTGTTTGACGAACTGGGAGTTGACTTTTTCTCACCTTCCACCCAACCTAAAGACGAAACTCAAACGCTCGACTATCAACAGGCAGCCAAAAACGCTTTAATTAGATTAAAAGAGACTGTGGGGAAAATTATTTTTGATGAATCACACTTCCTACCGGAGGCACCTTATAAAGAAGGTCAACCGCCGCTTGAGCTACCTAAATTTGATATCGATGATCCCAGTATCCAGGCTTCCCTTACTGACTACTGCCTCGGTCGATGGTTGGCCGAACTGATAAAAAATGATGGTGACTTTGTCAATGTGACTAAAAATAAGGCAGAGTTATCATCTCACGGCCGGGAAAAGATTAAGACGTTGATCGGTGAGGTCGATGCCGGCCATCAGCTGCTTATTACTCATGGTCATAGTAAAGACAACTTTCTATTAAACACTCTATATCAAGTGGTTAAAAAAGAAGTTATTCCTAACATGAGGTTTTCCACTAAAGTTACACCAATTCAACTAATAAGAGTGGTTTTAAATTATTTTGAAACTCAAATCAACCAAGACTCCCAGTTTGGTCACCAGGCGCTTCACGAGCATCCGGAAGGCCTTGGTATGACTGGTGTAGCCGAATTTGAAGAAAAAGACAGTTATTTTGAACTTGCCCCAAAATTTTATTATCTTATGTCTTTAGCGGAAAATATTATTATGACAGACTTTATGTATAAAAAAGGAAGGGACTATATGGATGACGAAACCATTTTGCGTGACCGATCAAGAGGAACCCTTCTTGAAAGACGTCAGCTCTATCCGCAAACGGCATTTTTTGTCCGTTTATTAAATAGACAGGGGCCGTTGATCAAGCCGCCGGAAAATGTTTTATATGAGTTTAATATCGAAACCTGGATGGCGCTTTTGGGAGATAAAACCAGTGGCCTGACGGCCGACTACTCCCAGGTGACAGATAAGTTTGGTGGACGTTCGCTCACCCCTTACGCCAAAACCATCCAGGATCTGACGGCTAGCCATATTATTGACTTTCACCAGGCCGAAAGCGGTCAACCCCTGCCTATTCCTTTAGTAAAAATATGCGACGGGAATATTGGTTTAATTCAACAGATGGTTGATAATTTATCGGCCGGTCAAAAAAAACAAAAAAAACCGGAGCTGGTTATTTTCTGGGAAGAAGATCTTGCTCGGGCCCTATTTAATCAACTAAAAAAAAGGGGGGCAAGGGTTGAGTTGATCACCGCCGATACTTCGTCTGAAGAAGACACGGCGATTGAGTCGCGGTTTTCCAATGGCGTCACCGACGTCTTAATTACCAGCGGCAGAAAAGGTTACGGGGCTGATTTCAAAGACAGACAGGGCAACCATCTTGATTTAAGAGTGACGGTCGCCAATCCCCAAACATTTACCCAAATCAATCAGGCCTTTGGACGGCGTCGTCTGGAAAAACACCTGGAAGATTTTGACATTTTTTTTGAGAAAGATTTTTTACTCCAGTTGTTCACTCATTTTCCCGACACCAAACCGACCCGCTGGCCATGGAACATCGGAATTACTACCTACAGCGAGGCGGAAAAACTTTTAAATCAATGTTTACTAAATAGTAGGGGTAGCCTACCGGAAAAACTTAATGATTTAGTTTTAGAGTCGTTGCGCTTAAACCAATTTGCTGATGGCTCTGACCCATTACAGACCGTCAGGATGGAATTGTTCTTTCTTACCCAAGTTATGCCGCGGGTAATTAAAACAAAGCTTGGTTTAATAAGGGAAACGCTTGCCAATAAAAAATCGCCTCTTTCTTCGCTTATTAACAAGCGAGTTGAGGTGATAGGACACGACCTTGATCCTAAATTAAAAAGGCAGATTAAGAAAAAGATCGTTGACCAAGTCGTCTACCATTTCTGTCAGACCGATGCTTCGTTGTTTGAAGAGTTTAAGCAGTTAATGACGACTGCTTCTTTAAATTTTTTTATTGCCGGAAGAGATGCGGTTGTGTTAAGTGAAACACAGGCCCAGCTGCAAGACTTAATCGATTCCTGTTATCTCCCTTTCTGGCAGGAACAGATTTCTCTTGAGGCTTATCCTGCGTCCAACCCTCTACCTTTATTGATCGAGGACCAGATCCTTCTCCAGCAGGAGATTCTCGACTTTATCACCAGTAAAAGTATCTCTCCGGCTGAAATGGTTGGTTTTGACGACTTATCACTTCCGTTTCCGTATTACAAAGCCGCTTCCGGCACTCGTCCCCCCGTAAGTAGCTATTTTGAAACCATCACCCTTCTTCCTTCTGGTGAGTCAACTCTTGCTTTTCATTTCGCCGGTACTCCTTTATCTAGAAGTGTTTCCGATAAAGAATTTAAAACATGGATTCAGACAATAAATGAAAAAAATAAAAGACGGAGGAACGATCAAGATTTTGTTGATCTTCTTATCGACGGTGTCTCAACCAGAATGTTGCGCGTTTATAAGAAAAGAAGTGTTTCTCCTTGATTTTATGATAAATGGAGATATAATTATACTATAAGCTAACAAAAAACTATGACGACCAGAACTGGTGCAGAACAACAATCTCGCGTCATTAATTATTCGCTTACTGCGTCTGGACTAATGCTTCTTTCGTTTTTGGGAAGCGGCTGTAATTTTGCCTCTTCTAAGGTAATCAACAATGAAACCACTAAGGGCCCGGAAAAAATTAAGGAATTATTAGACGGCTTTAATGCAGCCGATCAGGCGGCGAAGATTAATTTTATGACCAGTGGTCTGTTCGACGGAGAAAACAGAGTCATCAATAGCCAAGGTACTCTTCAACAAGCGGCGCTGGCCAGCCTATCAATGGATCGATTTAATTTTGACTCTGATTCTTTAAAGATCACTTATTCTGAACAGACGACTCAACTTATCAGCCCGGAAATTGGTCCTCTGTCAATTACCTCAAAGGGAGTCTCGCTCATTCAGGCCGCGGTCGAGTTTAAAAACAGCGACACCAATGAATTAGAACAGCGGGTTGTCATGTTTTCCAGCCTTGATGGAGGCAAAAGTTGGGGTTCAGCCGCGTTTGTTAACGTCAAAACCCCTGAAGGACAAGGAGGCCCAGCGATAGTTAGTATTATCCAGGATCCAGAAAAAGAACAACTAGGAATTGGTACTAGTAGTGATCAAGCGCTGGCACTTCATATGGATTTTACCTTCGCCGGCGATGTTGAAAAACAGGCGATGTTCATGGTAATCAACGGAACAATCTCCGATACTCTTTATCCGTATAGTGCGATTATTGGCGCATCAAAAGACGGTAAGATTATGGTTATCACCGGTGACGGTAAAACTTATACTTTCCCTGCCCCAGACGGAGGATTTATTATGCCAGGATCTCCTGAGGTTAACCCTGACCAATTAGAAACATCTAGTAGAGCCGTTGGCATCAGCTTAATTAGCATTACTCCCACCGCTATCGCTCCGACTCCACCACCAACCGAGCTACCAGCTCAACCGCCCACCGAAGAACCCACACAAGAACCAACGGTGCCACCTACAGAAACGATCCCAACAATTGACGTCGACGGACTGCAGGTCCCCGACCCCAAAATCTCCAACCCGGAGCTGTTTGATCTTACTAATCCCAGCTCACCCATCGCCAAGTTTGCTAATGCTTTTGGAGTTAAACCTGAAGAAGTAGGAAATTTGACACCTCAATTGCTAACCGGCGCTGACGGAAAACAGTTTGTAGTTCTAACAACAGGAGATCTTGCGACTACCACCAACTTCGACGAATCTAGTACTCCTCTTCTTATGGCTCAACAAAGAGAAATTGGAGAGTGGGTGTGGCGATCTATAGGTTTAAAAGACCTGGAAAACGCAATAAACCTAGAAGCAGGAGACTCATTAGTGTACAATAAAAAAAATGACCGTCCCATTGTAAGCGATGCTTATCATATGATGATGGCAAATAATTATTCTGTGATCACTATAGCACAAGGGGCATATTGGAAATTTTTTGAGCGGGAAATGGATGCTCCAATCGATAAATACAGTAGTTCAGATATCAAAGCACAAATCCAAATTATTAAAAATATGAAACTAATTAATCCTAATTTAAAAGTTAGAATTCATCCGTTTGGTTCTTTTGCACAAGCTAATCCAGACTGGTTAAAGGGTTTATCTCCTGATGAGGCTAAAATTCAATTAAAACAACATATGCAGCAACTTTATAGTTTATTTATAGATAATGGACTTATACCTGATGAAGTTGTTGTTGTAAATGAACCATTTTTCCAAGGCAGTGGTTGGATAAGAGATGACGCCCTTTATCGTGATGGTCTCGGGTATGATTATATTCTCTATGCGTTTTCCGTAGCACAAGAAATCGTTGGCGATAAAACTACATTGATCTATAACGATACTGCAAATAATTCTGAAACACAGGTTCCATATAATTTTTACACAGGACTGACAAAACAAGTTGTAGAGATGTTGAAAAATGCTGGAATTAAGAATTTCGCCGTTGGTATGCAAATGCATCTCAATGGTAATGCGCCAGTAAATGAAAATGATTTAATACAGACAATGCAAAATTACGGTGTTCCTACTTATATAACAGAACTTGATGTTGACACTTCCATGTTACCGCTAGAACAAAGAGATACCGCTTTAACCAATATTTACACAACTGTTTATAGAGCTGCCATCAAATCTAGCGTCTGTAAAGGAATTTCAACGTGGAATGGAGTAGATGATTTAACAGTAGCTGTTGATTATAATGGAAATATAGATGCGTCACCATCAATGTTTACTAACTCGTCCAATCCCCAGCCAAAACAAGTCTACTACAACGTATTAAAAACGCTTTTGTCTGAATTAAATTCAAAGTAGTAACCCTCTTATCCCCCAGAAAAGTACCTGATATGACCCTGGGATTGGCGGATTAAAAAAACCATAAATAAATAAGGTCCAAAACGCAATCACTAGCCCTTTATTATATAGATATCCATGTTTAAGTATTAAGATATCGGATCTGATAAATAAAAATAATATTATTATAAATAGTAAAAAACTAAAATACCCAGATTCTGCAATAACTAAGCTTAAATTATTATGAATATATTCTGTTGCTATTTTTGCTTGTTGGCTAGCTAATTGATTTATGCTGGTAAAATTTTTTTGATGATTTGGTAAATTATCATAATAATTTCCTAATCCGACCCCTAGAATAGTTACTGATCCTATGTCGATACCATTATTAATTTGGTTGAATCTCGATTCGATTGAAGTAACATCAAGCTCACCGTTTGAAATAAACCTGTCTACAAAGGAATGACCTAATATATTTACCGAGATTATATTTATCAGAAAAGAAATTATTAATAAACTTGCTAGAAATAAAACAATCTTTGATTTAATATATCTTCTATATATATAGAAAGATGACATGGAGCTAAAAATTAACATTACTATACGTGTCCGCCAATTAGAAATGAAAGAGAAAAAACAAATTATCAAGAAAAACAAATAACTTAATATTTTCTTAGATAATTTCTGGCTAAACGATATTAAAAGAATAAATGGGATAAATATTTCATCATAAGCATCGATATAAATCCGACTTCTTGCTAAATTTAGCAAAACCAGTTCTGATTGATTTTTATAGATCAATGGTCCCAAATAAGCAGTATAAAATGATGGGGCAAAAAAAATAAGACTTTGATAGGCTACATTTACAAATGTTCCAAATAATATTACTTTAATTATTTTTTTTGTTTTATGTTGATAAAAATAAAAGATGAATAAAGATGCAATTCCTAATATTATGTCTTTATATCTCGTCCAAAAAGAATAAAAATTTACAGCTATAAATATAGTCATCGATTGTATTATAAATTGAGCAATAATTATGTTTATCAGAAATTTTTTACCTTTTTTAAAAAAGATCTGTTTATTTTGAAAATAATTTCTGGCAAGCAAATATAAGAAAATTCCTATAAATAATATTCTCGCAAGAGCTTGTGATGTAAGAAACGATGATGTAGAAGTTGGGGCAAGATAAAAACTAGGTATTCTAAATAAAAATAGAGCGATAAGAAAAAGATTAAAAAATAAGCTATTTATATTCTTGAATTTTAGTTTTGTTTTTATATGGGGAAATAGTATTGTTGCTGATTTCATTATAAGAATTAATCTAATTACTTATTTTGTTATAAATTTTCATTAGGGATTTATAATATTTTTCTGGAGTATAGTATTTTTTATACTCATTTATTACATTTCGTCTCATTTTGTTTAAGTTATATTTTCCTTTTGAAACTAAAATAATTTTATTTTTAAGATCGTTCATATCGCCAGGATTGAAAAATAACCCTGTTTTTTCATGTTTAATTCGTTCTTTAATTGGACCTAAATAAGGTGCTAAAACCGGTGTTCCTGATGCAAAAGATTCCATTAATACAAGTGGACCTTGCTCATAAACCTGAGACGGTATAATAGTAAAAATTGAGTTATGAATAAGATCTGATTTTACGTCATCGGAAACGTTATAACGGAAATCAATATTTTTAAATTTTCTAAAGCTATCAAGTTCTTTTCTCAATGGACCATCTCCTAACACCAGTAGGTTTTTATCAGCAAGTTGAGTGAAAAGTTTGACTAATTGTAATATGCCTTTTTCTTCTGATAGTCTCCCTACATAAATAAAATATTTTTCTATGCTTTGTTTCTTCGCTTTATTTTGTTTAATATTATTAAATGTGAAATGGGGCACTACAAATATATTATTCGAGGATATGTCTAAGTATTTAAGATAATACTCTTTCGTAAAGTTCGATGGAAATATTAAGGCTTTAATTGTTTTAAATTTATTAATTGTTTTGTGATATAAAAACGCACCAGAATAAAATAAAGAGGCAGAGTACGATTTATGATAGCACTTGTAAAAAATTGCAGGATAGGAGAACTTTTTATTTACACAAAGCTCACAAATTTTTCCTCCTTTAAAAAGATTACTTTTAGGACAAAAGTATCTATAGGTATGAATTGTTTGTACCGTAGGTATCATTAATTGATTGCAAACATCATACAATTCTGGGGTAAGCAGCGGATATATGTTATTAAAATGAACAATATTTGGACGGAAATTAAGTATTATATGCCTAAATTCATCACATTGATTCTTATTGGAAAACATGTTTAATGCTATCTTTGCCTGCGAAATTATTCCTGCATCAATATTTTTACTATTCTTTGAATAAAGAATTACATCATGCCCATGTTCTATCAAAAGTTTGTTCAACAAATCAACATAAACATCTTCTCCTCCTCTATATTGATAGAAATTATGAATCAATAGTATCTTCATAAGCTGATAAATAATTTTCTAACTTCAACATAAGTTCTGTTCTTTTTTGATTGTTAAACATCCGATTTTTTAGAATAGTTTTTGGATCCTTTTCAAGGATAAACTTTTTAAAGGAATATTCTAACTCTCCTGTTATAAAAATATACTTTTGGTAATCCACTGGAAGTTTATTTCGTAAAAATCTAAGATATTCAGCTTGATGATTATTAACATGTTCATTAAATTGTTTTAATCTGGCGACTATAAAGGGCATTGACCGACCATATTTAGAAATTAAGTTTATTGTTCCAAATCCTCCATGAACAATAATTTTGTCTGATTTTTTAATCAAGCTTATTAGTTGATTTGGAGTAAGAGATGAATAATGTAATATTTTTTTATATCGCCATTTATACAAAGGTACTGTTGTTTGTATTATTAGTTTAGATTGCCAATTTGTGTTTATTAAAACATTGTCTAAGGCTAAAAATATTCTATTAAAAGAAAATTTCGTCGTGCCTGTTGTCACAAAGATTATAGCAGACTCCCCCAATATTTTGCTTTTGGATACCATTTTTTTTGTATATTATGTTGAATTAGAAATAAATCAGTAAAATTATACAAAATTTTTCCTGTCATACTGGGATATTTTATAAAATCATACGATTCGATATAAATTAGTTTAGTTTTATAGAATAGCTTTCCAACTAAAAAAAATGCGATAGCTATGCCAGCTCCACAACTTATTAATATTTTTGGTTTTTCTTTTTTAAAATATTCTAATGCAAGAACAAAATTTTTAATTAAGTTGACAATATTTCTTGATTCGGGATAATATGCGTAATAAATTGTTTCGTTCTTTAGATAATACTGAGTGTCTTGTCCAGGAAATGTTATCCAAAATCGTCTATATTTTTTAAAAAGTTTTTTCAACTGAATAAGTTCAAAAAGATGCCCCCCCTTTGAACTTATCAGGCCTATTTTTATTTTGCTGTATTGTTTTTTAAAGTTTTCATTACTCTTCATAACTTTATTATTCTGTATTATATCAATAAAACTATTAAACTAAAAACGAAAAATATTTGAAAGAAAATAACCATCAGGAATTAACAGATAGGGAAATAGCTAAGTTTTTTAAAAAAAATGTTTTTTAAATTGGATTGATATTACAGAAGAAAAGGTATTTTATTAATAACAATTAATTAACTAATTCCCTGCAATTAGGATTTTAAAACAATAAAATCTCTAATCAATAAATAATCCATTTTCGTCTTTAAAAAATCGCTTATCGCCTGTTCCGGATTTTCGATGATTGGTTCGCCTTTTAGATTAAAACTGGTGTTTAAAATGCAGGGAATTCCGGTCAATTCGTAGATTTTTCTAATTAATAAATAACAACGTCCGTTTACTTTATTGATTGTTTGAATAAGATTGTTAAGAAGTAAGTTAACCATTACGATGGGCTTAACCGTAACGGTAGCTGGAAAGAAGGTGAGTTTAAATATAAAGCAATTTCAGCTCAAGAAGAATACAAATTAAGAAAATCAAAAGTAGGAAGAAAAATCAATAATGGAATAATTGAGAAGAGAATCTTAATTAATTTTACTATACTTTAAACTTAAGTTAGTATGATTAAATCATTAAAGATCAAGAATGTATTCATATTTTTGTTTATTCTCATCGGGATTGTTTTAAGGGTTGAAAAAATAATATCAACACAACTCTATAGAGATGAAGTTTATGATCTATTTTGGTCACAAAGTTCATCCTTAAGACAGCTTCTTTCTTATAATTACTGGGACACGTTTCATCCTCCTGCTTACTTTATTTTCTTAAAATACTGGCAGCTCATAAGTATAGACCCACTTTTTATAAGATTACCAGGAGTGTTTTCTTTCCTGATTACCAGCATATTATTAGTAATACTGGCAAAAAAAATTTCCCCCCGGTCTTTTTTATTGTCGTTTATTTTAGTTGTATTATTTTCATTTTCCAGTACCCAGCTAACAATAAATATTCTTGCTCGTCAATATATATTAGTTATTCCCTTAATGGTTTTATCTTTAATTATGTTTATAGAAATACTTGAAGGGGATAAGAGTAAAAAATTGTACTTTACTATAGTTACGTTAATGGCATTTTTTGCTGATTATTCAAGCATTTGGTTAATTTTGTCTTATTGCTTATGTGTACTATTTGGCTTTGTAGCCAAGAAACGCTATAAACAAATATTATTTCCTATGACCATAATTACCATGACGATATTCTTCTGGGTTTTTTTATTTATGATAGAAAAAATCGGATTTTTTTCTAGCGTTTTAAATAAAAATTATCCCTCTGGTGGATTTTCAATTATTGATAATCTACTCAATTATATTGCCTGGTTTACCGGTATAGATCTACCACAGTTAGCAATAAATTCTTCGATCACTAGGATTGTAGAAATTTTTTTTCTAGTTTTTGGGTATATGGGTTTAGTTTACTATATGAAGAAAGGGAATAAATATATTGGCATTCTGCTTATAATTATTTTGACAGTTCCCGTCATAATTTCTCTCATTATTACAAAATTTCTTTTATATGTATTTGTTCACAGAAATTTAATTTTCGTTAATATTGCTTTTATGTTTGGCTATTCACTCTTTTTATATTATTTATTGAGATCGAAGCGTCTTATATTAATAATCATTGGGATTATGTTACTGATTGTTTATATCTTAAATCCGTTTTTTAACTTTAACAAACTATATTACCACGAAAACTATGATTGGATAAAGTTGACAATCTACGCACATAAAGCTCTTAAGAAAAGTAAGTCCGTGGTAATTTCAATTGATCCACTTTACATGTATTCTCCTATTGCATATTACTCCAATTTTTATGGGCAAATAAATGGACAAACTATAGTATCTGATTTTACAGAGGATCTGACAGTTTATAATAGAATTATCGTGGTTGATTTTCTTGAAGAATATCCTAATGATATAATGTTAATTGCGATAAATAATATTAGAGCGCGTAATAGTATGATATGTAATAAGGTGACATTAGATTCAAATGTTTTGGTTTACCAGTGTGATAAATAAAAACAATGTATTTGGCGCCGCAAATGTAATTGAAATAGATAAAAAGAATGTATTTTTAAATGTCGATAGTAAATTAAAAAATTAATATGAACAAATTAAAAGTTATCATAGTAATGCCCGCCTACAATGCGGAACCAACACTTAAGAAAACGGTGAATGATATTCCAAAAAGTGTGGTGGACGAGATTATTCTTGTAGATGACAAAAGTAAAGATCGAACAATTGAAATAGCTAAAGAATTAGGACTAACTGTATACAATCACCGGATAAATCGCGGATATGGCGGAAACCAAAAAACCTGTTATAAAAAGGCATTAGAAAAAGGTGCAGATATTATTATTATGCTTCATCCAGATTATCAATATGACGGCAGCTTAGTTGGTGAAATGATTGGACCGATTATCCATGGGAGAGCGGATATCATGTTTGGAAGCCGTATTAGAACAAGATCGGAAGCATTGACCGGGGGAATGCCTCAATTAAAGTATTACCTCAATCGTATTTTTTGTATACTAGAAAATATTATATTGGCTGTAAATTTTTCAGAACATTTTAGTGGATTTAGAGCATATAAAAGAGAAGTTTTAGAAACTTTACCGATCAATAATTTTTCTGATGATTTTGTTTTTGACCAGGAATTTATGATATCGGCAATAGCTTATGGATATAAAGTTGGCGAAATTCCAGTTCCAATAAGATATTTTACAGGGGCATCCTCTATTCAATTTATTAAAGGAACAAAGTTTTTATTACAAACACTTAAAACATTATTGTTATATATGATGTATAGGATCAACGTTATGAAAAATAAGATATTCCATTACCGAATAAATTAGATAAATATGAATATCTAATAAAAAATATATTATGGGAATACGTAAGAGATGTGCAAAATAAAGAAGAGTGATTTCATGTTTTGAAACAAATATTTACTAAAATAATGAAAAAAATAATATTAATTTTAATCTGCGTACAGCTTTGTGTAATTATTGTTTTAACTTTTATTATTTATAAGAAACATATAAGCAGAATTAAGAAAGTAAATGTCAATCCAATAAAGAAGGAGAATATATCTGTTAATAAAGAAAGCACTCTTCATTGGTTTTATGAATTTAAGGCAAATGAACAAGGTTATGATTATGGGGGAGGTTCGTTGAAAGCTGTTTATGATATCAATTCAGATACGCTTAATGAGCGGTTTGACTATGAAATCAATAAAGATGATAAAACCTTCAGGATTATCACTCTTGGAGATTCTTTCACGTTTGGATACGGAGTTGATACAAAATATAATTGGACTGAATTATTGGAAGACAAATTAAATCAACTGTCCTGTACAAATTTTAATAAGATGGAAGTTATTAACCTTGGAGTTAGCGCATATGATATCCAATATTCGGTCGAACGGTTTAAGCTGAGGGGTAAAAAATATAATCCTGATCTGGTTCTGTGGCTGTTGAAGGGGGATGATTTTCAGGAGATAAAAGAAATTGTACAGCCAAAATGGAACAAAATTAACAATGAAAGGTTAAAACTCTTTACGCCTGATATTGTATTATATGCTCAACCTTTACAGAAAGCAATTGAAGAGATGACGAACGAGTTAGGGGAAAGTACAATTTTGCAAATGCAAACACGGTTTCTTAATGAAATAAAAAACTACTATACAGATAAACTAATCTTATTTACTTTTAACAGTACTCAAGAAAAATATAAATTAATAATGAGAAATTTTTCTAATAAAAGAAAAAATACTTTGTTTTATGAAAATCTTATAGATATTTACAATAAAGAAAAAGATGCAACCTTTCTTCCCTTTGACTATCATCCGAACAACTTGGGGCATAAACTGATAGCTGAAGATATGTTTAATTATCTCGTAAAAAATAAACTAATTCCCTGTAATTAAGGCTTTGAGGTAAGAAACTCCCCTATCACCAGATAATCCATTTTTGTCCTTAAAAAATCCTCTACCGTCTGCTCGGGGGTTTCAACGATCGTCTCCTTCCTTCGCTAAAACTCCATTGGATAAATACCCCATTTCCGCTTGACAACCAACGGAATTCACGCTAATACAGTTGGTAACGGACGGGTTTTAAATAATAAACGGTAAATAGTTATTTTTAGATATTATTTGAAAACTGGCGTTTTTGTAAGTTTTAAGCCAATCATTTGGTGGTTTTACTTTGTCTTTACTCCATTTAATTTCATAGCCATAAAGCTTTCCTCCGCGCTCTTCTACCCAGTCAATTTCCTTTTTATCATAAGTACGCCAAAAATAGTTATTGGAATATAATTTTAGGTAATTAGTTGATTTCGTAACCAATCAATCGTAGGATTAGATTGCAGATATGAGACAAATCAACTATCAAAAACGTTTGACAGGTTTTTTAGCCGGAAGGAAGTGTGTTTTCTGCGGTTCAAGAAAGGTTTGTATCACTAAAAGAAGGTACGCAAAATGTCTTAGATGTTTGAAACAAAAATCGCTCCGAAGACTCCGATTTGAAATTGAAGTAATCATTGCCTTCGTTCATCAACGCCCTGCTTGTCAGGTAGCTGTTGAATATGGAATCAGTTATCAACCAATACATAATATTTTCAGAACAATAAGGGAAATCTTGTTTCATCAAACAGAACTTGAAGGCAAGAAGTTATCAGGCCAGATTGAAATTGATGAAGCATATTTTGGAGGACGTAAGAAAGGAAATATTGGACGGAGAGCCTGGAGTAAATCTGTTGTTTTTGGACTTCTAGAGCGTGATGGCAGGGCCTACGCCAGAGCTGTTGACAACTTAACAGCGCCAAACCTTATGGAGATCATAAAGAAGAAAACCAGAAAAGGAAGCGTCTACTTTGCCGATCAGTTCCGCTCTTGCAGCTCACTTCGCCAATTTGGTAAACGCTTAACGGTCAACCACGGTAAAGCCTTCTCAACTAAACGTCACAACCACATAAATGGAATAGAGGGATTCTGGCCATACGCAAAACATGAGCTGTATAGTTACAGAGGAGCATCAAAGGTTAACTTTCCTCTATACTTAAAAGAAATGGAGTACCGGTTTAATCATCGAAAAGAAAACATATTTGAAACCATTATGAAGTTATATTTTGGTTACTATTCATACTAATTACCTAATCTTGTTCTAACCTTTTGTCGTTTTCTACTAAACTATAAGACAAAAATAATTTTGACTCATCATAATAATCTTAATCAAGTAATTAATAGAAGTCGTTCTTATATATTTAGATTTTTACTAAGATTATCTTTATTGATTTTATATAAAGGGTGTTTTCATATTGCAGTGTCTAAAGGTGTGGCAAATGATATAAAAAATATAACTCAACAAAAGAGTATTGGAATAATTCCTTACGGGTTTGACTTTAAATTTTTAGATCGGTTGAAATTTCTAAAAAAACCAATCAAGATTGTTTCTGCAGGAAGATTCGACCAACAAAAGGATTTTACAAATTTAATTAATGCTTTTTCATATTTAAATGAAAAAAATAAAAAGAACTGTAGTTTAACTCTAATTGGAGATGGGCAAGATTATCATAGGTTATTAACTCATATAAATAATAAAAATCTAAATAATACTATAAAACTAGTCAAATGGAAAAATAACGTTAACAAGTATTTTAGAAAGTTCGATTTATTTATCTTTTCATCATTATACGAAGGTCTTCCTAACGTGATCATCGAGGCAATGTCACAAGGCTTACCCATTATTTCAACAGACACGCCATTTGGACCAAGTGAAATATTAGATAACGGTAAATACGGAATTCTTGTCCCCATGGAAGATCCAGAGGCGATGGCTGGTGCGATGTATAAATTATTAACTAACAAGAAGAAATATAATTATTACGCAAAACAATCTTTAGAACGGGCTAAATATTTTTCTTTGGGTAAAATGCTGAAGGCCTATAAAAAAGTAATATTGGAAGCGTTAAAAATAAATTAATTCTGTGGCTTGACAAATCAAGTTGTCTCATTTATACTTGTAATAATTTGTATTACAATTTATTACTAACCCATGAGAACTGTAGTTAATATCTCTTTACCGTTGTCTCTTAATCGGGTTGTCGATGAGGCTGTTGCCAACGGTAGCTTTGCCAGTAAAAGTGAATTTTTTCGCGATTTACTCCGTAAGTGGATGGAGGGTAGGCTTTTAGCAGACCTTGAGAAAAGCCGGAACGAATTAAAAAAAGGTGAAGGGAAAATTTTGAAGTCTTTGCGGGATTTGAGATAATAATCGTAATGATTATCTATTACTCTAAAAAATTTGAGAAAGAATACAAAAAACTTCCGATTAAGATAAAGATTCTCGCAGAAAAGAAAGAAAAAATCTTTCGTAAGAATCCTTTTGCCCCCAGCCTCAGGGCTCATAAACTAAAAGGAAGACTAAGCGAGTTCTGGTCGTTTTCAATAGACCTCTATTACCGGATAATTTTTGAGTTTGCTAAAAAAGAAACGGTCTGGTTTTACTCTGTAGGCAGGCATAGCATTTATGATTAAATCAACCATATATTTTACTCATTAGCGACCTATGAAATCTTTAGTATCAATTATTACTCCTACATTTAACCATAAAAGATTTATTTCTCCATGTATGGAGTCGGTGATTGGTCAAACCTATAAAAACTGGGAAATGATTATTGTTGACGATGCTTCAACCGATAAAACTTTCATAATTGCTTCGGGCTTTGCTAAAAAGGATAAAAGAATAAAAATTATCCGTCATAAAACTAATTGGGGTTTAAAAAGATTAAAAGATACTTATAATCAGGCCTTAAAACAAGCTGAAGGCGAATTAATCGCCGTTATAGAAGAACGGGGGGGGTCGTCTTGGATTAAATTTGCTTCAAAATCTCAAACTATGGGAAGAGAAGAAGTAAAAAATTGTATTAATAATTTTGTTAAAAATAAAGCTAAATCTTTCTCATGGGAAAAAGCTGCTAAAGAAACTTTGAAAATTTATAAATGGGTTTTAGAAAAAAATCGCCGAAGATGTGTTTGAGTATTTGACGAAAAACGAAATCATTCCCTACGAGTGAGTTTTCTTCTTCTCATTCTCCCTTTTATATACCTATCGATAGCCTCAAAAGAAGTAACCCAGTTACGTTTTTCCTTATGGGCTTCGATTTTCCCGTGACGAGCCAAGAGATTCAGATATTTTTCCGAGTAGGGAGATTTTTTACTTATTTCAGATAATAAATAATATTTCTCTTTCGTTTCTGATTCAGGCAAAAGGGTTTTTAAATAAATATTGAGGGATCGTTCCGCTGTTTGGGCTATAAAACGAACGAAAGCAAAATAATCGCCTTTATCAGCTTTTTCTAAACTATCGTAGTAGCGTTTCCTATCGTTTTTTAAAATCATCACCAATGGATATCCTTTTTGCATCAGGATCAGATTCGTTGCTAGCCTGGCCGTCCGGCCGTTTCCGTCAAAGAATGGGTGGATAAAAGCAATTTTATGATGAAATATGGCGGCCAGTTCAATCGGATGAAATTTGTTTTTATTATTTCTAACCCATATCACAAGATCTTTCATTAAGGTTGGAACGATGCTGGCGTCCGGTGGATTATAGTCAGAGCCGGTGATAATAACATTGCCGTCACGGTACCTCCCTGCCCAATCAGGATCGGTTTCTTTAACTACCAATTGTTGAAGACTTCTTAGAAATACCTCTGAAACGGTATGACGACTGTCTTTTTCAATAAATCCATAAAGATAATTTAAGGCTTCATAATGATCTTTTGCTTCCAAATGATCTTTTAAAGATTTTCCTTTTATTGTTAAACCTTCATTAATTACTAAAAAGGTTTCTTTTAGGGTTAGTTTATTCCCTTCTATAGCATTGGAATTATACGTCATTTCTATTCCGAACTGTTCTCTGAGTTTTAACACGGAAGAAGGCGGCAAAGGTCGCAGACTTTGTAGTTGTTTCAGTTTTCCGTCTATTCTGGTTTTTAGAAATGGCTCTAAATATGGCATAGCTTTATTTCCTTAATATACCATATTAACAAAGGCTATTTCAATAGCAAAAAATCCCCAATCACTAAATAATCCATCTTTACCCTTGACAAAAAAGCTTGTGTTTTTATATAATCTCACTAGATCATTATCAAAAATGATAATAATCTGATGAAACTATGTTAAAATATCTTATCAATACCGGAAAAACGGTTTTTTCCAGTGAGGATTTGGGTAAAATTTTAGAGATTTCCAACAAAAATTATCTGGCTGTTCTTCTTTGGCGGATGGTAAAAAGAAAAGAATTGATACGAATAAGAAAAGGCATATATGCTTATAGCCTTGATTACAACAACCTTGAACTCGCCAATAAATTAAAAAGGCCATCTTATGTTAGTCTGGAAAAAGTCTTATTTGATAATTCTATTATCTTTCAGGATTATTCTAATAAAATCACGTCCGTTTCTAATAATAACTATTCCGAAAGAGTTGGCAATACAGAATATATTTATTACAAAATAAAGGATGAAATCTTATTCAATCCCCTGGGAATCTTGACAATGAATAAAACAAGAATCGCTTCGGTTGAAAGAGCTATTTGTGACACTTTGTATCTTTCAAAAAACTTCTATTTTGATCGTCTGGATGATATAGATAAAGAAAAATTAATTGAAATAAGTAAAATATACAATAAAAGAGTCATTGCCGAGATAAAAAAATATGTTTGATTTAAAAAAACACCGCCATATCCTTTTTGAGCTGATAACCGATATCTACCGGTCCGGCCTTGGTGCTTTTTTGGGATTTAAAGGAGGAACAATGGCTTATTTTTTCAGCGGTCTTGACCGTTTTTCCGTTGATTTGGATTTTGATTTATTGAGTTACGACAAAAAAGAAAAAATATTTAAAGAGCTTCCTTTAATTCTAAGTAAATACGGGAAAGTGAAAGAAAAAAAAGAAAAAAAGTTTACTTTATTTTTCTTATTGAATTATGAAAAAGAAGAGAGAAACATAAAAATAGAGATTTCAAAAAGAAAAAACAACAAAGAGGATTATACGGTCGCTAATTTTTATGGAACCGATGTAAAGATATTGAAAGAAGAAAATGCCTTTGCCAATAAACTTTTAGCTTGTACGAAAAGAAAAAAAATCGCCTATCGCGACTTTTATGATGTCTATTTTTATGTCAAAAAGGGTGTTTTTGCCAATAAAAACATCATTGAAAGAGAATCGGGCAAGAAACACAAAGAATATCTAGGGTATTTGGTCAGATTCATTGAAAGAAATCTAACCAATAAGAATATCCTTCACGGCTTGGGTGAATTAATTAATGAAAAACAAAAATATTGGATTAAAAACAATCTAAAGAAAGAATTAATTAATAGAATTAATTATTTAATAGACCTCGTTTAACAAGAAAGTTTCCCATCACCAAATAATCTATCTTGGTTTTAAAAAAATCCTCAATCGCCTGGCTTGGGGTTTCAACGATGGGTTCGCCTTTGAGGTTAAAACTGGTGTTTAAAATGCAAGGAGTGCCGGTAATAGAATAAAATTGTTTAACTAAGCGATAATATAATCCATTTTTTTGATTTACTGTCTGAACTCGACAAGTGCCATCGCTGTGGACAATCGCTGCCAGTTCTTTTATTTTATTTTTTTTAACCTTGAAGCAAAACGTCATAAAAGGCGACCAGAGATTTTTTTCCGGAACTTCAAAATATTCATCGACTTTTTCTTGAAGGATCGATCCGGCAAATGGCCGAAACTGTTCGCGTCTTTTAATAATGTTCGTTTTAGTTTTCATGTTCCTCGGGTTTGGTTTGCAAAGGATTGACCGGTTGCCCAGGGCCCTTGGTCCGAATTCGCTGCGGCCCTGAAACCAACCGACGATTTTACCTTGAGATAGAAGTTTTGCGGTTTTATTAATAAGTTCGTCTTCGGTTTTAAATTTTTTGTACTTTAGTTTATATTTTTTTAGGATCGGTTCTATTTGCTCGTTTGAATACTCGGAGCCGAAATAGTGATTAGTAATTTTATTGCGCTTCGCTAGATTCTTCGACTCGCTTCCCTCGCTCAGAATGACATAATGGGTGTAGAGCGCTGAACCGATGGCCGCTCCGCTGTCGCCGGCGGCGCCAAAAACATACACTTTTTTAAACGGAGTTCTTTCGTAAATTTTTCCGTTGGCAAGAGCGTTTAAGGCTACTCCCCCATTTAAGCATAACTTATCCGTTTTAGTAATAGAGTACAAATGGTTTAATGTTTTAAAATAGATTTCTTCTGTTATCTGTTGAATACTTGAAGCTAGGTCGGCGTGTCTTTTGGTAATTTTTTCCTCAGGTTTTCTGGCTTTTCCAAAGAGTTCTTCAAAACGCTTATTGTACATTGAAAAACCTTCGCGAAAACCAAGATATTTAAGATTTAGTTTAAAACTTCCGTCATCTTTAATATTAACTATTGAATGAATTTTATTAACGAACATAGGTTTTCCGTAGGCAGCCAAACCCATTAACTTATACTCGTCTTCATTGACTTTAAATCCGAGATGCGCGGTAAAGGTTGAGTATAATAGTCCTAGAGAGTCTGGAAAGTTTAAGAGTTTGAGAGGTATTATCGAGTTACCTTCGCCTTTCCACAAACCTGTCGTCTGCCATTCTCCAACCCCGTCGATAGTCAAAATTGCCGCTTTTCCAAACGGTGAAGGGTAAAAACAGGCGGCTGCATGAGATAAATGATGAGGGATAAAAAATATTTGTTTTTTGAATCCTAATTTTTTAATTGTTGCCTCGATTTTTATTTTATAATCCAACCATTCAGGTATGCCTTTTAAAAACGGCGTTAAGGAAAAAGGCCAAGTTTCAACAAACGTTTCCAGTATTCTTTCAAACTTTAAAAGCGGTTTTTCGTAGTATATTGCGTAGTCAATTTCATTAATGGTAGTAGCGGCATATTTTAAACAAAAATCGATCGCCTTATATGGAAAATTATTGTCGTGTTTTATTCGGGAAAATCGCTCTTCTTCAACCGCCACAATAATCCTTCCATCTTTGACAATGCATGCAGCGCTGTCGTGGTAATAGGCAGAGATTCCTAAAATTAACATGATTTTAATATGGTGATTTAAAATAATCGGGATCTGGTTTTTGTTGAGGACAATCTTGCCAATAAGAGTTTTTATTGAACGAGGTTTTTTTAAATAGCTTGTATATTAAGGCCCCAAAACCGATTATTAAAAAATAAAATAAAAACAAAATGATATTAATAAATAAAATATTAATAAACTTAATTAACTTTTTAATTTTGAATTGTAATTTTGACTTTTGCATTTTGACTTTTGATTTTGTTTAAATAATCGGATAAAGAAATACCGGTAGGGGTGATATTTGTGCACTAATAATCAACAAGGCAATAATAATTAAAAATAAAATTAGAGGAATGATCCACGCTTTCTTTGATTTTAAAGCTAAAATTAGGAGTTGTCTTATAGTTTCAAACATAGTTGTATTTTATCAGTCTCTTGTTTTTTATAAAAGCCAAACGGTTTAACCTACCCACTAGGATAAAACAGATTTTTGTGTCTATTGACGATGCGGCGGGCGATCTTTAAGCGTTTGTTTGAGAATCTTTCTTAAGAAAGGATGTTGTATCTGCAAATCTGCATTAATAAAAAACTCGCTCAGGTCTTTATGATATTTTTTTTCGTATTCCAATGCTTGTAGCGCCATTTCTAACTTGTCCAGCTGCCAAAAGATCGTCGCCTCCAAGCTTTTTCTTTCCATCATCTCTTTATAAATTTTTTGATATTCTTCTGGTCTATTAATAATTTTAAAGATCTTTGTTATGCCGCGCATCTCCACTAATTCTTTTTCTTTCCGCTTCTCTAGATCGATGATCTTTCCCATTGACCAAACGACGTCTCCGGTTACCACCTCTCCTAGATCGTGTAAAATGGCCATTTTGATCAATTTTTCTTTGTCGAGATTAAATTGATCGGCAAAAATCATCGCCATTACACTAAGTTGGAATGAGTGTTCGGCCACGCTTTCCGGATTTTTTATTTTTTTCATCTTCCAACCTGTCCGGACTATTCTCTTTGATTTTGCGGTCGAAATAAAGAATTTTAGGATCTTTTTTATAGAAATTTTTTCTGGAAAAAAACTAGTTCTTTGAGTGGTGATCTCTGCCGATTCCTGTTCTGTTAGATAACCCTGACCAACCGACTCTAAAAAAACGTTTATTTCTTTGGTGGAAGAGACTCCCTCTTTTTCAATAAAAATCTTAAGTGTCGTCAAAAGTAGTTTTCTCTCTTTGGGGAGCCGACTATTTTTCTGCCAGTGAGAAAATAAGCTTTCATCAAAAACAAATCCTTTTTCCGCCAGGGCATCAGCAAACTCACGAATCGTGGCAAAACCCGATCGCAGCCGGTATTTTTTAAAAAGCGGACCAAAACTATTGGTTTTTGCGACCATTTGAATGAAATATAATACTTTCCTCCCTTTTTGTCAATTTTTATGACAGATTCGCCATTAATAATCGGCCCGTCGTAGTAACATAATAACCTGTGGATTTTACCAAAAAATGTGCTACACTAAAATGGCATTTTATGAAAAAGGCCCTTTTTGTAATTGATGTCCAAAACTGCTTTGTAAACTCATTAACGAGAGGTTTACCAGAAAAAATATGTCGATATATTGAAGAAAATAGAAAAAATTATCACCTGATTATTTTTACTAACTTTGTCAACGATCCACATTCTAATGTTTATCGTTTTTTGCACTGGAAAAAAAGTATGGTTTCTCCAGAGATCGACATTGTCCCAAAACTACAATCGGTGCTCAAATATGGGTTGGTTGTTCCAAGGAGTGTCTATTCTGTGTTAAAAATACCAAGGGTCGCTTCCTTGCTAAAAAAACGGGAAATAGAAGAAATCTCTCTTTGTGGAGTGGACACTGATTGTTGTATTCTGGCTACCGCCTATGATGGTTTTGATCAAGGATATAGGATTAATCTATTAGAGAACCTTTGTCTAGATTCGTCCAGTATAGAACTGCATCGGGCCGCCTTGTTAATTTTCAAAAGAAACTTGCTTTATAAAGAAAAAAAACGGCTTTGATTAATTTCTTTCTTAAAAAGAATAGGGAAAACGTCGACCTTTAAAATTTCTTTGGTATATCCGCCCGTTATCATTTCTTTTTTGGCTAAGCCGGCCTTTCCCCTTGCTTGTTTTTGATTACCTAATTTTTCATATGTTAAACTTAGGGCGAGATTATTCCAAAAATCATCTCCGTCCCGTCGTACAGATCGTTTTCTTATCAACAGACTATTATTAAAATATGAAATTGCTTGGGTAAAGTCCCTTTCTTGAAGAGCGATACAACCAAGTCGGGAAAGAACAGTTGTTTTTTGTAGAACGTCGTTAATCTCATTAACGATGGTTAAGGCACGTTTTAGATAATGTTTTGCTTTTTTATTTTGACCCATTAACCAATATGTTTCGCCTATATATGTTAGTGTGTCTCCTTGTTTTTCTCGGTCAGGTTTTTGTATATAATATGCTAGGGCTTGTTTAAAACAACCAATCGCCTGATTACATTTCTGTTTGCTTTGGTAAATCTTCCCTAGCCGGATGTTGGCAAGTGTCAACAGCGGTTTGTCAAGTAGTTCTTTTGCTAATTTTATACCCTTCATCACATATTCTTCTGCTTTATTGATTTCACCCCGCCAATAATATAGCCAACCCAATTCTCGAATAAAGCATTTTGCCAGCGCTCTCTTATCGTTTAGTTGTCGAGCAACGCGGCTAATTATTAATCCGTATTTTTCTACCTCTCGCCAACAGCCTATCTCCCACCAAAAAACTCCTAAATATTCCCATAACTCGATTATTTGCTCATAATAACCTCGCTGATAACATTTGTTGAAACTTTCTAAAATATTATTAATGTCCCTTTCAATATTGTCATATCGATCATAGTTACCTCGTCCCAATTGAGATAAAAACTTAGCAAAATACAACGCCAGTCGTCGATACAAATCTTTGTTCTTTAATTTGTCTTTAACAAATATTTTGATTAATGGATTCAGAAACCACCGCCCGTCTTGAAAGTATTCGATCAAAGAAAATTTTTTTAGGTAGTTTAGCCTCGACCGTACCTCTCTGCTAGAAATATCATTTACGTACGCAACTGCTTGTTCTGAAAAATCAGCCCCGGGAAAAACGGCTAAAGAACTGAACGTTTTCTTAATTTCTTTGGGCAGGGCTGAAAAAGAGAGGTTAAGAGATGTGCTGAGAGTTTTATTGTCATAATCGTATGAGGTTTTGTATACATTACCTATTTCTTTTTCAAAATGATAGAGATATCTTTCTAACAATCGTGGCGCGCCTTCTATTCTTCTCATTAAAATAGTAGTTGCTAGGGGCGAGTATCCAATCAGTTTTCCTAATTGCTGTAATTTTTTAATATTTGTTAGTGTAAATGGCAAACCAAGTATTTTTTTGGCCAGTTCCAAGAGCTCTTTCTCGGTGAAGTGGCGAAGTTTTATGCATTTTATCTCACTGGGCGGGCTATATAAATATTTGGTTGTCATTAGAAGTGAGTGTTTCATTTTCTTATCTGGTAAAAGAAATTTTATTTCCTCAAAAGATTTAATATTGTCAAGGATTAACAAGATGTTTTTTTGGGACAGCAGATTTTTAACTATACTACATTTTGTCTTGTTGTCCTTTATTCTTGAGGTGTTCTCTCCAAACATTCTGGCGATATCTGTTAATATATCACTCATGCCTCTTGGATCAGGTTGATACCAGAGAATGCCATCATTAAATTTATCTTTTAAAGTGTGGGCTATTTTATTTGCTAAATAAGTTTTACCTACACCGGCCTCCCCATAAACCAGAACCGCGTTTTTGTTTAAAACCCACCAACAGATTTCTTTAAGGAATTTTTCTCTGCCAACAAAACGTAAGGGTTGATTTGGGGCCATAAAAGGAGTTTTAATGATCAACTTGCCTGGTAGTGAGTTGAGTTCGTTTTGGCTCAGATCCCTTTGTCCTAACGACATTAGTAGAAGATTTGCTTCTTTAACGTCGGTCATCGCCCCTCTTTTAATAAAAACATTTAATATTGAAAGAAGAAGTTCTCTTTGATGGGGTAAGCGGTCACCTTTTTGCCAGTGGCTAAAGATGCTGTCTTCGTAGACAAAACCTTCTTCGGCGAGCGCATCACCGAACTGGGAAAGAGTTTCAAACTCCGATTTCAGCCGGTATTTTTTAAAAAGGCTACCGAAGGTATTGTTTTTCGTGGTCATTTAGCTGTAATATAATACTTTTTATTGAATTTGTCAATTTTTCTGACAAAACTGTCATTTACTTTTACCCATTTGTTTGTTTAAATTGATTTATCGTGTTGACATCACGTCGGTTAGATAAAACCGTGAGTCTAAATAGACCAAACAATCTTCTTGGTCCTCTTGACTATATTTTTTTGGTCTTTGCTTTTATCTTGGCGAGAATTATTATGACAAAAATGGTTATTATTAACCTTCCTCTTGAAACCCAATACCCCTATCTTTTTAACCAGTTTTGGAAGGGTGATGATTTTATTAAATTTGCCGAAAAATTGAAAAAAATCTTTAACTTAAAGGTTTTTTGGCAAAACAGCCGACCAGAGATGCTTAATAAGTTTGGGATCTCCAACCTTTCAATCACCTGGAACTATCTTCCCAAAAATATTGATTTAATGATTAACACCGATAATCTTAAAAAAAACTTTGCTCGTTCCTATAGCACAAGAAAAGAATTAGAAAAAATTTCACATGAGTTTGGAAAACAGATTAAAATAATTTTTCCCTCAAATAATATTGGTCGACACCTTGCCATTTAATTATCGATGGCTACCGGCAACGGCGGCAAAGAACTAGGCGGTTGTCTATTAGATAAGAAAAAACTCGCTCAGCCAAAAGTTGATGGCCCTCTTTATTAAGCTGACCGGTTTTAGGAAAATAAAAATTGCTGTCACTAAGTTCTTTAACTTGCCGTAGAAAAAGCCCGGCCGGCCGATTAACGGTTTTACTTAACAAACTTGTTTCCTTATTGCTTATGTCTGGAGAAGTAATAATTAACAACGGTCCGCGGTAATAATGATTAAACTCGTTTAAATATTTTTTAATCTGGTCAAGGATTTTCTCACCTCCCAGTTCGCTTAGGGTCTCCTTGTATGATTTTTCCCAGCTCGGGTAGTAATCTCCTTTTTTGATCGCGGCATTTAATTCACCGCTTTTTTTCATCTCTTCTTCATAAAGTCTTGTTTTACCCAACATCACTTCGTTAAACTGATAAAAATTGCCAGAAGAAAGGGACCAAATAACCAAATCGGGTTGGTATTTAATTCCTCTTTTTCTAAACCGCTCGACCTCATAGGGAATATCATAACCGTGAACGGCTAGGTTAATAACTTCAATTTTTTTTATGTTGGCGTCTATTAATCTTTTGTTTAATAAGTCTTCCAGCTTTTCTGTCCAGTTGTCTTTGGTTTTAACCAAGAGACCAAACGTTAACGAGTCACCAAGAATAACAACACGAAAGACGTCCTTTGGCTTTTCTATTGAATAATTAAAACGGTCGTTTAAAGTGTCTTTGTTTATTGTATAATTTTCCTGATAAGGAACTTGTTTCAGGATTTTTTCATGGCTTTTAGGGTCTGGTTCATAAAAATAATAAAACCGGCAGCCAACAATATTTTCTTGTCCGCAAAACCGCCAAACCTCGTCTTTAAAAATCGAAGAACGCCAAAAATTTTCTTCTAACCGGTCAAAAAAACTCATAAAATATTGGTCTGCCTGTTTTTTTCCTTCTACGTCTTTTTTTAACAAGTAGGTTTTTTTTAACGCCGCCAACGGCGGATAATGGTAGTTTTTTAATAACTCAAGACGATAAATCAATGCTTGTTTTAGGCTTCCTTCAACTTGATTAAAATCAGCAAGAAAATCCAAGGTGCTAAAAGAAGCAGAAGAAAATCGATAGTATTTTTCTGCCAGGTTTTCTGCTGAATTTTTTTCTCCTTGGAAAAACTCTTGAGAAATTAAGCCTTGGTACCCTTTATGAGTAAAAGGAAAGAGTTTGAGCGACCAATAAAAATTGCCGGTTAAATTTAAAATCTCCGCGGTTAATCTTAAAAATAAAAGAAATAAAACCACTAGAGAAAAAAGTGGATAAAAGAAAAATTCCTCTCTGTCTTTTTTTTTATAAAGTAACCCCGCTAAGAAAAACCAAAAAAGATAAACACCATAAAGAGAGTAAGTATAGTTTGTCAAAAAGTTTAGGCCAAGATACAAAAATAGATAAAAAATAATTTTTTCTTTTGGGTCCCTATTTAAATAAATGTTCAAGACAAAACCCAAAAAAGCTAAAAAGCCAAAGATTCCCACCTCGGTCAAAATTGTTAAGGGTAAGTTTAGAGCCGAGGAAACTTGTTGTAAATTGTCTGTAACATATTTGTTAGACGGATAAGTAAAATTACCAATCCCCCAGCCAAAAAGGGGTTTTTCCAAAAACCCCCTAATCGCTTGAGAAAAATACTCCGCTCTCCCCGACCAAAGATCTCGTGGCTGAGTTTTTAAATATCTTTCTGCCGCAGGTAAAAACGGTTTCAAGAATGATGCTTGAAAGGTTTGTTTTTGAGAAAAGATAAAAAATATTAAAACTAAAATAAAGATAAAACCGGCAAACTCAAAAACGGGTTTTTTTCTAATTTTAAAACTTATTACCATTGAGCCCCCAACCAAAAACAAATCAAGATAGGCTGACCGCGAGTAGGCAAAAAGGAAAAAAGGCAAAAAAAATAGGGTGAGATATAAATTAATTGCTTGTCTTTTTGTTAGAAAATCATAAATTAACCAAAGAATCACTATTCCCAGAAAATCTCCTAGATGATTATGATTCCCATAAAAAGGAAAAACCAACTGATAGGCGGTCGGGGGGAAAAGGTTTTTTGGCAACAAAGATATCAGGGAAGAAAAAAAGCCAAACGTAATCAAGGCTGCTTTAAATTGGGGCAGAATTTTTTCTTTTTCGTTAAGAGCAAAAATAAAAACAAAATAGGCGGAAAAATAATATAACAGATGGTCAAAAGAGTTAATTTTATCGATAGAAAAACAAAAAGAAATCAGAAGAATAACAATAAAAAGTGAATAGATAAAACTTATTTTTTTTGGAAAAAGAATTTTTTTCTGGCTTAGTTGTGCTTCAAGAAAGTATAAACCGGGTAGAAGAAGGTAAAGAAAAAAAACGTTTTCTCTTTTTAGAACCGTTGTTGCTTCAAGAAAAAAACTTAATAAAAAAAGGTAAAAAGTTATCATGTTTGTATCATCTTGACATAAAAAATAATTCTTATTATTATTAATTGTAAATGAAACGCGTTCAATTTATTTTTGTCTTTTTGTTCTTAACTCTAATTACTTTTTTTCTTTTTAAAGAACCCGCCTTGTCTGACCATACTTGTTATACCAGTTGTGGGACGCCATCATCGTGTCCGAGTCCTTTAGTTTGTAGTAGCGGTCTTTGTAAAAATCCAAGCTGTCTTACTCAAACCGACTGTACTTGTGACCCATATATAATCCAAGGAAAAAAAGGAAAAAATGGTGGCTCTTTCCCCGATAGCGATCCGCCTTTTTCTAACCAAACGGTGACCGTCACCGGCCAGGGCAACTCCAGTGCCAACCCCTATTCCTTTGGCGACGGAACCACTACTTTGCTTGGTGATCAGAACTATGATGTTTCCGTGTCGGCACCGTCCGGATCAAATGTTGGTTATACTCTTTGTTATAATAAAACCGACTGCCATGGTACACCACCCACTTCGGGAGCGTCTATAACAACCGACTCAAATCGGGCTGACTCGGAAAACTATGTTTCTGGCAATCATTATGTTGATCTTTATTGGCATTTTACTCCTCAAACGGCTAACTGCAAAAATTTAACCGGCCCAACAACTGTTTTTGTGGGAGACCAGGTTAATTATCAGGCTGATTATGAAAACGAAAACGCCAGTCTAACCAACGCTTTAATGTATAGTTATTCCAGTTCCTGTCCTGGAAGTTCACTAAGCAATGTTTCTGGCGGACCAGGACCTGGAATTTATAGCTTTAGCTGGACGCCTTCGGCAACCGGTAGTTATACGGTCTATTGCGAGGCAGACGCTGCCTCTGCTAACTGCTTCGGTTACCAAACTTGTGTCGGTTCTCCGCCAAACTACAGCTGTACCGGCCCAACCACCTCGGCCACGGTTACGGTTTCCAATCCTGGTCCTTGGTATAAACTCAAAAATACGTCTTTATATAAAAATGGCAATATTGATATCAATGTTGCCCAAAACATTAATAAATTTACTGATGGTGATTCTGATGATGACGGTACCCGATATATTATTATTGGTAATTCCGGTACGGCCACTGCTCAAAACACATTTAGTCCTGGACCCCCTTATAATCCAATTTCAGCTAGTGGAAATAATTGGTACAATAATACTTATTCTTTTTCACAGTTGTTTATTTCAAACTTTTCCAGTTACGTTCGTTCACGGAAACAATCAGTTGATATCGTCGCTTTGGGTACCGGTAGTTCCCTTGAAAGCAGTAAGGTAAATTTTATCTCCGGTGACCAGACAATTACCGACGCCAATCTCACTGATGCGCCTACCGCCTTTGTCCTTATTGTTTCTGGAAATGTCACTGTAAATAACAACCTAAATAGCTCATCTGCGAGGCAAATCACTATTATCGCAACCGGCCAGCTTACCTTTTCTAAAACTACTCAGTATGCCAACGGAATTTTTATCGCTCCTTCGATAGTCATCGACGGTGAAACGCCGCCTGGATCGGACACGATCGGCTTAAAAATTAAAGGGAACCTTATTTCTTCGTCGACCTCTACCAGCAATCGTAATCGTACCGATAACTCAAGACCTTCATTATTTGTTGTTTTAGATCCTGATCAGTATCTTAGCCTTTTACCACTTTTATCCGTTTCTAAATATGACTGGCAACAAACACAATAAAAATATCAAAAATCAAATATCTCGCCCAGGGGGCGATCGCCCTCTGGGCGGAAAAGTCAAAAATAGGTCGGGGCAGGTGTTGTTGATTGTCATTATGCTTTTAGCGACGGCATTGACCATTGCTTTATCCACCTCTTTTCGATCAACAACAGAGACTCAAGTAACAAAACTTGAGGAGGAATCACAAAAAGCCCTTGCCGCCGCCGAGGCTGGTATAGAGGCGGCTCTTAAACAAGGAACCATTACTAACATTGGTGCTCTTTCAGCCGATTTAAGCGGTTACTCTGGGGCAGCCACTTGTGATACTTCTTATAACAAAACCTATTTTATTAGTCCTCTCCTCCAAAAAGATGAGCAATACACTTTTTACTTTGCTGATTATGATGCTGGTTTAAATAGTTTTAGTAATTATTGGTCGGGCAATCTTACTGTTTATTTTATGTTAGGATCGGATCCAGTCGCCCTGGAATTAACCACTATAGGAAGTTCTGGAACAATTACTCACTATCTGCTCGACCCTGATAACTTAATCCATGCCGATAGTGGAAAAACTTCGGTTACTAGTGGCAATTATTCACTTAACGGAGTTACTTTTTCTCGCCAAAGCACGCCAATTTCTTTATCTAATACTAAGCTTGTCATTGCCCGAGTTTTTTCCTCCTCAACAAAAATTGGGCTTGACGGTGGAGGCACTATTTTAAAAAGTCAAGGAAAAACCTGTGATTCAGAGGCGGTTGCTAGCGGAACTAACGTCACTAAAAAGGTGACTTTATTCCAGTCTTATCCCCAAATCCCAGCCGAGTTTTTTGTTACAAGCTTCTGAAAATAGAAAAAAATAGAAGATAGGAAATGGGTGTAGATGCGGGTTAGGAGGATTGAGAATAGAAAGAAAACTCTATCTTCTAACGTCTCTTTTCCTAACTCGTTTCCACAGCTGTCTTCTTTTTTCTAGTTATGTAGTGTTATAGTCTCGCTCTTTGACTAATCTCTGCCTCAACCAGTTCTTTTGGCCGGCCATATTTTAAACGGGAAAGTTGGATAACCGCCTGGGCTATTTTTTCATTACCACCTTCCTTAATCTTTTCAATGTCTTTAGTCATGTCGACGGAAAAAGGCGGTACTGGGTCGTTGTTAACAGTTGTTTTCATATAGGCGTGAAACCTTTCGATATTAATTAAATCCGACTCGCTAAAAATTGGTTGAAACTCACGCTGGATATAGGAGGCATCAGTCACTCCTAAACGAAATGACATTAAAGTACCAACGTTGCCAAAAACTGCGTTTTTTACCTCTTCTTCCATTTGGCCGATAAACTGATTGGCGACGGTCAACGCTAAATGATATTTTCTTGCCTCCGATAGGATAACGGCAAAGTCGGGTGTAGCAAAGTTTTGAAATTCGTCTACATAAAGATAAAAATCGCGTCGGTCGTCTTCAGGAATTTCTTGTCGACTCATCGCCGACATTAAAATCTTTGGTATCAATACCAATCCTAAGAAACTAGAGTTTTCCTCGCCTAATTTGCCCTTAGATAAATTAACTAAAAGAATTTTCCCCTCGTCCATTACTTTGCGAAAATCAAAGGCGGATTTTGACTGACCAATAATGTTTCTCATTGTTTTATTAGTAACAAATCGCCCAAATTTAGAAACAATGTAATCTAAAACTTCTGATTTATGAAAATCTGCGGTTTGGGCGATTTGGTCGGTCCAGTAACGCCTAACAATCGGGTCCTGGACCTTAGGCAACAACTCCTGAACGTATTTTGGGTCTTGTAAACAGCGCATCACTTCAACAAGAGTAGCTCCCTCATCAGACATCACCGTCAACATGGCGTTGCGCACCGCGTGCTCAAATCTAGGACCGATTATACCAGTCCGCTGTGGATCATAAAGCTTATACATTAAGTTAATTATTGCTGTGGTGATAAAGTGTTTTTGGTCTTCGGTTTTGGCCTCAAGAAGATTTAAACCCATCGGGCGCTCTGTACATGAAGGGTCAAAATAAATAACATCCTCCGCCCGCTCGGCTGGGATGTAGCGTATAACGTCGTCAATTAAGTCTCCGTGGGGATCCATAACACAAACTCCATAACCAGATTTAATATCCTGTTTGATCATTTCTTTAAGAAGCTCTGATTTGCCAACACCGGTTTTTCCAATAATATACGTATGACGCATCCTATCTTTTGGCCCAATGAAAACCGGTCTTTTAACTCCCCGATAATAACCAAAACCAATATGGGTACCATTTTTTGTTGGTACCTCGGCCGCCACCGGAGCCGTTTTTGCTTTTAACCAATTAATTTGTGGTGCATCAACGGTTTTATTGGGAAAATGAAAGATTGTTGCCAATTCATCGGTAGACAGAATTGAGACCGATTTTAAAAAAGGCATCTCAAGGACGGGAAAAAACTTATAAATAAAGTTGATCATAAACCCGCCCTTAAAAAATATTTTTACTTTTTTCAAGTTATTTAAGTCTGAATTAAACTGGGAAAAGGCCGAGATAATATTTTTTAGGTGCATGTCGGCCGCTTCTTTTGTTTTAGACGAGACAACAAAACGAATGGTGGTCTCAAATCCAGGTTTAGAACATTTGTCATCAATCTTCTCTAATACTTTTGGGTCTGTTTTAAAAGTCGCCTTTTCCGGATTGGCTTCATTTTTCTTTGTTGAAGAAACGTATGATTTTCCAATCTTTTTCCATCTTTTACCGCCCGGTCTAACCAGAATCTGGATCATTGCTCCTTCATCTTTGTTCATTTTTGACAAGGCGGCGGTAATGGCAGCCAGTGGGTCGGTCGGCAAATCCTTATATACTTTTAAAGGAAAATAGGCGACCTCTTTTGTTACCAAACCAGAAAAAGACACCTTGCCTTTTTCATTAAAAATATTTGGTTCCTCAACCTTTCTAATATCGGCGTTGGGATAGTAACCGTAAACCGTTTTTTCCACTAAATCGATGATCCTTGTCGGCGCCGAAACATAGAAACGAACGTCTGATTCTTTACCAACAATTTCCCAGGCAACAACATCGTCTAGGTCTAAGAATGATAACCAGTCTGTTTTTTTTAAGGAAAAAAGGGAAGAAAACATCTGTTCGGCGGCGTCAATCTTAATCTCATTGTCTCTTGACAGTTTTACCTCTAGACTAACCATCTCCAGAGAAATCTGCTCTCTTTTCTTAAGGCGGAGATAAACAATAACCAAATAAATAAAAATAAAGGTTAAAAAACCAGCCAATAGAGCCGTTAGGAGCGCCAGGCTAAAATTTATTACTCGGTCGGCTATGGTTTGACTATAAAAACCTTCCATAAAAAAATTATATAATAAATTAATTCTATGAACAAAGTTAAAAATCTCGGGTTTATTAAATACTTGTTTGTTTTTTTTGCTTTTTTCTTTTTAATTACTAATTTACTTTACAGTCAAGCTATCTCTCCTCTCTACCCTCAATTTATTAACGAGAATAAAAAGGCGACCATTGAATATTTAAAAAGAATAAAGGGCCTATTAGATTTTAAAGCTCAACTTGTAGTTTTGAGTGGTGTTTATAAAAATGGTTTTGAACAAGAGATTTTTTGGGAAGAAAGGGATCGGAATCAGAAAATAAAAAAATTTGAACAAATATTACAAAAAAATCTGAATGCTCGCGACGTCTTATATGGTCTTTATGAACTATATTTAGAAAAGGGAGACAATTTAACGGCGGAGAAATATTTGAGGCAGGCAAAGGAAGTTGACCCCACCTTAAAATAAATCTAAATGACAAAATCCAAATTTCAAATCAAGTTCAAAATCCAAAATCTAAAAAATTTAGTCATTTGAGCTTTGGATTTTATTTGTCATTTGAACTTTCTTTGGATTTATAAAATGAATTATGCTCAAACAAGTTCATCTCTACATCAAAGGCGATATCATCGGTGTTGGTTTTCGCGCCTGGACTAGAATCCAAGCTAAAATAAATGGCGTAACCGGCTGGGTTAGAAACAACTTTGAAAAGCCAGAGGTTTTTGGACCGGGTGGTGGTGTTGAAGCTATAATTCAAGGAGAAGAGCAACGAGTTAACAAAATGTTAGAAACAATAAAAAAAGGTCCTCCTGTTTCTCGCGTCGAAGAGGTTGAGGTATTTTTTGAAGAACCAAAAGAAGTGTTTAATGGGTTTGAAATAAGAAAGTAATATGGACCCGACCGGATTTGTTCAACTCGCAGTTAACGAATTTATGAGTTTTACTGCGAGTTAATCCCGCTTTGCGGGAAACCCTCACTTTGGTGGACCGAATGGGATTTGAACCCACAACCTTCGCAATGCCATTGCGACGCTCTAGCCAATTGAGCTATCGGCCCAGGCATTCTAGTTTACCCGCCGAAGTCTCGACGAAGGCGGGCCGCTGAACTACGGGCCCTTATTTAAAGTTTATTATTTATTATTATACACGATGTAGTTGCTACGTAAACTATTCTATGAGTCCTTTTTCTTCTTCTGAGGCAATCACCCTAAAACCAACGTGGTTATGCCCCGCAAAAAATAAACCTTCTCCAACACCGGTCGATAATAAAAAGTGTTTTTCTCCTCCGGTGAGATAAAAAGTGGCGGAAATTTTTTCGACTGCTGCCGTTGATTGTTTAAGAATAATTTGAAGACTAGAGTTGGTAATAATCGCTCTTCCTTCGTCAGTGGAGATAAAGTCCTCAACGTCTTGAGTAATTGTCGTTAATCCTAATTGATATTTTCTTGCTCTTTTGGCAAAACTGTATAAATAAGCCCCTGAGTCTTTATGTTTAATTAAATACCAGGCTTCATCAATCACTAAAATCCTCTTCCGTTTATCCTTTCTTATTCTATTCCAGATATAATCTAAGACAATATACATTGCTACCGGTCTCAGATTCTCCTCTAGGTCACGAATCCCAAAAACAGTGAAGGCGTTTTTAATGTCAAAGCTCGACTGATGATTAAAGATGCCAGCCGCCGATCCTTGAACAAATTTTTCCAAACGGTCGGCCAACTCCTTTCCCTCAGTCGTTTCCATACCGGTTAATATCTTGTATAGATCTTCTAAGAGTGGTGGCTCGTTTTTAAAGCTGGACGGATCTTGGGTAATTCCTTTTTCTTGATAGGTGGCTACTAAAGCACGATCAAGCAACGCATCTTGTGACGGTGTCAGATCGCCCATGATTACTTTCATTAGTGAATGAAGGTCTAAAATTTTATTTGAGAGCTCATCGGGCTCACTCTCGCTTGTTGCTAAATCAAATGGGTTAATTTTATATTGAGAAGCAATTGAGAATTCGACAAACTCTCCTACAACCGACTCGGTTAATTTTTTATATTCATTCTCGGGATCAACAATAATCACATCCACACCCATTATTAAAAGTCGCATCGCCTCTAGTTTAACTAAAAAACTCTTTCCTCCGCCTGATTTACCTAAAATCACTGAGTTGGCGTTTTCCAAAGTAAACCGATCGAAGATAATCAGTCCACCATCGTGTTCATTGATACCATATAAAATTCCTTCGTTTCGTGTTAAAGAGGCAGTGGCAAAAGGGAAGGTAAGAGCTAATGAAGTACTATCCATATTCCTCCAGACCTGGAGTTTGTCGTAAAACATTGGTAAAGTCGACTTGAATCCTTCCTCTGTTTGAAGAGTGGCTTGGCGAGAAAGAATTAATAGCGATGATAAAACCGAGTCTACCTCTTTAGAAATGTTGTTCAACTCCTCCAGGCTTTCGGCTGGAATAGTAATATAAAGACCAAACTGAAAAAATCTCTCCGCTCCTTTAGCCAGCTCTGCCTGGATAGCTAAGGCGTCATCAAGAGCTACCTGAACGGTTGGGTCTACCACTTTTCCAGCCTTAATATCGGTTTCGATTGTCGCTTCCATCTCAGCAATCTTTCTTTTTAAGTCTTCTAGAACCGCTTTTGACTCAGCCGGATAAATATACATGGAAACATAAAGGGGGTGGTCAAAGGTTATTAATGAATAAAGCCAGTTGGCAGATACATAACGAGGATAACCAACCACATATAGGGTTCGATAATACTTCTCGTCAATCTTTAGGTGGTTAAAATCTACTTCTATAAAAGAAGGGGAAACGATGTCTTTAATCGACACCGTTCCTTTACCTAAGAAATTAGACACGTTTTGGCCCGCTGGCAGATTTACCGCCGGCTGGTTTTTATTCTTTGTTTTATTATTAAATAAATTAAACACAATATTAAGTTAAAAGTTCAAAATTAAAAATTAAAAGTTACCGTTTAAAATTTAAAATTTCTAATTTTGAATTGTCCTTCGATAAACTCAGGATCTTGAGCTTGTCGAACAGATAATTTTAAACTTTGCATTTTGAATTTTTAACTAGTGGTTAACACCACGTCTGTATAACTCTCAACTGGCGCCAGTCTTCTTCCCGTCGCCGACGGATTATAAAGATTATAAAAAAGCTCTGTTATTTCCTGCTTTTGTAACACGGTCGCCCGTAAACCTATCTTCGATAACAATCTAATTAGATTGTCCCTTTTCGGATAAAGCGATGTTTTAGCTCGGGTAATAACATATTCTTTATTCAGGTTACCAGTATTGGCACCGCTTATTCCTAGTTCGAGTGGAGAAAAAGGGACAACAAAAAAAAATCTTTTCTCTAAGACGGTATTTTTTTTAATAATGTTTTTGATAAAATCTCGATAGCTATTTAGTCGTTTTTGTATTAAATCATTCGTTTGTTTTTCTATTTTTCTATCTAAATAATCCAGGTATAACGAAATGTCCATTTTTTTAGAAAGAATCAGAATCTGGACCGGAAAAGAAAGAGAGTTTAATAAACCAGCGTAGGCATAAATAATTGAGTTTTGTTCTTCGGTCGATAGCAACCAAAAGTTAACTGCCCCAACCTCAATAATTAGCGCGGCTGAAAAGTCTTTTAATAAAAGAATGTCGTCTTTTATTTCTTCAATCTCAATAAAGCTCTGGGTGCTAGCCTTGATTGGAGATCTGAGTTTATTGTTCATCATGTTAAATTAATTCTTTTGAATAAAATTCCAACGGTTTTTGATTCGTCGAATCAATACTAATTTTCATTGTATCAAAAAAAAAGTTTTCGTTAGGATCCTTCAGCTCAATAAAATATTCTCCTGCCGGAAGTGGATTAAAGGTGGCAAACACACCGTGAGGATTGGTTTTCAGGAGACGTAATATCTTACTGTTGGCGTCTTTAATATAGATAAGTACGCCTGGTAAGGGAATAAGTTTATGGTTCTTGACTATCCCCGTAAGAAAAGGTTTCTTTTTCCCAATAATATAGGTGTTCACCTTCCCCGATGTTGCTGTTTTATTTTGTAGCTGGGCCGCCTCACTGTTTTTTCCTTTAGTTTTTGATTTGTTGGAAAATAAAAAATTAATTTTTTGTTTTTTTGTATTTGATTGACCAATCTCTCTCTGTTTTTTTTGCGTCTTAGCTAAATAGGCGGTTAGTTTTTCTTGTGACTCAATATGAGCGGCTGTTTGGCGAGGGTCGGAAACAAAAAATAAATCATCAAAATAATAAACTGGTTTGTTTTTTTTTGAAAAAAAATACTGGGTAGGCCTTGTCAGCTGCTTATACAAATCCTTAATCCAAAGATCTAGCGGTCGGTCATAGATGGGGAAAAAAGCAAAAAGAATACCGATTCCACCAATTACGAGCCCTAAAAAAATATTAAGAACCGGTATAGGAAACAAATAATAAGCAATAAAACCCAGAGGGATAAAAATAAGCAAAAAAATAAATTGTTTAAGGGTCATAAACCCGATTAGCTTGAATTCGAAAGTAGTAATTTGTCGGGGAACAGGGTGTTGGTCCATAGTTATAATGATTATAATCTTTATAACCATTATAACAATTATCTATAAGTGACTGGTTTTTCTTTTTGAGGAAGAAGTAAGCTTATCCTTCTATTATTTTTGTCTATTTTTTCAATATAAACACCTGTTTTTTCTCCGACCTTTAGTTCTTTTTTGTGGCCAATCTTGCTAATATGAATCAAGCCTTCTATTCCCGGCTCAAACCTAACCAAATAGCCATATCTTTCTTTCCTAACTATCTCTCCTTGGATTTCTTTGTCTTTCGGATATTTTTCTTCAACCGTATCCCATGGGTCTTTTTCTAGTCTTTTCAAAGAAAGGTTTAATTTAACATCAACCGCGTTTTTTTTAACCACTAAAACCTGAAGTGTCTGTCCTGGTTTAATCTTGGCCGCTGGACTATCCACTTTTTCCCACGAAACTTCTGAGATGTGAACCAAGCCCTCGACCCCATTAATCTCGCAAAAAATTCCAAACTCTGATATTCCTAGAACCTTCGACTGGTATTTTTCCCCTTCCTTAATTTTATTAAACTTTTCCCGGGTCTCTTTTTGCGAGATTTTAAGGATGGATGCTTTCTGAGAAACAACTAAACGATTCTTTTTTTCATCAACCTCGAGCACCTTTACTTTAATTTTTTTTCCGGCTAGCTTTTCTGGCTTAATAACGGCATCACCAATAAGCTGTATTTTTGGTATGACCCCCCTAATCCCCATAAAATCGATAAACACCCCACCTTTCCCATAGTCTCCACAGATAACTTCAATCTCTTCTTCATTCTCTTTTTTTTTCTTTAAGGCTTCCCACCGTCCTTTTTGAAAAAACTGTTTCATTGAGACTACTGGGTATCCGTCTTTTGCCTCAGGAGTAATTATTCGCACCAAAACGCGGTCCCCCTGCTTCAAGTAGGAAAAATATGAAGAAAACCTACCCGTCTCTTCTTGACCTAACACTGCTTGAGCTTTCCCCCCGACATCAAAAATGAGTCCTTTTTTAGATAATGATAGGATGGTAGCCTCAACCTCTTCGCCTTTATAGAGGGTCTGTGGCCTACTAGAACTTAGCAGTTTCTCCATCGGGTGTACACTTCTTTTTACCATAAAAACCAAATATACCAAACATTTGTTTAAAAAACAAGCTACCCCTTGTTTTTTGAAATCGCTTCTGGTATATTATAGGTTACTATGAATAGTTTACCCATGATTGAGCTTATAGATAGGTTTATTGGCAGTTTAAAAAGTCAAAATCGCTCCGAATTTACTCTTATTGCTTATAAAAAAGACCTTCAACAATTTATTAGCTTCCTCTCGTCTAAGGAGAAGATCGATTTTCGTGAGGTTATAAAAGACGATATCGATGCTTTTCTTAATAAGCTTCTTCAGGAAAAATATACAAGAAAATCCGCCTCAAGAAAACTTAATTCAATTCGAACTTTTTTTCGCTATCTAAAAAGCGAGGGCGCAATTAGTCAAAACCCATCACTTGATGTCCTTCACCCAAAATATTCTCTTGTACCACCAAGAATTTTAAGCGAGATGGAATACCGCGCTCTGAGAGACGCTACAAAAGACGATCCACGCACTTATGCTTTGGTGGAAATTTTGCTCCAAACAGGAATAAAAATAGGTGAATTAGTTAATCTTCGTTTAGAGGATTTAAAAGACAGCTCTCTTTATATTCGAGACTATGGAAAAAATCTTTCTCGAGAGGTTCCTTTGAATAATGCCGCTAAAAAATCAATCACTCAATATCTTAAGACAAGGGAAAAAATCACCAACTCAACCGACCATCTTTTTATCACCCGCACCGGAAAGCCCATTCTTATTCGTAACGTAAGACAGGTAATAATGCGTTATTTTGATGAAGTAGGCATTGATGATGCTACTATTAATGATTTGAGAAATACTTTCATTACCCACCAATTATTAAATGGCGCTTCCTTAGAATACATTGCTAAAATTGTTGGTCACCGCAGGATTTCTTCTACAGAAAGGTATCTTAGCCTTATTAAAGACAATAATATAAAAAAGGAGAAATTGGGAGAACTCTAGCTGATATTTATTCTTGGATTCTTACTGGCATTATAATATGTAGACTGTTTGATTTATCTTCTGTTTTAAAAACAACAGGCGCGTCTGGCCTGAGAATTTCTATGATAATATTTTTCTTATCGCCCCCGACGTGGGTTAAATAATCTAATAAAAATTTATAGTTAAAGGCAACTGTCTGATCTTCCCCCTCCATCTTGGACTCGATTTGAGTAGAGTTCTCCTGCTTATCGGTCTTTGGTCTGACTAATAACCCATCTTTTTTAAAATTTAAAACAATAATGTTAGAAAGCTCCCTGGCGAAAACAGAGATTAATTTTATTGCTCTAATAAATTCATCTCTGTCTATAAGCGTCCGGGTTACATATTTTTCCGGTATCACCTTTTCAAAGGGGGGAAAGTCACCTTCGATTAACCTTGAAAAAAATTCACTATCTTTTGTTCGAAAAACGATCATTTTTTCCTCGCTTAAAAAGAACGTAGATACTTCTTCTTCGTCGTCTATCAATCTAAAGACTTCTTCTAAGAATGCCGCCGGGACTATAATGGAAGGATAATCCATTTGTTTCGGGGTCTTGACTAAGGAAAGCCTAAATCCATCAGTAGCGACAATTACTTGTTCTTCATTGGTGATAAAATTAACCCCGGTGAGGACCGGTCTCCCTTCGTCTTTAGCGGCAGAAAAAAGTATTTGATCAAGGTTTTTTCTAAAGGCCTTTGTTTTTATCTTTTGTCCCTCCCCGTCAATCACTGGAGTTAAGGGAAAGTCTTTTGCGTTGAGGAGGGCGAAGGTCCCCTTCGTTTTTCCCTGGATGATCTCAATTTTTTTATCAGATACCTCTATCTCTATTTTCCCCGGGGATAGAAAACTTAAAAACTCCAATATCTTCCGGGGCTCTATAATAAAATCCAATTCTTTATTAATGGGATTTTTAATCTTCGTATGAAAAGAACTATTAAGATTACTACTATAAAAATGTAGTTCGTTTTTTTTTCCCTTTATTTGAATTCCTTGGAGTATTGGAAGAGAAGTATTTCTTTCTGAAATAAAACAAGATGCAATATCCAGTTTATCACTAAGAATGTTTTTGTCTAGAACAAGTTTCATATATCTTTATAGTAGTATTAGTAACTGTGCATAAGTGTATAAAAAATGAAATAGATTTTCAAGACAAAAAGAAAAGAGAAAAAACGACATGAATAAAAGGTAAAATTTATGTTGATAATCCTAATGACGACAAAATGTTTTTAACGTCCTGTTTCAGAATAGGATCTTTCGCTGTCAGTTTAGTGATTTTGTTAACCGCATGAATAACCGTAGTATGATCCTTTTTATTTAGAAAAAAAGCCACCTGATTAAGGCGTAGTCTTAGAGAAGATCTCAATAGATACATCGCTATTTGTCTAGGGAGGACGATTCGGGTTTCTTTCCCCGCTCCCTTTATTTGTGAAGGTTTAATCTCGTAGTATGAACAGACCGACCTAATGACGTCGTTTGGTGCGATTTTTTTAACCTGTTTTTCCTTTTTATTGTTAAAATAATTCGCAACCGCCTCATCATCTATTTTTTCTTTTTTCCCGATGGTTTGAGCATACACTGATAAAAGGTTCCCTTCAAGGGCCCTGGTGTCGTCGGTTTTTTCTGCGATAATTTTTGCCGCCTCAATATCAATGTCGATATTTTTTTCCCGCGCTTTTATTAGTAGGATGGCGGTTCTTAGTTCAAAATTGGGTGGTTGGATGTCAATCATCAAACCACCGGAGAATCTTGATCTTAATCTGTCTTCTAAATTTTTAATTTCATTTGGCGGTTTGTCTGACGTTAAAATAACTTGACCACCTAAAGAGATTATTGAATTAAAGGTATGAAAAAACTCTTCTTGGATGGTTTGTTTTCCAGCAATAAATTGGACGTCATCAATAACCAAAAGATCAAGTCGTCGGTACTTCCTTCTAAATTTTTGGGTACTTTTTCCTCTAATGGATTCGATTAGCTCATTGGTAAACAGATCGCCGGGCGAAAAACAAATTTTCCTATTATTATTGTCCTCAAGAATTTTTCTACCGATGGATTGGGCGAGGTGGGTTTTTCCAACCCCAACTCCCCCGTATAAAAAAAGCGGATTATAGGCGGACCCAGGGTTGCAAACAACCGCCTGGGCCGCCGCATACGCTACCTGGTTTGATGGGGAGACGGCAAAACTTTCGAAACCATAACGCCGGGAAAAACCAGATTTGATTAAAACATCCTCGGTCGTTGGTTGAAAGCTCAGTAAGGGCGCCTCCTTAGCCCTTTTTTTTGATGGGACGGCGACTAGTTCTACAGCAACCCTTTTTTTTAAGAATTTGTTTAACTCTTCTTCTATTACCGGAAGTTTTTTTTCAATAAATATTCTTAGGCCAAGGTTTTCATAGCCCAAGGTAATCTTATTGTCAGTTAAATTAACAACGTGGAGTTGTTTTAAAAAAAGGACTAAAACCGGCTGTTTTTTGCTGAAACCATTTTCGAGCGAGCTTAAGAAATCGCCCCAAACGAAAGATCTCATAGTTTTGTGGATAACTTATCCACAAATAATAAACACATGGGTAACAAAAGTCAAGCGCATGTTCTTATTGATTTGAAACCTGTTAGTAATGTTCTTATAATTACACTATGGAAAAATATATTTTGGACACGAGCCTTTTTTTTAACATGGAGGCCGGTTTTAGTCTCGGAAAAAATACAAATGAGGTGATTACTAACCTAATTAATTACGCTGAAAAATTAAAGGGTAAAATCGATTTTCTTATGCCGCCGGGAGTGGTTGAAGAGTTTCTAAGTTTTTTCGAAGATAAAAAACAAGAGAGAATCAAAAAATTACTTTCTTTAATAATAATTAAATCACCAGACACAAATAAAATTGAGTTGCCGGCCGCAATTTTTTATCGTCTGATAGCCGACGTCAGAAAAAGGAACTACCAAGGTTTAAATTTAGGAGAGGAAGAAATAAATAAAGCCGGAAGGTTAATGCAGGGGTTGGAAAATCTTAGTAAAAAAGATTATGAAATAAAAATAGGAACGATTATTAAAAACTTCCGCTCGCGCTACCGTCAGGCGACCCGAACTGGTTTCTTAGACAGTGTTACCGACCTAGACTTAATTATTCTTACAAAAGAGGTTGAGGGCTTTTTAATTTCAGCAGATGAAGGAGTTATCTCTTGGGGAAGATTTTTCGGCGTTAAAGAGGTGCGGCCGCCGAGCTTCCGGCCGCGGTTGGAATCTCTTCTTGATCGTCGGGGATGAGTTTGGAAAACCAATCGACCATCTTATCGGTAAGACTCTGTTGAGGTTTCTCTTGGTAAATCAAATGTTCAGAGAGGATGGCTAAGAGATTCTTCTTAATTTCTTTGTTTGGAACAACTAAATAGGCATGATAAAAATAAGGCGCCTGGCTGACGATGGTTAAGACGTCAAAACCAAAACGGCTGCGAAAATAAAAATGGGAAAGAGCCTCCCAGCGAAGAGTGATTCCGGCTGTTTCAATCCCAAAACGGGTGATTTTATTTTCCACCTCAGCAGGAGGAGTGATGGTTAAAACATAAAAAAGAAATAAAAGCGCCCAGATTGGAATAAGAAGAATCCTATCACCAAAAAAAAAGACTATTAATGATAATAACATGGCGACAGCGAGATAAAATCTAAGTATCAACTTACCCCTTTTTTTATAAGGACGAAGGGGCGCTTTCCAAAACAAAATAACTTGAGGATTTTTATATTCGTTTTCAAAAGATTCCATATTGTTATTTTCTCCTTTTGTTTTTAGAAAGTCAAGAACAACGCAGGAGTTGAGATTTTTAACCCATAATGTTATAATATCTTCTATGGATAATTTTAATAAGGTAATCTCATTCGCATTAGGTTTAGTCGTTGTCGTTGTTTTTTTGGCGGTTATTAGCGGAAAGATTAATCTAAAAAACAAGATTCCCCAACTATCTGGATTATCTAAAACCCAGGTTACTCCATCACCAACAACTACTCCGCGCCCAGTCCAAACGCCGTCAGCGGGTTATTCTTTATATAAAAATGCCTCTGTCTCGGTTGACAAAACACAACCGACAAAAACGATTCCCGCAACCGGCGCACCAACAATTTTTATACCAATGCTTTTTTCTACCTTTATCACCGGTTTATATTTTAAAAAAAGAAGTTAATTTTAAGGAATTGGACTACTAAATCCAGGGATTTTTAAAATTCCTGACGCAATAAGATTAATAAGGAATACGGCCGACAAAGAGAAGACGATTCCGGCGATCGCTCCATAAATAATTCCCCTACCTTGGTTTAACCGTTCTGGTTCAGATTGGGAAGTAAGAATGAGGAAACTGCCATAGATGAAGTAGATAAGAGACAAGCCGCCGGCAACAGAGAAAAGAAGATCCAATAGAATTTGGACAACGCTTCCGGCCGCCCCTTCACTTTCAAAGCTATTTAAATTTGTTTTAACGCAACCAATAAAAGTGTACCAACGACCCGGCATTGGTGTTGGGGGGAGGTTAGTAGTTGGTTCAATCACAAGAGTTTCCAGGCTATTAGGGTCAGTGCTGGACGATTGATAAAGACAGGCGCGGCAGTTCTCCCAATTGGACGGTGGTTGGTTTGGTGGACAAAACCCACAAAGGTCGCAGGTAGAGTAAGATTGGGCTAGGGCCGAAGGCAAACGGATCGCTAATAATAAATAATAAATAATAAATAATAAAAGAAATGGGAAAAATAAATATCTTTTCATACTTTTAAGTATAACAAGAAAAACAAATTGTTAAAATTAAAACATGAGGAAGTTGTTTATAATACTTATTCTAATATTTATATTATTAATACCGTTTGTCATTCGCGCCGATGAACTTGAAGATATTACTAATCTATTGGAAATATCAGGAAAAGAACTAGCTTCAACTACAGCCGACTATCAAAAAGTGCTCGGTCAACTTAGCGTTATTAAACAAAAGCTTTTTGTTCTAGAAGCAGAAATTAAACAAAAAGAAATTGAGGTCAAAAAAGGAGAACAGGTGTTGGATTATCAAAAAAAACTACTTAATGAAAGAGCGCGGATATATTATAAAAATATTGGTAAAAACACCTCCAATATTCTTAGTTTATTAATGGCGGGTAATCTATCCAAATCCCTAGACAACTTTTTTTACCAAAAAACCGTTGTTGATGAAGACAGAAAAACAATAGTTAAAATTGTTTTATATATTAAAAACCTTGAAGAAAAGAAGAGAATACTCGAAGAAGAAAAAGTTCAAGTATCAAATTTGAAACAAGAAGCCGATAAGCAGTCAAAGGAGCTTGAGGAAAAAATTGGCCAGATTAAGGAAAAAATTGCCAGTCTTACCGCCAGACAACAACGGTTAATTGCAGAGAAACTCGCCAGTTTAAACATCTCTCGTTCGGCATCGAGTCTGGGTCGTTGTGATAGTGATCTGACCAATGGACGTGATCCGGGATTTGGACCAAAGTTTGCCATTTTTACTTACGGCGTCCCCAATCGGGTTGGCATGAACCAATGGGGAGCCTATGGCAGAGCCAAAGTAGGACAAAACGAAGAAGATATTTTGCGGGCTTATTATAATTTTGACAGTATTCAGGGAGTTGATACGGGAACGACAATTAGAGTTGATGGTGTTGGAGACTATTCACTGGAAGAATATACAAAAAGAGTCTATGAAGTGCCTGATTCTTGGGGAGATGACGGTTTTGCCAGTCTAAAGGCTCAAGCAATTGCGGCCAGATCCTATGCCTTGGCTTATACTAATAATGGCCAAGGCTCAATTTGCGCAACCGAACAATGTCAGGTGGTAAGGTCAGAACCAAAAGGTGGTAATTGGGAAAGAGCGGTCAATGAAACCAATGGTAAAGTAATGATAAAGAACAGCTCGCCGATTAAGGCATGGTTTTCCTCAACTCATGGTGGTTATATTTTTTCTTCTGGGGAAGTAGGTTGGTCTGGGACCGACTGGACAAAACACGGGACAGATGCCCCAGGCGGATATGGTAATTTTAGCGATTTAAACAACAACGCCTATGACCGGGAGTCACCATGGTTTTATTGTGACTGGGGTTTCCGGTCGGAATATAATAAAACCGCTTGGTTAAAACCAGATGAGTTGGCCGACATTGTTAACGTAATCTTGTTGGCTCATTACCTCTCGGCCGAAGATAAAGAACATTTATATCAGACAGATAAAGCAAACCCAGTCGGTAAAGAAACCTGGGATCAAGAAAGAGTAAAAACAGAGCTCCGGTCGCATGGTGACCAGGTTTTTAACTCGATTAGCGATGGATCGATAGGAGTAGACTTTGGTTACGGAAAGACGAATTCAATTAGCTTCTCCGGCGACGCTGGCAGCGTAACCATCGATGGATCAGAGTTTAAAAACTGGTTTAATTTAAGAGCCCCGGCCAATATTCAAATAGTTGGCCCTTTGTTTAATATCGAAAAACGCTAAGGAATTAATTTATTTATATACTTTAATACTCTTTTTTGTTCGTTTTTATAAACCTTCAAGGTTCGGCCGCGAAGTTTTGATGGAAGAGAATATGAAGAATGAATACCAAAATACTCTTTGATTAATTTATGTTTTTTTTGTTCGGCCTCGGACAAACATAAAGATTTAAACTTTTCAATTAACTCACCCTTAGCGCCATTTTTATAAGCAAGATAAAAAGCCAAAAGTTGTTCATCGCGACCTAGGCCGCTCCCCCCATAGGCGCTATCTCGCGACGGGTTAAAAATAACATAGTATTGTTCTTTGGCTAGACGAAACATCTCGCCATTGTAAAACCCTACCCTATCGGGAGAGATATTTAAGGCCTTCAAAAAAACATACATCCGGGCACATTTTTCGCAAACCCCGCACCAACGCCTTTTTTTTGCCTCCGTCCCTTCGGAAAAACAAGACATTTGAAAGCGACCAACGTCAGGGTAACGACGATGCAAAATATAGGTAATAAAAATTTCATGAATGGGTTCGACCAAGCTGCCAATATGGGTATTGATAAAAAATTGCTTCGGAATATCTTGCAAATGTTGCATGGCAAAAACACTTTGTTCAAAAACAGGGTTTAAAAGGTAGCCGCCCGGGTCATAGGTTGAAAAATTACAGCTTTGTTCATTCCCAAAAAAAAGGTAACGAGCTCGATAAGCAAAACAGTAAGGTATCAACATAAAAGCATATTGAGAAAGAATAATGTCCCACCCCCAGTAAAGACCAGAAGACTGTCTCAATCTTCCTACCGAAACCGGGAAGAAAACTACTTCCTCCTCAAGATTTTTATAAAATCTTTCCGCGAGCTTTCTTTTATGAGCATTTTCAAAGGCGCTTTGTGGTTCTCTCATAAAAATGGGAATGCAGGTGGTTCCAAATTCATCGAGAAGACCATAAGTTAATAAACTATCTTTACCAAAAGAAAAAAGAAGGATAGCCTTTTCTTTAAGAACTCTTTTTACTTTTTTTCCGGAGCAGGAATAATTTAGTCCCTTAAACTGCGTTTGATAAGAAGCATTATAAAACTCTTTAATAATTTTAGTTGTTTCTTCATTCTTATTTTCAAAAACCGTCATCGGAATAGAATACATTAATAGTTTAAAAAAAACCGGTTCAATCGGTGGGTGGGAAAAATGATAAACAACCGAATCTTTTTCGGATAATGACAAATGCCAAGTGGCAACATAAGTAAGACTATCGGCAAAAACCTTATGGAGGGAGCGAGGGAATTTTTCCCAGACAAAGGAAGGATAGCGAATCCGATAGGTTTTTCTTTTTATTTTTATCTCAACGCCGCCTCGGACGATATTTCGATAAATATGGATTGTTTCGGACATTTTTCACTATATTATAGTAAATGTTTTTATTAATGGCAGCTTTTATATTGAAAAATTTTTTTAAAAGGTCTTGACTAATTTTTAGCAAGGGTTTATATTTTAAGGGTTGTATTTATAACCATGACAGTAATTCACATTGATAAAAAAAATTTTAAGAAAGAAATTTTAGATTATAAAGGAATAATTCTGGTTGATTTCTTTGCCGATTGGTGTGGTCCGTGTCGAATAACTGGGCCGATTATTGACGAGTTAGCCGGAGAAAAAAAGGAAGTAAAATTCGTTAAAATCAATGTCGATAAAAATCCAGAGCTTGCTTCCCAATATCAAGTTTTTTCTATTCCAACCTTTTTTATAATAAAAGAAGGCAAAATTCTTTCTCAATTTGTCGGCGCTCAGAGTAAAGAAACGTTTCTTCAAGAAATAAATAAAGCTACCGGCGAATAACGCGGACGACCTTCCCATGAATAGTTTTTAGACCCAAGTGTGCCTGCCAGAGAATATAAAGAGCGAGAGTGGCGAGCCAACGTAATGACGATGTAATCGGGGCGTGTGAGCCGCTAACCACCTTATCATCGGAGATAGGCAATTTAATATTTTGAAAACCGCTAAACCGACTGGTGGTGCTAGCCTGAAGACCAATTTTTTTTAAATCTGGGGGAAGAGTAATTGTTTCTGCTCTTCTTTGAAGATACGGCGCCACCTCCCTGTCGGGTTCGTGTTCAACCGCTTCCTTTATTTCAACCTTTTTTAAAAGTGTTGGTTCAACCTCTTTTGGCAAGGAAACGGCCGCAGTTGATTTTTTAAGAAGATAGTCAATTGAGGTAAAATTTTTTCCGTTCATAAATTTATTATAAAAGTACCGGCGACGAAATTCCAATCGGTAACAAACGTATCAAATCAGGTTCTCCCTACCTCGACCGTATTTTCTTGCCAGAACATAAAATAAATCTGAAAGTCGATTGAAGTATCTAATAATAAGAGTAGGAACAGTAAAACCGGAGGTTTTGTCGCGAGTAAGTTTAACCACCCCCCGTTCAGCCCGGCGACAGACCGTTCGCAAAATATGTAACCAGCCAGACAGCTCTGTTCCACCGGGAAGAACAAAATGATTTAATTGTGGTAGTTGATTATCAATCTGGTCAATAATCTTTTCAAAAACAGCCGTTTGTTTGTCAACGTTGTTTAATCTAACCTTGGAACCAGACAAAAAAGCCATAATTTGATAAAGGTTTTTTTGTATAGTTATCAACAAGGCCTGGTCTGGACTTTTATCTAACCTCAACAAGGTTAATCCAATAAAAGACGAAAGCTCATCAATTGATCCGTAGGCCCGTATCCTAACATCTGATTTTAAAATTCTTTTACCACCGTACAATGAGGTAATTCCGTTATCGCCAGTTTTAGTATAAATAGGCATATTTTAAAATCCCAAATTCCAAGCACCAAATTCCAAACAAATCCCAAATTCGAAATTCTAAAATTCAAAACGAAATAAATAATGTTTAGAATTTTGAATTTAGTGCTTAGAATTTATTTGGGATTTGGAATTTAGGATTTAGAATTTTTGTTCAACACTCGCTATAGCCACACCCATAGCATTTTTTGCAACCCTCTTCGTGAGCTAAAGAAGTTTCGCCACAGCTTGGGCAAAGGTCAAAAAAACTAGCCTTCCCGGGGCCGGCTAAAAAAGTCGGCTGGCTGGTTTCACCGACTAACTTTGGTTTTTCAGCTGGAGAATGAGCTTGGATATTTGTTTTATTTCGGTAACCGTTTAAACCATAATGCATTGCCAAAACCTTGGCCGCGGCGTCAGGTAAACTCCTGATTTTTTCTTTACCAAAACCCATCGTTCTTGCGCCACCAATCCCCTGCAGTTGATTAACGATCTCTTTAATTCGCTCGTACGGCGAGAGCGGGGAAGAAAACCTAATGGCGAGGGAAATAATTCTTCCTAAGCCTTCGGCCATAGCATAAATATCAGTACCGGCTTTACCGATGCTGATAAAGACCTCTAATGGCTCAGGCGGACTACCACCATTGGTGTTGATAGTAATAAAAGCCACGCCAACCGGGGTGTTGACACGGTAGGTTGACCCGTTAACCACGATCGGTCTGGGTTTAACAACATATTGAGGTAAAGATTTTTTTTCCTCAATTTTTTTATTTTGCCTTTCCAAGACACCCGGTCGCGACCCGTCTCTCATATACGCAATTCCTTTTAGTCCCAGATCATAAGCAAGGGTATACAATTTTTTTACATCCTCGATCGTATGATTATTAGGGGCGTTGACAGTTTTAGAAATAGAGGCGTCGACATACTTTTGAATGGCCGCTTGGACTTTAATATGCTCCTCAGCAGTTAATTCATTTGCCGAAACAAACCAATCGGGCTTCTTTAAACCTTCTTTAATCTTTTTCTCATTTTTTTTATACCATTGATTATAAAGATGATGACGGATGACGTGTTCTCCGAGACGGTCGCGGCGAACAAACTCAAATTCAAAAACAGGTTCAATACCAGAAGTGGTGTTGACCATCAAGGAAGTGGAGCCGGTTGGCGCCTGCATTAAAAGGAGTGAGTTCCTTATTCCCTGTTGCCTAATTTTATTTTTTATATCTTGAGGAAGTTGTCGGACAAATCCTCCTTCTAAATACTTTTTCCGGTCAAACTTTGGGAAGGAGCCCTTTTCTTTAGCAATCTCGGCCGAAGTGAGATAAGCTTCATCTCTAATCAAACGGAAAACCTTATCGATAAAACGCAAAGCGGCCGGCGAGCCATATCGAAGACGAAGCTTAATTAAAGCGTCTCCAAGCCCCATGGTTCCAATACCGATCCGCCTTTCTCCGTTTAACTGCATTTTTTTAATACCGGCAAAAACATATGGATCCATATCTATAACGTTGTCTTGAAATCTAACCGCGGTGGTAACGATCTTTTTTAGGGCCTTAAAATCAAAATTTCCCTCCTTTTTGACACCGTTTCCTTTAATTAGCGCAGAAAGATTAATGGAACCGAGGTTGCAGACTCCCCAAGGAGGCAATCCTTCTTCACCACACGGATTGACGCAGTTAATACGATTCCAGTAATAATTATTATATAGTTTATTATAACGCTCCATAAAGACGACGCCTGGTTCAGCACTTTTCCAGGCTGACCGGGCAATTTTATCCCAAATTTTTCTCGCTTTAACAACCTTGAGAACATTAATTTTTTTGCCCAGGGCCTTCCATGATTCTATGTCACCATTCCAACCTTCATCATATTTAGGATCACTTAAGTCGGGAAAAACCAGTGGCCAGTCGCCATCTTTTTTTACCGCCTCCATAAATTTATCAGAGACACAAACGGAAAGATTAGCGCCGTTGATTTTGGTTAAATCCTCTTTGATTGTTATAAATTCTTCTATGTCAGGATGCCAATCCCAAAGCATAAGCATCAAGGCGCCTCTTCTGGAACCACCTTGTTGGATAATGTCTTTGGTGGCTACAGAGAAAAGCTCGGCCCAGTTAATCGGCCCAGAAGAAAAACCATTAACTTTTTTTACCCGCGACCCCCTCGGTCGAAGAGAAGAAAGATTAATACCGACGCCGCCACCGTGAGCCATAATTTCCACCATCTGCTTTAAAGTTTCTAGGATGCCGCCACGAGAGTCTTTTGGACTGGGAATAACAAAACAATTATAATAAGTTATTGAGAAGCCACTTCCCGCCCCAGCCAATATTCTTCCCCCAGGAACATATTTAAAATCCTCCATCGCCTGGTAGAACTCGTTTTCCCATTGCTTTTGTTGGTTTTTCTTTTCAATCTCCGCTACCGCCTTAGCTACACGGCGCCACATACTTAACGGTGTTTTTTCTTTAGCTTTGCCAGAACGGTCTTTTAATGAATAACGGTCCAAAAAGACCTTTTCAGCGATACCAGTTAGTCTCATAACTTATTTTAGTTGTTTTAACAACCTTAACTTAATTTTTTAATTTCTTTTTCAAAATCCTCAACATCGACAAAACGACGAAAAACCGAGGCAAAACGGATATAGGCAATTTTATCAACCCTTTTTAATTCTTTAGCGGCAAACCGGCCGATCATTGCGCTATCAATTTCGGTTTTTTCTTGTTGTTTTACCTCTTTTTCGACGGCGCCGATAATCTTCTCTATTTGATCAACAGAGACGGTCGTTTTTTCACAAGCCTTGATGATGCCGCGGCGTAACTTTTCCCTGTCAAACCTTTCCCTATTCCCGTTTCTTTTAATAACCAAAATTGGTAACTCCTCCACTCTTTCATAGGTGGTGAAACGACGCTGACATTTTGGACACCGTCGCCTTCTTCTTATTGTTGTTCCATCCTCTGATAACCGGGTTTCTATTACCTCGGTATCAGTGTGATGACAAAATATACAAAACATAATAGATCTTGAGTCCTTTTAAAATTTATAACACTATCTATGGGTTTTCAAGAGGTCAGAATATATTAAAACTGTATCATAAAAAAAATTGGCCTCAAAAGTTTTTAACCGGTTTTAGGAAACAAAGATCGCCAAAATTTGTTGAACAATAGTAGAAAGCCGCTTGTTTTTGGTAGCAAAACACTGATGGGTTAACCACATTAAATCTTGAACAATAGCTTTATAATAATGATATGTTTCTGACCGATTTTTTATTTCCCAGGTTTTGTCTCGGTTGCGGAAGAGTTGGTAACTACATTTGCCTTAATTGTCAACAAAAATTGATATACTGTCAAACCGACAGCTGTTTTTATTGCCAAAGACCAAGCCGGTTTGGTTTAACTCATCCCATTTGTCAACGCTACCACGGAGTTGACGGCTTTGTTTCGATATTTCGATATAACAATTTTTTGAAGAAAATTATTAAAAGTTTTAAGTATAGAAAAGCGGTTTTAGTTTGGAAAGAGTTGAGTCTGACGATAAAACCAGAAAAACTCTCGAAGCTTATATTCTATAAAAAACTGAACCATGGTAAAAAGTTTTTTCTCCAACCGATGCCGCTCCATTTTAAGAAACTAAGGACACGGGGCTTTAACCAAGCAAAAGTTATTAGCGAGTTTTTTCAGGGTTTTTTGAGGCTGCCCATCGCTAATGACTTAGTCAGAATAAAAGAAACAAAGCCCCAGGCACAGATTGACCAGCTAAAAAAAAGGCAGATGAATGTCAAAGGTGCATTCAGGATACCAACAGGCAAATTAGTTAAAAACAATAACTACATTATTATCGACGACTTATTAACCTCTGGAAAAACCAGTGCCGAAGCGGCCCGTGCATTGAAAAAAGAAGGAGCCAACAAGGTTTTTATTCTTACTTTAGCTAAAGGATAAAAATAACTAATCTGTTTGAAATCGGTCCTTTATCGGCTTATACTGAAACAACTCAAGCTTGTTCCAGTATGTACCCCACTAATCCGCTTTGCTGCCCTTTCAGGTTGCAAACCGGAGTAAGACGGGTATATAATTTATTTTCATAATGGACAAGAGCTATAAAATTGAAATCTCTCATAAAACGATTATTTTCACCATTGTTTTTGTTTTATTACTTAAATTTGTTTGGGTAATTAAAGATCTCCTTTTTTCTATTTTTATTGCTTTTATTATTATGAGCGCCTTGAAACCGGCCATAACCTGGTTAAACAAAAAGAAAGTACCGAGGTTGGTTTCATCAATTATCGTTTATTTATTATTTTTGGCAATATTCATTAATAGTTTAAGTTTTATTATTCCCCCATTAGTTAAACAGAGCGCCCAGCTTTTAATAAACATTCCCTCGATACTGGAAAATCTTTTTCCACAATTTACCGCCACCTTTAATATAGGGGCCCTTACGCAGTATCTTCCCGGTATTACCAGCCAGGTTTTTAATTTTGCTAAGAACATTTTCTCCAATGCGGTTTTCACAATTACCACCTTTTTTTTTGGTTTTTATTTTTTACTAGAAGAAGATTTAATAGAAAAACTTTTAGTTAAATTTTTCGAGAAAGAACAAACTAAAGCGGCTATTGATATCTCTAGCCAGATTGAAAAACGGATGAGTAACTGGTTTTGGGGAGAAATTACCCTAATGTTGATTGTCGGCGTTCTGACCTACCTGGGAATGAGCTTAATTGGGATTAAATATGTTTTAGCTCTGGCGGTTTTAGCAGGAATTTTAGAGGTAATTCCGAATCTTGGTCCAACTCTTGCAGCTATCCCGGCAATGTTGATTGGTTTTTCTCAATCAATTTTCTTAGGGCTAGCCGCCTTAGCGGTTTCTTTTATTGTTCAGCAACTGGAAAATAACTTTATTGTTCCTTTGGTTATGAAAAAGGCCACCGGTCTTAATCCAATCATCACCCTAGTGGCTTTGATTGTTGGTGGCAGGGTCGGTGGAGTCTTAGGGGTCGTTTTAGCAATACCGGCCACTCTATTTCTCGAAGTATTGTTAATTGAATTATTAAAACAAGACAATCTTAATTGAGTTTTATTTAAAACCCCTGGATCCCGATTAGGTTTTTCTTCGGTAAAACTGCGGGAATTAGTTTGCCTCCCGATAAAAATAGATTATAATAATACATTATATGAAGATCGCGATTCTTGGTGGGGGTTTGACTGGATTAACAGCCGCGTATTATCTATCTAAAAAAAAACATCAAATAACAGTTTTTGAAAAGGAAAAGATTTTAGGTGGGATGGCGGCCGGTTTTAAGACAAAAAACTGGGATTGGCATCTGGAAAAGACGGTTCATCACCTTTTTGCTAACGATAGAGAAATTTTAAATTTGGCCAAGGAAATTGGTTTTAATAAAATTTTTTTTAGGGCGCCGGAGACAGCATCTTTATATCAAATATCAAAAACATCTTTCGACAAGCTCAAGACCGCGAGCAAAATCGAGGGACAAATCAAAAATAAGAAATATTCAATTTATACTCTTGCTTCACCACGAGATTTATTAAAATTTCCTTTGCTTTCTTGGAAGGATAAACTAAACGCGGGTTTAGTATTGGCATTTCTAAAATTATCTCCGCCACTTAAGTTATTTGAGGCAACGACCGCAGAGAAGTTTTTAGTTAAGTTCATGGGTAAAAATAACTGGGAAGTCTTATGGCAAGAACTTTTTCGGAAAAAGTTCGGTAAATATGCGGGAAATATATTGGCCTCATTTATCTGGGCGAGAGTTAAAAAAAGAACCAAAAAATTGGGATATATTGCTGGGGGATTTCAGAATTTGATAAACCATATTGAAGAAAAATTAATAAATTCAAAAGTTAACCTATTAAAGGGTTATGAAATAAAAAGAATAGAGAAAAAAGAGGACGGGTTTATAATCGATGGAGAAGTATTTAATGCAGTAATCTCAACTTTACCGACACCAATCTTAATTCAAATAGCCAAACAAATTTTGCCCAAGGCATTTATTAGCCGATTAAGCAAAGTACAATTTTTACACGCGATTAGTTTGGTGATCGAATCCGAAAAACCAATATTTAACAAGACTTATTGGATGAATATTCTTGCCCGAGAAATACCGATTATGGGTTTGTTTCAGCAAACAAATTTTATTGATAAAATAAACTACGACAATAAACATATTTTGTACTGTGGTTGGTACACGACAGAAAACGACAAACTCTGGTTAATGGGTAAAGATGAGATTATTGATTACATTTCTCCTTACCTTAATAAAATTTCAAACCCCTCGCCCAGAGGGCGATTGCCCCTTGGACGAAAATTTAAATTTACTAACTCATGGCTTTTTAAAATCAGGTTTGCACAGCCGATTTTTGATAAAGAGTTTTTAAAAAACAAGCCGGAGTTTATAACACCGGTAAAAAATTTTTATCTCGCCACCCTTGATATGACCTATCCTTATGATCGGGGAACGAACTTTGCGGTAAAGTTAGGTAAAGAGGCGGCCGTGATGATATAATAATATTGGTTATGAAAGGAGAATTGGTTAAAACAATTACCGAAGACGGTTTAGAATTAGTGGGTTTTTTTATGGACCAAAAAAGTGATTTGGCCGTTTTTCACTCTCATGGCACAGCTGGGGATTTTTATACCCACAAATTTATTGAGATTGAAGGAGAAAAACTAGCCAGCAGAAAAATTTCCTTTTTGACAGCCAATAATAGAGGTCACGACGTTTATGCCGATATTAGAAAGTATCAAAAGAAAAGAGTTGGGTGGACGCAGATTGGCGGAGGTTTTGAAAAGTTTAAAGACTGCCTTTACGATATCGATGCCTGGATAAGATTTCTTCTAAAGAAGGGTGCCAAAAAAATAATTCTCCAAAGTCATAGTCTTTCCCAAAAAATTCTTTATTACCAGTGGATTAAAAAGAACCCTAAAGTGGTGGGCCAGATTCATCTATCACCACAAAACGATGATGGACTGATGTACTTTGCCCTGGGACCAAAAAAATATCAGACAATAAATAGAAAAATTAAAGATATGGTTAAAAAAGGAAAAGGAAACGAAGTTCTCCCAAAGGAACTATCACCAGTAAGCTATGTTACCTCAGCCCAGATGTATTATGGGTATTTAACCGACTACGGCGCCGGGACACTAACCCCTTACCACAACCCAAATAATCCCAACTGGAGGGTTATTTCTCAAGTGAGGCAACCATTATTGGTTATCTTTGGTTCAAAGGATGCTTATATGAAACCGTCACCCCAGACAGCGGCTAAGATTGTTAGGAAAAAAACCAAGGACAATAAAAAAACCTTGGTTAAAATCATTGAAGGAGCAACCCATAGCTATCTCGGTTATGAAAACGAATTGGCAAAACTTATCCTCGATTGGACACAAACCAATTTTAAAGTCTAATATGAAATTTGTCATCTGCCATGGTGCCTTTGGAAACCCCAACGAGCATTGGCTGCCCAAACTTAAAGAAAAACTCGAATCATTTGGACAAACAGCTGAGATACCCAGGTTTCCGGTGGAGGATTGGGAGCGGATCACCAACCTTGGTATAAAAGCAGCCGTCAATAAGCAGACGTTACAAAACTGGCTGAACGTTTTCAAAAAAACCCGTAAGAATTTTAAAAAAGGTGAGGGACTGTGTTTTATTGGTCATTCGCTCGGAGCAGTATTTATTTTACACGCAGTTAATTATTACAACATACAGTTAGATAGCGCCATTTTTGTCAGCCCGTTTCTTGACCGGCTAAATAACCAATGGCAGTTTGACGTTGTTAACAAATCTTTTTACAAAACAGACTTTGACTTTGAAAAACTGAAAAAATTAATTCCCATCTCCTATGTTTTGTATTCTGATAACGATCCCTATGTTGCCAAAAGTCATGCTACCCTCTTTGCCAAGGCCCTGGATAGTTCTTTTATTTTTATTAAACAGGCCGGTCATCTAAGTAATCCTCAACAACTAAGCGAATTTCCCTTAGTACTAGAATTGTGTAAAACAAGAATCGCCCTACCCGTATATGAAGAGTTTATTTCTCAGCGGAGTAAATTATTTTCGGTTGACTATATTGGTAATAAAACGGAAGAAGTTATTTATCTTAACCCCAAAGACGTTTTTGGGTACGGCAAGTTTCAGTTTAGGAATTTGGCCAAGAGTGGTTTCTGTACCTTTATCACTTCCAATAATGATTTTGACCCGGAATCAGTTTACATGATTGAAGCCCGTAAGACGGCCGAGAGAATAAAAAATATTACCAGGGTTTTTATCATTTCCCACCCGTCAGATTTAAAAAGAAACGAACTCTTAAAACAAATTGAGCTTGATCTAAAAGCAGGAATAAAAATTTATTTTTGTCCTTTAGAAAGTGTTATTAAAAAAGTCAAGGAACCGGATTTTGGTATTTGGGACGACGACTATGTTTGTTACGTTTCCTTTGATAAAAACAATGTTGCCACCGAAGTAAGACTAAGTAGTAGAAAAACTGACCTAAAAACAACCTTTAAATGGAAAAAAATTGTCCTAGACAAGTCTTTTAGAATTACTAACGCAAACCAAATTAACGACTTTATCAAAAAACACTCCTAACATAGACTCAATCAATCTACATGGTTGTGCAAACTTATTTTTCTATAATCAACAAACCACCCAGATCTTGTTTTTTAATCTCTTTATAAAGTTTATTTTTCACTAACGCCGGTTTACCGCGATATTCAACTACATAATAGGCAAACCCACGCATTTTTTGTACTAATAAATAGTCGGCGTGACCTGGCATACTAGCCTCGTCCTTTTTATCTTCAAAACCGACCGGGCTATCGTCGGCGGTGACAAAGTAGGTCCCTCCAACATTAGCGCACAGATGTCCGTGTCCAGAAGCAAAATGGATACTATCACCGGCCTTAACCGGTATCGCCCTAAACTCTTCAACCACGTTTGGAATCATATTACCTTCTTTATCAAGCGCCAACTTCTGTTCAACCGCCACGGCTTTCCCATAAAGAATCCAATATGTCTCATCAAGTTTTCCAACATGGTAATGTCCATAGGTTTTTATATACTCTCCGCAAACCGTTCCTGGTTCCCAGATAGTAATGTTTTTTTGCTCTTTGCCACCGCGAATCATGTAATAATAGTTGACTGGCCCGTCGCCATTTGGATCCATTAGAACTTCTTTCATTTTTTCATGAGTCCTAGCCGCGTAATGTTTGTCAACAAATTCAAAGTTAATTTTCATAGTTTTTAATTATTAAAAAAATTTTTAACTAGGTTTCAATAAAAGTTTTTAAAACAACCGCTTTGTTATTAATAGATTTTATTATATATTCAGAGATTATTTCCGGAATAAAACAAGAATGTCCTCGGGTTAATAAAACTTTTCCTTCTCCGGCAGCAACCTCAATTTCTCCGTCGCGAACAAAAAGATGGACAAATGAATTATGAGTTTTGTCGGTTTTTAGTTTATTTATTTCCAGAATATCTAAGCAATAATATTTATTTGTTATCAATCGGTTACCCTTTTTCTCAGGGGAGATTTTTTCTAAGTCATTATGGTCTGGATTGGTATCCAACAACTTAAAATAATCTTGAATATGAATCTCTCTAATAGAACCATTGGGTTTAAATTTACCCTTGTCAAAACTTCTTATTGTTGAAATTGGATCCATAACGTCCTTTTGTATTTCATAGAGGACATTGCCTAAAGGATACTTTTCGAAATCTTCTTCCCAAGAATGGTGAATGCCTCCCAATGAAGAATTAACCACGGAAAATTTTTTTATTTTATGTAGGTTTACAAAACGCCAAGGATAAACTTTTTTAATAAATGCCCTAGCATTTTTTTTGGCTGCGGCCAATGATATTTTTTTTGTTTCTATCATTCTGCTTAATTGTTTCATTTTTTCATCAATAATTTGACATGATTTTTTATAATCCACGAGACTAATATTTCTTTTTATTCCGAAGGTGATCAGTCCGTCTTCTAAATAGTACCAAGATTCTGGTTTTGATCTCCAGCGGTTACTTTTTACTCCCTCCTTTATATGTATTTGAAACGAATTACCAATAGATTGAGTAAGTTTTATTAAGGGAATTTTTTTATAAAAAGACGTTATCTGTTCAAGAGTAATAAATTCAACACCTTTTTTATAAGGTAATTGATTATAAATTTTGTCGCTGTTAGGAGAGCCCAACTCAGGAGTAAAATTTTTGTTTTGAGAACTGGTAATTGTTGTCAATAATTTTGTCTGAGTAAAAAGTTCATAACTTTGACCAATCTTTTTATTTTTAAGAGAATTATTATTTTGCCAGCCTTTCATGTTGAGAATATAGTTGCCACCCCAAGTCGGCTGCAGAATTAATTTAGGAAGAACGAGATACGGTCTTTTTGTATTTAACATTAGTAGTATATAAGTATAATATAAGCAACTAATAATTTAGTATAATTTAGATAAATGAAAAAGAACAGAATCCTCGTCTATCTCCGGACGCTAAGGGTAAATCAATGGATCAAAAACCTGATTATTTTTACCGCTATTATTTTCACCGGCAACCTTTTTGAGACCGATCTTTTTATCAAAACCCTTATTGCTTTTATTATTTTCTGTCTTTTATCATCAGCTTCCTATGTGTTAAATGACATCATTGATTATCCATATGACAGAAAACACCCGCTTAAAAAAAATCGGCCGATTGCCTCTGGACAGGTGTCTTTGGCCGAAGCAAGTTTTATTACTTTCATTTTGACACTAGGTTCACTAATTCTTTCTTTATTTTTTTCTCTTCCCCTCTTTTTTTTGAGCCTGTTTTTTATTTTACTTCATTTTTTTTACTCCCTTTACTTTAAGCGTTTTCCCGTAATTGACATTTTCTCAATTTCTTTTTCTTTTATGGTCCGCGCCTATGCGGGTGAGGTAGCCACCGGTTATCATATTCCGATCTGGTTGGTACTAACAATTTTCTTTGGCTCTCTTTTCATGGCGGCCGTCAAACGCCACGCCGAACTAGTAGCCCATGGCCCGGAGGCCAGACTTTCCCTTTACCGTTACCACGAACATTTTTTAGACTTTCTTACTTATACCTTTGCTACCTTAACCATAATCGGCTATTCGTTTTATACCTACTTTGAAAAACCACCACTGACAATAACCGCCTTTACTAGATCGTTTGCCAACATTTTTCCCGGTTTTGAAGGAAGAAAATGGTTAATGATTACTATTCCAATGGTTGTTTATGGTATTGCCCGTTACGCTCAGCTTCTATACGAAAGATATGAAGGAGAACAGCCGGAGAAAATTATTACCACAGATAAACCACTGATATTTTCTATTTTTCTTTGGGGAGCGATAACGGTGATGTTGATCTATGTATTTTAAATTGTAGCGTATAGTCCGTTGACTTTTATAAATAAATTATTTATTCTTCGATTAACAAATTAAAATATTAACAAATTTGTTAATTTAGAAATTATAAAATCGTTTCTTAATTATGAAAAACCAAATCTCAAAAAAAAAACAGGCAGTTTCCCTAGCGATTGATCAAATTCAAAAACAGTTTGGTCGGGGAGCAATTATGAGACTAGGAGAGGGGCCGGTGGCACCGGTAGCCGTCATTAAAACAGGAATTCTTCCTCTGGACCTGGCTTTAGGGGTTGGTGGGATTCCAAAAGGACGAATTGTAGAAATTTTTGGTCCCGAAGCCTCAGGCAAAACCACTCTTTGCCTATCTTTAATTGCTGAAGCGCAAAAGGTTGGTGGAATAGCGGCCTTTATTGATGCCGAACACGCCGTTGACCCGGCTTGGGCAAAAATTTTAGGAGTAAAACTTGAAGATCTGTTAATTTCTCAACCGGATACAGGTGAGCAGGCGTTGGAGATTGCTGAACATCTGATTCGCTCTGGCGGCGTCGATCTGATTATTATTGACTCGGTCGCCGCTCTTGTTCCCCGCTCGGAGATAGAGGGTGAGATGGGTGATTCACAGATGGGTGTTCAGGCGCGGTTGATGTCACAGGCGTTGCGTAAACTAACCGGCGTTGTCTCGAAATCAAAAACAACGGTGATTTTTACCAACCAAATCCGGCTGAAAATTGGCATCATGTTTGGCAATCCTGAAACAACCCCTGGCGGACTGGCTCTTAAATTTTATTGCTCGGTGAGAATGGATGTGCGCAAGATTGAGACTCTGAAAAAAAACAACCAGGCCTATGGAGCCAGGATTAGAGTAAAGATTGTTAAAAACAAAGTGGCGCCGCCATTTAAGGAAGCCGAAGTGGTAATCACCGCTGAAGGGATTGATAAAGAAGAAGGAATAATTGACGCCGCCATTAATGCCGGTGTTTTAAGCAAAAGTGGTTCGTTCATTAAATATGGTGAAAAATTGTTAGGACAGGGAAAAGAACAGGTAAAAGAGGCGCTGATGAAAGATGAAAAGCTAAAACAGCAACTGTTAAAAGCAGTAACTGAGAAAAAATAATAAATATTAAATTTCAAATAATAATTGAATATTAAATAATAAAGGATTTAATATTTTAACATTAAACATTTATTATTTGAAATTATGCTTGACGAAGATCTTCAACCGCTCTTGAATAAAGCCTACTTTTATTTGAAATTCCGCCCGCGGACCGCCTGGGAAATGCGGCGCTATCTTTATAAAAAAATTGAGAAGACGCATTGGTCACGCAGTGACGCTGATAAAATAATCAATCATCTATTAGGCCTAGGGTTACTTGATGATAAAAAGTTTATTGAAATTTTTATTGAAGAGAGAAAAAACCTTAAACCAAAAGGAAAGTTTGTTCTAAAACAGGAGCTAATCAAACACGGTATTGATAAGCAGTTGATCGATGATTATTTTGAAAGAACCCCGTTTAATGAAGAGGATTTGGCCGAAAAGGCTCTTTACCACCACTGGTCAAGACTCAAGGATCTCCCGGTTGAAAAACGCCTCCAAAAAGCTAGCCAGTTTCTTTTCCGGCGCGGTTTTCCCTTTGCCCTCGCCAAAAAAACGCTTGAGAAGTTAAATAATAAATTTTCTTCGCAATAAACTTCTTGTTTTTTTATAATTATTAATAACTATGGCAAAAGTAATATTTTTCGGTTATGGAGCCAATAAAGACTATTATCGCCTAAGAGAGATTTTGGGCAAAGACCTTAAGGGGGGAGAAAGCGCCATGCTTGAAGGATTTAGCTTAGCAACCCAGTCTCTTAAAAATATTCCAGAACCACCACGGAGAATCCTTAATAAAGTTTGGGGAGACTCCTTTCATGCTTATACAATAAAGAGAGGTTCTGGGATTGTTGCCGGGAAAGCCTGGGTATTAGAAGAGGAGGACTTGGAAAAAATCAAACAATGGGAGTTTGTCGGAAAAGATGGTTGACGGGAACTGGTTTCCGTCAAGCTTACGACGGCGGAAGGAAAAACCATTGCTGCCATTACCGAAAAGTCCCAAGACCAGTATGAAGTGGATAGATTGGTTGACGGAATAGATTATGAAGTTAATCTTAATAGAAAGAGGGAGAAAGAATACTACTCTGAAGAAGATGAATACAAAATTGCCATCCTAAGAGGAGAAATAAGAAGATGTTAGGGACAGTATGCAAATATCTGACCCTTAATGGTATAAAACACAATGATCGCCATTTGCAGTTTTTAAGATAACAGAGTAAAATGAGGAAATTAATAATTGTTTGGAGCGGTGACTAAAAATCAAAAATTAAATATTAAATATCAAAATGACATATAAAAAACCAAAAATATCAATAATCATTTTGAGCTTTACTCTATAATCTTGCATTTTGCACTTTAATTTTTGACATCGTCTTTCTCCAAACCTTTCAACAAATTATGTTTCAAAATATTTTTAAAAACCTCTTTCAAAACAAACAAAGAGTTGAAGAAGAAAAGGAAAAAATTCGCCAACAAACCAAAGAAATCACCCTTCGCGCTCAAGAAGAGGCGCTGCGGATAAAACAAGAAGCAGAGCGGGAAGCAAGAAAAATCACTAACGAAGCTAAGGTTGATTTGGCTAAGGCGATTGAGGCGGAAAAAAGATTGGCGAGAAGAGACCAACAGATTGGAGACAAGAATAAAGAACGAGAAGAATTAAAAGAAAAATTGGAAAGAGAAAAAGTGGCCGTTCAGAAGTTACAAAAGGATCTTGAAGAGAAGAGAGAAGCCATCCTGCAAAAACTAGAAAAAGTGGCCCAGATGAGTAAAGACCAGGCCAAAAATCTAATGCTCTCTGGCTGGGAAGAAAAACTCAAGGGAGAAATCGCCAAGAAAATAAAACAGACTCAGGAGGAATTAAAACAAAAAGCCGACGACATTGCTAAACAAATCTTAGCCGAAACAATGCGATATGGGGCCATCGATTATGTGGCCGAGTTTACTCTCTCAACGGTTACCCTTCCTAATGAAGACTATAAGGGGCGGATTATTGGTAAGGACGGACGAAACGTCCGTGCCTTTGAGTTGGCGACGGGAGTCGACGTCGATCTTGAAGAAGAAAAAGTAATTCGGCTTTCTTCATTTGATGCCATTCGTCGTGAAGTGGCTAAAATTGCTTTGGAGAGATTAATTAAGGACGGCCGGATTCAGCCCGAACGAATTGAGGAGATAGTTAAGAAAACAAAGGAAGAGATAGAAAAAGTAATATTTCGAGCCGGAGAAGAGCTTGCTCATAAAGTTAGTGTCTATAATTTGCCCACCGAGATAATCAAGCTTTTGGGCAAGTTTAAATATCGTTATTCCTACGGCCAAAACATGATTGCTCACACCCTCGAGGAAACAAGGATAGGTGTTGCCCTGGCTCACGAGTTAAAGGCCGATGTTAATGTTGTCAAACTGGGTTGTTTATTGCACGATATTGGTAAGGTAATAACTGATAAAGAAGGTTCACACATCGATCTTGGTGTTTCTCTAGCTAAAAAGTACCGATTCCCTCAAAAAGTGGTTGATTGTATCGCCGCCCATCATGAAGACATTCCTTTCCCCACCGTTGAGTCAATAATAGTTTATATTGCTGATGCCGTTTCTGGTGGAAGACCAGGGGCGAGACACGAAGACTTTGAAGAATATCTGAAAAGAATTAAAACAATCGAAGAAGCGGCTAAAAGTAAAAAGGGCGTTAAAGAAGCCTACGCGCTTCAAGCCGGCCGCGAACTACGGGTAATTGTTAAACCGGAAGAGATAGGCGATGATGAAGCCACTGTCTTGGCGGAAAAAGTTAAAGAAGAGCTCGAAAAAAAATTTGAGGTATTTCCAGGCCAAATCAAGGTAACGGTTATTAGGGAGTTTAGAACGGAAACAACAACCAAAATTTAAAAAATAAATAATAAATATCAAATTACAATTGAATAATAAATGTTTAAATATTAAATATTTAAAATTCAACGTTCAACTAATATTTATTATTAGATATTTAATATTCTACCCTCTTTCGTATTGTCATCTCGCTCCCATTTTGATATAGATTGTTACAATAAGATAGTTTAAATACGGATTGACAAGAAGCGAAAAACTTTCTATTATGATTTCGATTTACTTTATTGACAACCTAAACAATCTACAAATTTAAAAGTTTATTGTCAAACGAAGGGTGGTGAATATATATGACAAAAGCAGACTTAGTTGCTCAAGTAGCAAAAAAGGCCGGTCTAACCGCCAAAGCCGCTAAAGACGCCGTTGGCGCTATTTTCTCCACCATGAGCGACGCTTTGAAAAGAGGAGAAAAAGTTGTCGTCACTGGTTTTGGTACTTTTATGGTTAGGCGAAGAGCCGCCCGTAAAGGAAGAAATCCACAAACTGGCGCCGAGATTCAAATTCCAGCGACCAAAACGCCAGGTTTTACCGCCGGCAAAACTCTTAAAAGAACCGTTAAGTGAAAGCGTGATATAAGGAGCAGCCCTGAACCGAACTTGTTCTGGTTCGGGGTTGTTTTTTTTAGCCAATTTTAGTAGAATGAGGTTCTATGCTTAAAATAAGCGCTAAAGCGATATTTCTTTCTCTTTTTTTCGTTGGAGTTATTGTTAGTTTTTATCTGGTTAATTTGGCCGAGCAGGGAGTTGCCTACGGTCAGGAGAAGGTCGTCTACGCCCTTCCTTACCCAGGGATTTTACCAGATCACCCTTTATACTTTGCCAAGGTGGTCAGGGATAAATTAATGGAATGGATGACGCGCGACTATCTGAAGAAAGCCGATCTCTATCGACTTTTTTCTGACAAGAGAGTTAATATGGCCACTTTTTTAATTAAAAAGGGAAAGAATAAATTAGCGATTACCACCTTTTCAAAAGGAGAAAAATATTTCCTTAAGATTCCCAGCCTTTTGCTCGATTCGAAAAAACAAGGCGTTGCTCCGTCTTCGGAATTAATCGACAGCCTTAAATTAAGCAATGCTAAGCATAGGGAACTGGCCACGGAATTATTAAAATCGGTTTCCCCTTCCCAGATAGCCGCGGTTGAAGAAATACTAAAACTCAATCAAGAAATCAAAAACAAACTCAATCAGTTATAGACTGGCAAAAACTACCGCCAGGAGGAAAAGATTTTGATTAAGAGTGAGCCAATAGTGGTCGAAAAAACCGGTAAAGAGTATGGATAGGAAGATTAAAAGACTATTTTTGTAAACAGCCTTGATAAAAGATCGGCTTAGATAAATAATTAGTCCGCTAGTTAATATTCCCCACTGACTGATAAAAAGAAGAAAAATATTATGGACCGGTTGATTAAGAAATGTAGGAAAATTTTGTAATAGTTGGTTTTGAGCCACTAAATAGTTGCCGGCACCGACGCCAAAAAAGAAGTTTTGACTAATAATAACTAAAGAATTTTTAATCAGCCAGTAGCGTTTTTCCAGGGAAAGAGGATCAGACTTAATGGTGAGGAAAATAAGACCAACTGTTGACAGGGTGATAAGCCGGGCGCATAGGCAGAACAAGCATTTTTTATTTAGTTTTTGTTTAGTTAGATAGTAACTAAAAGACAAAACCAAGCAGGATAAAATCGCTATCTTAGAAAAAGACAAGAAAACCAGCATTGAGCTAATAAATAAAAAAATACTTTTTAAAAAGTTTTCTTGACGGAATTTTCTATTGGTTACGACAAAAAAATATAACAGAAGATAAAAACCGGCCAGAGAGTTAGGGTGAGAAAAAGTGCCGTAAGGACGCAGGACCTCAATTCCTTGCCAAGAGGCCTTGGCCACGGCTGGGGTAGAAAGAGAGAGATAACGTTCTCCTAAATAATAAAAAACACCTTGAAGCGAATGTCGATTTATAACTTGTAAAACAACCAATAACAACTGCATTAATCCGCCTACAGTTAAAGCCAGGAGATAGGGACGCGGTTTTAAACTCCGTGTTCGAAAAATAATAAAAACCAATAAAAACTCTGCCACCTTAATATATTGATAAATGGAAGTTATTTTTGACTGCGAGAATACTAGATTCGTAGCAATCAAAATTAAAAACAGAAATATTAAAGAACGTTTTTTTTTAACAGCGCGGACGACGATTTGATAGTTCAAAATTCCCAACATCAAAATTAAGAAATCGAGCCAATAAACCGTTGGAGCCAGATAATCGACGCGCACACCGGAAAGATAAGAAGACGGGAGAAAAAAATGCTTGCCAAATTGAGTGGGAAGAAAAAAGATAAACAAAAATAACACCACGTTGTTAAATTGTTTTATTGTTACCTTGATGAATTTTTTATTTAACCATGTAGCCATGTAGCAATGTGATAATTAATTAAAATAGGGTTGGTTGTTTTTCCTCCGGTAATTTTTCTTCGCCTGGCTGATTATTGCCACCAAATATTTTTACCTTTCCGAACACCCCATCATATCCTGGATCGACAAAAACCCGCCTTTTCCTAATAATTTCTATCGCTTGACGTAATTTTTGTCCGGCATGAGACTCAATCTGCTCCAGAGGTTGTTTGAGAAGGATGTCAAACTCAGGGGCAAATTCTGAGGTGAGCCTTTCGTAATCGGCCAAAGCTCTGGTTGGTGAACCATTGTTAACTTCGGTTAGTGTTTCAATCAACTGAACAATGGAAACAAACGGTTTACGCCTTTGTTCTTTGTCGTAAACAAAAACCAATCCGGACTTATTTTCTAAAAACTTAAGATCAGAGTGATCATAGATTTTTTCTGACAACTGGATAACCCGATTTTCAACACCGATGGTCAGCGGTTTTTTACAGACAGGACAGATGATGCCATTTTTTTTGACCTCGGCCGGTGAGTAGCGGAGGTTACAATTGCGGTGGCCTGACCAATGATATTTTCCTTCTTCAGGGAAAAATTCGATCGTATAACCAATCTTCAATTTTCCACCCGGTTTTTGTTTAATAGCATCGGTAATATCGCCATAAGAAAAATTTAAAATTTGAAATTTGAAATTTGAAATTGTGTTCGGAACAAACACCGTGGCCTCACGACCAATCTTTGGACCAGAATGGGCGTCGGAAAAAGAGACAATCGAGCGATTTTTTAAATCATCAATCTGCCAGTTCATAATCGGATCAGAGGAAAGCCCGGTTTCCACGGCATAAATATGTTTGCTCATTTCACCAAAACATTCTTCAATTGAGTCAAATCCCGACTTAGAACCATACAGGGAGAACCACGGTGTCCAGACATGACAGGGGATAAAGAAGGCTTTTTCATCGATTGATAAAACCATTTCCAACAGATTTTTTGAAGATATTCCCAGGATTGGTCGGCCGTCAGCCAACAAATTTGCTCCTTTTTCCTCCAGGGCTTTAACAATTTTTTCACAGGTTTTAATCGATGGTGAAAAGATTAAGTTGTGAACACGGCGTTGTTTGTCGCCCTGTGAGTAGATGCTGGAAATCTCAACAGAAAGCAGAAAATAAACCTCAGCGTCGCTGTCAAAAGGCTTTTTTTTCAAGCTAAAAATTCCTGGTGCGACCTCTATTAAATTTTGTGTTATTTCTCTAAACCATAAAGGATGAGTCCAGTCGCCGGTCGCCATAAGCAGAATACCTTTCTTACCTGCCCAGCGAGCAATCTCCGCCAAATCCATACGTTGAGAGACGGCGCGGGAATATTTCGAATGGAGATGAAGGTCGGCAATGATCTGCATGAAGTAATTTTAACAGAAAGATGGTGAAGTTTTTTTATCGGCATAGTAATTAGCAACGAGCCAAGAATAGACAATTAAGGAAACTATTATAACTCCGTTAACCACCATTGGTGAATTGACAAAATTTTCCAGGAAAATAATTTTCGGCACCGGCCAGTTATGGTAAATATTGATAAAATAAACCAAAGAAAAATAAAAAAAAGCCTTAAGAAATTTTTTATCTTTTAATCCAACCACAAGAAGAAAGGGTAAAGCTTGTTGGAGGTGGCGCTCATGCATTTTGCTGAAAAACAATAAGTACAAAGACAGTAAGATAAAAAAAAGAGGGATTGACTCGATCTGCCCGAAGTAGCTACTATTGTAAAAAAAGCCTGGATTAAAAAGAATAAAAGAAACGGCCGCGAGTGGGCCAAAAATATTATTTTTGTCCTTTTTCATCCTGATCCAGCGATAGATTAAAACAATCAAAGCAAGGTCAAAAAACACGGCCGGTAATTTCATAAAGCCTGCTAAAGCCTGCCGTTTTTCAAGGAAGATAACCAGCTTTGAAGGGAAGAGCGGCAGCCAAAGATTAACCCGCCAGGTAGCTTTGAAAACAAATTGATACAGACCATAGGCAATGATAAACAGAAAGATGGCTAAGGGTGGATAGTTGGGGTAGGTGGTAGTAAAGCGTTCAACCTGAGCTCGCTCATAAAAGCCGGGCAAACCATATTTAATCGCCTCTTTGGCCCAAACGATGTGGTTATTGACGTCAAAACCAAAGTCAAGAAAAAGAAGAATCAGGCGAAGTGTTAACCCCAAAATAATAATTTGAGTCAATCGAGACGGTTTTTTCCCAAAAAAACTCATCATATAATTGTAACAAAGAAGGTAACCGTACGGACAATAATTTTTAATTATTTTTTTAACATCTGCTAAAATAATCTCAATGAAGATTATCAATCGAAAGTTTCACCGAGATTATCAGGAACTGGAAAAATATGAGGCTGGGATTGTTTTGACAGGGGCCGAAGTTAAGGCGGTTCGCCAAGGCCGGCTTAAACTCAACGACTCCTTCATTAAAATTATCGGCGGTGAAGTTTATTTGGTTAATGCCCAAATTCCGGTTTATCAGTACGCTAGGGCCGCAGGCTACGACGATAAAAGAACCAGAAAATTATTAATGCACAGCAAAGAAATTCTTAGATTAAAAACCAAAATCCAAGCGGCGGCTGGATTGACAGTAGTGCCCATTTCTTGTTATAATAAGCACGGGGTTTTGAAGCTTGAAGTGGCTCTAGCTAAAGGAAGAAGTACGATTGGGAAGAAGAGGTTGGAAAAGGCAAGAGACATTAAGAGAGAACAACAAAGAGAAGTAAAAGAATATGTGAAAAACTAAGAGGCTTACTAATTTATTTGTATTTGTAAACTCTTTGATAAAAGGGTTTACCCCTTAAAAAAATTATTAAATATTTAATAATTTTTTTAAGGGGATGACAGGCATCGACGGGAAAATTGCACTTTTATAAATGGTGAGAGCGGACTTGTCCGTTAAACAGGAAAAAACAACTGATAAAGATAATTTATCAGCGGAGGAAGCTTACTTCTTGGCTTATGGCAGGCGCGAGCTTGCTTTTGTTCAAACTGTAAACTAAATCCCTCTCTTTGGGTTTTCTTCGATTCAACCTAAAGAGGGAAAACCAATCGGAGTAGGACGAAGAAAATTTTTCGGTTATATTCGGAGTCGACAAAACATAACCGGCGGTTTAATGAGGTTTGTTTATTTTCCAATTTAAACACGAGACAAAAATAATCTATCTCTCACTAAACGTTTTTAGAGGTGCTTTCTCGGACCCGGGTTCAACTCCCGGCATCTCCACACTTTGCTCTTTATTTTCAATAAAGAGCTCCGCGTGGCAAGCCACCTTGTAGCTCTTTGATATTCTCAAAGAGCGTAGAGTGGTAAGCCACACCATATTGTTATTCCCAACTATTATTTTAGAAGCGAAGTGTGCCCCTAACGTAGTTTGAGCGAAGCGGGAAAAATAATAGTAAAATTACTTTATGTTAGATGAGGGCCAAAAATTAATCGCAGAACCAACCCCTATTGATTCAAATTTTCTTACAACCGCCTTTATTCAGAGTAAAAATATACCATGGCCAACTCGTATACACTCAGGAAAACATTTTGGAAACTTACCATAATTGGTGATCAGATCGCCGTAACACACTATGTGAACGTTAATGTATCTCCTAAGTGAGAAAGATATCTATGCCACAGCAAAAGCATCGGGTTTATTAAAAGAGAAAACTCGCGGAAGCAAGCTTATTAAAATTATTGATATTGACCCACCACATTTAGTGGATTTGCTAAAAATATTTAGAACACCAGCTTTTAAAGAAAAATGGTTATTAGTCAATAATTTCTTTGTAGACATCATTCTTCCGTCCGGTTTTTTGCAGATCTCTTTTCACTATCTCAGGGTCAGCCCCTTGATAGTCTTTTTCATCGCCAATTTTTCCTAGAGCGACTAAAACGAATGGTTTTAATGGGTCGGGTATGGAAAATAATTTTTTAGCTTTATTGCAATCAAAACTACCAATTTGTCTACAATAGTAACCTAGGCTTTGGGCCTGCAGTACGAGGGAAATGACTGAAGCGCCCAAATCATAAAGAGCCCAGCGGTTAATAATATCTTCGGGCTCGGTCGGATCATAACAGGCGATGATAATGACGGGCGCCGATTTAGCCCAGCTGTTTCTTTCGGGAAGACAGGAAATGATCTTGGCGTAAGCATTCGCTCCTTTTCTGATTAGGCAATAATACCAGGGCTGGTTGTTTCTTCCAGAAGGAGCCAGTCTGGCCGCCTCAAAAATGCTGCGTAAATCCTTATCAGACACCTCTTTTGAAGAGAAAACTCTAGGACTAAAACGTTTTTGGACAGGTTCAATCACTGGAAATTTAGGCCGAGGCGATCGGACACCAATTATTTTTTTGAGAATATCCATACAGGATAAGCAAATTATATCAGGTTTAGATATAATCAAGACGATGGAACAACGTCAGCATAAATACTATGTTTACACCTTACTTTGTCTGCGGGACCTCGAGATCTATACCGGTTTAACCACCGACTTAAAAAGAAGGTTGTTTGACCATAGTCGAGGCTTGGTTGATTCTCCAAAGATTAAGATTCCCTTTAAGCTGATATACTACGAATACTTTATTAATCTTGAAGACGCCAAAGCCAGGGAAAAGTTTTTAAAAAGTAATGTTGGCAGAGCTCAGCTGAAAGACTCGCTAAAGAAAACACTTCGTGACCGGCGCAGTATGCCTTATAGAATGTTTTAATCCGCGCGGCTTTATCTTGACAAGCAAGGTAAGTTTAAAATAGGATAGAATAGATGGGGGGGTGATAAAAAGAATATGGATAAAAAGTGGAGTCATTATCTTCACAAACACACAAAGATGATTACGACGGTGGTAGTCATCGTTTTTTTATTTTTGGCCGCAGGTGAATATTACCTATTTCGAAAAGTAATGTATGTCAACAAAATGGTTTCCGAAGGATTTATGCAGGTTAAAGAAGAGATAAAAAACTTACGGAAATAGACGTTAACTCTGCATGAAAAATAATTGCCACCACTGTTGCCAATTGGGAAGCGGCGTAGGAGTGATTATCGTCGGTGTTGGCGTCGGCGGCGGTAAGATTATCGCCACCTCATCCGGCCGGGCTAAATTAAGTTTGTTGCGGATAGTCTTTTCCAACTCGTAAAAATCACTTTTTTTAAGAATCTCGGTCTGCAAGGTGAGTTTTTTCTTTTTTTCCTTTTCCACTTCACTCTTAAACCTCTTAAGAAAGGCAATGCGGTTTTGATAGTTAACAACGTTTCTTATTAATGAGGAAGAGAAAAAAATTATTAAGAAAATTAAAAAAATGTTTTTCAACCAACGCATGTTCTTATTATACAATTAACCGATTAACAGATTAACAAGTTGACGAATTAATGGATTATTTTGTTAGCAAGTTGATAACGGTAATAATTCTTGAAGTCTCCGCTTTAAATTTTAGTTGTTTGACGCAAAGACCGATAATTGCCTTTGGGTTTTTTTGGCAAAGAGCTTGATTTCCGGCAATAATTTTTTTTATTTCTTTCTTTAACTCCTCATCAGATAGTTGTTTGGGTAGATATGCGGAGACGATTTCTAACTCGGTTTTTGATTGGTTGACCATCTCTGGCCGGCCGGCCTTTTCCGCCGCCTCAAGCGTTTCTTTTATTTCTTTTACTTGTTTTTGTAAAACCTCAATGGTTTGTTCATCGGTTAACTCTTTCTGTTTAGAGATCTCTTGATTCTGGATTTTTGCTAAAATATAGCGTAAGATATTTAATTTGGTTCGGTCGCCGGCTTTTAAAGCCTGAATTTGATCTTGTTTAATTTTCGCTTTTATCATTTTTTTATTATATACTAATTCGTTTTTAAAATTAAAGCGAAGGGCGACAAACGATTTTATGAAAATTACTAAAAAAACAGACATTTTTAATTTAATGACCGAGCTCAAAAGTCTTCTTGATCACAAACCCTCCCATGATCAGATGATAAAGGAAGTCCAGATGATGAGTTTTAAAATCAGACCGGTGGCGGGGGATATCTCGCTTTTAAACTTTAAAAATCAGCAGCTGATCGAAGTCCTTTGGGGACTGGGTAAAATCGACGATTTTTTTAGGAAAGAGTTTCGTCGGTTACGCATCCATGAAAAAAAAACTTTTTTTAAACTAGTTGGCCAAATGAGGGGAAAACTGGAGACTCAGCTGAATAAAATTAATTTCAGGAAACCGATAGAAACGCCTCAGGCGATTGAAATGGAAATTGTTAAAGAGTACCCCCGAAAAAAAAATTAACCCGTCGCCGAATAGCTCATATGAGAAAATTTCCCGTTGTTTTAGATCTGGAAACTAAGTATACATTTCGAGAATATGACGACCCGAAAAAACTGGGAATCACCGTCGTCTCTATTTATGAATATGGGAAAGACCGGTCCGAGGTTTTTTTAGAGAAAGAACTAAATAAACTTTTTCCCATTCTTGAAGCTGCTTCTTACCTGATTGGTTTTAATATTCGCAGTTTTGATCTGCAAGTTTTACAGAGTTATTATCCGGGGCGGGTTGATCAGTTTGCCACCTTTGACATTCTTGATGACATTAAAGAAAAGCTCGGCCGGCGATTAGCCCTTAACGATATTGTCTCGGCGACTCTAGGAAAAAAGAAGACAGGCCACGGTTTGTTGGCGATCGACTATTATAAAGAAGGGAAAATTGATAAGTTAAAACAATATTGTCTCGACGACACGTTGTTAACCAAAGAGATATTCGAATTTGGAGTAAAAAAAGGTGAGATTTATTATTTTGACCCGGCAGGAAAAGCAACTATAAAAGTTGACTGGAAAAAATATTTAGAAGAAAACGGAGAAAACAATGTTTCTTTAACGCTACCATTTTAATACCCTTATTTTTCTATCGTGTTATAATGTTTTTATGAAAGATTGTCGTCGGTGTTTTTTAGTTTTTATTTTTGTTTTACTCTCTGTTATCTGCGGTTACTTTTTTTTTCAAAACTACCAACTAAAAAAACAGATAAAAGATTTTCAACCAGTACTTTTTCCCAGTAGTTCGCCTTTCCCCACCGGTCGTGTATCGCCCCCACCGTCGGAGAGAGATAGTAAAGAGAGTTGTAAGTTTCGCCCCCAAGTTTGTACCATGGAGTGTATTAACCCACCGCCCTACATCTGTGGTTCAAACGGAAAATCATACTGTAGTCCTTGTCAGGCCTGCGCCGATGAAGAAGTTCAGTGGTTTCGAAAACAAAATCAGCCATGTCAATAATTTATCTGAAAGTGGGAAATTCACTTTTTAACTATTACCTCAATCCGGCTATCGACAAATTTGTCATTAAACATTTTCGTCGGAGCTGGTTTCCAAAACCTTTCCGGAACAGCTTTGTACATCCGTAGTTTAGATAAACCTTCAAAATCTTTGCATTCTTTGATAAATCTTTCCGCCAAAGCTTTATTAGCAAATTTAGTTTTTATCATTTTAGCGGTGTATAAAACTAGTCCCTTTATTAGCTCTAGTTTGTTTTTGATTTCATAAGCTTTTGCTTTAATATAGAGGGCATCGACGTCGTCTCCTACTGCGGTTGAATCAAATATGGCCAGGGCAACACGAGGGTTTTTGTTAATCTTTTGTGAATGAACGGTATCTTTAGGAGAGTACCAGTAAAAGTTATAATTTTTATCGTAAGTATAATAGAGATGAGCTATCCAAGGATCCCCGTCTTTACACCTCTTTACACCTCAGAGGTGGAAATAGAGGTGGAAATATAGTGGAAATACCGGGCCGTTCTGGTTGGCGAGAAAATACGGCAAACCAATTATTCCGTTGTTTAGTTTCGAAGAAAACAATAAAGTAATCCTGCGCGTTCTCGAACCGATTGAATACAAAGGTAAACCCGACAAGTTGGTTATGAACAAAATCGGTGAAGCATTAAAGAAGATGATTTCTGTCTCCAGTGTTTTTAATCAATGGCAGGCTGACGATCTGTTTCTTTCCCAAAAAATTAATTAGTTTTGATCTTCTCGGTTTTCTATGATAAATAATTTTACCTAAGCCCATTTTCAAACTTCTTCCTTTCATTGCCTGACGAATGATTTTTTCCAGTTTTTCTCGATATTCTTCGCTGTCGGCAGTTTCAAATGGGGGAATTAATTCCGGTGACTCTTTTTTTAGGAAGGCAAATAATCTCGCTTTTATCCGCGGACTTAAATTGATATGCTCAAACCAGACCTCTTTCACTCCGACTTGCTGTAGTTTATCTAATAGCTGATTGATTTTTTCCTCGCTGTTGACAAAATAAGGAAGGATCGGACCGATGAAGGCATAAGTATCTATTCCTTCTTTAAATAATTTTTTCAACGCTTCAATCCTTGAAGAAACCGGAGGAGCTTTTACTTCCAAAAATCTTGATACTTTATCGTCAAGTGTCGTAACGGTAAAACCGACCGTTACATCTTTAAGCTTTTTTAAAACATCAATGTCTTTTGTCACTAGTGGTGATTTTGTTTGGATCGAGATATTTCCTTCATAGCCAAAATCAGCTAAAACTTCCAAACACTTTCTGGTCAATTGGTACTTTGCTTCCATGCCAACGTAAGGATCGGTGACCGAACTGAAAAAAATTGAACCGAAGTTTTTATTTTTCAGCCTTTTTTCTAAATTTGTCAGCTCTTTCTTTAAAAGTTCTGGGGCATTGGTTTTAACGTCTAAATAACTTCCCCATTCTTCTGTCGGATGTTTCCACCTGGCAATTTGAGCAGCGTAACAGTACATGCAACCAAAAAGGCAACCGTTATAGGGATTAATTACATAATCTGCTCCCGGTAAACCCGATTTTATAAGAATTGATTTTGCCTGGACAAGATTTAACTTCGGAACCATATTAAAAGCCTTTCATAAATTCGGTAGCACAAATTTTTCAATAACATGAGCGACACCGTCGCTTTCAACGTCTGGCGCTATATAATCTGCTATTTCTTTGATTTCCGCTACCGCATTACCCATGGCCACTTTTAGACCACACTCTAAAAGTAATGCTTTGTCATTATTACCATCTCCAACACCAATTACCTCATCTTTGTTAATGTTTAATATTTCTATTAATTTTCTGACTCCATGAGCTTTCGTCTCCAATTTGTCGGTAATATAGATCGTATTACCGGTTCTATCATGGTTAACCATAAAGGCAATATCTGTACAAAGTGAAAGTTCTTGTTTTAATAATTCCGTTTGGTTTTTTGGCAAGTCGTACCACAAAACCGCAGTAATTTTATCAAGATTAGCGGTAGGAATCTCATCGACGATTTCGGTTCCGTCAACAATGACAGAAAAAGAAGTTTTTGTTCTTTTTAATATTTTAAGAATTTCATTAATTGAAGTTGTGCTTATATATTTTACCCATAAAGTCTTACCGCTGACATCAATTATTTTAGCTCCACCCTCAATGATTTGTGGTGATTTTAATCCCAGTTTTGAACAGATTTTAATAACAGTGTCTTTATCTCGCCCCGTACAAAAACCTATATGAACTTTTCCTACTATTTTATTTATGGCATTAACTAGTCGCGGTGAAGGAATAAATTCACGTGGCGGCATACCTAAATCCGGAGTTAAAGTACCGTCAATATCTGCGAGTAATAATTTATATTTTCTCCTGACTTCTCCGAAACTTAACGGTTAAAAAGTACCGGGTTAATATATCAAGCTAAACCGGCAAAAGGTTTTCTTCCAACCACACTAAAAGGTAAAATTACAGGGTGAAGATCAAACTTGTTCCGACGGCGTCGGGATCAGCGGCAGTTCAGATAGTCAGGTATTCCGGCAGCCGGACGGTAGTTTTAAAACACATAGGCAGCGGTAAAAGCCGGGATGACATCCGGGCTTTAAAACAGCTGGCCGGAGACTGGATCGAACAACAATCCGGACAGAAACGGCTTTTCCGCTGGCCGGAGGAAGATTCGGGCGACCGGTTACTGGGTAAATACCGCTATCTGGGTTTCCGCTACGGTCTGATTGCCGCCGCGGTCTTGGCCGTTTTGCGGCGCTTTGGTCTTAAGTCTGACAGTTTTTCTTCGGCTCCTCTGTTTCTTAACCTGGTTCTGGCCCGGATTGTTGAGCCGGGATCAAAGCGGCAGGCCAGAGAACTGCTTGCCTCCGGTTTCGGGATTAACTACTCCCTGACGGCGATCTACACCGCCCTGCCGGGATTGGCAGGAAAACAAAGTTTAATTGAACGCCGGTTAATCGCCTTTGCCAAAGCTAATTTAGGTTTTGACTTCAGTTTTGTCCTCTACGACATGACTACCTTGTACTTTGAAACGTTTAAGGGGGATCGGCTGCGGCGGATCGGTTTCTCCAAAGACAACAAACCCGGCCAACCGCAGATTTTGGTGGGACTGGTGGTGGACAGAAGCGGTTTCCCTCTGGCTTTTTCGGTATTTCCCGGCAGCCGGTTTGAAGGCAGCACCTTAATCCCGGTTATCCTGGGGTTTAAACGGAAATACCGGGTGGATAACTTAACCGTGGTGGCCGATGCCGCCATGATCAGCCAAGCCAATGTTTTAGCCTTAAAAAAGGCCGGGTTAAGCTACATCGTCGGCGCCAGAATGGCCAATGCGTCCCTGGAGATTATCTCCCAAG